>Ga0187842_1000291_pt1 | contig 26350 bp, 19 predicted proteins | sample SpaLakP09_SKY_41_FD_134514 | JGI IMG/M metagenome (GOLD analysis project Ga0187842, IMG submission 134514) | Oligotrophic lake water microbial communities from Sparkling Lake, Wisconsin, USA - SP09_SKY_41 | ecosystem: Environmental > Aquatic > Freshwater > Lake | place: USA: Sparkling Lake... | reverse complement strand
TGACGCAGGTGTGGCGCACCCTGCGCCAGCAGGCCGTAATCACGGCGGGGAATATCACCATCATCTACACCCTGCTCGGACTGCTCATCTACGCCAATACCCGCATGCTGCGCCGCGTGACCGCTGGCACGGCACGTTTTCAGGATGGCGACTACGATGTGCGGTTGCCTGTCACCGGCACGCTGGAAGCGCGCACACTGGCCATCACCTTCAACAATATGGCGCAACGCATGCAGTCACTGGTGCACAAGCTGCAGCAAAGCCAGAGCCAGCTCAGCGCCCAACTGGCGCAAACCTTACAGGTGCAGGCATCGCTGCAGACGGAGAAGGAACGCATCGAAGTTACGCTGGCGTCGATTGGCGACGCTGTCATCACCACCGACCTGTCGGGCCGGATTGCCAGCGTCAACGTGATGGCGCAGCAGTTGACGGGCTGGCAGGAAGAACGTGCGCGCGGCATGGAGCTGCACCAGGTGTTTGTACTGGCAAATAACTTCGGCCAGCACTCACTGCTCAAATCCATGGCCGCCATCTATGCGGGCAGCTCGGTCATCAAGGTCGGCAACCAGAGCATGCGCAACCGCAACGGCCAGCTCTACACCGTCGAGTACACGGCTAATGCCATCCGCTCGGCCGAGGACGAGATACAGGGCGCCGTGCTGGTGTTCCGCGACGTGACGGAACGGCGCCAGCTGATGCAGCAGATTTCGTGGCAGAGCAGCCATGACCTGCTGACCGGTCTGCCCAACCGCACGGCACTGACTGCCCGTTTCGAGCAGGAAGTGTTCCGCGCACGCGAGGAAAACTATCCGCTGGCGGTCTGTCTGTTCGATCTGGACCACTTCCAGCAGGTCAACGATACGCTGGGCCAGCACATCGGCGACGAAGTGCTCAAGCAGGCCGCCAGTCGCCTGCACGACTTTGCCGGCCCGCGCCATTATGTGGCCCGCCTGGGCGGCGACGAATTCGTCATGCTGCTGCCCAAACTCGACGACCGCATCGCTACCGAACAGGCACTGGAGCGGCTGCTGAGCGAACTGTCGCGCCCCTATCTGTGCAACGGCCAGCAAGTCGGCATGTCGGCCAGTGCCGGCGTCACCATCTACAGCGGCAGCGACGTCAGTGCCGACAGTCTGCTGCGGCATGCGGATCAGGCGCTGTATCAGGCCAAGATTACGGGGCGTAACCGCGCCCACTTCTTCGATGCCGATCTGGACGAGCAGGTACGCACCCACCACAACCGCCGCACCGAAGTACGCGCTGCCGTGCGGGCCGGTGAACTGCGCCTGTACTACCAGCCCAAACTCGATATGCGCAAGGGCCGCATCATCGGCATGGAAGCGCTGGTACGCTGGGCGCATCCGGAGCGGGGCATTATCGGGCCGATGGAATTCCTGCCCATCGTCGAGCACAGCGATGTGATCGTCGATATCGGCGAATGGGTGCTGCGCGAAGCGCTGCGCCAGCTGCAGCATTGGCGCAGCTTCGACGCCGAGTGGGTAGTCAGCGTGAATATCGCCGCGCGCCACTTCCAGCGTGCCGACTTCGTACCCAAGCTGAAAGCCATATTGGCGGAATTCCCCGATGTACCTGCCCACATGCTGGAACTGGAGATACTGGAATCATCGGCCCTCAGCGATATGGCCCATGTGCGCAACATCATGCTGGACTGTCAGGCACTGGGCATCAGCTTTGCGCTCGATGATTTCGGCACCGGCTATTCATCAATGTCTTACCTCAAGCGTCTGCCGGCCGATGTGCTGAAGATAGACCAGAGTTTTGTGCGCAATATGCTGGTGGACCGCGACGACCTGCATCTGGTCAGCGCAGTGATCGGGCTGGCCCGCTCATTCGGGCTGGGCGTCATCGCCGAAGGGGTGGAGACGATAGAACATGGCGTCATGCTGATGCGGCTGGGCTGCGATCTGGTGCAGGGCTACGGCATTGCGCGCCCCATGCCGGCCAGCGAAGTGCAGCCGTGGGTAGACAACTTCGGCAGCGCCGCCGTATGGCAGGCTGCCGCGCAACTGCCGCCCATCGTCAACCTGCACCACGAGCAGTTACACCTGCAGCCACCGATGCAGGCGCGCGGCACCGGCCAGATTTCAGCCTTCCAGCAAAACTAGCTCAGCGCTCGGTCCAGCAGTTCTATCCAGTGCATGACGGGTGTCTGCGTGCCCGTCTGCAGGTGTGCGCTGCAGCCCACATTGGCCGAGACGATGGTGCTGGCGCCCGTATCAGCAAGATTGGCCAGCTTACGGTCACGCAGCTGGCGCGAAAGTTCCGGCTGCAGCAGCGAATAGCTGCCCGCCGAGCCGCAGCAAAGGTGACTATCCGCGCACAGCACTACATCCACCCCGACGGCACGCAATATCGCTTCCACCTTGCCCCGTATCTGCTGGCCGTGCTGTAGCGTGCATGGCGGATGGTAGGCCACCCGTTCGTTCAAGCGGGTACGCACACCCAGCTCGGCTTCGAATTCTGCCAGTACTTCGCTCAGGTCGCGCGTAGCTTCTGCCACCTGCAGCGCCTTGGCGGCATAGGCGGCATCGTGCGCCAGCAAATGGCCGTAATCCTTGACGGTTGCCCCGCAGCCCGATGCAGTCATCACAATCGCCTCCACCGAACCATCCTGCAGCATGGGCCACCATGCATCGATATTGCGCCGCATATCGTCGAGCGCAGCGTCATGCTCATTAAGGTGATGACGCAAGGCGCCGCAGCAACCGGCACGCGGCGCCACCAGCAGCTGCACGCCCAGCGCATCAAGCACACGCGCCGTCGCCGCGTTGATATTGGGGGCCATGGCTGGCTGCGCACAGCCATCGAGCACCAGCATCTTGCGCGCATGGCTGCGCGTGGGCCACTGGCCGGGATGCTGCCGTGCTGGCAGCTTGTCCTGCATGGCAGGCGACAGCAGCGGCTTGGCCAGGCGGCCCGCCGCCAGCGCAGCGCCAAACACCGCCTTGCGCGAGACGCCTTCGCGCACCAGCAGCCGCTTCATGCGCTCCATGAAAGGCCGCTGCACGCGCTGTTCCACCACCTTGCGGCCGATATCGACCAGGCGGCTGTATTTCACGCCGGACGGACAGGTGGTTTCACAATTGCGGCAGGTCAGGCAGCGGTCCAGATGCTGCTGGGTCTTAGCCGTAACAGGAGCACCTTCCAGCACCTGCTTGATCAGGTAGATGCGGCCTCGCGGTCCGTCCAATTCATCACCCAGCAACTGGTAGGTAGGACAGGTGGCTGTGCAGAAGCCGCAATGCACACAAGCGCGCAGGATGGCATCGGCCTCTTCGCCTTCGCGGGTGTTGCGGATGAAGTCAGCAAGATTAGTCTGCATGGCGCTCTCAGTACATGCGGCCGGGGTTGAAGATACCGGCTGCATCAAACGATGCTTTCAGCCGTTGGTGAATCCGCATCAGCGGCTCGGCAAGAGGATGGAATACGCTGACAGGCTTATGCTCGCTGCGGTACAACGTGGCATGACCGCCAGCGGCAGCCACCGTGCGGCGAATGGTCTCCGCCTGTACAGCATCCACCGCAGCAGTCTTGAGCCAGCGCTGCGCGCCACCCCATTCGATCAGCTGCTCTCCGCCGAGGATCACGGCACTGGCCGCCGCTGGCAGCGACAAGCGCCACAGACAGCCGCCACTGAAGTGCGGGTGAGTCTGGTCACGCAGCGAGGCCCAGTAGGCGTCGGCATGTTCCAGCGGCGCGCCGCCCATGCGCTGCTGTGCTGCCGCCACAGCCGCTTGTGCACCCGACAAGCGCAGCGCCAGCACACCCTGATGCCAGCAACTGGCCGAGATGGGTAAAGGCTGGCCTGCCCACTCATTCAGGCGGCGCAGCGCGTCGATTTCGCTCAGTTCGAAGCGCAGACTGGTTTCGCATAATGGCAGCGGCAGCACCTTGAGCGAGACTTCAAGGATCAAGCCCAGCGTGCCGAGCGAACCGGCCAGCAGACGCGATACGTCGTAGCCTGCCACGTTCTTCATCACCTGCCCGCCGAAGCGCAATATGGTGCCCTGCACGTCCATCAGCACGGCGCCCAGCACGAAGTCACGCACGGCGCCAGCACTGGCCCGGCGCGGGCCGGACAGCGCACTGGCCACCACCCCGCCTACGGTCGAGCCGGCACCGAAGCGCGGCGGCTCGAAGGCCAGCATCTGCTGGTGTTCGGCCAGCAGCGCTTCGATCTCGGCCAGCGGCGTGCCACAGCGCACGGTAATCACCAGTTCGGTTGGTTCATAGGACACCACGCCAGTATAGGCGCGGGTGTCGAGCACTTCGCCTTGCGGCGGCTGGCCGTACCAGTCCTTGGTGCCGCCGCCGCGCACACAAAGCGGGCTGCCGGCAGCGCTGGCCGCGCGGATACGCTCGCCAAATTGCGCGGCGATGGCAGCGTAGTCGTGGGTTGGCATATTCGCGCTTGTCATCATTGCCCCCCTCCCTAGAAACGCGGCAGGTAGGCAAACGGCAGCTTGCCGCCGCTGACGCGCATCTTGCCGAATTCCGCGCAGCGGTTCAGCGTTGGGATGGCTTTGTCCGGATTGAGCAGACGGGCCGGATCAAACGCATGTTTGACGCCGAAGAAGGCTTCCAGCTCGGCCGGAGCGAACTGCGCGCACATGGAATTGATCTTCTCTATGCCCACGCCGTGTTCACCTGTGATGGTGCCACCCACTTCCACGCACAGCGCCAGTATCTCGGCGCCAAAGGCTTCGGCCCGCTCGAATTCATCAGGAATGTTGGCGTTGAACAGAATCAGCGGGTGCAGATTGCCGTCGCCCGCATGAAACACATTGGCGCAGCGCAGGCCGTACTTCACTTCCATCTGCGCGATGCCCTCCAGTACCTGCCCCAGACGCTTGCGCGGGATGGTGCCATCCATGCAATAGTAGTCGGGCGATATCCGTCCCGCAGCAGGGAAGGCGTTCTTGCGGCCCGACCAGAACTTCATGCGCTCCGCTTCCGACTGCGACACGGCAATCGCGCTGGCACCGGCCTGCTGCAGCACCGCCGACATGCGGGCGATTTCTTCTTCCACCTCCTCGGCTGTGCCATCGGCTTCGCACAGCAGGATGGCGGCTGCCTCGGTGTCGTAGCCCGCATGGACGAAAGGCTCCACCATGCGCGAGGAGGTCTGGTCCATCATTTCCAGACCGGCAGGGATGATGCCCGCCGCGATCAAGGCCGCTACCGCGTTACAACCGGCCACCACTTCATTGAACGAGGCCATGATGACACGCGCGCAGGCCGGCTTGGGTATCAGCTTCACCGTCACTTCCGTAACAATGCCGAGCATGCCTTCCGAGCCGATGAACACCGACAGCAGGTCCAGCCCGGCCGCGTCGAGCGCTTCGCTACCCAGTTCCACAACGTCGCCTTCTATCGTCACCATGCGCACGCGCAGCACGTTATGCACTGTCAGGCCGTACTTCAGGCAGTGCACCCCGCCCGAATTCTCGGCCACATTGCCGCCTATGGTGCAGGCGATCTGCGAGGACGGATCGGGCGCATAGTACAGGCCATGCTTGGCCGCTGCATCGGAAATCGCCAGATTGCGCACACCGGGCTGCACCACGGCAGTCCGCGAATACGCATCCATGCGCAGTATGCGGTTCAGGCGTGCGGTGGACAGCACCACTCCGTCGGCAATCGGCATGGCGCCGCCGGACAGGCCGGTACCGGCGCCGCGCGGTACGATGGGCACCTGCAGTTCGTTACACAGCTTGAGCACCGCCACAATCTGCGCCTCGCTATCGGGCAGCACCACGATCAGCGGCATCTGGCGGTAGGCAGCCAGACCATCGCACTCGTAGGGGCGGGTATCTTCAGGATCGGACAGGATGGCGCTGGGCGGCAGCACCTGTTGCAGCGCCGCGGCCAGCTGGACGCGGCGGGCGGAGAGGTCAGCCGGCAAGGCCGGCGCCGAAGTGACGGTATTGGCTGTGTTCATGGAGCGGGCACCTGAAAGCACGGGATCAGAACAGAATTGTAAGCACAAACCTGGATACAATCTGGCCTGCCGGTGAAATACAAGGACAAACTGTTGTATTCTTCGGGGCGAACCTCCAACACAAGGACATGACATGGGTAACCGACTATCGAAAATCGCCACCCGCACGGGCGACGGCGGCACCACGGGCCTCGGCGACGGCAGCCGCACCGACAAGGACAGCGTGCGCATACAGGCCATCGGCGAAGTCGACGAACTCAATTCCCATCTGGGTCTGCTGCTGTGCGAAGACATGCCGGGCGAGCTGCGCGATGAACTGGTCACCATCCAGCATGATCTGTTCGATCTGGGCGGCGAGCTGTGCATCCCCGGCTACCAGATGATTACCGAAGACCACGTGCTGCGGCTGGATGCCCATCTGGCCAAGTACAACGCTACCCTGCCTGCGCTGACGGAATTCATACTGCCAGCCGGTTCGCGTGCGGCTTCGCAAGCCCACGTCTGCCGCACGGTGTGCCGCCGCGCCGAACGCGCCATCGTCACGCTGGGCAAGGCAGAAACCATCCACGAGCATCCGCGCCAGTACGTCAACCGCCTGTCCGATCTGCTGTTCGTACTGGCCCGCGTGCTGAACCGCCACGCCGGCGGCAGCGACGTGCTGTGGCAGCACGAACGCCGCCGCAAAGCCTGATCCCGCGCGTAACCAAAACAAAGGGCAGGAAGAACTTGCGTTCTCCTGCCCTGCCAGATTCCTGCTGCGCGCCGACGGGCGCACAGCGATACGCTACATTCAGCCGTTGCTGACCACCAGACGCGGCTCGCCTGCTGCACTGCGCTGGCGTATCGATGCGGTGATACCGGCAGCATCAAGGCCCACGCTGGCCAGCAGTTTGGCCGGATCGCCATGGTCGATGAACTGGTCCGGCAGGCCCAGCATCTGCAGCGGCTTGACGATGCCTTGCGCTGCCAGCGCTTCGGCTACTGCCGCACCGGCGCCACCCATGATGCAGCCTTCTTCCACCGTCACCAGATAGTCGTGCTCGGCCGCCAGCTGGCGCACCAGTTCCACGTCCAGCGGTTTGACGAAGCGCATATTCGCCACCGTCGCATCGAGCGCTTCGCCAGCGGCCAGCGCCGGCGCCACCATGGAGCCGAAAGCAAGAATCGCGATCTTCTGGCCACGGCGCTTGATTTCCCCTTTGCCGATTTCCAGCGACGTCAGTTCTTTTTCCACCGCTGCGCCTATGCCGGCACCGCGCGGATAGCGGATTGCTGCCGGGCCCTTGTAGTGGTAGCCCGTGGTCAGCATCTGGCGGCATTCGTTTTCGTCCGACGGTGCCATCACCACCATGTTCGGAATGCAGCGCAGATAGGCCAGATCGTAGTTACCGGCGTGGGTAGCGCCATCTGCCCCCACCAGACCGGCACGGTCCAGCGCAAAGGTCACATCCAGATTCTGCAGGGCGACGTCGTGGATCAACTGATCGTAGCCACGCTGCAGGAAGGTGGAGTAGATCGCCACCACCGGCTTAAGGCCTTCACAGGCCAGACCGGCGCCAAAGGTGACGGCATGCTGTTCGGCGATGCCGACGTCGAAATAGCGGTCCGGATATTCCTGATCGAAGCGCACCATGCCCGAACCTTCGCGCATGGCCGGCGTGATGCCGACCAGCTTTTTGTCGGCGGCAGCCATATCGCACAACCAGTTGCCGAACACTTCGGTGTAGGTCAGCTTGCCCGGAGCGGCTGGCGGCTTGATGCCTTCGGCCGGATTGAATTTGCCGGTGCCGTGGTACAGAATCGGCTCCGCTTCGGCCAGCTTGTAGCCCTGGCCTTTTTTGGTCACCACGTGCAGGAACTGCGGGCCTTTCAGGTGGCGGATATTCTGCAGCGTAGGAATCAGCGAATCGAGATCATGGCCATCAATCGGGCCAATGTAGTTGAAGCCGAATTCCTCGAACATGGTGGCCGGTACCACCATGCCTTTGGCATGTTCTTCCAGCCGCTTGGCCAGCTCCAGTACCGGCGCCGGCAGCACGGATTTGCCCACGTTCTTGGCAGCGGCGTAGAACTGGCCCGACATCAGGCGTGCCAGATAGCGGTTCAGCGCGCCTACCGGCGGCGAGATCGACATGTCGTTGTCGTTCAAGATCACCAGCAAGTTCAGGTCTTCCTGCACGCCCGCGTTGTTCAGTGCTTCGAAGGCCATACCGGCCGTCATCGAGCCGTCGCCGATCACGGCGATGGCATGGCGGTTCTCACCCTTGATCTTGGCCGCCTGCGCCATGCCCAGCGCGGCCGAAATCGAGGTCGACGAGTGGGCCGTGCCGAAGGTGTCGTATTCGCTTTCGTCGCGCTTTGGGAAGCCGGAAATGCCGCCCAGCTGGCGCAGCGTGTGCATGCGTTCGCGCCGGCCCGTGAGGATTTTGTGCGAATAGGTCTGGTGGCCCACGTCCCACACGATGCGGTCGTACGGGGTGTTGAACACATAGTGCAGCGCCACCGTCAGTTCCACCGTGCCCAGATTGGACGACAGGTGGCCGCCCGTCTTCGAGACCGAATCGAGCAGGTAGGCGCGCAGTTCGTGCGCCAGTGGCGTCAGCTGGGTGCGCGCCAGTTTGCGCACATCCGCTGGCGAATTAATAGTTGCTAGCAAGTCCATTTATGCCTTCCGCTGCACGATCAGATCCGCGAGTTCGCGTAACCGCAAAGCTTTATCTCCGAACGGCGCGAGCGCTGCATGCGCATCGAGCCGCAATTTTTCCGCCAGTGCCCGCGACGGTTCCAGACCCAGTATCGATACATAAGTCGGCTTGTTGTCGGCAGCATCCTTGCCAGCCGTTTTGCCCAGCGTGGCCGAATCGGCCGTCGCATCGAGCACATCATCGACCACCTGGAAGGCCAAACCGATGGCACGCGCGTAGTCGTTCAGCGCCTGCAGTTCGGCCGCGTCGAGTTCCTTGCCGGCCAGCGCACCGAGCACCACCGAGGCACGCAGCAGCGCGCCCGTCTTCAGCTGGTGCATCTGCTCCAGCTGTTCCAGGGTCAGGCTCAGGCCCACGCTATCGAGGTCGATGGCCTGGCCGCCGCACATGCCGGCCGAGCCGGAAGCATGGGCCAGCACGCGCAGCATGGCCATCTGGCGTGCCGGTGGCAGCGTGGTGGCTTCCGCCAGCACCATGAAAGCCTGCGACTGCAGCGCGTCGCCGACCAGCAGCGCGGTAGCCTCGTCGTAGGCTACGTGCACGGTCGGCTTGCCACGGCGCAGTTCATCGTCGTCCATGCAGGGCATGTCGTCGTGCACCAGCGAGTAGGCGTGGATCATTTCCACTGCCGCTGCCGCGCGGCTCAGCGCCTCGGCGTCGGCCTCGAACAGGGCACCGGCGGCATACACCAGCAGCGGGCGCACGCGCTTGCCGCCGCCCAGCAGCGCATAGCGCATGGCGGCATGCAGCTTGGTCGGCACCACCGTGGCGGCAGGTAAAAAGCCGGATAGATCAAGTTCAGATCCGGCCTGTACGGTTTTCATCCAGTCGTCGAAAGCGGCCGTCATTGCTCCGCTTCCCCGCCCGGAGCGAACGGTTTAAGCATGTCGCCTTCCAGAATTTTGACCTGAGCTTCCACTTTTTCCAGCTGCGCGGCGCAGAACTGCACCAGCGTCGAGCCGCGTGCATAGGCAGCCACCGAGGCTTCCAGCGGCAACTGGCCGCCTTCCATGCGGGCTACTAGCTGGGCCAGTTCGGCCATGGCGTCCTCAAACGAGGCCGGCGCCGGGTCCAGACCCGGCGCTGCGCCAGCGGCAGAATCGGCAGTAGATTTCTTAGACATAGTTACTCAGTTTGTATGGCAATACACGTGCCAGCGCAGTGTAGCCCGTTATTTTAGAACAAACCACCTGATCCGGTGGTACTCTAGCGGCCCGCGCGGCGGTGGAAACCATAGATTTTATCGCAATTAGCCACGCAGGCAGCGCAAACCCTGGGTTTACCGGGCTGCCGGGGCGCTAAAACTGGGGCCGACGCGCCTTTGGGGACGGAAACACGGTATAATCGCCGGTTCTGTCCGAAATACCATTTTCAACAACTTTGAATTCAGGTCTTTACGGATTCTGTCTCTTCTTGGTTTGAAGTACATATTAAGGGGGGTTGGGATGTCCGATCTGGGTACCCACGCTAAGCTGGCGCGTTCTAACGCGCAACTACCGGTTGACGTCTATTTTGACGAAGCGCTACTGCAGCGTGAAATGCAGCAACTTTTCCAGAACGGTCCGCGCTATATCGGCCATGAGCTGATGGTGCCGAATGTGGGCGACTATGCCACGCTCGAATCCGAAAACGAGGGCCGCGTGCTGGTGCGTAACGCCGATGGTCTGGAATTACTGTCCAACGTGTGCCGTCACCGGCAGGCGGTGATGGTGAACGGCCGTGGCAATGCCAACAACATTGTCTGCCCGCTGCACCGCTGGACCTATGACCTCAAGGGTGAGCTGATCGGTGCGCCGCACTTCCCGGCCACGCCTTGCCTGCACCTGCCGAATACCAAACTGCAAAGCTGGAACGGCCTGCTGTTCGAGCAGAACGGCTACAACGTGATGGAAAAGCTGTCGCAGCTGTCCGTCACCAAGGATCTGGATTTCACCGGCTATATGCTGGACCACGTGGAAGTGCACCACTGCGATTACAACTGGAAGACTTTCATCGAAGTCTATCTGGAGGATTATCACGTCGAGCCTTTCCACCCGGGTCTGGGCAGCTTTGTCAGCTGCGACGATCTGCGCTGGGAATTCGGCGCCGACTACAGCGTGCAGACGGTGGGCGTGCACAAAGGCCTGCAAAAATCCGGCTCGGAGATCTATCAGCGCTGGCAGGAGCAGGTGCTCAAGTTCCGTGGCGGCGAGGCGCCGCCGTATGGCGCGATCTGGCTGACGCTCTACCCCAACATCATGGTGGAGTGGTATCCGCACGTGCTGATCGTCTCTACCCTGTGGCCGGACGGTCCGCAGCGCACCAAGAATGTGGTGGAGTTCTACTATCCGGAAGAGATCGTGCTGTTCGAACGCGAATTCGTCGAAGCCGAACGGGCTGCCTACATGGAAACCTGCATCGAGGACGACGAAATCGGCCAGCGCATGGATGCCGGCCGCAAGGCGCTGATGAAGCGCGGCCAGACCGACGCCGGCCCTTACCAGTCGCCGATGGAAGACGGCATGCAGCACTTCCACGAGTGGTACCGCGCCAACATCGAGCTGTCCAAGTAACTATTCAGGTCACGATGCAATCTCTGTGGATGCTGTTTGCCAGTTTCATGTTCGCCGCCATGGGGGTGTGCGTGAAGCTGGCGTCACAGCAGTTCTCCACCTCCGAAATCGTGATGTACCGCGGCATCGTCGGGGTCGTGGTACTGTCCCTCATCATCCGCCTGCAGGGCGGCAGCTTCCGCACTACCATGCCGGGCGCCCACCTGTGGCGCGGTCTGGTCGGCGTGGTGTCGCTGTGGATGTGGTTCTATGCGATTGCCAACCTGCCGCTGGCCACTGCCGTCACGCTCAACTACATGGCGCCGATCTGGATCGCGCTGTGGCTGTTCATCATGGGCTGGTGGCACGCCAAGAATCAGGTCAAATGGCCGCTGCTGGCTGCCATTGCGGCCAGCTTCGGCGGCGTCACCCTGCTGCTGCAGCCGGCCTTCCATGCCAACCAGCTGGGCACGGCGCTGATTGCGCTCGGCTCCAGCGTGCTGTCGGCCATGGCGTATATGCAGGTGCGCAAGCTGGGGCTGGCCGGAGAGCCGGAAAACCGCGTGGTGCTGTATTTCTCCTCCATGAATCTGCTGGCCGGCATCGCCGGGAATTACGCGCTGACACCAAATGGCGCCGCCGTCTGGCACCCCATCACTAGCTGGCACGGCGGCTTGCTGCTGCTGGGCATAGGCATTTGCGCCACCAGCGCGCAGATCGCCATGACGCGCGCCTACCGGCTGGGCCAGACGCTGGTGGTGGCCAATCTGCAGTACACCGGCATCGTGTTCTCCAGTGTCTGGGGCGTGCTGGTGTTCGATGACGCTTTCAGCTGGCATAGCTGGGCCGGTATCAGCGTGATCCTGCTGTCGGGCGTGGCCGCAACGTTCTACAATACCCGTAACACGGAGCGCGGTAAGGCGATAGCCAGTACCGATCCGATTGCCAGCGAAGTCTGATTCAGCCGCCAAACCCGCATTACGGCAGGGGCTGAGTCCGGGTTCGAAGCCGAATTCGTAGTCCCTCACCAGGAGCCCTGCCATGCACACTACCCTGATCAGCGCCGCCGAACTGGCGCGCCACGCCAACGACAGCCAGTGGGTCGTACTCGATTGCCGCCATGATCTGATGAACCCCGCCGCCGGACGCGACGCCTATGCTGCCGGCCATATTCCCGGTGCCCGCTTCGCCAACATCGATACCGACCTTTCGGGTGCCAAGACGGGCGCCGACGGCGTGTTCCGTGGCCGCCACCCGCTGCCGGAACGGGCCGCCCTGCTGGCCACGCTGCGCAGCTGGGGCATTAGCGACAGCACGCAGGTAGTAGCCTACGACGCTCACGGCGGCATGTTTGCGGCACGCTTGTGGTGGCTGCTGCGCTGGATGGGCCACGCCGGCGTGGCCGTGCTGGACGGCGGCCTGCCTGCCTGGCAGGCGCAAGGCCTGGCACTGGAAACGGCTGAACCAGCGGCTGCCAGCGCAGGCACACTGAGTGAAAGCGCAGCGCTGGTGCAGACGGTGACGGTGGACGATGTGCTGTTCAATCTGTCCACCCAGGACCGCATCGTGGTTGATGCCCGTGCCGCTGACCGCTATCGGGGCGAGAACGAGACCATCGATCCGGTCGGAGGCCACATTCCCCACGCGCGCAACCGCTTCTTCAAGGACAACCTCACTGCCGATGGCACTTTCAAGGACGCCACCCTGCTGCGCAGCGAATTCGCGCCGCTGTTTGCCACCGCCGCACAAGCCATCATGCAGTGCGGCTCGGGCGTGACCGCCTGCCACAATCTGCTGGCTCTGGAAGTGGCAGGCATGCCCGGCGCAGCGCTGTATCCGGGCTCGTGGAGCGAGTGGTGCGCCGATCCGGCCCGCCCAGTCGCAACCGGCATTTAAACGGCGCGGCAGGTACTGGCCCGCTAGGCGGGGCGCGCCGCAGTGGCATACACAGACAGCACAGACCAGCCCAGTGTCTGATACAGCGCCCTGCCCTGCTCCGTTGCGACGAGTAATTGCGGTAACGCGCGGGAGCGCCGCGCCCGTCCCAGGCTAGCCATCACCAGCCGCCCCAGTCCGCGCCGCTGATGTGCCGCTTCGGTACGGATACGGTCATAAACATAGGCATCGGCACTTTCTGCCGCATAGCCGCTGGCCGCCAACTCGCCGGCCAGGGTCAGCACGCTAACCTGCGTCACAGCGCCGTAACGAATGATCTGCACCTGATAGCCGGCCGGACATGCCGCCTGCGCGGGATGTTCCGGCCCCAACATCAGATACCCAGGTACTTCCACCTGCCAGCCGTCCGGCAGTGCGGCCAGTAACTGCTGCGGTGTGGCGCAGGCTTTGATCAGGTAGGCGGGTGCGTGGATAGACTGCGCCAGCGCCGTCAGTTCAGGCGTCACGCTGGCATACACCCAGCGCTGCTGTTCGACGGCAGAAAAAGTGTCGACGCGATAGGCGCCACGATCGGGTTGCGGCGGTGCCAGACCGCGCGCCAGTGAACGCCCTGCCAGCCAGCGGCGCAGCAGGCCGTGCGGGCCGTTCAGTGGTGGCTGTGGGTCAGCCACAGCACGACCAGCACGCCGAGGGCGATCAGCAGCACTTGCGGTACGCTTTCGCGCAGCGTGGCGCGGCGCTGCATCTGCGGCATCAGGTCGCTCACGGCGATGTAGATGAAGCCCGACGAGGCAAACACCAGCACGTAGGGAATCAGGCCGCTGGCACGGTCCAGCGTGTAGTAGCCGAGCAGGCCGCCGGCAATCGACAGCAGGCTGCACAGCAGGTTGTAGACATAGGCGCGGGTACGCGAAAAGCCGGCATTGAGCAGCACGATGAAGTCACCGATTTCCTGCGGTATTTCGTGCGCCACGATGGCCACACCCGTCACCAGCCCCAGCTCCGGATTGGCCAGAAAGGCTGCTGCGATCAGTATCCCGTCGGTAAAATTATGCATGCCGTCGCCCACCAGTATCATCCAGCCGGCCTTGCCCGCTTCATGCTTGTCATGGCCATGGTGGTGATGGTGGCCATCGCCTTCATGGTGGTGCGAGTGGCGCAGTATCGCCAGCTTCTCCAGCAGGAAGAAGGCCAGCAAACCGGCCAGCAGGGTGGCAAACAGGCTGCGCGCACTGGCCTGCGATTCGAACGCTTCCGGCAGGGCGTGCAGCAGCGAGGTCGAGAGCATGATGCCGACCGACAGGCTGACCATCCGTTCCACCATTTTCGACAGCAGGGTGAACGAAAACAGCGCGGCGGCAGATATGCTGACGACGCCGGCCACGGTGGTGGCTAACAGGATGGAAATCAGTACGGGATCGATCTTATCGCCTCTTCTTACGGGACAACCGCTGCCAAACTCAAGCGCGGGGGCGTTATTTTAACGCCCTGCCCGATTTTCTGCCGAAAACTGCTATGAATTGCCTGCTGCGAGCCTCAGGGTGCCACGCCGTATTGCTTGAACCAGTTCTGCAGACGCTGCCAGCCATCCCGCGCATCGGCCGCCACATAGCTGGGGCGGTAGTCGGCATGGAAAGCATGGCCGGAGTCCGGATAGATCACGAACTGCGAAGCGCTGCTGCCTTTGGCCAGTTCCTTCTGCATGGCAGCGATACTGTCTTGCGGGATGCCCGTGTCTTTCAGGCCGTACAGGCCCAGCACAGGGGTTTTCAGAGATCCAGCGATATCAATAGCTTGCCTGGGAGTCATGGCGCTACTGGTTCCCACCAGACGGCCATACCACGCCACACCTGCTTTGACTTTAGGATTGTGGGCTGCATACAGCCACGTGATGCGGCCGCCCCAGCAAAAACCGGTGATGCCCAGCTTGTCCGTATTGGCACCCTGCGCCGCCGCCCATGCCACGGTGGCATCGAGGTCGGCCATCACCTGCTCGTCCGGCGTGCGGCCGATGATGTCGCGCTGTAGTTCGGCGATGGACGCGACTTTCTGCGGATCGCCCTGACGCACGAACAGGTCCGGTGCCAGCGCCATGTAGCCGAGCTTGGCGAAACGCCGTGCCACATCAGCAATGTGCTCGTGCACACCGAAGATTTCCGATACCACCAGCACCACCGGCAGGCTGGTCTTGCCCTCCGGCTGGGCGCGATACACGGGCACGCGCTGGCCAGCCACTTCAATCTCGATGGTGCCCGCCACCAGTCCCTTGCTATCGGTGGTAATCACGTTCTGCGCCACCACCGGCATGGCGGCGGCAGCGAAGCCCGTACCCAAGGCCACCTTGATGAAGTCACGTCGTGCAAGCCCGTCCGACAGACTGGTTTTTGCCAGCAGACTCTCTGCATCTCTTTGAAGATCATTCATGCATTGCTCTCCCAATTGAAGGGCCACCTGCTACGCCGCTACAGGCGGGCGGCGCACGCTCCGTGCTCTCTCGGTGCCCGATATTTGACTAGTGTGCTTCTTCCTGATTAGTGTGCTTCTTCCCAATTATTGCCGACGCCGACTTCGGCGATCAACGGTACCTTCAGTTCAGCCACGCCTGCCATCAGCTTGGGCAGCATGTCCTTGACCAGCGCCAGTTCGGCCTGCGGCACTTCCAGTACCAGTTCATCGTGTACCTGCATAATCATGCGGGTCTGCAGCGCTTCCGCTTCGAGCCAGTCCTGCACCGCCACCATGGCCAGCTTGATCAGATCGGCCGCCGTGCCCTGCATGGGCGCATTGATCGCGGCGCGCTCCGCTGCCTGACGGCGCGGACCGTTGGGCGAATTGATCTCGGGCAGCCACAGGCGGCGACCAAACACGGTTTCCACATAGCCGCGTGCCTTGGCCTGCTGGCGGGTGTCGTCCATATACTGTTTGACGCCGGCGAAGCGGGCGAAATAGCGCTCGATGTAGTTCTGCGCGGCGCTGCGTTCTATGCCCAGATTAGCGGCCAGACCGAAGGCGCTCATGCCGTAGATCAGGCCGAAGTTGATGACCTTGGCGTAGCGGCGCTGTTCGCTGTCCACCTGTTCCGGCGCGACGCCGAAAATCTCGCCCGCGGTGGCGCGGTGAATATCCACGCCTTCGGCAAAGGCGCGCAGCATGGCTTCATCCCGCGAGATGTGCGCCATGATGCGCAGCTCGATCTGCGAATAGTCGGCCGAGACGATGTGGCTGCCGGCTGGCGCCACAAAGGCTTCGCGGATGCGGCGGCCTTCCTTGGTGCGCACCGGGATGTTTTGCAGGTTGGGATCGTTCGAGGCCAGACGGCCCGTGACCGCTACCGCCTGTGCGTAGTTGGTATGCACGCGCCCCGTAGCCGGGTTGATCCCTTTGGGCAGCTTGTCGGTATAGGTCGATTTCAGCTTCGACAGGCTGCGGTATTCCAGCAGCACTTTCGGCAGCGGATAGTCTTCCGCCAGCTTCTGCAGCACTTCTTCGTCGGTGGAAGGAGCGCCGCTCGGGGTCTTTTTCACCACCGGCAGTTTCAGCTTCTCGAAGAAGATTTCGCCGATCTGCTTGGGCGAACCCAGATTGAACGGCTGCTCGGCCAGTTCATGCGCTTTGGCTTCCAGCTCGACGATGCGCGCCCCCAATTCAGCCGACTGCTGCTGCAGCAGGGCGGCATCGATCTGCACGCCGTTGCGCTCTATCTTCTGCAGCACGATAGCTGTGGGCAGCTCGATCTGGCGGTAGATGAAGTTCAGCTTGGCGTCCGGCTCCACCTGACTGATCATGGCCTGATGCAGACGCAGCGTGATATCGGCATCTTCCGCCGCGTAGGCAGTGGCGCGCTCGATTTCGACCTGGTCGAAAGTGATCTGGCTGGCGCCCTTGCCGCACACGTCCACAAACGGAATGGTGGTGTAGTTCAGGTGGCGCAGGGCCAGGCTGTCCATATCGTGGCTGCGGTGCGATTCGAATACATACGATTCCAGCAGGGTGTCATGGACGATGCCGCGCAGCGTGATGCCTTGATTAGCGAAGATATGCGCGTCGTACTTGAGGTTCTGGCCGACCTTAGCCTTGCCTGCGTCTTCCAGCCATGGACGCAGTTGCGCCAGCGTGGCAGCGCGATCCAGCTGCTGCGGCACGCCCGGATAGGCGTGTGCCAGCGGAATGTAGCAGGCCTTGCCCGCTTCCACCGACAGCGAGATGCCCACCAGCTGGGCCGTCATCGGTTCCAGCGAGGTGGTTTCCGTATCCACCGCCGTCAGCGCAGCGCTGTCGATCAGGGCTATCCAGCGATCCAGCTGTTCCTGCGTCAGCACGGTCTCGTATTCGGCCTTGAGTTCCGGCGCCGTGCCAAACATGTCGAGGTTGGCCGATACCGCGCCACCGGCGGCGATAGGGGCTGCGGTCCCGTTGCCACCAGCACGGCCAGCCGCTGCGGTCGTCCCTACAACTGCGCCAGAACCGGAGCCGCTGGCACCGGCGCCAGCCGCGCCGCTGCTCAATTCGCGCAGCAGGGTCTTGAAACCGTATTTGCCGAAGAAGGCCAGCAGGCCATCCCTGTCTTCCGGCTGTGCCACCAGCGAGGCGCTGATGCTATCCATATGGGCCGACAGGTCGCAGTCCAGCTTCACGGTAATCAGTTCGCGCCCTTTCGGCAGCCATGGCAAGGCATTGCGCAGGTGCTCGCCCACGGCGCCACCCACTTCCGCCGCATGGGCCATCACGCCATCCAGACTGTCATAGGCGGTCAGCCACTTGAGCGCGGTTTTCGGGCCGCACTTGGTCACGCCTGGCACGTTGTCGACGGTGTCGCCGATCAGGGTCAGGTAGTCGATGATGCGGTTAGGCGGCACGCCGAATTTGGCCAGCACGCCTGCTTCATCCATTTTTTCATTGGTCATGGTGTTAATCAGCATAACCTGCGGATTGACCAGCTGGGCCAGATCCTTGTCGCCAGTTGAAATCACCACATTCATCCCGGCCTGCGCGGCCTGCAGCGATAGCGTGCCGATTACGTCGTCCGCCTCCACTCCTTCCACCATCAGGATGGGCCAGCCCATGGCTTTCACCACTTCATGGATAGGCTCGATCTGCAGGCGCAGATCGTCCGGCATGGACGCGCGGGTGGCCTTGTATTCAGGGTACATATCGTCGCGGAAGGTCTTGCCCTTGGCGTCGAACACGCAGGCAATGTAGGCGGCCGGATAGTCTGCGCGCAGACGGCGCAGCATGTTGACCATGCCGTGCATGGCGCCGGTCGGATAGCCGTCTGCGCTGCGCAGGTCGGGCAGGCCGTGATAGGCACGATAGAGGTAGCTGGAACCGTCGACTAACAGCAGAGTATTTTGCATAGCTTGAAATCTGGGATGAGGTGGCCTGGCGCCGCCATAAAACATGCATTATCGCAGGTTTTGCCGGGCCGACTGACCCATTAGACAACTTTTCAAAAAAACAAGCCGCACGCCGCATTGCAGCAAAAAGCTGCGTAGAAAAGCGCTTTTAAGCCAGTCTTGCGTGTCAGTTTGTTACAATGGATCATACAGAAAATTTTGACGGTTTTTTATCCCGGGTTTTATACCCAAGCACCCGATTAAGGCGATCCACCATGCTGCGCACTTCCACCCTCTGGCCTGCCCTGCTTCTGACCCTGAGCGCCCACACGGCGTTCGCCCAGTCCACTGTGAGCCAGGCACCACCAAAACTGGAAAAGCTCGAGGAAGTAACGGAAGACCCGATCACCGTGACTGCCAAGCCGGGCACGGAAACCAAGATCACGGAACGCCGTGACAACACAGGCAAGGTAGTGGAAGCTACCGTCAAGAGCGGCCCCAGCACCTACACGGTGCGGCCAAATCACCCCGTCGGCACAGCACTGCCCGGCGACGCGATGGGCGGCGCCAACCGCGGCCCGCAGTGGACGGTGATGGAATTTGATATCGGCAAGAAAAAGAAAAAGACGGCAGAGGAAGAAGGCGCAGCCGAAACGACCACGCCACCTCCAGCCACGAAGTAGCCAACTTCGAACGCGTACGCCCGCGCTAGCGGGCGCCTGCGGGCGCCGCCGGACGGCGGCACCGCTCACCGAACCTGATTTCTACCCATGGCAGTGTTTACCTCGGTCACGCTGGGCGATCTGACCCAGTGGATCAAACAATTTCCCCTCGGACAAGCTGTTGCCTTGAAAGGCATCGCCTCCGGCATCGAAAACTCTAATTTCTTCCTGACCACCGAACGCGGCGAGTTTGTCCTCACCATCTTCGAAAATCTTTCTTTCGAGCAGTTACCGTTCTACCTGAAACTGATGCACCATCTGGCCGCACGGGGCGTACTGGTGCCGGCACCGGTAGCCACCCATGAGGGCGAGCTGATCGTGCCGCTGCACGGCAAGCCGGCCGCCATCGTCTCCAAGCTGGAAGGCAGTTCGCAAATGGCCCCGCAGCCGGTGCATTGTGCCGCCGTGGGCAGCATGCTGGCGCATATGCATCTGGCAGCGCAGGACTATCCGCTGGAACAGCCCAATCTGCGCGGGCTGGACTGGTGGAACCAGACCACGCCGAAAGTGCTGCCCTATCTGTCAGCGGAGAACGCTCATTTGCTGCGCGCCGAAATGCACTTCCAGGAAGCCTTTGCCGGTTGCGACACCTACCGCCAGCTGCAGCGCGGCCCGGTCCACGCCGACCTGTTCCGCAATAACGTGATGTTTGTGGGCGAGCGCCTGACCGGCTTTTTCGACTTCTATTTCGCCGGCTGCGATACCTGGCTGTTCGATGTGGCGGTGACGATTAACGACTGGTGTATCGACCTGGCTAGCGGCGTGCTCGATACGGCCCGGGTGCGCGCCATGCTCGACGCCTACCACGCCGTGCGGCCGTTCACGCATGCCGAACAGACCGCATGGCAGCCCATGCTGCGCGCTGCTGCCCTGCGCTTCTGGCTGTCGCGCCTGTACGACTACTACCAGCCGCGCGAGGCGGAAATGCTGACGCCGCACGATCCGACTCACTTCGAACGTATCCTGCGCGAGCGTATCGCCACGCCGGCTCCAGGGCTGACGGGATGAACCGGCTCCCCATGCGCGCCGGCTTTGGCTGGGTAAAACAGGGCTGGCAGCTATTCCGCAAGCAGCCGGGCGGCTTGATGTCGCTGTTCTTCTGCTGCATGTTCCTGTCCATGTTCACGCTGTTCGTGCCCCTGCTCGGTTCGATCGCACCGACCCTGCTGGCGCCCATGTTCACGGTCGCCATCCTGCAAGCCTGCAGCGATGTCGACCAGGGCCAGCGGGCCCAGCCGCGCGTGCTGTTTAACGGTTTCCGCCAGCCGGCGCGCCAGCCCCTGCTGGGACTGGGGCTGCTGTACCTGCTGCTGATCACGCTGGCGCTCGGAGTGGTCTCGCTGCTCGACGACGGCAACCTGCTGCGCATCGCCAGCGGCGAGCTGCCCATGGACGAGGAAACGCTGGCACTGTCGCGCGGCCCGCTGTTTATCGGCTCGCTGATCTATATGCTGGGCTGGCTGCTGACCTGTCTGAGCGCTCCCCTCATCATTTGGCAGCATATGCCACTGGCCAAGGCGCTGTTCTTCAGCGTAGTGACGGTCAAGCGCGATTTCCGCGCCTTCTTCGGCGCCGCGCTGCTGCTGTTCATGCTGTTCCAGGTCGGCACGGCGCTGCCGGTTCTGCTACTGAGCTCACCGCAACTGCGACTGACCACCGTATTCGCCATCTTCCTGGTACTGGTGGTACTGCTGCACTGCACGCTATATACGTGCTACCGCCACTATTTCGGTACGCCGGCAGCGAGCACGCCGTCGGTGCCGCTGCGCTGAGTTACGCCAAACTGCGCGCCTTGCCCAGCCTTACCTAACGCCTGCCCGAGATCCCGCCCATGCAAGCACCCCGCACGCTGGCCAGCGCCATTGAGTCCAACGATAACAGCTTCAATCTGGTCAGGCTGATTGCAGCGCTGCTGGTGGTGCTGTTCCACGCGGGCGAGCACAATACCGTGGCGCCGGGGCCGGACCCGCTGAGCGCGCTGATGCTGCCGGTGGCCGATATCGGTGCGCTGGCGGTCGATGTGTTCTTCGTGCTCAGTGGCCTGTTCATCACCCAGAGCTGGATGCGCGACCCCGATCTGCTGCGCTTTGCCGTGCGGCGCGTGGCGCGGCTGGTGCCGGGCCTGCTGGTCTGTCTGGCGCTTACCACCTGCGTCGCCGTCATCTGCTTCTCGCCCAAGGGTATGGCCGGACTGGCCGATCCGGCGCCATGGCGTTACATTGTCAACGGCGCCATGCTGCACTGGCTGGTGTACATCATTCCGCCGTCCGAACTGGCTATCCCCGGCGTGCTGGGCGGCACGGCGCTCAACGGCTCGCTGTGGACCGTGTACTGGGAAGGCCGCATGTACGTGATGGTGGCACTGATCGGCGCTGCCGCGATCCTGCCGATGCGGCGCTGGATGATGGTGATGTCGCTGCTGCTGGCGCTGGCCGCGTTGCAGTTCCCCAGTGTGCTGGCCGGTTATATCTGGGAAGCGCGTTTGTGGAGTCTGTTCCTGTGCGGGATGCTGCTGCAGACCCTGGCCGAACAGGTGCGCATAGGGGTACGCCCCTTCATCGTGGCCTGCCTGCTGCTGGCGCTGAATTCGACCCGCTGGCTAGACCTCGAACATCAGGCGCTGACGGTATTCGGTGTGAATCTGGTGGCCGTTACGCTGGCGCTATGGGTGGGCAGTTCGCGCCTACTCGGTTCGCGCCTGCTGCCGTGGCGCCATCTGCAGCGCCACGACTATTCCTATGCCATCTACATCTACCACTGGCCGGTGATGCTGATGCTGAAAGCGGCGCTGCCGCCGGTTGGCATCTGGGCCATGCTGGCCGCCACCCTGGCCATCGTGCTGCCGCTATCGGTGTTCAGCTGGCACTGCGTGGAAGCGCCAGCACTGGCCTTTGTGCGCAAGCTGCTGGCGCGCCGCAGTGCGGCCAGGGCCGGGGCCGGCGCCAATAGCACTGCCAGCAACGATCCGGCCTGACCCGCCAGGGCGCTTAAATGCGCTCCAGCTTGGCGATGCTCAGGTCGAGCACCTTCATGCCGACATTGCCGAAATTGATCTGCGCGCGCGCGCTCGGGCCGCTGCCTTCGATATTCACGATTACGCCTTCGCCAAACTTGGCATGCTGGACTGATTCGCCAATACGCCAGCCGCTGCCGGCCGATTTGTGCGCGATCTTCTGTGCGATGGCATTGTCGGAGCCCAGCACCGGCGCCGCATCCCACGCCGACTTGGGCGAGGCAAACCAGTGCGACTGCACCTTGGCCGACAGCCATTTCAGCGATTCTTCCGGCAGTTCGTCGAAGAAGCGCGACTTCATGTTGTAGCGCGTCTGGCCGTGCAGCATGCGGGTCTGGGCGAAGCACATGTACAAGCGCCGGCGTGCGCGGGTAATTGCCACATACATCAGGCGGCGTTCCTCTTCCACCCCGTCGTGCTCGCGCGAGCTGCTCTCGTGCGGGAACAGGCCTTCTTCCAGCCCCGTGATGAAGACGTTGTTGAACTCCAGCCCTTTGGCCGAGTGTACCGTCATCATCTGCACCGCATCCTGTCCCACCGTGGCCTGATTGTCGCCCGCTTCCAGCGAAGCATGCGACAGGAAGGCCGACAGCGGCGACATCACCGCCGGCAGCGGCGCATCGGCGTCGAGGATTTCGATGCCGTCCTGATTGACAACAGCGGCACCGGCCTGCGCCTGCGCGGCCGGTCCCAGATGAGCCGGCGCACCCTGGCCATAGCCCTCCTCGGACACGAACTGGGTGGCGGCGCTGACCATCTGCTCCAGGTTTTCGATGCGGTCGGCGCCTTCTTTTTCCGTCTGGTAGTGGGTCAGCAGGCCGCTGTGTTCAAGCACTACGCGCACCAGTTCCGGCAAGGCCATCTGCTGGGTTTCGAAGCGCGCGCCTTCGATCAGGCGCACAAAGCCGGCCAGCGAAGAACCAGCCTTGCCTGCCACATGGGGTACCGCCGCATACAGCGAAATGCCATACTGGTCCGCCGCCGCCTGCAGCGCTTCGATGCTGCGCAGGCCGATGCCGCGGGTGGGGAAGTTCACCACCCGCAGGAAGGCCGAATCGTTATGCGGATTGTCCATCAGCTGCAGGTAGGCGATGGCGTGCTTGACCTCGGCGCGCTGGAAGTAGCGCAGGCCGCCATACACGTGATAGGGGATACCGGCCGAGAACAGCGCATGCTCGATCACGCGCGACTGCGCGTTGGAGCGGTACAGCACGGCAATTTCGCGCCGCTCGGCGCCATCCGAGATCAGGTTCTTGCTCTCTTCCACGATCCACTGCGCTTCGGCCAAATCGGAGCTGGCTTCGTACACGCGTACCGGCTCGCCCTGCCCCGCATCGGTACGCAAGTTCTTGCCCAGCCGTTTGCTGTTATTTGAAATCAGCTGGTTGGCGGCATCGAGGATGTGGCCGTGCGAGCGGTAGTTCTGCTCCAGCTTGATCAGATTCTTGACCTGGAACTCGCGCTCAAAGGCGCTCATATTGCCCACATTGGCGCCACGGAAAGCATAGATGCTCTGGTCGTCGTCGCCTACGGCAAACAGTGCGCTGCCATGCTGGCCCGGCACGCCGGCCAGCAGCTTGAGCCACTTGTATTGCAGGTCATTGGTATCCTGGAACTCGTCCACCAGTATGTGGCGGAAGCGCTGCTGGTAATGTTCGCGCAAAGGCTGGTTACGGCTTAGCAGCTCGTAGCTGCGCAGCAGCAGCTCGGCAAAATCCACCACGCCCTCGCGCTGGCACTGCTCGTCGTACAGCTGGTACAGCTCGACTTTTTTGCGCTCGTCGGCGTTAGTGGCTTCGATCTTGTCGGCGCGCAGACCCTGATCCTTGGCGCCGTTGATGAAGTACATGACGTCCTTGGGCGGGAACTTCTCGTCATCGATGTTATGCGCCTTGATCAGGCGCTTGATGGCCGACAGCTGGTCCTGCGTGTCCAGAATCTGGAAGGTCTGCGGCAGCGCCGCATCGCGGTGATGGGTACGCAACAGACGGTTACACAGCCCGTGGAAGGTGCCTATCCACATGCCGCGCGTATTAATCGGCAGCATGGCCGACAGCCGCGTCAGCATTTCCTTGGCAGCCTTGTTGGTAAAGGTCACGGCCAATATGCCCGAAGGCGATACTTGCCCGGTCTGGATCAGCCAGGCGATGCGGGTGGTCAGCACACGGGTTTTGCCGGAGCCGGCCCCCGCCAGAATCAGGGCACTTTGCGGTGGCAGCGTGACCGCTGCCAGCTGCTCTTCATTGAGGTTGTGTAAAAGATTTTGCATGCCGTGATTATACCGGCACTGGCTCCTCAGGCCGGATCGGCATTGCTAACGGGCTGCGCCTTGCCGCTCTTTTTCGCCTCCCGGATCAGCTCGCGCACCACCCGCTCGGCCGCGCGGCTGGCCTCGACCTGTTCGCGCCCCAGCTCGCCCATCTTCTGGCCCATTGCTGCCATGGGTTTGTTGGCTTCAGCCATGCGCGCATGCAGGCTCTGCATGGATTGCTGCAGCGCCTGTTCCTGCGCCTGCACATGCTGCTGCGCCTGCTGCCGGGCCAGTTGTTCTATCTGCTGCTGCAAGGGTTGCATGTGGCGCTGCAGCTCGGCCTGACGCTGCTGGAACTGCTGCATCTGCTCGCGCGATGGCTGCTCGCCCAGCTTGCGGGCGGCCTGCTCGATACGGCGTGCAATTGCTTCCTGCTGGCGTGCCAGTGCATCGATCTTGCGCTGCTGCTCGGCCGACGGCGCAGCAAACTGGCGTTCCAGATCGCGGCCTACGGCGTCCATCTGCTTGCCGATGGCGTCCATGGCCTGGCCCTGCTGTTCCATTTTCTTGCCCTGCTCTTCCATGCGGGCGCCTATGCTTTCCACCGTCGCCCACGCTGCCTGGGCCTGCGCCAGCATGGCGGCATCCTGGATGACATAACCTTTTTTGCCATCGCGGAACCAGATGAAATCACCTTTGACGCGGGCGCGCGCAGCATCGATTTCCGCACGGTCCAGGCTGCTGGTGCGAGTCACCATGGTGCGATTGTCGTCACGCACCAGGGCAAATGCCGCGCCACGGCTCAGGCCCGGTTCGGCCACGGGAGCTGGCGGCACCGGCAAGACTGGCAGCGCTGCTGCTGGGGCTGCTGGGGCTGGCGGGGCTGGTAGTGCGGGCCGAGCAGGCAGGGCTGCTTGTGCGGGTAAGGGGGGCAGCGCGGCCTGGGCAGGCAAAGCCGGCAACGCAGGAGGCGACGGGACGGCTGACAACGCGCGTGGCGCCTTGGCCGACCTGGCCTGCGCAGCTTCGTTGGCTGGCACTGCGTCCGCGGCCGTCACCGCATCTTTTGCCGGCACTGCATCTTTAACCTGCGATGCATCCTTGGCCGGTACTGCGTCAGGGACAGATAAGGCATCCATTGCGCTGGCCGGTGCGAGCGCAGCCGCTACGGGCGCACCAGCGGCTGGCACACTGGCGGCGCCAGCCCCTGCGCCAGTATCTGCCGTGGCATGGGCATACAGCATGGCACCGGCAGCAAACAGGCCTAACAGAGGCAAGGCCAGTTTACGGCTGGCAGGTTCAGAATGGGGGCGCACAAGGCGCGAAATACGTGACATGAGATTTCCTCCGTGAGCCGCGTGGGCTAGTTGGGTACTGTCGAACTGGAACTGGTCCAGCTGCGCCAGAGCTTGTGCCAGCTTGTGCGGCTGGCCGAGCATGTCCACGGCAAGATCGTCGGCGATTTGTTCTCGCTCTATGCGTATCCTGCGTGACAAGGCCCAAACACTAGGGTGATAGAACAGCAGTATCTCGATCGCGCTTTGCAGCAGGTTGACCAGATAATCGTGACGGCGGATATGCGCCAGTTCATGTGCCAGCAGCGCTTCCAGCAGATCGGGCGGCATGCCGCTGATCAGACTGACCGGCACCAGTATGATGGGGCGCCAGCAACCGGCGGTGATGGGGCTGTCGATGCCTTCGGCCACGCCGAGGCGCACGTCGCGCCGCATGTCGCAGCGGCTGGCCAGCAGCGCCATGCGGCGCTGCCAATAATGGTTGATGGTGTAGGCGCTGCGCTGGGTGCGGGTGGCGACCCATTGCAGGCCCAGCACCAGGCGCAAGGTCATCAGCACACCGCCAGTCAGCCACAAGCCGACGATCCACGGCAGCTGCTGGCGCAGCACACGTTCGCTATCGTCCTGCAGGGCCCTGCCCAG
>Ga0187842_1000290_pt1 | contig 26394 bp, 26 predicted proteins | sample SpaLakP09_SKY_41_FD_134514 | JGI IMG/M metagenome (GOLD analysis project Ga0187842, IMG submission 134514) | Oligotrophic lake water microbial communities from Sparkling Lake, Wisconsin, USA - SP09_SKY_41 | ecosystem: Environmental > Aquatic > Freshwater > Lake | place: USA: Sparkling Lake... | reverse complement strand
GGCCTCGGGCCCGAGGCCGCTCAGGACATCCAGCAGGGCCCGTGCGCTGCGATCCGGTGTCAGACGGGTCTTGCCCGGTGCCGTAGCCGGGAACGGTGCGCTGAGCGCGGTTTCAACGGTGCCGGGATGCAGGGCGATGCATAGGCCCTGCGGTCGGGTCCGCCGGTGCTCGATGGCCAGTGTGCGGATCAGCATGTTCAGCGCCGACTTCGAGGCCCTGTAGCCGTACCAGCCCCCCAGATGGTTGTCGCCGATACTGCCGCCCCGGGCCGAGAGCACGGCCAGAATGCTCCGCCTGTCGCGGGGCGTCAGGGGAAGCAGGTGCTTGGCCACCAGGGCCGGCCCGATCGCATTGATCTGAAAGAGTCGCGTCAACCGGTCCAGGTCCAGGGCTCGCATGGACTTCTCGGGGACAAGATCTCCAGACTGCAGAACGCCTGTCGCAATAAGGATCAGGGTTGGTTCGCCGTGAGACCGGATCTGGACGGCAGCGGTCGCCAGAGACCCTTCGTCGAGAATATCCGCGGCCAACCAGACCAGGCGGGGATCGTCACGCCAGCTTGCCGGCTTCCGCCTGGACAGGACAAACACCGGCGCATGGACCCCCTCGGCGAGCTGGGCCTCGACCAGGGCCCAGCCGATGCCCCCGGCTCCGCCGACGACGACCGCCGGCCCGGTCATTCCCCCCGTCCCCTAGCCACGCAGCACGACCGCGCCGGCCAGCAGCGAGAGGCAGGCCATGACCGTCAGGGGCAGGCGCAGAGCCGGATACCAGTCCGGCAAGCCGGGGGCTCGCAAGTCCCAGATGCCATGAACTGCCAGGGCCAGAGCAAGGCCCGCCAGCCGCTCGGCCCTCAGGGTCTCCGGCAGCAAAAGCAGCGCCCAGCCGGCCAGAGTGGGCAGCATGGCCAGGCCGATCGTGCGGCTGTTGACGGGTCCTCCGGCCACGGTGAACGCCCAGCGTGCGCCGCCCAGAAACGACAGGATCAGCGCGGCATAGGCCCCCAGGGCCAGGGCCATCAGATCGGCCGTTGCCGGCACCAGGGCACCGATCACTGGCGGGGCCATGAACGGCAGCAGGCCCAGGGCCCCATAGAGGCCCACCGGCAAGGGGGGATGGGTCGGAGTGTCCGGCTTGGGCGTCATCGGGATTCCCTTGACCGGCTGCGAACCAGCGCCTGCAGCCGGGGCCGAAAGCGCAGAAAGCCGCGATAGGTCCGCTCAAGCAGCCACAGCACCGGGGGGATTCGGGCCAGTTGACCAAAGGGTCGGAGCACGGGAATGGCCCGCCACATGGCGGCAAAGGCTGCAGCGCCGGAGATCAGGGACTCGGCCCCGGCCTCGCGGGCATGAAAGCGCTCCAGAAGCGCCGCGCGGTCGGTCGGGCAGGAGCCGCCCGCCGTCAGATCGACGAAATCAATGGCCCCGCGCCGGTCAAGGCGGCGGATCAGGGCGATCTCGCTGCGGCAGAGCGGGCAGTCGCCGTCGAACCAGACGGTGACCGCGGGGCCGGATGTCTGGGGCCCACCGGTCATGCCGCCCTCAGGGCGCAATGGCCGTCCGTTCTGGCCGTCCGTGCTGGTATCTGCCTCGCCAAGCCTGCTACCTTCCGGACCAAACGGGTTGAAGCGACGTTCTATATCTCATGTGAAATATAGAAAAGCGGAGACTTTTCAGGCCGAAGCCACCGGCCCCGGCCCGCCCCGGCCATAGGCCCGGACGAACCCGTCACTGACCGTGGCGGCCAGAGGTTCGAGCGCCAGGGGCCGTACATGACGGCCCTGCAGCTGGTTCTGGTGCAGGGAGGCCAGCAGGAGCGGCGACATCAGCATCAGACCGGCCGCGCGGACATCGACCGGGATCATCTCGCCGCGTTGGACATGGACTTGCAGCCGCGCTTCGAGCACCTGCAGGGTCGGCTCGATGATGTGATTGAGCGCCGAGATACCGACATCCGGATCCATGACCCCCTCGGCGAGGCTGACGGCGAAAACATCGCCAAGCACCACGTCCCGGGGAGCCTGCAGGGCCCGAACCAGCGAGTCGGCGTAGAGGCGTATCGAGTCGGCAAATGGCAGGTCGCTGTGGCGCAGGGCTTCCAGACCCTCGCGGCCACGCCGAAGGCACTCGGCCATGACGGCATCGACCACGGCCTGACGCGACCCGAAATAGTGCCGCAGGGTCGGCACTGACACCTCGGCCGCCGCCGCGAGGTCCCTGAGACTGGGCCTTGCTACCGTGCGGCTCATCAGACGCGTCGCCATGCGGCCCAGCAGGTCGCGCCGCTTGGCCTCATGATTTGCGTCTCGGGAGCCCCTGGGTCTCGACACCTTGCTGATCCTGACTGGTGCTGCCCGACGGGCAGAACGGACGGAAGCGATCGGTTTGGGAGTTTGCGGCTTCAAGCCGGCTGGCGCACCCGACACGATTCGAACGTGTGACCTTTGCCTTCGGAGGGCAACGCTCTATCCAGCTGAGCTACGGGTGCTTCCACCTTGCGGGGAACGGCCTATTAGCCGAAACCCGCAGCGGGCGCAAACGCGCTTATGCGCCTGATCTCATTCTCCGCCCATATAAACGAACCGGGCGATGAACAGGACGGCCAGGACATAGAGCAGCCAGTCGCTGGTCCGGGCCTGGCCGCGGACCAGTTTCAGCACCGCATAGCTGGTAATGCCGAAGGCCAGGCCGTTGGCGATCGAGAAGGTCAGCGGGATGGTGATCACCGTCAGGAAGGCCGGAATGGCCACACCGGGGTCCTCCCAGTCGACCTCCTTGAGGGCCCCGATCATCATCGCCCCGACCAGGATCAGGGCCGGCGCGGTCGCTGCGGCCGGGATCGCCTGAACCAGCGGCGCGAAGAACAGGGTCAGCAGGAACAGCAGACCGACGATCACCGCCGTCAGGCCGGTCCGCCCTCCGGCCTGGACGCCCGAGGCGCTCTCGATATAGCTGACCACGGTGCTGGTTCCGGCCAGGGAGCCGGCGATCGTGGCCACCGAATCGGCGGTCAGGATGCGGTTGAGGCGCGGGATCGAGCCGTCGGGCTCGACGAGGCCCGCCTTCTTGGTCACCGCGACCAGGGTCCCGACATTGTCGAACAGGTCGACGAACAGGAAGACAAAGACGATCTCGGCCAGGGTCATGGCCATGGCGATGCCGCCCTTGCCGCCGCCGAGGTTCAGAGCGGCCGGGATGTCGAGCTGGAAGGCCGTGGCCGAGAGCTCGGCCAGGCTGTAGCCGCCCGGGGCGATCTTCGACAGGCCCATCGCCCAGCCGAGGGCGGCGACGGCCAGGATGCCGATCAGGATCGCGCCCTTCACCCGCCAGGCCATCAGGGCGCCGATGATCGCCAGACCGGCCAGGGCCAGCATCGGCGTGGGCTTGGTCAGGTCCCCGAGGCTGACCAGGGTCGCGGGGTTGGCGACGATGACGCCGGCTTCCTTCAGGCCGATAAAGGCGATGAACAGCCCGACGCCGGCCGCCACGGCCGAGAACAGGGGGCGGGGAATGGCTCCGACGATCAGCTGCCGGATGCCCGCAACGGTCAGGACCAGGAAGGCGACGCCCGACAGGAATACACAGCCCAGGGCCGTCTGCCACGGTACGCCCATACCGATCACGACCGTATAGGTGAAGTAGGCGTTCAGCCCCATGCCCGGGGCGAGGGCGATGGGATAGTTGGCGATCAGCCCCATCAGGATGCAGCCGATCCCGGCGGCCAGACAGGTGGCGGCGGCCACTGCAGCCACCGGCATACCTGCTTCGCCCAGGATCGTCGGATTGACGATGACGATATAGGCCATGGTCAGGAAGGTCGTGACCCCGGCCAGCGCCTCGGTGCGCAGGCTGGTGCCCTGGGCCTTCAGCCCGAACTGCTTTTCCAGGAAACTCATACCTAAACCCCCACCTACTGTGGCGAGTTTGGGCGCTGCGGCGGCGTTAAGGCAAGGCCCGGCTCCACGGGGACCCGGGCTTTGCGGCAACCGCCTTTCGAACCGCCTAGTCCTTAGTCGGATCAGCGGCGTTCGGGTCGCCATAGGTCAGGGCCACAAAGACGTCCTCAAGGTCGGGATCTTCAGTGGCGATGTCCTTGATGCTCAGCCCGGTCGCGCGCACGGCGGCCAGCACCTGCTCCACGCTGGACTGGCCGGTGCGGTACGAGACGGCAAAGGCCCCGCCGGGCCGGATCCTGGTCTCGAAACCCGCCAGGACCGGAGCCACCTCGACCGGCCGCTCGGGCGTCACCACCACATTGCGGCTGTCCATCCGGCCGAGCAGCTTGGCGGTCGGCTCGCAGGCCACCACCTCGCCGCGATTGACGATGGCGATCTGGTCGCAGAGCTCCTGGGCCTCTTCCAGATAGTGGGTCGTCAGGACGATGGTCACGCCCTGCGCGTGCAGGCCCTTCACAAATTCCCAGAGCTGCCGGCGCAGCTCGACATCGACCCCGGCCGTAGGCTCGTCGAGGATCAGGACCGGCGGCTGGTGGACCATGGCCTTGGCGACCATCAGACGCCGCTTCATGCCGCCGGACAGCTGGCGGACATAGGCATTGGCCTTGTCGGACAGGCCCAGCGCATTCAGCAGCTCGTCGGTGCGGCGCTCGCCCCTCGGCACGCCGTACATGCCGGCCTGGACGTCCAGCGATTCGCGCGGCGTGAAGAAGACGTCAGTGGCCAGTTCCTGCGGCACCACGCCGATGGCCGCCCTGGCATCGCGCGGACGCTGGTCAATGTCGCGCCCCCAGATCCTGACGGTGCCGCTGGTCTTGCGGGTCAGTCCGGCCAGGATGTTGATGAAGGTCGATTTGCCCGCCCCGTTGGGCCCCAAAAGGCCGAAGATCGAGCCGCGCGGCACCTTGAGATCGATGCCGTTCAGGGCCCGCTTCTCCGGCGAGGTCTTGGTCGCGGCGTAGGTCTTGAACAGACCTTCGGCTTCGATGGCGTAGGCGGGCAGGTCCATGGAACGTCCAGACAGGTCCCGAACGGGACGATAGGGCAGGGAACGCACGCAGCTTGAATTGACGCCGGCGCGACAGGTCGCATAGGTATGCCTGCATCGCCGCCACGCCAAGGCCGCGTCCAGACTTCAGGGATATTTCGCATATGGCGCGCAAGGCCAAGACCCCGACTGCCACGGCTCCGACCGCCATGGACGTCACCGCGACCGCAGCCGCTGCCGGTCCGGCGCCGGAGACGATCATGGTCCGGTCGCATCGCATCGCCTGTGACGGTGTCGGCGGCGCGCTGGGCCATCCCCGCGTCTGGCTGGAACTGGGCGCGGCCGGCTTCGTCGACTGCCCCTATTGCGACCGCCGCTTCGTCGCCGCGACCGCGGCGGGCCATGACGAAGACGGGCATCTCGCACCCGGCGTCTATGAAGGCTCCAGCGGCCACTAGGTCATGACCGACGCGACGGGCTCGACCCGCGCCGCCAGCCTGGCCGAGGCCTGGGCCGCAGCCGAATGGCCCCATGAGGCCCCGGTGCTGCGCGCCATAGCCATGCCGTCAGATACCAATCCCGAAGGCGACATTTTCGGCGGCTGGCTGCTGTCGCAGATGGACCTGGCGGCGGCATCGATCGCCTTCCATCGCGCGGCCGGACGCTGCGCGACCGTGGCTATCGACGGCATGACCTTCATCAGCCCGGTCTTTGTCGGTGACGAGGTCAGCCTTTTTGCCCGCGTCGTCCATACCGGCCGGACATCCCTGAAGGTCCAGGTCGAGGCATGGCGCCGACGGCGCGACGGCGAGCAGGCCAGCAAGGTCACCGAGGGCGTCTTTACCTTCGTCGCCATAGACGACGATCGCAAGTCACGCCCCCTGCCCTGAGATCAGGGACGGGGTTGAGCCTGCAGCGCGGCGGGCCGGTCGGCGCAGCCCCTGCGGGTTTCGCCGTCGATCCAGACCTCGGCAAAATAGCGATAGACCCGGTCAGACATGCCGTCGCCACAGGCCCCGGGGGTCAGGCGGACCACCAGACGGGCCTCTCCGGCGCTCGAGTCCCAGACCCCCTGAACACCATCCAGCCGCACTCCCGGATTGGACTGCCGGCGCTCGGGCTGGTCAGGGCGGGTCAAGACCAGGCCTGAGGCGCGGATCTTCACCGACCAGAACGGCTCGGTCCCGACGACATCGAAATCCCCCGCATAGGTCTCGGCCAAGACATCGGGGGCATCGGCCGGAGGCGGAGCCTCCTCGGAGGCCCCCATCGGCCCCGGGCCGCAGCCGGCCAGCAGCGCAAGGAGAACAGTCAGGGCGGCAGTGCGAACCATGGAGCGGCTATCCCGGGATGTGCCCATGAGGCTAGACTCGACCAGCATGACTCGCAAAGCCACCCGCACCGTCCTGGAATTCTTCGCCGGCGGCGGAATGGCCCGCCTTGGCCTCGGTGAGGGCTGGACCTGCCCCTTCGCCAATGATTTTGACCCGCTGAAAGCCGCCGCCTACCACGCCAATTTTGCGGATGCGGTCGAACACTTTCATCAGGGTGACGTCTGGGCCCTCGCGCCGGAACAGTTGCCGACCGCCGACCTCGCCTGGGCCTCCAGCCCCTGCCAGGACTTCAGCCTGGCCGGGGCCAGGGCCGGGCTCCAGGGTGGACGGTCCTCGGCCTTTTCGGCTTCTGGCGCCTGGTCCAGGCCCTGTCGGCCGAAGGCCGCGCCCCGGACACCCTGGTGATCGAGAATGTGGTCGGCCTGCTGACCTCGCACGAAGGCCGGGACTTTGCCGCCCTGTGCCAGGCCCTGGCGGATGCCGGCTACCGGTTCGGGGCGCTCGAGATCGATGCCGCCCACTTCGTCCCCCAGTCGCGCCCCCGGGTCTTCGTGATCGCCACGCGGCGGCCTGTGGCGGGGCTCAGCGGCACCAGCCCTTTCCAGACGCGGGCCGTCAGGGCCGCCCATGACCGGCTGCCCCAGGTCTTGCAGGCCGGGTGGGTCTGGTGGTGCCTCGCCGCGCCTCCGGCCCGTAACACCGATCTGGCCGCGCTACTGGAGCCGGACGGAACCTGCAACTGGAGCCCGCCACAGCGAACGCTCGCCCTGCTGGACCTGATGGCCCCGGCCCATCGCGCCGCCGTCGAGGCCCGGCGGCAGTCGGGCGAACGGGCCGTCGGGGCCGTTTTCAAGCGCATGCGCGGCGGCGTTCAGCGGGCCGAGGTCCGGTTTGACGGCCTGGCCGGCTGCCTGCGGACCCCGCGCGGCGGCTCGTCCCGCCAGACCCTGCTGGTCATCGATCGGGGCGATGTCCGGTCGCGACTGATCTCGACACGGGGGGGTGCCCGGCTGATGGGCCTGCCCGACAACTATCGCCTGCCCGGCAGCCAGACCGCGGGGCTGCATGTGATCGGCGACGGGGTCGCGCCCCCGGTGGTGCGATGGCTGGCAGTCCACCTGCTGGAACCCCTGGTTGATAGCAAATCTGCAAGCCTGGCGGCGGAATGACCCGCTGACAGGCCAGACCTCCCGGCCTAAGGTCCGGGCAATCTGACGTTTCAGCAGCGAGATCATCCCATGGCCGACGCCACTGCTCCCTATGATGCGGCCCGTTACAAGCGGTCCGGCCGCGGCAAGATCTATGACTCGATCCTGGACACCATCGGCGACACCCCGCTGATCCGGCTCCCGCGCCTGTCGGCCGAGATCAAGCCCAAGGGCGAGGTCGTGGCCAAGCTCGAATTCTTCAACCCGCTGGCTTCGGTGAAGGACCGCATCGGCGTCTCGCTGATCGAATCCCTGGAAGCCCAGGGCGTGATCAGGCCGGGGGCCACGATCGTCGAGCCGACCAGCGGCAATACCGGGATCGCCCTGGCCTTCGTCGCCGCCGCCAAGGGCTACAAGCTGATCCTTGTCATGCCGGAAAGCATGTCGATCGAGCGCCGCAAGATGCTGCTGCTGCTCGGGGCGAAGCTGGAGCTGACGCCGGCCGAGAAGGGCATGCGTGGCGCGGTGGCCCGGGCCCAGGAAATCATCGAGGCGACGCCGGGCGCGGTCATGCCGCAGCAGTTCGAGAACGCCGCCAATCCGCTGATCCACCGCGTCTCGACGGCTGAGGAGATCTGGAACGACACGGCCGGCAGCGTTGACGCCGTCGTCGCCGGCGTCGGCACCGGCGGCACGATTTCCGGTGTCGGCCAGGCCCTGAAGGCCCGCAAGCCCGGCCTGAAGATGGTCGCGGTCGAACCCGAAGCCTCGCCGGTCCTGTCGGGCGGCGCGCCGGGTCCTCACAAGATCCAGGGTATCGGGGCCGGCTTTGTGCCCGGGATCCTCGACCGGGGCGTGATCGACGAGATCGTCCAGGTCAGCAATGACGACGCCTTCGCCATGGCCCGCCGGTCGGCCTCAACCGAGGGCCTCCCGGTCGGGATCAGCTCGGGCGCGGCCCTGACGGCGGCCTTCGATCTGGCCCTGCGCGACGAGTATGCGGGCAAGCTGATCGTGGCCATCATCCCCAGCTTCGCAGAGCGCTATCTGTCGACGGCCCTGTTCGAAGGGCTCTGAAGCCCTTGCGGGTCGGCGTCGTCGGATGCGGGGTCGGCGGCATGGCCGCCGCCCTCGCCCTCGCCCGCCGTGGTCACGACGTGACCCTGCTGGAGGCCTTTGCCGAACCCAGACCGGTCGGGTCGGGCCTGCTGCTGCAGCCGACCGGTCTTGCCGCCCTGCGGGCTCTGGGTCTGGATGAAGCCATCCTCGCCGCCGGCGCGCGGGTCGAGCGCCTGCAGGGCCGCGATACGCGCGGTCGGCAGGTCATGGACCTCGATTACGCGGACTGGCGGCCCGGCGCGCATGGCGTGGGAATCCACCGCGCGGTCCTGTTCGATACCCTGCATGAGCAGCTCGCGCCGGCCGGCGTGACCCTGGTCACCGGAGCGCGGATCCAGTCCATTGAGACCTTCGCCAACCCGGTGCTGCGGGCCGAGGACGGACGCACCTTCGGCCCCTTTGACCTCGCCATCATAGGCGACGGATCGGCCTCGGCCCTTCGCCGGCAGGTGCGCCCGCGGGCCAGGGCCCCGGTCTATCCATGGGGGGCCGTCTGGGTGAACGCCATGGATCCGGAAGGCCAGTTCAGCGGGGCCCTGCGCCAAGTCTATCACCGCGCTGAAGTCATGGCTGGAGTCCTGCCGGTCGGGCGCGGACCGGAGGGCGGGCCTCAGCAGGTCTCGATGTTCTGGTCCCTGCCCGTCGCCGACTTCGACAGCTTCCTGGCCGGCAATTTCGACCACTGGCGGACAGGGCGGCTGCGGGCCCTCTGGCCGGAAGCCGCGCGACTGCTCGAGGGGCAGTCCGGCTGGCAGGGGTTTTCGCGGGCCATCTATCGCGATGTCTCGGTCGGGCGGTGGAACCGCGCGGCCTGCACGCTGATCGGCGACGCCGCGCACGGCACCAGTCCGCAACTTGGACAGGGGGCCAACCTCGCCCTGGTCGATGCCGTTGAACTGGCGGCGCATCTGGACGGACATCGCCGCCCTGTCGCCATAGCGGTCTCGGGCTGGCAGGCCTCGCGACGTCGCCACACCGCCCTCTACCAGACCGTCTCCAAGGCCCTGACCCCGCTCTTCCAGGCCCGGGGCGAGGTCTGGCCGGCCCTGCGAGACCTCTTCTTTACGCCCATGTCGCGCTGGCCCGGCCTGAAGCAGTTGGGGGTTCTTCTGCTCACGGGCACGCTTCGGCTCGGCCGGTTTCCCCCGGCGACGCGCCCCTGAGGGGCGCTCCCGGTTCAGGCCGCGGCCGAACGGCCGACTTCGGGCAGGATGTCGCAGAGGGCGGCGTGTAGCTCGATCGGGTCGACCGGCTTGGCGACATGGCCGTTCATGCCCGCGGCCCGGCAGGCCTCCCAGTCCTTCGGGGTCGAGGACGCGGTGACGGCAATGACCGGCGTATCGCGATTGGGACTGCTGCCGGACCGCAGGGCGCGGGTAGCGTCGCGCCCGTCCATCCCGGGCATGTAGAGGTCCATCAGGACGGCATCGAAGACCTCGGTCCCCAGCAAAGCCAGGGCCTGTTCACCGGATTCGGCCAGGGTGGCCTCGATCCCGAAGGGCTGCAGCACCAGTTCGATGGCCCGCCGGTTGACGACGTGATCATCCACCACAAGGACCCGGGCCCCGGTCAGTGAGCAGGGCGTTTCGGAAGTCTCGGGCGGCTCGGACGCCTCGAGCATCAGGGAGAGCGTGAAGATCGCGCCCTGGCCGTCGACGCTGGTCGCCGTCAGATCGCCGCCCATCAGTTGCGCGAACTGGCGGCTGATCGCCAGGCCCAGCCCCGAGCCACCGTGCTGACGAACGATCGAGGCATCGAGCTGCTCAAACGGCGTGAACAGTCGGGTCAGCATCGTCGCTGAAATGCCAGGGCCCGTATCCACGACCGCGAGGCTGAGCCGATAGGCCGTACCGTTGCGCTCGCAGGAGAGCCGAACGGTGATCGAGCCCTGGGCCGTGAACTTTACGGCATTGGACAGCAGGTTGTTGAGCACCTGGCGCAGGCGCATGGCATCGCCGGTGACCCAGCGCGGCAGGCTGGGCGCGCCTTCGAGGCGCAGGCGCAGTCCCTTGCGCGCCGCCTCCGGGCGCCAGAGACGCAGGGTATCGGCCAGGGTCTGGCGCAGGTTGAAGGGGACCTTCTCCACGACCATCCGCCCCGCATCGAGACGGGAAAAGTCGAGCAGATCGTTGAGCAGGGTACGCATCAGGCCGCCGGCATCGCTGATCAGCTGGGCGTGGACCTTCGACCCGGCGTCGGGCACCTCGCTGTGCAGCCGGGCCGCACCGGCGAGGATCGCACTGATCGGGGTCCGCAGTTCATGGCTGATCATGGCCACGAAGGCGGATTTGGCGGCGACCGCCTCCTCGGCCTCGATGCGACGCAGTTCGGCTTCCTGTTTGGCATCGGCCTCGGCCTTAAGGGCGGCCGCGAGGGTCCGGCTGGCGACGGCGACGGAGGCGACCAGCAGCAGGGAACCGAACCAGAGGGCGTTGGCCAGGGGCGAGCCCGGATTGGCCGCCTTGCCGACAAAAGGCACGATCATCAGATAGATCACGTGCGGTGCAGCCGCCGAGATTGTCGCCGAACGCTGGGTGCCGTTGACGACAACGACATTCAACAGGGCACCGGCCAGAAGCATGCCGCCCAGGGTGGGGGCGAAGCGCTGCTGGGATGCAAACAGCGGCAGGGCCAGGGCTCCGAAGATCACAGATGTGATGAACGGCGAAACGGCCATGGCAATCACGCGCGGGCGCGAGGGTGTGATGCCGGGGTTGTTCAGAACCGGATACGAAATCCAGACCTCGATACCCAGGGCCACGGCATAGAGCGCGGCCCAGCCCCAGACCCAGTCAATGTGGATGAAGGCCTGCAGAATGAGTGCGATCAGCGCCGCCGCTGCCAGCCGCAACCAGGTCTGCTCGCGACGCGAAGCGACGGCGCGCGCGTAAGCCTCCTGCGTCCCCCCCGTCCCCATCGGCACCCGTCTCCCGGCTGGCCTGCGCAATGATCCTAGTCGGACAGGCAAGCCGCCGAAGGTGGTCGAATGATGGTCAAGTCAGGTGGATCGTCAATGGGTAGCCGTTTGAGAAATCCACCAGATGATCGGCAAATTCTTAACCGCGCAACCCGGGGAGAAGGCATCAAGAGGTTAAAAATACCCCGAACCGGCGCAATTTCTCAGATCTGCGGCCCAAAGACCCGGACGAGGTCAGCGTCCTCGACGCCCTCGATGTCGAGCCGCTTCAGCCGCGCGGACGCCCCTGCCGCCAGCCGGATTGAAGACCGGGGCACACCCAGGGCCTTGGCCAGAAAGGCGATCAGGGCCGCATTGGCCTCGCCCTCGACCGGCGGGCTGGAGACACGGACTTTCAGATAGGGACGGCCGTCCGCGTCGCGCGCCCAGCCGTCCGCACTGTCACGCCCGCCACGCGGGGTCAGGCGGACGGCGAGTTGCATGAACTAGCCGAGCAGGTTCAGCAGGGTGAACTTCAGGGCCGGCAGGATGTAGCTCTGCACGCCGGTGATGATCAGCAGGACGAGGATCGCACTGATGTCGACGCCGCCGAGCGGGGGAATGATCTTCTGGAAGGGTCGCAGGACCGGTCCGGTCACCCGGTCGAGGAACGACACCACCTGAGAGGCTGCGGGATTGCGCAGGTTGATGACGTCGAAAGCGACCAACCAGCTCAGGACCGCCGAGATGATAATGGCCCACCACAGCAGGCTCAAAAGCGACGAGGCGATAAAGAAGACGAATTGAATGATAGCGGCCATGGGTTTCCCGTCCGAGTCCTTCGCTTCTTGCCGCGCCTTGAGGTCGCTGGCAAGCAAAGGTCCATTCCCCCGCTTGACGCGCGCCGCCCCCCGCCTTATTCCCGCGCTTCCTTGGGGCCGTAGCTCAGATGGTAGAGCGCCTCGTTCGCAATGAGGAGGTCAGGGGTTCGATTCCCCTCGGCTCCACCAAGGACCTTCCCTTTTTCACGGTTTGCACTCCTCCTTGAGGTTGCCGTTTTCCGCGGCGCACCTTGAGCGCACGATTGTGCCCCAAAAATCACCCCTCGCGTCATTATGACGCACCCGCCTGGGCAAAGGCCCCTCCGAAGCGCCCGGCTCCTGTTGAGTCGGTACCGGTAAAATCGCAGCCGTCGTGTGACCCGCCGGTTTCCTTCGGGAAACGATGCCGCTACGACTACACCATGAGCAAGATCGCGAGCAGGCAGCGGCGCTACTGGCGTCGGCGCACCCTGGGCCCAACCTGTTTCGTATGACGCCCCTGACCTGATCAGGACGAGCGCCGCTGCGGCGGCTTTTTGGACGGCAGGCCCGTCGGCGAACCCCCGGACTTTTTTCTCATGACCACGACCAGAACGGATTGGGCGCAGCGCTTCAGCGAGCGCCTGGGCCGTGTGCGCGCCAGCGAAATCCGCGAACTTCTAAAGCTGCTCGACCAGCCGGACATCCTGTCCTTCGCTGGCGGCATTCCCAATCCCGCGCTGTTTCCGACGCCGCAGATCCAGGCGAGCTACGACGCCATCCTGTCCGACCCGGTGCTGGCGGCCCAGGCCCTGCAGTACTCGGTCAGTGAGGGCTATCTGCCTCTGCGCCAGTGGATCGCCGAGCGCATGAGCCGAGACGGCGTGCCCTGCGATGCCCAGAACATCATGCTGACCGCCGGCTCGCAGCAGGCGCTCGACCTGCTGGGCAAGCTGTTCATCAGCCGGGGCGACACCGTGATGGTGGCCCGGCCCACCTATCTGGGCGCGCTGCAGGCCTTCAACGGCTATGAGCCGACCTATCTGGACCTGCCGGAGACGGCCCTGAGCGAAGGCGTCGACCTGGATGTCCTGATGGACGGCCGCACCGCCCGGCCGCTGGGCTATTTCGTCCCCGACTTCGCCAACCCCACCGGCAAGAGCTTGAGCCTGGTCGAACGTGAGGCCCTGCTCGACATGGCCGGGACGCTCGACATGACCCTGATCGAGGACGGGGCCTATCGCGAGCTGCGCTTTACCGACCAGGCCCTGCCCACCCTGCTGGCGCTGGATATCGCCCGGTCAGGGTCGATCGAGGCGGCCCGGACGCTGTTTTGCGGCACCCTGTCCAAGACCCTGACCCCGGCCCTGCGGATCGGCTGGGTCTGCGGTCCGAAGGCCGTGATCGAAAAACTGGTCCTGCTCAAGCAGGGCGCTGTCCTGCACGTCTCGACCGTCAACCAGATGGTCGCCCATCGCGCGGTGTCCGAAGGCTACGAGCAGCACCTGGGCCTGCTGCGAAACACCTATGCCGCCCGGGCCCAGACCCTGCTGTCGGCTCTGCAACGGCACATGCCCGCCGGTGTCCGCTGGACGGTCCCTGAAGGCGGCATGTTCGTCTGGGTCCATCTGCCGGAAGGTATGGACGGCAAGACCCTGCTGGAACGGGCGCTGGCCGAGGAGCGGGTCGCCTTCGTCCCCGGCGAGCCCTTCTTCGCTGAGGTTCCGGTGACCAATGCGATCCGTCTCAGCTATTCCCTGCCGGAAGACGGACAGATCGAGGATGGCGTGGCACGACTGGCGCGACTGATCGCGCGCATGGCCTGAAACGAAGAGAGGCTCCCCTGTCACCCGGAGAGCCTCTTGATGTCGTCTTGGGGCGCCTGGTCGCTGCGGATCAGAACTCTTCCCAGTCTTCCTTGACGGCGACCGCTGCCGAGCTGCGGCCCGGACGCACGGCGGTGACAGGCCTTGGCCGCTGCGCCGGTGCCGATATCGCCGCAGGGGCGTGGGATGCAGAGCCCTCAGCCACCTTGAAGCGCCCCACCAGATTGGCCAGTTCGCCGGCCTCGCCCTTGAGCGAGTGGGTGGCCGCCGTCGCCTGCTCCACCATGGCGGCGTTCTGCTGAACCACCTGATCCATCTGGTTCACAGCGACATTGACCTCGTGCAGGCCCGTGGACTGCTCGTTGGCCGAGGCGGCAATCTCGTTGACCAGAGCGTCGATCGAGGCGACCTGCGCCACGATGCGGCTGAGCGCCTCGCCCGTCTGCCCCACCAGATTCACGCCAGCCCCGACCTGCTGGGTTGAGGTCGAAATCAGGATCTTGATCTCCTTGGCGGCATCGGCCGAGCGCTGGGCCAGGGCCCGCACTTCCTGGGCGACGACGGCGAAACCACGACCGGCCTCACCGGCCCGGGCCGCTTCAACCCCGGCGTTCAGGGCCAGCAGGTTGGTCTGGAAGGCAATCTCGTCGATGACGCCGATGATCTGGCTGACCTGCTGCGACGACCCCTCGATTTCGGTCATCGCCGAGACGGCCTGACTGACAATGTCACCGGAGCGTTGGGCATCCCCGCGGGCCGCCGCCACGACGCTGGAGGCTTCCTTGGCCCCCGAGGCCGTCTTGCGGACGGTGGCCGTGATTTCGTCCAGTGCGGCCGCCGTCTGTTCCAGGCTGGCAGCCTGCTGTTCAGTGCGACGCGACAGGTCGTCGGAGGCCTGGGCGATCTCTTCCGACCCGGCGCGGATACCGCCGGTCGCGTGGGCAATGCTCTTCATCGCCTCCTGCAGCCGGCCGGCAGCGGTGTTGAAGTCGGTCTTCAACTGCTGGGCCTTGGGCGCAAAGGTCACGTGGATGCGATGGGTCAGGTCACCATTGGCAAGGCGGTCGAGGGCCTCGGCCAGGGCACTGAAGGCAACGGAGTCAGCTTCGGCGTCCGCGGCCTTGTCGGCCTCGTGCTCGGTCCGCTCGCGCTCGGCCTGGGCCCGCTGGTGGGCCGACTCGCCCTCTAGCCGCGCCTTGGCGATGGCCGCTTCCTTGAAGGTCATGACGGCCGCAGCCATCTGGCCGATCTCATCCTTGCGGCCCAAGGCCGGAACCGGGATCGAATGATCCCCGGAGGCGAGACGCCGCATGGCGGCAGTCATGGCTGCGACCGGTGCAGCAATGCCGCCGCTGAGCATCAGCCCGCCGGCGACCGCAATGCCGATCGCCACCAGAATGCCGACCGCCAGGGTCAGGGTGGACGCGGCAGACGCCTTCTTCTGGGCGGCCGCTTCCGCCGCCAGAACGCTCTCGGCCTCGGTCACGATGGCCTCGATGGCATTTTCGACCGGCTCAACCGCCTTGTCGGCGACACCGTCGTGTTTGACCAGTTCCACCGCCTGCGGCCGGGTGGCGGGATCTGCCCCGAGGGCCTCACCGGGTTCGATGGCCTGCTTTCGGTACTCGGCATAGGCTGCATCAACGGCGGCGATCCGCGCCAGAGCCGCCTCATCGCCATCCGCGAGGGTCTTGAGCTTGTCCAGAGCCGCCAGGAACTTGGGCTTGTGAGCCTCTTCCAGCCGTTTGACGTAGTAGGGATCGCCTGAAAGCAGGAACCCGCGCAGGGAATTTTCCTGCCGCGTCAGCCGGAACGCGGCCGTATCCGCAGCCCTCAGCGACTCATGGGCGCGTTCGGTGCGGGATACGGACTGCTCAAAGCCCAGCTTGTTGGCAAACAGTGCTCCGCCCATGAGCATGATCGTGGCCAGCATGACCGCGAAAACAGCCACGAGCTTATGGGGGATTTTCAGGTCACCGAACGACACGATCGCTCTCCAGCTTTTGGCTCCGCTCCGCCAAAACCAGAGATAACGCAGGTATTTAACCTGGGAATCATGGTCTGGCGCGCGATCAAGCTGTGCCGCCGAGCGCCCTTCCAATCTGTTAACCGTGTTGCGGCGTAACGCCTCACCACGCCGAATAGTGCCCGTTTTCTGATCAATGCGCCTCATCCCAGTTGAGCGCGGCGCGCGCCTCAACCGTCAGCGGAACCATCATGTCCACCGCCGGCGCGGCGGCCGTCTCCATAACCTGCCGCGCCACGGCGCAGGTGGCCTCGGCCTCGGCTTCCGGGGCCTCGAAGACCAGTTCGTCGTGAACCTGAAGCAGCATCTTCGCGGTCAGGCCGGCGGCCTGAAGGGCCGCGGGCATCCGCACCATGGCCCGTCGCATCACATCGGCAGCCGCGCCCTGGATCGGCGCATTGATCGCCGCCCGCTCGGAGAACTGGCGCTGGGCCACCGACTTGGACTGGACCTCGGGAATATTGATCCGGCGACCGAAGATGGTGGTGGCATAGCCATGCTCGCGCACGAAGGCCTTGGTGGCCTCCATATAGGCCTGGATGCCGGGGAAGCGCTCAAAATAGGTCTTGATATAGGCCCCGGCCTCGCCCTGGCCGATGCCCAGCTGGTTGGCCAGGCCGAAAGCCGAGATGCCATAGACAATGCCGAAATTGATCGCCTTGGCGCGGCGGCGAACGTCGGAGGGCATGCCCTCGATCGGCACGCCGAACATCTCCGAGGCGGTCATGGCGTGGATGTCCAGACCGTCCTGGAAGGCCTTCTTCAGCTGCGGAATGTCGCCGATATGGGCCAGCAGGCGCAGTTCGATCTGGCTGTAGTCGGCGCTGATCAGCACCTTGCCCGGATCGGCGATGAAGGCCTTGCGGATCTTGCGGCCTTCCTCGGTGCGGATCGGGATGTTCTGCAGGTTCGGGTCCGACGACGACAGCCGCCCCGTCGTCGTCGCCGCCAGGGCATAGGAGGTGTGAACCCGGCCGGTCGCCGGCGCGATCGCCGCGATCAGGTTCTCCGTATAGGTGCCCTTCAGCTTGGACAGCTGACGCCAGTCGAGCAGGACGCGTGGCAGCTCATGCTCCAGGGCCAGGCTCTCGAGCACATCGCTGTCGGTCGACCACTGGCCGGTCGCGGTCTTCTTGCCGCCCTTCAGGGCCATCTCGCCGAACAGCACGTCGCCGACCTGTTTGGGGCTGCCCAGATTGAACGGGTGGCCGACCAGTTGCTGCGCCTTGGCCTCGAACTCGGCCATGCGCAGGGAGAACTCGTTGGACAGCCGGCGCAGGGTCTCCGGATCGACCCGGATACCGGCGTTTTCCATCGCCGCCAGCACCGGCGGCAAGGGCCGCTCGAGCGTCTCATAAACGGTCAGCAGGCCCTTGGCCGCCAGCTGGGGCTTGAGGATGGCGTGCAGCCGCAGGGTGACGTCGGCGTCCTCGGCGGCATAGGCCGTGGCCTCGGCCAGACCCACATGCTTGAAGCTGATCTGGCTCTTGCCCGACCCGGCAACCTGCTTGAACGGGATCGGCTTGTGGCCCAGCCACAGCTCGGAAAGCTCGTCCATGCCATGGCCGTGCAACCCGGCCTCCAGCACGTAGCTGATCAGCATGGTGTCATCCACGGGACCGACCTGGACGCCATAGCGTGACAGGACGGCGATGTCGTACTTGCCGTTCTGGGCCACCTTCAGCACGGCCGGGTCTTCCAGCAGGGGCTTGAGGATGGCGATGGCGTCGGCCAGCGGGATCTGCTCAAGGCTGGCGGCGGTCTCGAAAGCCAGACCCTCGGCCATTTCCTCATGGGCCAGCGGAATGTAGCAGGCCTCGCCCGGCGCAAGGGCCAGCGACACCCCGACCAGGCCGGCCGTAGCCGAACCCAGGGCATCAGTCTCGGTGTCGAAGGCCGCCAGCCCCATGGCGGTGGCCCGATCGACCCAGGCTTTCAGCGTCTCAAGGTCCCGGACACAGGCATAGGCCGTGGTGTCGATCACAGCCGGCTCGGCGACAGGACTGGCCGCCGCCCGGGCGGCCGCACCCATATAGGACAGGCTCGACACGGGGGCACCGATGGCCGGTCCGGCCGGACGATCCAGGCTGCGCGGCACGGCGGCGGCGCTGCCGTCCCCGACCCGGCGGGCCAGGGTGCGGAACTCCATCGCTTCCAGGAAGGCCTGCAGCACCGCCTTGTCTGGCTCGCGCAGGGTCAGGTCACTGACGGGCTCGGGCAGGGGGGTGTTGCAGTCCAGCTGGACCAGCCGGCGCGACAGCCGGATCTGGTCGGCGAAATTGATCAGGGTCTCGCGGCGCTTGGGCTGCTTGATCTCGCCGGCCCGCGCCAGAAGCGTGTCGAGGTCGCCATATTCGTTGATCAGCTGCGAGGCCGTCTTGATCCCGATGCCGGGCGCGCCGGGCACGTTGTCGACGCTGTCGCCGCACAGGGCCTGAACATCGACGACCTTTTCTGGATAGACGCCGAACTTCTCGAACACCTGCTCGCGGTCGATGCGCACGCCCTTCATCGGATCGTACATCGACACCCCGTCGCCGACGAGCTGCATCAGGTCCTTGTCCGAGCTGACGATCACGGTCTCGCCGCCCTGTTCGCGCACCCGGCAGGCATAGGCGGCGATCAGGTCATCGGCCTCGTAGCCCGCCAGTTCAATGGCCGGAACGCCGAAGGCCAGGGTGGCCTCGCGGACCAGCGGGAACTGCGGGATCAGGTCTTCCGGGGCCGGCGGCCGGTGGGCCTTGTACTGATCATAGAGGGTGTTTCGGAACGTCTTTTCCGAATGGTCCCAGATCACCGCCAGATGGGTGGGAGCGTCGCCCTGCATGTCGCGCAGCAGCTTCCACAACATGTTGCAGAAGCCCTGCACCGCGCCCACCGGCAGGCCGTCGCTCTTGCGGGTCAGGGGCGGCAGGGCGTGATAGGCCCGGAACAGATAGGCCGAGCCGTCGATCAGAAAGAGGCGCACCGGAGCGCTTTCTGTCGCGGGACGAGCGGAAACGGTTTCGGAATCGGGCGCGGCGATATCGGTCATGCCCCGACCATAGGCCGCCGGGCACGGCCTGCAAAATGCTTCTGGCGAGGCGTTCGCCTCAGACCTTCACGATCCAGCGCCGCTTGTGCATGTAACCCAGCACCGCCCAGAGCAGACCGATGAAGACCGCCACCGGAATGAGGGCGGCGGTCTTGGTCCCGATCAGTGGCGCGGCCGCGTCATAGGGGATCTTCAGCATGTGCGCGGTCAGCATGATCGACGCCAGCTCGTGCAGCACATAGGCAAAGATCGCATTGACCCCGAAGTCGGTCAGGAAAGCCGTACCCGGCAGCTTCCAGGCCTTCACGTCCAGGCTCTGGTGCAGGCCGGCCAGCACCAGCAGGGTCGCGCCGCAAGAGACCAGCACATAGCTGCTGGTCCACAGATCCTTGATCACGGGGAAGACCACCGCCCAGGCCAGGCCCGCAACCAGCAGCCCCAGTCCGGCGAGGGCCAGACCGCGGGCTCCGCGACGGGCCATCAGCCATTCGCCGGCCGCAACCCCGATCAGCGCCTGGGCGATGGCCGGCAGGGTGCCCAGCAGGCCCTCCGGGTCATAGCCGGCCGGCCCTTTCACATAGGCATGGACGCCCAGAACGGCCCGATCCAGCCAGGCCACCAGGCTGGACCCGGGCGTGGCCAGGTCGGCGACGCCGCCGGGATAGGGCAGCTGGCACAGCGGCCAGTAGATCAGCAGCAGACCGGCGGCGAGGGCCAGACGAACCCGGGGGCCGGTGGTGCGATAGAGGACAGCGGCGGCCAGAAAGGCCAGGGCGATGCGTTGCAAAACGCCCATCGGCCGGAACGCCACGCTCTCGGGCGTCGCGAGCCCGTAGATGTTGCTGACCAGAAGCCCCAGCAGGATCAGCCGCGCCGAGCGCACCAGAAGTCGCCGCAGACCCGGCCCGTCGAGGGCCTGGCCCGTCGCTGGCGTGGCCAGCGGAATCGAGACCCCGGTCATGACGATGAAGGCCGGGAACACGGCATCGGCCAGGGTGAACCCCGACCACCGCGAATGCATCAGAACCGGAAAGACGTCATAGCCGCTGACATAGTGCAGATAGGCGGCACTGTTGACGAGGATCATGCCGACGATGGTCAGGCCACGCAGGACGTCCAGCGAGGCCAGCCTGGGGGCGCGCGAAATCCCGGCATCGAAGGCCATCCGTCTATTCGCCGTCCTCGAGGGACCGGGCCTCTTCCGGCAGCATGATCGGCACGCCGTCACGGATCGGGTAGGCCAGCTTGGCGGCGCGGCTGACCAGCTCGCCACGAGCCCGGTTATAGTCGAGCGGGGCGCGGGTCACCGGGCAAACCAGGACTTCCAGCAGGCGCGGATCGATCTCGACGGGCGGCGGGTTCGGAGCATTGGTCATGTCGGTTTCTTAGCCGGACGGCTCTCTATTGGATAGAGGCCGGCGCGTCGTCGTCGCCGCTGGCCGCATCGATCTCGAGAAGGGTCACCAGGGTCGCGCGGCGATCGGCGAGCGTCGGCGCTTCCAGCAGGGCCTGCTTTTCCATGGCGTCGAACGGCAGGGCCATGGACAGGCTGTTGATCAGGGCATCCAGCGGCGCACTCTCGGCGCTGGTCCAGTCGATGGCCAGACCTCGGTGATCCAGATAGCGCCGTAGCGCCGCCAGCAGGGGGGCAGCCTCCGCGCCGCCCACCACGCCGGGCGGCTCGTCGCGCAGGTCTGCCTTGAAGCTCGTGAAGTCCGCCCGGACCTGGCGATAGGGCGTTCGTACCGGCAGTTCGTCTCCGGCCCGGAACCGGCACACGCCGGTCAGGGTGATCAGATAGCGCCCGTCGCTGGTCTCGGCGAAGCTGGTCACGCGGCCGGCGCAGCCGATCGGGGCCAGGGCGGGGTCGTGGCCGGCCCCCTCGCCCCCACCCTGGTGGCCCCGGGTCTGGATCATGCCGATGATGCGCTCGCCCGACATGGCATCGTCCAGCATGTTCAGGTAGCGCGGCTCGAAGATGTTCAGCGGCAGCTGGCCACCGGGCAGCAGCAGCACCCCGTTCAGCGGGAACACCGGGATCACCAGAGGCAGGTCGCTGACCTTGCGAAAGACACCCGGCATCGTCGCCTCCTAACTGAACAGGATGGAAGACAGCCGCTTGCGACCGGCCTTGGCGACATCGGACATCGCCCCGGCCGCCTCGAACACGACCAGCAACTGCTTGCGCGCCGCCTCATCGTTCCAGGCGCGGTCGCGGGCAATGATGGCCAGCAGGTGGTCCGCGGCCGCTTCGAAATGTCCGGCCCCGGCCAGCGCCTTGGCCAGCTCGAACCGGGCCTCGTGATCGTCGGGATCGGCCGCCAGACGGGCCTCGAAGGGGGCTGTCTCGGACGGGGCCGCCTCCGCCAGGACAAGAGCTGCGCGCACGCTTTCCAGATCGGGGTCCCTGGCATTGGCCGGGGCCATGGCCGCAACCTCGGCCGCGCGCTCCAGGTCGCCGCCATCCAGATAGCAGCGGGCCAGACCGCCGATGGCCTTCAGATTGGCCGGATCCATCTGCAGGGCCTGGGCATAGGCCTGAGCCGCGCCGCCGAGATCCCCCAGCTCGAGCGACTCCCGGGCCATGGCCAGAACCGCGTCCAGGTCGCTCTCGGCCGGCGGTCCCGCCAGGCGGTCGATGAACATCTTGATCTGGCTCTCGGGCACCGCGCCCTGGAAGCCGTCCACCGGCTGGTCGTTGACGAAGGCATAGACGGTCGGAATCGACTGCACGCGCAGCTGGCCGGAAAAGCCGGGGTTCTTGTCGACGTCGATCTTGACCAGTTTGACCGCGCCCTTGGCGGCGGTGACGGCCTTTTCCAGGGCTGGGGTCAGCTGCCGGCAGGGCCCGCACCATGTGGCCCAGAAGTCGACGATGACCGGCTGGGTCTTCGAGGCCTCGATGACGTCGGCCATGAAGCTGGCGTCGGTACCGTCCTTGATGTGCTCGCTCTTGCCACCGGCCGGGCCGCCGGCCGGAACAGGAGGGGGTTTGACGCCAATCAGGCTCATCGGAAGTCTCTCATGCAGATCGCAACGCGTTCAGCGGCAAGATGGTCCCTGGAGGCGACATCCGCAATCGCCGGGTGCCTCTAATCCACCACCGCCATCGCCGCAAAATCCACGATCATCGGCGAGACCCCCAGCGCGGCGAGGAACGCCCTGAAGCCGTCCTGGCTGAGCGCCGTGGTGGCATTGTTGCTTAAGGGGTGGAAGTTGACCGGGTCGGAGGCCGCCAGGGCCGCGTCCAGCACAAAGCGCACCCGCCGGTCGGCGTCATTGATCAGGCCCAGCGCCGTGACCGAGCCCGGCGTGACCCCCAGGGTCTCGACCATCATGGCCTCGGGCCCGAACGACAGCCTGCCGGAGCCGATCACCGTATGCAGGCGCTTGAGATCAATCACCGTCTCGCCGAGCGCCGAGATCAGCCACAGCTGGCCCCTGGCGTCCTTGAGGAACAGGTTCTTGGTGTGACCGCCGGGCATGGCGGCCTTGATCTCCAGCCCCTCCTCCACCCGGAACACCGGCGCGTGGTCGAGGGTGGCGTGGGGGATGCCATGGGCGTCGAGGAAGGCAAAAAGGTCGGCGCGGGTCTTCATGCCCGGCGTTTTAGGACGCAGCGCCCAGGCTTTCGAGCACGAAATCGACGCGGGCGGCGACATCCGCGTAGGGCAGCGCGACGAGCCTGTAGCCGAAGGCAGGATAGACCCGGGCCATGACGGTGCCGGTGCGCTCGGCCTCGGCCAGGTCCTGGCGACGCTCGGCGTCCCGGGTGAAGATCTCGGGCCAGAACGGGGCGATGAACACGATGGGGTCGTACCGGAAGCGCCTGGCGGCGGTGTCGACGGTCGCAGGAACCGGCAGCCCGCACAGCTCCAGATAGCCGACGACGTCGGGTAGGCCCCGATCGTAGAATACCGGCCCCGCCAGACCGTCCGCCGCCCCATAAGACACCAGCTCCCTGGCCAGCATCCGGTCCGCATAGGCCTGGCGGTCACCCCAGGGCAGGGCTGTGCCGCCCGCGCCGACCTCCTCCTGGATGATGGCCCGCCCCGCCTCAACGGTCCGCGCAAAGCCCCTGTCCTCGAGCGCGTTGATCAGGCTGGTCTTGCCCGAACCGGGACCGCCGGTGACGACGATCCGGCGTGGCGAAGGGATGGACATCAGACGGACCTTTCGGGAAGGCGTACGGGTCAACTGGACGGCCTCGCCTGTTGGGCGCTAGACCAGAGCCAAGGGTCAAGACAACAGGAAGACGCGCGGCATGGAACTGGAGTGCTATCCCACCGAGAACCGTCCGCCGGAAATCGTGCCGGGCCGGCCGCAACGGGCCTGGATGGACCATTTCGCCGACCGCCACCCCTATCGCTGCCTGCCGCTGTCGATGGCCAACACCTCGGGCTGGGAAATCCTCTGCCCGGTCGGCTTCTCGATGAGCTGGGACGGCGGCGCGCACCAGGACTGCATCAAGTTCCAGCCGGACCATCCCTATCCGGGCTTTACAGATTTTGTGAAATCGCACTTCTCGCGCGGCACGGTGACCTTCCACACGGGCTATCTGTTCCGCACCCCGCCGGGCTGGTCGATCCTGACCATGGGGCCGCCCAACCACATCAAGGACGGCATCCAGCCCCTGGCCGGCCTGGTCGAGACCGACTGGCTGCCGTTCCCCTTCACGATGAACTGGCTCTTCACCCGCCCCGGCACGGTGCGCTTCGAAAAGGGCGAGCCCTTCTGCTTCATCATGCTGATGCAGGACAAGCAGATGGACAATGTCCAGCCGGTGATCCGCTCGATGAACGCCAATCCCGACCTGCGCCGCCAGTATGACGTCTGGGCCGAGAAGCGCAGCGAGTTCAACAGCCTGATCTTCAAGCGCGACCCCGAGGCCACCAAGGAGGCCTGGCAGCGCTTCTACTTCAAGGGCGAGTACCCCGAAGAGGTGAAGGCCGAGGCCCCCAGCCACCACGTCAACAAGCGCCGCCTGAAGGCCCCCAAGGTCGGCTAGGGCTCCAGCCCCCCCGTTCTGGGGATAGGTTCGTATCTCGGGACCGCCCAAAGCTACCCCCGTGTCGCAGAGCGTTGCGGCGATCAGCGGGGCGACGGCGACTATGACCTTGGGATTTTCACCTGCGGGAGGCCTGGTGGCCCTGGCGCTCCTGGCTCCTTCAAACCCTGCCCTGGCACAGACTCCGCCCTCTGTCGGGGCGGCCTTCACCGACTCCTCCGCTGCGGGCCTGGCACCGACCCGGAGGGTGGCGATCACCAGTGTGATCGTCTCGTTCCAGGCGTCGGTCGGGGCCGTCAAGGAAGGCGGCAGCGGGATGTTCGCCGACAAATCCTCCAGCAAGTCTATGATGGCGATGCCGGACATGGATCCGGCGATGCAGGATGCGATTGTCGCTGAGGCCTATCGCAACCTGAAGGCCGACCTGACGGCAGCCGGCTATGAGATCGTGCCCGAAGCGGAAGTCGCGGCCGACGCCTCCTATCGGGAAATCATCAGCAAGGTTGGCTTCGTCAACCACTCCAAGTCGCTCAACGCCCTGGGCGATGCGATCCTGGTGAGCCCGTCCTCGCTCACCCCCTACATGCCCTATACGATGGAGGGCAGCGCCTTTGAATCGGGCGTGAAAAGCTATCTGGGCTGGAGCTCGGGCTGGGGCAAACCCGCCACGCCGGGCGGCTTCAGCCTGATGACGGCGGCAACCTTTTACAAGCTGCCGGGACTGGAAGTGGCGCTGGCCAAGTCGCTGAACGCCAACGTGGTCAAGGCCTTCTATGTCGTCAACATCGGCCAGACCACCGCCGGCCACAGCCGTACCCTGGGCGGGAGCTCGGCGACCTTTGAAGGTTCGGCCTCGGCCCACGCCCAGGTGGGCCTGCTGCCGGACCAGACCCGCATCGCCTTTCGCTCGCCCGACGGCAACGCCAAGTGGCAGAAGGTGAACGTCAACAAGCCCAGCCCGGCCAAGGACGGCGATGTCGTTGTGCGCCTGGCCCAGCCCCTGCTCGGCGGCACGGACTTCTTCGACGTGTCCAGCGACGGCGGCCGTCAGCGTGGGGCCTTCATCCTCCCGACCGCCGAGTTTCAGTTCACCTATGTCGCCTCGCTCAACAATCCCGCCGCCTTCCAGCAGGATGTGCAGACCATGATCGCGTCGGCGTCCCGGTCGATGGTCGAACTGGTTCGCCGTTAGGGCAAGCTGTGCCCAACATCCTCAAGAGCGTGGCTGAAAGCCGGACCTGACGCGCCAATCCCCTCCAAAGTCCGGGTCGATCGCCGTCCGGCGGTTGGCCCGGGCGGCAGGACTGGCTAAGGTCGCCCGCACAGTCCCGTCGCCACAGAGACCTTCATGACCAAGCTGATCGACCTTGCCGGCTTCCTGGCCTCCGAACCGGCCGATGCCGCCCTCAAGGACCTGGTCACCGTGATCGCCGGCTCCTGCGGCCAGATCAGCAAGGTCGTCGCCTCCGGCGCGATCAGCGGCAGCCTCGGCGCGGCCGGCCAGGTCAATGTGCAGGATGAAGAGCAGAAGAAGCTCGACATCATCACCAACGACATGCTGCGCGACGTGCTCAAGGCCTGCCCGGCCGTGGCGGGCCTGGCCTCTGAAGAACTCGACGAGATCGAGACCACCGGCCGTACCGGCGGCTATCTGGTCACCTTCGATCCGCTGGACGGCTCCAGCAATATCGACGTCAACGTCTCGGTCGGGACCATCTTCTCGATCCTGCCGGCCCCGGCCGCCGGCATCCCCACCGAGGCCGACTTCCTGCAGCCCGGCCGTCGCCAGGTCGCCGCCGGCTATGCCGTCTACGGCCCCCAGACCATGCTGGTGCTGACCCTGTCGGACCGCGTCGTCGGTTTCACCCTCGATGCCGACGGGGCCTGGCTGCTGACCCACGACACCCTGGGCATCAGCCCCGACACGGCCGAGTTCGCGATCAACATGTCGAACCAGCGCCACTGGGCTCCGGCGATCCAGACCTATGTCCAGGGCTGCGTCCAGGGCAAGGACGGCCCGCGCGGCAAGAACTTCAACATGCGCTGGGTCGCCTCGATGGTGGCCGACGTCCATCGCATCCTGATGCGCGGCGGCATCTTCCTCTATCCGTGGGATGCCCGCGAACCCGACCGGGCCGGCAAGCTGCGCCTGATGTACGAGGCCAACCCGATGTCGCTGATCGTCGAGCGCGCCGGCGGCAAGTCGACCACGGGCCTGGACCCGATCCTCGACCTGCAGCCGGTCAAGCTGCACCAGCG
>Ga0187842_1000282_pt1 | contig 26650 bp, 12 predicted proteins | sample SpaLakP09_SKY_41_FD_134514 | JGI IMG/M metagenome (GOLD analysis project Ga0187842, IMG submission 134514) | Oligotrophic lake water microbial communities from Sparkling Lake, Wisconsin, USA - SP09_SKY_41 | ecosystem: Environmental > Aquatic > Freshwater > Lake | place: USA: Sparkling Lake... | reverse complement strand
TCGCGCTTCATGCGGTTGATCTGCTTGATCATCAGGAAGATGACGAAGGCCAGGATGATGAAGTTCAGCGAGACGGTGATGAAGCTGCCGTAAGCCAGCACGGCGCCTTCCTTCTTCGCGTCGGCCAGCGTCGTGGCAGCCTGGCCGGCCAGCGGGATGAAGTAGTTGCTGAAGTCCAGGCCACCGAAGATCTTGCTGACGATCGGCATGATGACGTCTCCGACCAGGGAGTCGACGATCTTGCCGAAGGCGCCGCCGATGATGACGCCGACCGCCAGGTCGATCACGTTGCCTTTGACGGCGAACTCACGGAATTCGGAAAAGAAACTCATGCATTGGCTCCAGCTGAAGGTGTCGTAGAAAGCGGGCGCCATTGTTGACGCCAAGTCGGCCGGGTCAGAAGCCGGGTAAACCTGCGTTCTTTCGCCAAGGCGGGCCGGTCAGGGGCCCGAGAAGCGTCCGCTAGAATCCCGGGCTGCCCCTGATCAGAAGTCTCCTTAGAGGACCCCCATGAGTGACCAGCAAGTGGACCAAGGCAAACGCACCTGGTTGATTGCAACCGGTTGTGCCGGCGCCGTGGGCGGCGTCGCGACTGCCGTGCCCTTCGTCAGCACCTTTGCACCGAGCGAGCGAGCCAAGGCGGCCGGCGCGCCGGTCGAGGTCGACATCTCCGGCATCAAGCCCGGCGAGAAGCTCACCGTCGAGTGGCGCGGTAAGCCGGTCTGGATCGTGCGTCGCACGCCAGAGCAGCTTGAAGCCCTGAAGAAGAACGACGCCCAGCTGGCTGATCCGAACTCTGATCGCAAGGCCTATCCGACGCCGGACTATGCCAAGAACGGCTACCGCTCGATCAAGCCCGAGTACTTCGTTGCCGTGGGCATCTGCTCGCACCTGGGCTGCTCGCCTAGCGACAAGTTCGCAGCGGGTGCTCAGCCTTCGCTGCCGGACGACTGGGCGGGCGGCTTCCTGTGCCCCTGCCACGGCTCCACCTTCGACATGGCCGGCCGCGTCTTCAAGAACAAGCCCGCGCCCGACAACCTCGAGGTGCCGCCCCACGTGTATCTGTCCGACGCCAAGCTGTTGATTGGCGAAGACAAGAAGGCCTAACGAGAAAAAACGGGACGACACATGGCTGAATTCAAGGAAGCGCCCGCAGGCGCCTCGGCAGGCGTGAAGACCATGACCTGGCTGGAGAACCGGTTCCCGACCGCGTTCGACGCCTACAAGGTCCACATGTCGGAGTACTACGCGCCGAAGAACTTCAACTGGTGGTACATCTTCGGCTCGCTGGCGCTGCTGGTGCTGGTGATCCAGATCGTCACCGGCATCTTCCTGGTGATGCACTACAAGCCGGACGCGGGCCTCGCCTTTGCGTCGGTCGAGTACATCATGCGCGATGTGCCCTGGGGCTGGCTGATCCGCTACATGCACAGCACCGGCGCCTCGGCCTTCTTCGTCGTCGTCTACCTGCACATGTTCCGCGGCCTGATCTACGGCAGCTACCGCAAGCCGCGTGAGCTGGTCTGGATCTTCGGCTGCGCGATCTTCCTGTGCCTGATGGCCGAGGCCTTCATGGGCTATCTGCTGCCCTGGGGCCAGATGTCCTACTGGGGCGCCCAGGTCATCGTCAACCTGTTCGCCGCCGTGCCCTTCGTCGGCCCGGACTTGGCGCTCATGATCCGCGGCGACTACGTCGTCGGCGACGCGACGCTGAACCGCTTCTTCAGCTTCCACGTCATCGCCGTGCCGCTGGTGCTGCTGGGCCTGGTGGTGGCCCACTTGCTGGCACTGCACGATGTCGGCTCCAACAACCCCGACGGCGTCGAGATCAAGAAGGGTCCCAAGGACGCGAACGGCAAGCCCCTGGACGGCGTGCCCTTCCACCCCTTCTACACGGTGCACGATATCTACGCCGTCTGCCTGTTCCTGATGGTCTTCACGTCCATCATCTTCTTCGCGCCCGAGATGGGCGGCTACTTCCTCGAATACAACAACTTCATCCCGGCCGACCCGCTGAAGACGCCGGCGCACATCGCCCCGGTCTGGTACTTCACGCCTTACTACTCGATGCTGCGCGCGACGACCGACACCATGGTCAACGTGCTGTGTGTCCTGATCGGCATTGCGGGTGTCGTGAGCTTCCTCAAGGGCAAGTTTGGCGGCGCGGCCAAGGTGGCTTTGCTGGTTCTGGCCGCCGTGGCGATCTTCCTGCTCAAGGTTTTTGACGCGAAGTTCTGGGGCGTGGTCGTCATGGGCGGCGCCGTCGTCATCCTGTTCTTCTTGCCTTGGCTGGATCACAGCCCGGTCAAGTCCATCCGTTACCGCCCTGACTGGCACAAGTATCTGTACGCGGTGTTCGTCGTGTTCTTCGTGTGGCTGGGCTACCTGGGCATCCAGCCGCCGAGCGACATCGGTACCCTGGTGGCGCAGGTTGGCACCTTGTTCTACTTCGGCTTCTTCCTGCTGATGCCGTGGTGGAGTCGCCTGGGTACGCCCAAGGCCGTGCCTGACCGTGTGACCTTCCACGCCCACTGAGCCGCGGAGCAACAACACCAATGAAAAAGCTGATCGCAATCCTGCTGGCCGCCCTGGGCTTCGTCGGCAGCGCTCAAGCCGCCGGCGGCGGCATGGAATGGGACAAATTTCCCAAGGAAAAGATGTCGGACATGGCGGCGTTGCAGAACGGCGCCAAGCTGTTCGTCAACTACTGCCTGAACTGCCACTCGGCCGCCTACATGCGCTACAACCGCATGCGCGATATCGGTCTGAGCGAAACCGACATCAAGAACAACCTGCTGTTCGCGGCTGACAAGGTCGGCGAGACCATGAAGGTCAGCCTGGATGCGAAGGACGCCAAGGCCTTCTTCGGCGCCAACCCGCCCGACCTGACCGTCATCGCCCGCTCGCGCGCCGATGGCGCCAAGGGCTCGGGTGCGGACTATCTCTACACCTACATGCGGAACTTCTACCGCGACGACACCAAGGCGACCGGCTGGAACAATCTGGCCTTCCCCAGCGTCGCGATGCCGCATGTGTTGTGGGAACTGCAGGGCCAGCGCGCTGCCAAGTTCGAAGAGGTCGCCGACCCGCACGACCATGCCAAGAAGATCCACGTCTTCGCCGGTTACGAGCAACTCACGCCCGGCACGCTGAACGAGCGTCAGTACGACGAGGCCGTTGCCGACCTGGTGGCCTACCTGCAGTGGATGGGCGAGCCGGCACAGGCGCAACGCTTCCAGCTTGGCGTCATCGTGCTGATCTTCCTCGGCTTCCTGACCATCTTTGCCTGGCGCCTCAACGCCTCGTTCTGGAAGGACGTGAAGTAACAGCCGAGTCCCGGTGCCGCCTCACGGCGGTGCCGAACCACGCAGTGGGGCGCGCTTCGGCCACCCACTGCGTTTGCTTTTCAGCGCGGCCTCAACCGCTGCGCTATTTTGATTGACTGACCCCTCGGGAGCCCAAGCCATGATGGTCCTTTACTCCGGCACCACCGACCCCTACTCGCACCGCTGCCGCTTCGTGCTGTTCGAGAAAGGCATGGACTTCGAAATCCGTGACGTTGACCTGTTCGCGAAACCTGAAGACATCGCCCTGATGAACCCGTACAACGAGGTGCCAATCCTCGTCGAGCGGGATCTCATCCTGTACGAATCGCACATCATCAACGAGTACATCGACGAGCGCTTCCCGCACCCGCAGCTGATGCCCGGCGACCCGGTGGCACGCGCCCGCGTGCGCCTGTTCCTGCTGAACTTCGAGAAGGAGTTGTTCGCTCACGTCAACATCCTCGAAGGCCGCGGCACGACGACCAAGGCGACCGACAAGCAGCTCGAGAAGGCTCGCTCGCAGATCCGCGACCGCCTGACCCAGCTCGCCCCGATCTTCCTGAAGAACAAGTACATGCTGGGCGACGACTTCTCGATGCTCGACGTGGCCATCGCACCGCTGCTGTGGCGCCTGGACTACTACGGCATCGACATGTCCAAGAACGCGCTGCCGCTCTTGAAGTACGCCGAGCGCATCTTCAGCCGCCCGGCCTACATCGAGGCGCTGACGCCCTCGGAAAAGGTGATGCGCCGCTGATGGACCAGACTGCGGCTCCCGGCGGAGCGGGCAATGGCACGTCCACCCGCCCCTACCTGATCCGTGCGTTGCACGACTGGTGCACGGACAACGGCTTCACGCCCTACGTCGCGGTCCACGTCGACCGTTCGGTGCAGGTGCCTATGGAGTACGTGTCCAACAACGAGATCGTGTTGAACGTCGGTTTCGACGCGACCAGCGGGCTGGACCTTGGCAACGAGTTCATCCAGTTCAAGGCTCGCTTCGGCGGCGTTGCGCGCGAGATCATCGTGCCGGTGGACCATGTCGTCGCGATCTATGCGCGCGAGAACGGCCAGGGCATGGCCTTCCCGGCGCCCGAGGCCCCAGCCGACGGCACGCCGGCGACGCCGATCACCGCAGCGCCTGCCGAGCCGCGCCGCAGCGGTTTGCGTCTGGCCACCGAGGCCAGTGACGCCGAAGGTGATGACACGCCTCCCGATGCGCCGAGCGGTGGCCCGCGGCCTTCGCTCAAGCGGGTGAAGTGACGGTTTAGAATCTCGCCTGTGTTTTCGCCGGCTTAGCTCAGTTGGTAGAGCAACCGCCTTGTAAGCGGTAGGTCATCAGTTCGAATCCGATAGCCGGCACCAACAAGAATCCCACCGCCTCACGGCCGTGGGCTTTTATTGAAACCCCACCGCCTGACGGCGCTGGGGTTTTCTCATTTCTGCGCCAGCTTGACGCGGATGCGCCCGGGCAGGCCGGCCTGGCCCAGGAGCGCTTCCAGGCGCGGCAACAGGTGGCGCAGCTTGGCGGCGACGGCGGCATTGGCGACGAGCAGGCTCCAGCCTTCCTCGTCCAGCGGGCCGGGCTGGATGCTGGCCATCAAGTTGCCGGGCAGCCCAGGGGCGATGACGCGCAGCCGGCGCCGTGATGCTTCCAGCCGCTCGCCCAGCCGCACCAGGCCTTCGTGGGCGCGAAGCGCCTGCGCGAGCGGCATCGGCTCGGGGACGCTGGCGCGCTGGATCTTGGGCGCGATATAGCGGGGCGCTGACATGGGCGAAGTGTAGTCAGGCGTGCCGGCTGCCAAGCCGCCCGGCCCAGGCCCACTGCTAAACTGCGCCGTTTTGCGCGGCCAGGCAAACCCGCCTTGCATTGCCTCGCGCAGCCCCAAGATTCGCGCGTCACCCGGTCTTACCGGCTCTCGCTCAAGCCCCGCTCAGCCCCATTTCCGCAGCATGTTGCCCAAGCTTCTCACCTCGATTTTCGGCAGCCGCAATGAGCGCTTGCTCAAGCAGTACCGCCGCACCGTGCAGCAGATCAACGCGCTGGAGCCCAAGTACGAGGCGCTGAGTGACGACGAGCTGCGCGCCCAGACGGAAGCGTTCAAGCAGCGCATCGCCGGTGGCGAGACGGTCGACGACATCCTGCCCGAGGCCTTCGCCGTCTGCCGCGAAGGCAGCAAGCGCTCGCTGAAGATGCGCCACTTCGACGTGCAGTTGATCGGCGGCATGGTGCTGAATGCCGGCAAGGTGGCTGAAATGCGCACCGGCGAAGGCAAGACGCTGATGGCCACGCTGCCGGTCTACCTGAATGCGCTGACGGGCAAGGGCGTCCACGTCGTCACGGTGAACGACTACCTCGCGCGCCGTGACGCCGAGTGGATGGGCAAGCTGTACACGTTCCTGGGCCTGTCGGTGGGCATCAACCTGCCGCAGATGCCGCGCGAGCAGAAGCAGGCGGCCTACGCGGCCGATGTGACCTACGGCACCAACAACGAGTACGGCTTCGACTACCTGCGCGACAACATGGTCTACGAGACGGCCGACCGCGTGCAGCGCGGCGTCGCCTACGCCATCGTCGACGAGGTGGACTCCATCCTCATCGACGAGGCGCGCACGCCGCTGATCATCTCGGGTCAGGCCGATGACCACACCGACGTCTACAAGAAGATCAACGCCGTCGTCCCAGGTCTCAAGAAGCAGATCGGCGAGCTGGACCCACGCACCGGCGAGGGCGTCATCGAGCCGGGCGACTTCACGGTGGACGAGAAGTCGCACCAGATCCACCTGACCGAAGACGGCCACGAGAACGCCGAGCGGCTGCTGAGCCAGGCCGGCCTGATCGCCGAGGGGGCCAGCCTGTACGACGCGGCCAACATCACGTTGATGCATCACCTCAACGCTGCGCTGCGGGCCCACCATGTCTATCACAAGGACCAGGGCTACGTCGTGCAGAACGGCGAGGTCATCATCGTCGACGAGTTCACCGGCCGCCTGATGAGCGGGCGCCGCTGGAGCGATGGCCTGCACCAGGCCGTCGAGGCCAAGGAAGGTGTTGAGATCCAGGCCGAGAACCAGACGATGGCCTCGATCACCTTCCAGAACTACTTCCGCATGTACGGCAAGCTGGCCGGCATGACGGGCACGGCCGACACCGAGGCCTACGAGTTCCAGGAGATCTACGGCCTGGAGACGGTCGTCATCCCGCCGAACCGCCCGACCATCCGCAAGGACGAGCTGGACCTGGTCTACAAGACCGACAAGGAAAAGTACGCCGCCGTCATCGAGGACATCCGCGCCTGCCATACGCGTGGCCAGCCGGTGCTGGTGGGTACGACGTCCATCGAGAACTCGGAGCTGATCTCCAACCTGCTGAAGGCGGCCAACCTGCCGCACAACGTGCTGAACGCCAAGCAGCATGCGCGCGAGGCCGAGATCGTTGCCCAGGCCGGCCGCCCGGGTGTCATCACCATCGCCACCAACATGGCCGGCCGCGGCACCGACATCGTGCTGGGCGGCAATGTCGAGAACCAGGTCAAGTTCATTGAGGCCGACGACGCGATCCCCGCTGACGAGAAGGCGCGCCGCATCAAGCAGCTGCACGACGAGTGGCAGGGCCTGCACGACAAGGTCAAGGCCGAGGGCGGCCTGCGCATCATCGCCACCGAGCGCCACGAGAGCCGCCGCATCGACAACCAGCTGCGCGGCCGTGCCGGCCGCCAGGGCGACCCTGGCAGCTCACGCTTCTACCTGTCGCTGGACGACCAGCTGATGCGCATCTTTGCCGGTGAGCGCGTGCGCGCCATCATGGACCGGCTGAAGATGCCCGAAGGCGAGGCCATCGAGGCCGGCATCGTCACGCGCTCCATCGAAGGCGCCCAGCGCAAGGTCGAGGCTCGCAATTTCGACATCCGCAAGCAGCTGCTCGAGTACGACGACGTGTCGAACGACCAGCGCAAGGTCATCTACCAGCAGCGCAACGACATCCTGGAGGCCGAGAGCTTGGTCGCCCAGATCGGCTCGTTGCGCGAATCCACGCTCACCGATGTCGTGCGTACCTACGTGCCTGTCGAAAGTCTGGAAGAGCAGTGGGACCTGCCCGGCCTGGAGCAGGTGCTCAGGGACGAGTGGCAGGTCGAGTTGTCGCTGGCCGAGCTTGTCCAGAAGAGCGACTCCATCACCGACGAGGAAATCCTCGAGGCCGTCGTCAAGGCGGGCGCAGAGCAGTTCGACGGCAAGCTCGAGCGCGTCGGCATCGAGCAGTTCAACCCCTTCATGCGCATGGTGCTGCTGCAGAGCATCGACCAGCGCTGGCGCGAGCACTTGGCCGCGCTGGACTACCTGCGCCAGGGCATTCACCTGCGCGGCTACGCCCAGAAGAACCCCAAGCAGGAATACAAGCGCGAGGCCTTCGAGCTGTTCTCGCAACTGCTGGACGTGGTCAAGATGGAAGTCACCCGCACGCTGATGAACGTGCGCATCCAGAGCCAGGAAGAGGCCGACCGCGCCGCCGAGGCTCTGGAACGCCGTGCCGAGGCCGTGTCCAACGTGACCTACCAGCATCCCAACGAGGACGGCTCAATCAGCCGCGACGTCGACCCCGAGACCATGTTGGCCGAGTACGGCCATGTGGGCCGCAACGACCCCTGCCCCTGCGGCAGCGGCAAGAAATTCAAGCTTTGCCACGGCAAGCTGGCCTGATTTTTCGCGCGTGAATCCTTCACGGGCCGGCTTTGCCGGCCCGTTTTCATCGGCGCGGAGCCGGCTGGAACCCCACCCATCTAAGGGGAAATACGTGCGTTTGCGCACAAACCACCCCCTTCGGCCCGCGCATGAGGGGTGCTCGGGTTCGGCGGCCCTCCCTAGAGTGCAGTCCATTCCCCGGCGAAACCCGGGTAGACCCGAATAGAGAACCTGAAAGTACGCCATGAACACGTTGTCCAAAGCCCTCGTCGCCCTCAGTCTGGTTGCCGCCGCTGGCGGCGCGACCGCTGCAGCAACGCCGGTGTCGTTCACCTTCACGAACAACGCCATCAAGTCCAGCGGCCCTGTCGCGGCACCGTTCAACGACACCTTCAGTTTCGGCTTGAACGGCGTGACGCTGCTGGGCGGCAGCGTCGTCACCTTCTCGGGCGAAGACTTCGCCGGCGTCGACATCACGTCGGCTTTCCTGACGCAGGGCGCTACCACCATCACGTTGAGCCAGGTCGGCGATGGCATCAACCCGGACGATGACGTCTACGGCACCGAGACCTGGACGCTGGGCCAGCAGTGGCTGTCGGCTGGCGACTGGCAACTGCACGTCATCGGCGCGGGCTTCGGCGCCAAGAGCTTCGAGGGCTACACCGCCACATTGAGCGGCAGCACCACGGAGTTGCCCGAACCCACGGCCCTGGCGCTGGTGGCCGTGGCGTTGGCCGGTCTGAGCCTGTCCCGCCGCCGCGCTCGCTAAGTCGCCCCAAGAATTCACAAGAGCCACACAACCATGTTCAAGACCCTTGCCCTCGCCGCCGCCCTGCTGGTCAGCGCCCCGGCATTCGCTGCCTCCACGGTCAGCATCCGTTTCCTCAGCACCGATGCTGCGGACCCGGTGCTCGACACCTCCATGACCAGCGGCTACGCCACCGGCGGCCTCAATTTCACCAACGCGGCGACCGGCAGCTTCCTCGCCTACTGCATCGAGCCCAACCAGTCTTTCGCGCTGAGCTTCAAGAGCGACGGCGTCACGCCCAACTTCAAGACCTACACGGTCGGCAGCTTCACGGGCACCCAGGCCACGCTGCTGCAATCGCTCTACTCCAGCACCTTCAACTCGGTCCACACGGGCAACCAGCAGGCCGCCTTCCAACTGGCCGTGTGGGAAATCGTGCGCGAGGCCAGCGGGACGTTGAGCGTCGCCCAGGGCAATGGCAACTTCTTCCTGAAGACCGCTGACCTGACCGGTAGCGCGCTGGCTACCGCCACCGACGTGCAGGGCCTGGCGACCGGCTACCTGAGCACTGCACTGGGCTACACCGGCCCGAATCGCTTCGTGCTCACCAAGCTGACCAATGGCACCTACCAGGATCTCGTCACGGCAACGCCGCTGACGCTGGCTGTCACCGTGCCGGAACCCGGAACCTACGCGCTGTTCCTGGCCGGCTTGGGCGCCATCGGCCTGCTGGCCCGCCGCCGTCTGCCGCGCTGATTCAACAAGCTTTCGCTTGCAAAGGCTCCTTCGGGAGTCTTTTTCGCTTTTTACAATCCCGGCGCCTTCCCGACCAACCCGAGCGCGCCATGCCCGTCAATCTCTCCGCCCCCGATCCCGCCTCCTTGATGCCCGTGCCGGGCGTGCGCCTTGGCGTGACGATGGCCGGCGTGCGCAAGGCCAATCGGCGTGACCTCAGCGTCATCGCGCTCGAAGAGGGCGCGGCGGTGGCCGGCGTCTTCACGACCAACCGCTTCTGTGCCGCGCCGGTGCAGGTCTGTCGCGAACATCTGGCCGGCGGCTCAGGCGTGCGAGCGCTGCTCATTAACACCGGCAATGCCAACGCCGGCACCGGCGCCGACGGTCTGGCCCGTGCGCGCCAGACCTGCCAGGCGCTGGCCGGGCTGATCGGCTGCCAGCCCGAGCAGGTGCTGCCGTTCTCCACCGGCGTCATCATGGAGACGCTGCCGGTGGACCGCATCGTCGCCGGCCTGCCCGGCGCATTGGCCGCGCTGCGCGACGACGGCTGGGGCGAGGCCGCCTTGGGCATCATGACGACGGACACGCTCCCGAAGGCCGCATCGCGCCGCATCGAGATCGGCGGCGTGCCGGTCACGCTGAGCGGCATCTCCAAGGGCGCCGGCATGATCCGGCCCAACATGGCGACGATGCTGGGCTTTGTCGCGACGGACGCCAACATTGCGCCGGCGCTTCTGCAGCCGCTTGTGAAGGAAGCCGCCGATGCCTCCTTCAACCGCATCACCATCGACGGCGACACGTCCACCAACGACTGCTTCATGCTGATCGCCAGCCGCAAGGCGGCTCACGCCGAGATCACGTCCCTGGACAGCGCCGACGCACGGACCCTGCGCGACGCGCTGATCGCACTGGCGCAGGAACTGGCCCAGGCCATCGTGCGCGATGGCGAGGGCGCGACCAAGTTCATCGCCATCACCGTCGAAGGCGGGCGCGATGAGGCCGAGTGCAAGCTGGCCGCCTACGCCATCGCCCACTCGCCGCTGGTCAAGACGGCGTTCTTCGCCAGCGACCCGAATCTGGGCCGCATCCTGGCAGCGGTCGGCTACACCGGCATCAGCGACCTGGACCAGAGCCTCATCGACCTGCACCTGGACGATGTCCATGTCGTCACCCAGGGTGGCCGCCGGCCTGAGTACCGCGAGGAGGACGGCCAGCGCGTCATGAAGCAGAGCGAGATCACGATCCGTGTCGGCCTCAATCGCGGCGCCGCCAGCGCGACGGTCTGGACCTGCGACCTCAGCCACGACTACGTGACCATCAACGCCGACTACCGCAGCTAAGGGTTACTGCCGTCAGGGCTTCATCGCATGACCATCGGCGCCGCCGACATGGCGCGTTGAGAATCGGCGCCTTCTCGACCCCGGGACACCCCCAGATGAAGCTCACCCTGACCTCCCTCGCCGCCACTGCGGTCACGGCCGTCGTCGCCACAAGCGCCCAGGCTCAAGCCCTCAACTACCCCGTGACGCGCAAGGTCGACCAGATCGACGCGTATCACGACACCGCCGTCGCCGACCCCTACCGCTGGCTGGAAGACGACAACAGCGCCGAGACCAAGGCCTGGGTCATCGAGCAGAACAAGGTCACCGACAAGTTCCTCGAAGCCATGCCGCAGCGCCTGCCGGCGCGCCGCATCTACACCGAGCTCTACAACTTCGAGCGCTTCGGCATCCCCTTCAGCGAAGGCGGCCGCTACTTCTGGACCCGCAACGACGGCCTGCAGCAGCAGAACGTCATCTACACCGCCAAGTCGCTGAAGGACACGCCCGTCGTTGCGCTGGACCCCAACCTGCTGTCCAAAGACGGCACGGTCGCGCTGACCGGCCTCGTGCCCTCGCGCGACGGCAAGCTGCTGGCCTATGGCATCGCCGGCGCGGGCTCCGACTGGCAGACCTGGAAGGTGCGCGACCTCGCCACTGGCCAGGACCTGGAAGACAAGATCGATTGGGTCAAGTTCAGCAGCGCCGCCTGGACGGCCGACGGCAAGGGCTTCTTCTACTCGCGCTACGACGCGCCCAAAGACGGCACCAAGCTGACCGGCGCCAACTACTTCCAGAAGCTCTACTACCACCGCCTGGGCACGCCGCAGGCCGAGGACGTGCTGGTCACCGAGAACCGCGACGACAAGGAATGGGGCTTCGGCGCCGACGTGTCCGACGACGGCCAGTTGCTGCTCATCAACATCTGGAAGAGTGCCGGCAGCAAGAACGGCCTGCTGGTGCTGCCGCTGCTCAAGGGCAGTTTCGCGGGCGGCAAGCCGCAGCCCATCACGCTGGACTTCGATGCGCTGTACAGCCCCGTCGCCGTCACTGGCGGCAAGCTCATCGTCAAGACCGACAAGGGCGCGCCGCGCGGCAAGCTGATCGCCATCGACCTGAAGAACCCGGCGCCCGCCGGCTGGAAAACGCTGGTGCCGGAAGGCCCCGACGCGATGACCAGCGCCTCTGCCGTGGGCGGCCGCTACCTGCTGAGCTACCTGCATGACGCCGCCACGCTGGTGCGCGTGCATGGCGCCGATGGCAAGCCGCTCAGCGAGGTCAAGCTGCCCGGCGTGGGTACGGCCAGCGGTTTTGGCGGCCGCTGGAGCGACACCGAGACCTTCTTCAGCTACACCAGCCTGACGACGCCGGCCGAAGTCCATCGCTACGACGTCAAGACCGGCGCGATCACGCTGTTCAAGAAGCCCAAGACGGCCTTCAACGCCGACGACTTCGAGACCCGCCGCGAGTTCGTCACCAGCAAGGACGGCACGCGCTTCCCCATCTTCATCGCCGCCAGAAAGGGCCTGAAGCTGGACGGCACCAACCCGACGCTGCTCTACGGCTACGGCGGCTTCAACATCTCCATCACGCCGGCCTATGGCGTCACATCGGCCAGCTGGTTGAAGATGGGCGGTGTCTACGTCATCGCCTCCATCCGCGGCGGTGGCGAGTACGGCTCGGCCTGGCATGAGGCCGGCACCAAGCTGAACAAGCAGAACGTGTTCGACGACTTCATCGCCGCCGGTGAATGGCTGGTGAAGAACAAGGTCGCCAGCCCGGCGACGCTGGCCATCAACGGCGGCAGCAACGGTGGCCTGCTCGTTGGCGCCGTTGCCAACCAGCGCCCGGATCTGTTCGCCGCCGCCGTGCCGCAAGTGGGCGTGATGGACATGCTGCGCTATCAGAACTTCACCATCGGCTGGGCCTGGGCCACCGACTACGGCACCAGCGACAAGCCCGACCTGTTCAAGGCGCTGTACGCCTACTCGCCCATCCACAACATCAAGAGCGGCGCCAAGTACCCGGCCGTGATGGTGACCACGGGCGACCACGACGACCGCGTCGTGCCGGCGCACAGCTTCAAGTACGCCGCCACGCTGCAGGCGGCTGACACGGGTGCGGCGCCCAAGCTGATCCGCATCGAGGTCAACGCCGGCCACGGTGCCGGCAAACCGACCTCGAAGATCATCGAGGAGCGCAGCAACATCCTGGCCTTCATCGCCAACACGATGAAGCTTGAGGTGAAGTGAACGGGTCCATCCGCGATCTGGACGTCGGCGATGTCGACGCCCTCATCGGGCTCTACGAGCACCTGAATGCCGGTGACGCACCGCCCTCGCAAGAGGCGGTGCGCGCCGTGTTCGAACACCCCGGCTTGCGCCACTTCGGGCTGTTTGTCGACGGCGCGCTGACGGCGAGCTGCAACCTCGCCGTCATTCCAAACCTGACGCGCGGCGGGCGCAGCTACGGCGTCATCGAGAACGTGGTCACCCACGCTGACCATCGCGGCCGTGGCCACGGCCGCGATGGTCAGCGTGGGTGACCACGTTCTCGATGACGCCGTAGCTGCGCCCGCCGCGCGTCAGGTTTGGAATGACGGCGAGGTTGCAGCTCGCCGTCAGCGCGCCGTCGACAAACAGCCCGAAGTGGCGCAAGCCGGGGTGTTCGAACACGGCGCGCACCGCCTCTTGCGAGGGCGGTGCGTCACCGGCATTCAGGTGCTCGTAGAGCCCGATGAGGGCGTCGACATCGCCGACGTCCAGATCGCGGATGGACCCGTTCACTTCACCTCAAGCTTCATCGTGTTGGCGATGAAGGCCAGGATGTTGCTGCGCTCCTCGATGATCTTCGAGGTCGGTTTGCCGGCACCGTGGCCGGCGTTGACCTCGATGCGGATCAGCTTGGGCGCCGCACCCGTGTCAGCCGCCTGCAGCGTGGCGGCGTACTTGAAGCTGTGCGCCGGCACGACGCGGTCGTCGTGGTCGCCCGTGGTCACCATCACGGCCGGGTACTTGGCGCCGCTCTTGATGTTGTGGATGGGCGAGTAGGCGTACAGCGCCTTGAACAGGTCGGGCTTGTCGCTGGTGCCGTAGTCGGTGGCCCAGGCCCAGCCGATGGTGAAGTTCTGATAGCGCAGCATGTCCATCACGCCCACTTGCGGCACGGCGGCGGCGAACAGATCCGGGCGCTGGTTGGCAACGGCGCCAACGAGCAGGCCACCGTTGCTGCCGCCGTTGATGGCCAGCGTCGCCGGGCTGGCGACCTTGTTCTTCACCAGCCATTCACCGGCGGCGATGAAGTCGTCGAACACGTTCTGCTTGTTCAGCTTGGTGCCGGCCTCATGCCAGGCCGAGCCGTACTCGCCACCGCCGCGGATGGAGGCGATGACGTAGACACCGCCCATCTTCAACCAGCTGGCCGATGTGACGCCATAGGCCGGCGTGATGGAGATGTTGAAGCCGCCGTAGCCGTAGAGCAGCGTCGGGTTGGTGCCGTCCAGCTTCAGGCCCTTTCTGGCGGCGATGAAGATGGGGAAGCGCGTGCCGTCCTTGCTGGTGACGAACTCGCGGCGGGTCTCGAAGTCGTCGGCGTTGAAGGCCGTCTTGGGCTTCTTGAACAGCGTGATCGCGCCGGTCTTGACGTCGTAGCGATGGACTTCGGCCGGCGTCGTCAGGCTGGTGTAGCTGAAGAAGGTCTCGGTGTCGCTCCAGCGGCCGCCAAAACCGCTGGCCGTACCCACGCCGGGCAGCTTGACCTCGCTGAGCGGCTTGCCATCGGCGCCATGCACGCGCACCAGCGTGGCGGCGTCATGCAGGTAGCTCAGCAGGTAGCGGCCGCCCACGGCAGAGGCGCTGGTCATCGCGTCGGGGCCTTCCGGCACCAGCGTTTTCCAGCCGGCGGGCGCCGGGTTCTTCAGGTCGATGGCGATCAGCTTGCCGCGCGGCGCGCCCTTGTCGGTCTTGACGATGAGCTTGCCGCCAGTGACGGCGACGGGGCTGTACAGCGCATCGAAGTCCAGCGTGATGGGCTGCGGCTTGCCGCCCGCGAAACTGCCCTTGAGCAGCGGCAGCACCAGCAGGCCGTTCTTGCTGCCGGCACTCTTCCAGATGTTGATGAGCAGCAACTGGCCGTCGTCGGACACGTCGGCGCCGAAGCCCCATTCCTTGTCGTCGCGGTTCTCGGTGACCAGCACGTCCTCGGCCTGCGGCGTGCCCAGGCGGTGGTAGTAGAGCTTCTGGAAGTAGTTGGCGCCGGTCAGCTTGGTGCCGTCTTTGGGCGCGTCGTAGCGCGAGTAGAAGAAGCCCTTGCCGTCGGCCGTCCAGGCGGCGCTGCTGAACTTGACCCAATCGATCTTGTCTTCCAGGTCCTGGCCAGTGGCGAGGTCGCGCACCTTCCAGGTCTGCCAGTCGGAGCCCGCGCCGGCGATGCCATAGGCCAGCAGCTTGCCGTCGCGCGAGGGCACGAGGCCGGTCAGCGCGACCGTGCCGTCTTTGGACAGCAGGTTGGGGTCCAGCGCAACGACGGGCGTGTCCTTCAGCGACTTGGCGGTGTAGATGACGTTCTGCTGCTGCAGGCCGTCGTTGCGGGTCCAGAAGTAGCGGCCGCCTTCGCTGAAGGGGATGCCGAAGCGCTCGAAGTTGTAGAGCTCGGTGTAGATGCGGCGCGCCGGCAGGCGCTGCGGCATGGCTTCGAGGAACTTGTCGGTGACCTTGTTCTGCTCGATGACCCAGGCCTTGGTCTCGGCGCTGTTGTCGTCTTCCAGCCAGCGGTAGGGGTCGGCGACGGCGGTGTCGTGATACGCGTCGATCTGGTCGACCTTGCGCGTCACGGGGTAGTTGAGGGCTTGAGCCTGGGCGCTTGTGGCGACGACGGCCGTGACCGCAGTGGCGGCGAGGGAGGTCAGGGTGAGCTTCATCTGGGGGTGTCCCGGGGTCGAGAAGGCGCCGATTCTCAACGCGCCATGTCGGCGGCGCCGATGGTCATGCGATGAAGCCCTGACGGCAGTAACCCTTAGCTGCGGTAGTCGGCGTTGATGGTCACGTAGTCGTGGCTGAGGTCGCAGGTCCAGACCGTCGCGCTGGCGGCGCCGCGATTGAGGCCGACACGGATCGTGATCTCGCTCTGCTTCATGACGCGCTGGCCGTCCTCCTCGCGGTACTCAGGCCGGCGGCCACCCTGGGTGACGACATGGACATCGTCCAGGTGCAGGTCGATGAGGCTCTGGTCCAGGTCGCTGATGCCGGTGTAGCCGACCGCTGCCAGGATGCGGCCCAGATTCGGGTCGCTGGCGAAGAACGCCGTCTTGACCAGCGGCGAGTGGGCGATGGCGTAGGCGGCCAGCTTGCACTCGGCCTCATCGCGCCCGCCTTCGACGGTGATGGCGATGAACTTGGTCGCGCCCTCGCCATCGCGCACGATGGCCTGGGCCAGTTCCTGCGCCAGTGCGATCAGCGCGTCGCGCAGGGTCCGTGCGTCGGCGCTGTCCAGGGACGTGATCTCGGCGTGAGCCGCCTTGCGGCTGGCGATCAGCATGAAGCAGTCGTTGGTGGACGTGTCGCCGTCGATGGTGATGCGGTTGAAGGAGGCATCGGCGGCTTCCTTCACAAGCGGCTGCAGAAGCGCCGGCGCAATGTTGGCGTCCGTCGCGACAAAGCCCAGCATCGTCGCCATGTTGGGCCGGATCATGCCGGCGCCCTTGGAGATGCCGCTCAGCGTGACCGGCACGCCGCCGATCTCGATGCGGCGCGATGCGGCCTTCGGGAGCGTGTCCGTCGTCATGATGCCCAAGGCGGCCTCGCCCCAGCCGTCGTCGCGCAGCGCGGCCAATGCGCCGGGCAGGCCGGCGACGATGCGGTCCACCGGCAGCGTCTCCATGATGACGCCGGTGGAGAACGGCAGCACCTGCTCGGGCTGGCAGCCGATCAGCCCGGCCAGCGCCTGGCAGGTCTGGCGCGCACGGGCCAGACCGTCGGCGCCGGTGCCGGCGTTGGCATTGCCGGTGTTAATGAGCAGCGCTCGCACGCCTGAGCCGCCGGCCAGATGTTCGCGACAGACCTGCACCGGCGCGGCACAGAAGCGGTTGGTCGTGAAGACGCCGGCCACCGCCGCGCCCTCTTCGAGCGCGATGACGCTGAGGTCACGCCGATTGGCCTTGCGCACGCCGGCCATCGTCACGCCAAGGCGCACGCCCGGCACGGGCATCAAGGAGGCGGGATCGGGGGCGGAGAGATTGACGGGCATGGCGCGCTCGGGTTGGTCGGGAAGGCGCCGGGATTGTAAAAAGCGAAAAAGACTCCCGAAGGAGCCTTTGCAAGCGAAAGCTTGTTGAATCAGCGCGGCAGACGGCGGCGGGCCAGCAGGCCGATGGCGCCCAAGCCGGCCAGGAACAGCGCGTAGGTTCCGGGTTCCGGCACGGTGACAGCCAGCGTCAGCGGCGTTGCCGTGACGAGATCCTGGTAGGTGCCATTGGTCAGCTTGGTGAGCACGAAGCGATTCGGGCCGGTGTAGCCCAGTGCAGTGCTCAGGTAGCCGGTCGCCAGGCCCTGCACGTCGGTGGCGGTAGCCAGCGCGCTACCGGTCAGGTCAGCGGTCTTCAGGAAGAAGTTGCCATTGCCCTGGGCGACGCTCAACGTCCCGCTGGCCTCGCGCACGATTTCCCACACGGCCAGTTGGAAGGCGGCCTGCTGGTTGCCCGTGTGGACCGAGTTGAAGGTGCTGGAGTAGAGCGATTGCAGCAGCGTGGCCTGGGTGCCCGTGAAGCTGCCGACCGTGTAGGTCTTGAAGTTGGGCGTGACGCCGTCGCTCTTGAAGCTCAGCGCGAAAGACTGGTTGGGCTCGATGCAGTAGGCGAGGAAGCTGCCGGTCGCCGCGTTGGTGAAATTGAGGCCGCCGGTGGCGTAGCCGCTGGTCATGGAGGTGTCGAGCACCGGGTCCGCAGCATCGGTGCTGAGGAAACGGATGCTGACCGTGGAGGCAGCGAATGCCGGGGCGCTGACCAGCAGGGCGGCGGCGAGGGCAAGGGTCTTGAACATGGTTGTGTGGCTCTTGTGAATTCTTGGGGCGACTTAGCGAGCGCGGCGGCGGGACAGGCTCAGACCGGCCAACGCCACGGCCACCAGCGCCAGGGCCGTGGGTTCGGGCAACTCCGTGGTGCTGCCGCTCAATGTGGCGGTGTAGCCCTCGAAGCTCTTGGCGCCGAAGCCCGCGCCGATGACGTGCAGTTGCCAGTCGCCAGCCGACAGCCACTGCTGGCCCAGCGTCCAGGTCTCGGTGCCGTAGACGTCATCGTCCGGGTTGATGCCATCGCCGACCTGGCTCAACGTGATGGTGGTAGCGCCCTGCGTCAGGAAAGCCGACGTGATGTCGACGCCGGCGAAGTCTTCGCCCGAGAAGGTGACGACGCTGCCGCCCAGCAGCGTCACGCCGTTCAAGCCGAAACTGAAGGTGTCGTTGAACGGTGCCGCGACAGGGCCGCTGGACTTGATGGCGTTGTTCGTGAAGGTGAACGACACCGGCGTTGCTGCAGCGGTCGCGCCGCCAGCGGCGGCAACCAGACTGAGGGCGACGAGGGCTTTGGACAACGTGTTCATGGCGTACTTTCAGGTTCTCTATTCGGGTCTACCCGGGTTTCGCCGGGGAATGGACTGCACTCTAGGGAGGGCCGCCGAACCCGAGCACCCCTCATGCGCGGGCCGAAGGGGGTGGTTTGTGCGCAAACGCACGTATTTCCCCTTAGATGGGTGGGGTTCCAGCCGGCTCCGCGCCGATGAAAACGGGCCGGCAAAGCCGGCCCGTGAAGGATTCACGCGCGAAAAATCAGGCCAGCTTGCCGTGGCAAAGCTTGAATTTCTTGCCGCTGCCGCAGGGGCAGGGGTCGTTGCGGCCCACATGGCCGTACTCGGCCAACATGGTCTCGGGGTCGACGTCGCGGCTGATTGAGCCGTCCTCGTTGGGATGCTGGTAGGTCACGTTGGACACGGCCTCGGCACGGCGTTCCAGAGCCTCGGCGGCGCGGTCGGCCTCTTCCTGGCTCTGGATGCGCACGTTCATCAGCGTGCGGGTGACTTCCATCTTGACCACGTCCAGCAGTTGCGAGAACAGCTCGAAGGCCTCGCGCTTGTATTCCTGCTTGGGGTTCTTCTGGGCGTAGCCGCGCAGGTGAATGCCCTGGCGCAGGTAGTCCAGCGCGGCCAAGTGCTCGCGCCAGCGCTGGTCGATGCTCTGCAGCAGCACCATGCGCATGAAGGGGTTGAACTGCTCGATGCCGACGCGCTCGAGCTTGCCGTCGAACTGCTCTGCGCCCGCCTTGACGACGGCCTCGAGGATTTCCTCGTCGGTGATGGAGTCGCTCTTCTGGACAAGCTCGGCCAGCGACAACTCGACCTGCCACTCGTCCCTGAGCACCTGCTCCAGGCCGGGCAGGTCCCACTGCTCTTCCAGACTTTCGACAGGCACGTAGGTACGCACGACATCGGTGAGCGTGGATTCGCGCAACGAGCCGATCTGGGCGACCAAGCTCTCGGCCTCCAGGATGTCGTTGCGCTGCTGGTAGATGACCTTGCGCTGGTCGTTCGACACGTCGTCGTACTCGAGCAGCTGCTTGCGGATGTCGAAATTGCGAGCCTCGACCTTGCGCTGGGCGCCTTCGATGGAGCGCGTGACGATGCCGGCCTCGATGGCCTCGCCTTCGGGCATCTTCAGCCGGTCCATGATGGCGCGCACGCGCTCACCGGCAAAGATGCGCATCAGCTGGTCGTCCAGCGACAGGTAGAAGCGTGAGCTGCCAGGGTCGCCCTGGCGGCCGGCACGGCCGCGCAGCTGGTTGTCGATGCGGCGGCTCTCGTGGCGCTCGGTGGCGATGATGCGCAGGCCGCCCTCGGCCTTGACCTTGTCGTGCAGGCCCTGCCACTCGTCGTGCAGCTGCTTGATGCGGCGCGCCTTCTCGTCAGCGGGGATCGCGTCGTCGGCCTCAATGAACTTGACCTGGTTCTCGACATTGCCGCCCAGCACGATGTCGGTGCCGCGGCCGGCCATGTTGGTGGCGATGGTGATGACACCCGGGCGGCCGGCCTGGGCAACGATCTCGGCCTCGCGCGCATGCTGCTTGGCGTTCAGCACGTTGTGCGGCAGGTTGGCCGCCTTCAGCAGGTTGGAGATCAGCTCCGAGTTCTCGATGGACGTCGTACCCACCAGCACCGGCTGGCCACGCGTATGGCAGGCGCGGATGTCCTCGATGACGGCGGCGTACTTTTCCTTGTCGGTCTTGTAGACCAGGTCCAGCTCGTCCTTGCGGATGGTCGGGCGGTTCGGCGGGATGACGACCGTCTCCAGGCCGTAGATCTCCTGGAACTCGTAGGCCTCGGTGTCGGCCGTGCCCGTCATGCCGGCCAGCTTGCCGTACATGCGGAAGTAGTTCTGGAAGGTGATCGAGGCCATCGTCTGGTTCTCGGCCTGGATCTCAACACCTTCCTTGGCCTCGACGGCCTGGTGCAGGCCATCGCTCCAGCGGCGCCCGCTCATCAGGCGGCCGGTGAACTCGTCGACGATGATGACCTCGCCGTTCTGCACGACGTAGCCCTGGTCCTTGTGATAGACATGGTGGGCCCGCAGCGCAGCGTTGAGGTGATGCATCAACGTGATGTTGGCCGCGTCGTACAGGCTGGCCCCCTCGGCGATCAGGCCGGCCTGGCTCAGCAGCCGCTCGGCGTTCTCGTGGCCGTCTTCGGTCAGGTGGATCTGGTGCGACTTCTCGTCCACCGTGAAGTCGCCCGGCTCGATGACGCCCTCGCCGGTGCGTGGGTCCAGCTCGCCGATCTGCTTCTTGAGACCTGGGACGACGGCGTTGATCTTCTTGTAGACGTCGGTGTGGTCATCGGCCTGACCCGAGATGATCAGCGGCGTGCGCGCCTCGTCGATGAGGATGGAGTCCACCTCGTCGACGATGGCGTAGGCGACGCCGCGCTGCACGCGGTCGGCCGTCTCGTAGACCATGTTGTCGCGCAGGTAGTCGAAGCCGTACTCGTTGTTGGTGCCGTAGGTCACATCGGCCGCGTAGGCCGCCTGCTTCTGCTCGCGCGGCATCTGCGGCAGGTTGATGCCCACCGACAGGCCCAGGAACGTGTACAGCTTGCCCATCCACTCGGCGTCACGGCGCGCGAGGTAGTCGTTCACCGTGACGACGTGGACGCCCTTGCCCGTCAGCGCATTCAGGTAGACCGGCAGCGTGGCCATCAGCGTCTTGCCTTCGCCGGTGCGCATTTCAGCCACCTTGCCGGCATTCAGCACCATGCCGCCGATCAACTGCACGTCGAAGTGGCGCATCTTCAGCGAGCGCTTGCTGCCTTCGCGGCAGACGGCGAAGGCCTCGGGCAGGATGTCGTCGACCGTCTCGCCACCGGCGATGCGCTGCTTGAACGCTTCCGTCTGGGCGCGCAGCTCGTCGTCACTCAGCGCCTCGTACTTGGGCTCCAGCGCGTTGATCTGCTGCACGGTGCGGCGGTACTGCTTGAGCAAGCGCTCATTGCGGCTGCCGAAAATCGAGGTGAGAAGCTTGGGCAACATGCTGCGGAAATGGGGCTGAGCGGGGCTTGAGCGAGAGCCGGTAAGACCGGGTGACGCGCGAATCTTGGGGCTGCGCGAGGCAATGCAAGGCGGGTTTGCCTGGCCGCGCAAAACGGCGCAGTTTAGCAGTGGGCCTGGGCCGGGCGGCTTGGCAGCCGGCACGCCTGACTACACTTCGCCCATGTCAGCGCCCCGCTATATCGCGCCCAAGATCCAGCGCGCCAGCGTCCCCGAGCCGATGCCGCTCGCGCAGGCGCTTCGCGCCCACGAAGGCCTGGTGCGGCTGGGCGAGCGGCTGGAAGCATCACGGCGCCGGCTGCGCGTCATCGCCCCTGGGCTGCCCGGCAACTTGATGGCCAGCATCCAGCCCGGCCCGCTGGACGAGGAAGGCTGGAGCCTGCTCGTCGCCAATGCCGCCGTCGCCGCCAAGCTGCGCCACCTGTTGCCGCGCCTGGAAGCGCTCCTGGGCCAGGCCGGCCTGCCCGGGCGCATCCGCGTCAAGCTGGCGCAGAAATGAGAAAACCCCAGCGCCGTCAGGCGGTGGGGTTTCAATAAAAGCCCACGGCCGTGAGGCGGTGGGATTCTTGTTGGTGCCGGCTATCGGATTCGAACTGATGACCTACCGCTTACAAGGCGGTTGCTCTACCAACTGAGCTAAGCCGGCGAAAACACAGGCGAGATTCTAAACCGTCACTTCACCCGCTTGAGCGAAGGCCGCGGGCCACCGCTCGGCGCATCGGGAGGCGTGTCATCACCTTCGGCGTCACTGGCCTCGGTGGCCAGACGCAAACCGCTGCGGCGCGGCTCGGCAGGCGCTGCGGTGATCGGCGTCGCCGGCGTGCCGTCGGCTGGGGCCTCGGGCGCCGGGAAGGCCATGCCCTGGCCGTTCTCGCGCGCATAGATCGCGACGACATGGTCCACCGGCACGATGATCTCGCGCGCAACGCCGCCGAAGCGAGCCTTGAACTGGATGAACTCGTTGCCAAGGTCCAGCCCGCTGGTCGCGTCGAAACCGACGTTCAACACGATCTCGTTGTTGGACACGTACTCCATAGGCACCTGCACCGAACGGTCGACGTGGACCGCGACGTAGGGCGTGAAGCCGTTGTCCGTGCACCAGTCGTGCAACGCACGGATCAGGTAGGGGCGGGTGGACGTGCCATTGCCCGCTCCGCCGGGAGCCGCAGTCTGGTCCATCAGCGGCGCATCACCTTTTCCGAGGGCGTCAGCGCCTCGATGTAGGCCGGGCGGCTGAAGATGCGCTCGGCGTACTTCAAGAGCGGCAGCGCGTTCTTGGACATGTCGATGCCGTAGTAGTCCAGGCGCCACAGCAGCGGTGCGATGGCCACGTCGAGCATCGAGAAGTCGTCGCCCAGCATGTACTTGTTCTTCAGGAAGATCGGGGCGAGCTGGGTCAGGCGGTCGCGGATCTGCGAGCGAGCCTTCTCGAGCTGCTTGTCGGTCGCCTTGGTCGTCGTGCCGCGGCCTTCGAGGATGTTGACGTGAGCGAACAACTCCTTCTCGAAGTTCAGCAGGAACAGGCGCACGCGGGCGCGTGCCACCGGGTCGCCGGGCATCAGCTGCGGGTGCGGGAAGCGCTCGTCGATGTACTCGTTGATGATGTGCGATTCGTACAGGATGAGATCCCGCTCGACGAGGATTGGCACCTCGTTGTACGGGTTCATCAGGGCGATGTCTTCAGGTTTCGCGAACAGGTCAACGTCACGGATTTCGAAGTCCATGCCTTTCTCGAACAGCACGAAGCGGCAGCGGTGCGAGTAGGGGTCGGTGGTGCCGGAGTAAAGGACCATCATGGCTTGGGCTCCCGAGGGGTCAGTCAATCAAAATAGCGCAGCGGTTGAGGCCGCGCTGAAAAGCAAACGCAGTGGGTGGCCGAAGCGCGCCCCACTGCGTGGTTCGGCACCGCCGTGAGGCGGCACCGGGACTCGGCTGTTACTTCACGTCCTTCCAGAACGAGGCGTTGAGGCGCCAGGCAAAGATGGTCAGGAAGCCGAGGAAGATCAGCACGATGACGCCAAGCTGGAAGCGTTGCGCCTGTGCCGGCTCGCCCATCCACTGCAGGTAGGCCACCAGGTCGGCAACGGCCTCGTCGTACTGACGCTCGTTCAGCGTGCCGGGCGTGAGTTGCTCGTAACCGGCGAAGACGTGGATCTTCTTGGCATGGTCGTGCGGGTCGGCGACCTCTTCGAACTTGGCAGCGCGCTGGCCCTGCAGTTCCCACAACACATGCGGCATCGCGACGCTGGGGAAGGCCAGATTGTTCCAGCCGGTCGCCTTGGTGTCGTCGCGGTAGAAGTTCCGCATGTAGGTGTAGAGATAGTCCGCACCCGAGCCCTTGGCGCCATCGGCGCGCGAGCGGGCGATGACGGTCAGGTCGGGCGGGTTGGCGCCGAAGAAGGCCTTGGCGTCCTTCGCATCCAGGCTGACCTTCATGGTCTCGCCGACCTTGTCAGCCGCGAACAGCAGGTTGTTCTTGATGTCGGTTTCGCTCAGACCGATATCGCGCATGCGGTTGTAGCGCATGTAGGCGGCCGAGTGGCAGTTCAGGCAGTAGTTGACGAACAGCTTGGCGCCGTTCTGCAACGCCGCCATGTCCGACATCTTTTCCTTGGGAAATTTGTCCCATTCCATGCCGCCGCCGGCGGCTTGAGCGCTGCCGACGAAGCCCAGGGCGGCCAGCAGGATTGCGATCAGCTTTTTCATTGGTGTTGTTGCTCCGCGGCTCAGTGGGCGTGGAAGGTCACACGGTCAGGCACGGCCTTGGGCGTACCCAGGCGACTCCACCACGGCATCAGCAGGAAGAAGCCGAAGTAGAACAAGGTGCCAACCTGCGCCACCAGGGTACCGATGTCGCTCGGCGGCTGGATGCCCAGGTAGCCCAGCCACACGAAGAACACGACGAACACCGCGTACAGATACTTGTGCCAGTCAGGGCGGTAACGGATGGACTTGACCGGGCTGTGATCCAGCCAAGGCAAGAAGAACAGGATGACGACGGCGCCGCCCATGACGACCACGCCCCAGAACTTCGCGTCAAAAACCTTGAGCAGGAAGATCGCCACGGCGGCCAGAACCAGCAAAGCCACCTTGGCCGCGCCGCCAAACTTGCCCTTGAGGAAGCTCACGACACCCGCAATGCCGATCAGGACACACAGCACGTTGACCATGGTGTCGGTCGTCGCGCGCAGCATCGAGTAGTAAGGCGTGAAGTACCAGACCGGGGCGATGTGCGCCGGCGTCTTCAGCGGGTCGGCCGGGATGAAGTTGTTGTATTCGAGGAAGTAGCCGCCCATCTCGGGCGCGAAGAAGATGATGGACGTGAAGACCATCAGGAACAGGCAGACGGCGTAGATATCGTGCACCGTGTAGAAGGGGTGGAAGGGCACGCCGTCCAGGGGCTTGCCGTTCGCGTCCTTGGGACCCTTCTTGATCTCGACGCCGTCGGGGTTGTTGGAGCCGACATCGTGCAGTGCCAGCAAGTGGGCCACCACCAGGCCCAGCAGCACCAGCGGCACGGCGATGACGTGGAAGCTGAAGAAGCGGTTCAGCGTCGCGTCGCCGACGACGTAGTCGCCGCGGATCATGAGCGCCAAGTCCGGGCCGACGAAGGGCACGGCGGCGAACAGGTTGACGATGACCTGGGCGCCCCAGTAGGACATCTGGCCCCAGGGCAGCAGATAGCCCATGAAGGCCTCGGCCATCAGGCACAGGAAGATCGCGCAGCCGAAGATCCAGACCAGCTCACGCGGCTTGCGGTAGCTGCCGTAGATCAGGCCGCGGAACATGTGCAGGTAGACGACGACGAAGAAGGCCGAGGCGCCGGTGCTGTGCATGTAGCGGATCAGCCAGCCCCAGGGCACATCGCGCATGATGTACTCGACCGACGCAAAGGCGAGGCCCGCGTCCGGCTTGTAGTGCATCACCAGGAAGATGCCGGTGACGATCTGGATCACCAGCACCAGCAGCGCCAGCGAGCCGAAGATGTACCACCAGTTGAAGTTCTTCGGCGCGTAGTACTCCGACATGTGGACCTTGTAGGCGTCGAACGCGGTCGGGAACCGGTTCTCCAGCCAGGTCATGGTCTTCACGCCTGCCGAGGCGCCTGCGGGCGCTTCCTTGAATTCAGCCATGTGTCGTCCCGTTTTTTCTCGTTAGGCCTTCTTGTCTTCGCCAATCAACAGCTTGGCGTCGGACAGATACACGTGGGGCGGCACCTCGAGGTTGTCGGGCGCGGGCTTGTTCTTGAAGACGCGGCCGGCCATGTCGAAGGTGGAGCCGTGGCAGGGGCACAGGAAGCCGCCCGCCCAGTCGTCCGGCAGCGAAGGCTGAGCACCCGCTGCGAACTTGTCGCTAGGCGAGCAGCCCAGGTGCGAGCAGATGCCCACGGCAACGAAGTACTCGGGCTTGATCGAGCGGTAGCCGTTCTTGGCATAGTCCGGCGTCGGATAGGCCTTGCGATCAGAGTTCGGATCAGCCAGCTGGGCGTCGTTCTTCTTCAGGGCTTCAAGCTGCTCTGGCGTGCGACGCACGATCCAGACCGGCTTACCGCGCCACTCGACGGTGAGCTTCTCGCCGGGCTTGATGCCGGAGATGTCGACCTCGACCGGCGCGCCGGCCGCCTTGGCTCGCTCGCTCGGTGCAAAGGTGCTGACGAAGGGCACGGCAGTCGCGACGCCGCCCACGGCGCCGGCACAACCGGTTGCAATCAACCAGGTGCGTTTGCCTTGGTCCACTTGCTGGTCACTCATGGGGGTCCTCTAAGGAGACTTCTGATCAGGGGCAGCCCGGGATTCTAGCGGACGCTTCTCGGGCCCCTGACCGGCCCGCCTTGGCGAAAGAACGCAGGTTTACCCGGCTTCTGACCCGGCCGACTTGGCGTCAACAATGGCGCCCGCTTTCTACGACACCTTCAGCTGGAGCCAATGCATGAGTTTCTTTTCCGAATTCCGTGAGTTCGCCGTCAAAGGCAACGTGATCGACCTGGCGGTCGGCGTCATCATCGGCGGCGCCTTCGGCAAGATCGTCGACTCCCTGGTCGGAGACGTCATCATGCCGATCGTCAGCAAGATCTTCGGTGGCCTGGACTTCAGCAACTACTTCATCCCGCTGGCCGGCCAGGCTGCCACGACGCTGGCCGACGCGAAGAAGGAAGGCGCCGTGCTGGCTTACGGCAGCTTCATCACCGTCTCGCTGAACTTCATCATCCTGGCCTTCGTCATCTTCCTGATGATCAAGCAGATCAACCGCATGAAGCGCGA
>Ga0187842_1000281_pt1 | contig 26805 bp, 26 predicted proteins | sample SpaLakP09_SKY_41_FD_134514 | JGI IMG/M metagenome (GOLD analysis project Ga0187842, IMG submission 134514) | Oligotrophic lake water microbial communities from Sparkling Lake, Wisconsin, USA - SP09_SKY_41 | ecosystem: Environmental > Aquatic > Freshwater > Lake | place: USA: Sparkling Lake... | reverse complement strand
GAGCTCGAGATGAACCTGATCAACCGCACGGTTCACCGTCAGGGCAAGGAGATCGACCTGCAGCCGCGCGAGTTCCAGCTGCTGGAATTCATGATGCGCCATGCCGGACAGTCGGTGACCCGGACCATGCTGCTGGAAAAGGTCTGGGAATATCACTTCGATCCGCAGACCAATGTGATCGACGTCCACATCTCGCGCCTGCGCAGCAAGATCGACAAGGGCTTTGACCGGGCGATGCTGCAGACCGTGCGCGGGGCCGGCTACCGGCTGGATCCGTAGGCGTCGCGGCGGCGTCGTGCTAGGATCGCGGCCATGAACAAGCTGATCCAGCCCGAAGCGAACGACTTCGACGACCCGTCGGATCTGTTTGGCCCGCCGCTGAGCGAAGTCGAAATGGAAGCCTGGATCGAGCGCAATCGCGACGAGATCAACGCGTCGCTCGTCCGTGCGCGTCAGGATTTCGCCGAGGGCAAGGCCGAGCCTTGGGATCCCGAAGACATCATGGCCGAGGTGCGCGAGCAATTGCGCGACGAAGGCCGCTGACAGCGGGATGACCCGGGCGAAGATCGAACGGAGTCCGGAGGCGCGGAGAGACGTGGCCCGGCTGGCGCTATGGATCGGACGCGAACGCGGCGTTGATCGCGCTCAGGCGGTGATTGATCGTATCGACAGGGCGCTGGTCAAGCTGGCACTACGCCCGGCGCTAGGGCGCGTCAGGCTGGATTTTGAAGGTGAGCCACGAGCATTTGGCGTCGCGCCATGGCTGGTCGTCTACGAAGCGCTTCCGGATGCCGACGGCATCCGTATTCTCCGCATTCTCGACACCCGTCGCGACATCGCCGCCCTGCTGGGCAAGAAGAGCTAGACCATGCGCATGCCGCGCCTTTTGCGGACGACTCCGTTCCGCCTGACCCTGCTGTTCCTGGCCCTGTTCGCGGCAGCCGCCAGTGCGTTCCTCGGCTACATCTATATCGCGACGGCCGGCGAGGTGAACCGTCGCGCCGATGCCGAGATCAGCCGTGAAATGGAGAGCCTCGAGGCGACCTATCGGGTCGGGGGCCAGGCGACGCTCAACCAGGCGATCATCGAACGGGCCATCGGTGAGCGGCCGTTCGTCTATCTGCTGCTGGATCCGGCGGGCAAGAAGGTCTCCGGCTCGGTCGAGGCCCTGCCGGTCGACAGCTTCAGCGGGCCCGGCCCGGCCTGGGTGACCTTCAAGCTGACTGACCGCAACATCGACGGGGCCGAGATCCGGCGCTCGACCCGGAGTGTGATTGTTCGCCTCGACGGCGGCGAGGTGCTGATGGTCGGCGCCGACGTCCAGGACTCCGAGGACTATGTTCGCAAGATCGTCCGGGCCCTCTGGGGGGCCGGGGCGCTGGTGATCCTGCTGGGCCTGGCCGGCGGGGTGCTGATCAGCCGTAACGTCTCGCGCAGCATGCAGGGGCTGGTGGATCTGGTCACCGCCGTCCAGGCCGGCGACCTGCACGCCCGCGCCAAGGTGCGCGGCGCACGCGACGAGTATGACGAACTGGCCGAGGGCCTGAACGACATGCTCGACCGCATCGAGCGCCTGATGGGCGGCCTGCGCCATGCCGGCGACGCGATCGCCCACGACCTACGCTCGCCCCTGACCCGGCTGCGGGCCCGCATGGAGGTGGCCCTGATCGATGCCGAGAACGGCAAGGGCGATCCTGTTGCGGCGCTGGAGACGGCCCTGCTCGATGCCGACGGTGTGCTCAAGACCTTCAATGCGGTGCTGGCCATCGCCCGCCTGCAGGCCGCCGGTCAGGCCCCCGACCAGAAGAGCTTCGACTCCTCCGAACTGGCCCGCGACATGGCCGAGCTCTACGAGTTCTCGTGCGAGGACAAGGGGCTGGACTTCAAGGCCGAGATCACCCCGTCGCTGGTCATTCGCGGCAATCGCGAGTTCATCGCCCAGGCCCTGGCCAACATCCTCGACAACGCCATCAAATATACTCCCTCGGGCGGGGCCATCATGCTGCGCGCCCGGCGGCGCTCGTCCGGCGAGCTGGAGTTTTCGGTCACCGACACCGGCCCCGGCGTGCCCGATGAGGACCGGGCCCGCGTCGTCCAGCGCTTCGTGCGGCTCGAAAACAGCCGTAGCGAGCCGGGCGCGGGCCTGGGTCTCTCGCTCGTGCAGGCCGTCGTCGCCTCGCATGGCGGCCGACTGGAACTGTCCGAAGGCCCCGGCGAATACAACGGCATGGGCCCGGGCCTGCGTGTGGCCCTGGTGCTGCCGAGAGTGGAGTAGGCTCTCCCGGGGCGTGCTGGTGACGACGGCACCCGGGAAACCTCGGCAGCGTGCTGATGCTTGCTGACACGAGCCGGGCGGGCCACGGTGGCCGCCATGACTCGCCTGCTCGACCGCCTGGCCCCCTGCGGCCCGATCCACGATCCCAAGGCCGCCGAGCGGGCGCATGAGGCGATCCTGCGCAAGGTTGGAGAGGCGGGCCTGGCCTGTGTCGAGGCGGCCTGGCCGGCCCTGGCGCCGGTCTTTGCGGCTTCGTCCTATCTGGCCGGACTGGCGCGGCGCGATGCGGGGCGGTTGCCGGGGATCCTGCTGGCCGATCCGGTCGCGCGCCTCGACAGTCTGCTGGCCGAGACCGCCACGGTCGCCGCCGAGCCCGATTTCGAAACGGCCCGCCGCCGCCTGCGCGAGCTGAAGGCCGATCTGCACCTGCTGACGGCGCTCTGCGATCTGGGCGGGGTTTGGAACCTTGACCAGGTGACCCTGGCCCTGACCCGCTTTGCCGATGCCAGTCTCAAGGCGGCTCTGGCCCAGGCTGTGCGGGTTGAGGTTTTACGTGGGGCCTTGACGCATGTCGGCGAGGGCGCGGACGGGCCCGCGCCCGGCCTGTTCTGCATCGCCATGGGCAAGCACGGTGCCTTTGAGCTGAACTATTCCAGCGATATCGATTTCTCGATCTTCTACGTCCCCGAGCGGCTGCCAGTGGCCGAAGGGGTTGAGCCCCAGGGTGTGGCGGTTCGCATCGCCAACCATCTGGGCCGGATGCTGCAGGAGCGGACCGCCGACGGCTATGTGTTCCGGATCGACCTGCGCCTGCGGCCCGACCCGTCCTCGACCCCGCCGGCCATGCCGGTCGATGCGGCCCTCGACTACTATGAGAGCGTCGGCCAGAACTGGGAGCGGGCGGCCCATATCAAGGCCCGGATCGCGGCCGGCGACCCTGCCGAGGGCGCGGCCTTTCTGGCCCAGCTCCAGCCGTTCATCTGGCGACGCAATCTGGACTTTGCGGCCATTGCCGACATCCATTCGATCAAGCGCCAGATCCACACCTACAAGGTCGATGACCGCCTGACCGCCAAGGGGGCCGATCTGAAACTGGGGCGCGGCGGCATCCGCGAGATCGAGTTCTTCGTTCAGACCCAGCAGCTGATCCTCGGCGGACGCCAGCCGGACCTGCGCTCGCCCCGCACCCTGGACGCCCTGGCGGCCCTGGCGGCGGCGGGGCATGTCACCGTCGCCGACGCCGAATGGCTGACGCAGGCCTATCGCGACCTGCGCGCCCTGGAACACCGCGCCCAGATGATCGCCGACGAGCAGACCCACAAGCTGCCGGAGTCCGATGCCGACCGTAAGAAGGTCGCGGCCCTGTGGGGCGAGGGCAATCTGCGGTCGTTTGATGCGGCGGTGGGCAGGATCCTCAAGGGCGTCAACCAGCGCTACGGCCGGCTGTTTGCGGGCGAGGAGGCGTTGTCTTCGCGCTTCGGCTCGCTGGTCTTTACCGGGGTCGAGGACGATCCCGAGACGCTTGCCACGCTCAAGCGCATGGGTTTTTCCAGTCCAGAGCGGGTGGCGGCGACCATTCGCGGCTGGCACCACGGCCATATTGCCGCGACCCGCACCGAGCGGAGCCGCGAGCTGTTCACGCGCCTGGCTCCGCGCCTGCTGGACGCCGCCAATGCCACCGGCGCGCCCGACACCGCCTTCAACCGTTTTGCGGACTTCTTCGGCTCGCTGAGCTCGGGCGTGCAGATCCAGTCGCTGTTCCTGGCCCAGCCGCGCCTGTTCGAGCTGATCGTCGAGGTCATGGCCTTCGCGCCGCGCCTGGCCGCGACCCTGGCCCGGCGGCCGACCGCGCTGGACGCCCTGCTGGACCCGGCCTTCTTCGGCAGCATGGCCGTGCCCGAGACGGCGCCCTGGGATCCGGACGATTTCGAAGGGGCGATGAACGCCGCCCGCCGGCTGTTCCGCGACCAGAGCTTCCGGATCGGCGTGCGGGTGATGAGCGGCACCGCCGATGCCCGCGACGTCGGGGCGGCCTTTGCCGGGCTGGGCGACCTGATCGTGGCCGGTCTGGCCCCGGCGGCCCTGGCCGAGACGGTTCGGCTGGGCGGCGACTTCCCGGGCGAGGTGGCGGTGGTGGCCCTGGGCAAGGCCGGATCGCGCGAGATGACCGCGAAGTCCGACCTCGACCTGATGACCCTCTATGCGGCGCACGAGCCGGCAGCGATGTCGGCGATCAAGGGCTGGGGAGCCGAGAGCTTCTATGCCCGCTTCACCCAGCGCCTGACCTCGGCCCTCTCGGCCCCGACCGGGGAGGGGACCCTCTATGAGGTGGACCTGAAGCTGCGCCCCTCCGGCACCAAGGGACCTGTCGCTGTCAGCTTTGCCGCCTTCGAAGACTATTACGCCCGCGAGGCCGAGACCTGGGAACTGCTGGCCATGACCCGGGCGCGGGTGATCTGGGCCAGTTCGCCGGCCTTCCAGGCCCGGGCCGAGGCGGCGATCGAGGCAGCCCTTCGCCGGCCGCGCGATGCGGACCGGACCGCCCTCGATGTGCTGGAGATGCGGGCCCTGATGGAGCAGGAGCGGCCCGGCAGCGGCATCTGGGATCTGAAGCTGTCGCCCGGCGGCCTCGTCGATATCGAGTTCGTCGCCCAGTTCCTGCAACTGCGCCACGCCGCCGGGGGCGGCCCCCTCGCCCAGAACACCGGCGAGGCCCTGGCGGCCCTGCGCGCGGCCGGCCTGGGCGAGGCGTCAGCCCTGTCGGCGCTTGAGACCGCCTGGCGGCTGGAGCAGGACCTGTCGCAACTGCTCAAGGTGGCGCTCGAGGATGGGACCGATCCTGAGCTGGAACCGAAGGCCTTCAAGGCCTTGCTGGCCAGGGCCGGACACGCGCGCACCTTCGCCACGCTGAAAACCCGGCTGGCCAGGGCCAAGCAGGAGGCCCGGGCGGCGTTCGAGACGGTGGTGCGGGTGGAGTCCTGAGCCCGGGCCACAGTCGCAAAACCGCAACCGTGTGGTGGTAACTGGTCTATACCAATTCACGGTGGATGGCCGGCTCCAGCAGGATGGCCGCGGTCCAGCGTGCTGGCCAGTGTCCGGAGCCCGCCATGACCCACCCCATCCGCTACCTCGCCACCGCGATCGCCCTGATCGCCGGTCTGGCCTGCGCAAGCTCTGCCCTGGCTGACAGTGCGCGCAAGGTTGAGCATGTGATCATCATCGGCGTAGACGGCCTCAGCCCCGACGGGGTGATGAAGGCCCAGACGCCGATCCTGCAGGACATGATGAAGCATGGCAGCTGGAGCCTGCATGCCCGGGGCGTGCTGCCCACCACCAGCGGGGCCAACTGGGCCTCGATCCTTAACGGAGTGGGGCCTGAACAGCATGGCGTGACCAGCAATGACTGGAAGGTGGGCGAGTTTAACTTTCCCTCTTCGGTCACCGGGTCGGGCGGCTTCTTCCCGTCGATCTTCCAAGTGCTGTTCGACCAGCAACCGCAACTGGAAGTGGGCTCGATCTATCAGTGGGACGGCTTCGGCAACCTCTATGACCACCGGTTCGTGGACTATGACGTCAATTCCAAGGACGAGTCCGACACGGCGGCCCTGGCCATCGCCTATATCAAGGCCCGCAAGCCCGGCCTGCTGTTCGTGCATTTCGATGACGTCGATCATGCCGGGCACGAATTCGGCCATGGAACGGCGCGCTATTACGACGCCGTGGCCAGGGTCGACACGCTGATCGGCCAGATCCGTCAGGCGACCGAGGTGGCCGGGATCGCCGACCGGACGGTGATCCTGGTCACCTCCGATCACGGCGGCGTCGGCAAGGGCCACGGCGGGGAAAGCCTGGCCGAGCTGGAGATCCCCTGGATCGCCTATGGCCAGGCCATCAAGCCGGGCGTCCAGCTCGACCTGCCGATCAACACCTTCGACACCGCGGCGACCACCGCCTGGCTGCTGGGGGCGAAGATCCCCTATGCCTGGCTGGGCCGGCCGGTGACGCCAATCCTGAAGGGCGAAGCCGCGCCGGAGCAGGCCTATCGCTCCAGCAGCTTCTACGCCTCGCCGGTGATCGCGCCGGCCCGTGACGGAACCGCGACCGCCGGCGGGCTGTTCGTCGCCGAGACCGTCCAGATGACCCTCAGCAATCCCAACCCGGTGGGCGAGATCCGCTACACTCTGGACAGCAGCTTCCCGACACCCGCCTCGCCGCTCTATGCCGGCCCGGTTACGATCCGCCGAAATACGATCGTGCGTGCTACCCTGTTCGTCGACAGTCAGGCCGCCAGCGTTCCGGCGACCGGCTTTTTCCGGATGCTGGACCCAAAGACCGCCGTCGCCTCCGGCGTGACCTGGAAGGCCTATCTGCTGCCGGAGGGGCCGGTGCGGCTGCCCGATTTCACGCGGCTGCAGCCCGCGGCTTCCGGCACCGCCCACGAGATCTCGCTGACCGGGCTGAAACTGCCCCGCGAGGACAGCGTCGCCGTGGTGTTCGAGGGTGACCTGCAGATCGCGGCCGCCGGGACCTATGGCTTCTCCCTGGCCTCGGACGACGGCAGCAAGCTCTATATCGACGGCAAGCCGGTGGTCGACAATGACGGAGACCACGGTGTGCTCACGGCCGGTGGCAGCATCGACCTGACGCCCGGCAAACACGCCATCCGGGTGGAGTGGTTCAACGGCGGCGGCGGTGCCTGGCTGGGGGCCTATGTCCAGGGGCCAGGCCTTCCCCGCCAGTTCATCGACCCCAACGGGCTGACACCGCGCTAGAGCAAAGGTCTTCGGTCGAAGGCCTGTGCGGTCCAGCGACGGAAACCGGATCTGTCTCCGTTGAAGGTCTGTGGGACGGGGGCGTCCGATAGATCTGGAGACCAAAGATGAAGCTGAAACTTACCCTGATCGGCCTTGCCGCCGTGATGATCGCGACGCCGGTCCTGGCCGGGGGGCAGCACGGCCCGAAGCTGGATACGAACGGCGACGGCAAGGTCACCCAGAGCGAATTCCAGGCGGGACGCTCAGCCCAGATGCTGGCCCTCGACAGCAACAAGGACGGCAAGCTGTCCCGCGCGGAGTTTGCAGCCCTCGGTGAGGAACGGGCCAAGGCCAAGCGCGAACGCCGGGCCGACCGCATGTGGTCCCGGCTCGACAGCGACAAGGACGGTGTCCTGTCGCGCGCCGAGATGGACGGGGCTCTCGCTGCCCGCTTCCAGCGCATGGACTCCGACAAGGACGGTGTCCTGAGCGCTTCGGATTTGAAGTCCGGTCGTGATCGTAAGAAGGTTGGTCTCTGATCGATGCGACTTCGGGCGGCGAGGTGACGATTGACGTCGCAGGGGAGCGATCCCGACGAGGCATTGCTGGCGGACGTCGGGCGGGGCGACCCGCGTGCCGTTCGCCAGCTGCTGGATCGGCGGTTGCCCCGTATCCTCGCCCTGGCGCGCCGTATGCTCAACGACTCCGGCGAAGCCGAGGACGTGGCGCAGGAGACCTTCCTGCGGGCCTGGAAACAGGCCCGGTCCTGGCAGCCGGGTGCAGCCCGGTTCGATACCTGGCTGCACCGGGTGGCCCTGAACCTGTGCCGCGACCGGCTGCGGCGCCGTCGCGACGTGGTGATGGCCGAGCCCCCCGAGCAGGCCGATCCCGGCCCGCGCCCCGATGCCGGAGTGCTGGGGCGCGAGGTCTCGCACCGGGTCGAAGCGGCCCTGGCGGCCCTGCCGGCCCGTCAGCGCGAGGCGATCGTCCTGTGCCATCACCAGGGCCTGGGCAATATCGAGGCCGCGGCCCTGATGCAGGTCAGTGTCGAGGCGCTGGAAGGCCTGCTGGGACGCGGTCGGCGTGCCCTGAAGGCCGCGCTGGCCGACCTGACGCGGGACGCCGGATGATGGAGATGCCACGATGAGCGAGATGAGCCTCTCACGGGATCGCTTCCTGGCCCTGGCTGAAGCCTACGGCGGTGACATTGCCCGCTGGCCCGAGCCCGAGCGTGAGGCGGCGCGGGCCCTGCTGTTGCAGGACCCGCAAGGCCTTGGACACCATCTGGAAGCGGCGGCCGCGCTGGACCGCCTGCTCGACCTGGCTCCGGCCGGTGCGGTGGATGCGGCCCTGCTGGGGCGTCTGGTCTCGACCGCGCCGCGCCCGGCGGCTTCGGCCCGGCGCTGGATCGCCGGGCTCGGTGCGGCCCTCGGTCTCGGCGTCTCGGCCATGGCCGGGGTCACGGTGGGCGTTGTCCTGGCCGGCCATGACCGTGAGGACCTGAGCGCCGATGCCCTGATCGCCGCAACTGTGGACGGGGGCGACAGCGCCGACAGTCTTGAGGAGCCCGCCGCATCATGATCTCGACCCGAACCCTGACCGTGGCCCTGATCGTCTCGGGTGCACTGAACCTCTTCCTTGTCGGCGGCATTGCGGGCGCGGCCTTCATGCGTCACCGGATCAAGGCCGAGTATCCGGTGGTCGGTGCCGTGACCGGGCGCGCGCCGCTGTGGACGGCCGTGCGTGGCCTGACGGTCGAGCACCGGCAGGGCCTGCGGGCGGTGGTGCGCGAGGCCAATCAGGCCAATCGCGACGCCGTGCGCCAGGCACGATCGGAACGCCGTGCGGTCTGGAAGAGCTTTGCCGACGAGCCGTTTGACGCGGCCGCCGCCTCACGCCGACTTGCCGCGGCGCGCGAACTGGACGTCCAGACCCGGGGCCGGGTGGACGAGGCGCTGGTGGGCTATGCCGCTACCCTGCCGGCCGGGGAGCGGGCCGCTCTGGCAGACGGTCTGCAGCGCCTGCAGTCCGCCCGGGGTGGTGATCGGCCGCCCCGGCACTGATATTTCAAAATCGGCGTAACCAAACGGCGCGGTGATCCGTATCTTGGACGAAGTGTTCTTTTCCGGAGCCCGCCATGCTGATCCGCCAAGCCCCCGACCTGAGCGAAAACGAGGTCACCGGCCAGGACCTCTATCTGCGGCGGCGGTCCTTCATCGCCGGAGCAGCCGGACTGGGCCTTGCCGGTCTCGGCGGGGCAGCGGCCGCTGCGCCCCTCAACTTCTCGAAGGGCTTTTCCACGAAAGAGCCGCCGACTTCGCGCGAGGATGTCACCACCTACAACAACTTCTATGAGTTCGGGGTCGACAAGAGCGATCCGGCTGAGAACGCCGGCAAGCTCAAGACCCGGCCCTGGACCGTGCGCATCGACGGCGAATGCGAAGCCCCCCGCACGGTCGGCATCGAAGACCTGATCAAGGCCAACAAGCTTGAGGAGCGCATCTACCGGATGCGCTGCGTCGAGGGCTGGTCGATGGTGATCCCGTGGGTCGGCTTCCCCCTGAAGGACCTGCTGGCGACGGTCAAGCCGACGTCGAAGGCCAAGTTCGTCGCCTTCGAAACCCTGGTGCGGCCGTCGGAAATGCCGGGCCAGGCCTGGAACACCCTGGACTGGCCCTATCGCGAAGGCCTGCGGATCGATGAGGCCACCCATCCGCTGACCCTGATGGCGGTCGGTCTCTATGGCGAGACCCTGCCCAACCAGAACGGCGCGCCGCTGCGGCTGGTGGTGCCGTGGAAGTACGGCTTCAAAGGGGCCAAGTCGATCGTCCGGATCACCCTGACCGAGCGCCAGCCCGCCACCGCCTGGAACCGCCTGGCTCCGCGCGAGTACGGCTTCTATTCCAACGTCAATCCGGCGGTCGACCACCCGCGCTGGTCCCAGGCCACCGAGCGCCGGATCGGCGAGTTCCGCCGCCGCGAGACCCTGCCGTTCAACGGCTATGGCCAGTATGTCGCCGACCTCTATCGGGGCATGGATCTGAAGACCTACTACTGATGGAACCGACCAGGGCGGCGAGGAAACGGCCCTCGCGACTGCAGGACAACCTTGTCTACAGCCTGGTGTGGCTGGCCTGCCTCGCCCCCCTGCTGTGGCTGGCCTGGAAGGGCCTTGCCGGCGACCTGGGGGCCAATCCGATCGAGAAACTGATCCGGCAGCTTGGGGTCTGGGGCCTGCGGCTGCTGCTGGTCGGGCTGGCCATCACTCCCGCGGCGCGGATCTTCCGGCAACCGCGTCTTATCCGGTTCCGGCGGACGGTCGGCCTGTTCGCCTTCGCCTATATCGTGCTGCACCTGTTCAGCTATGTCGGGGTCGACCTCTATTTCGACCTCGGCCAGCTGTGGAAGGACATTCTCAAGCGGCCCTTTATCACCCTGGGCATGCTCGGCTTCGTGCTGCTGATCCCGCTGGCGGTGACCTCGACCAACGGCTGGATCCTGCGGATGGGCCGCGCCGTCTGGCAGCGGCTGCACGGCCTGATCTATCTGATCGTCCCGCTGGGGGTGGTGCACTACTACCTGCTGGTCAAGGCCGACCACCGGCCGCCCCTGGCCTATGGTGCGGTGTTCCTGCTGCTGATGGGCTGGCGGGTGTGGGACCGGCTTGACCGTAAACGCTAGCCACTCGCCCCCTCCGCGCCTGCGGCGCTCCTCCCCCGGAGGGGGAAGATGACCCGGTCTTCCCCCTCCGGGGGAGGAGGGTCGCGAAGCGGCCCGGAGGGGGCAATGTGGTAAGACCTACTTCGCTGCCGCCACGCTCCGGGCATAGGCCTGGGCCTGGCCGATCAGGCGCAGGACGTTGCCGCTCCAGATCGCCTCGATGTCGGCATCGCTATAGCCCTCGGCCTTGAGGCGGGCGGTGATCTTGGGCAGGTCGGCCACGTCTTCGAGGCCTTCGACCCCGCCACCGCCGTCCCAGTCGGCCCCCACACAGACCCCCTTGGGACCCGCGATTTTCAGGGTGTGCAGCATGCTGGCCATATAGGTCTCGAAATTGGCACGCGGCATCGGGAACTGCTTGTCGACGGCGGCCCGCTTGGCCATCCAGGCGACGACGTCAGCCTGGGTGGCCTCGTCGCGGGGCGGCCGGGGCAGGGCGTCCAGGGCGGCCTTGCGCTCGGGGCTGGGGGCCGCCGACGCGACCAGATAGACCGAGTTGATGCAGATCGCGCCGCTGCTCTCGGCGATCTTGCGGATACGGGCGTCATCGAGATTGCGCGGGTGGTCGAAGATCGCTTTGGCCCCCGAGTGCGAGGCGATGACCGGCACCTTGGACAGGGCCACGGACTGGTCGACGACCTCGTCCGAGGCGTGGCTGACATCGATCAGGATACCCAGCCGGTTGGCCTCGGCCAGCCAGCGCAGGCCGAGCGGCGAATAGCCGTTCCAGATCTTGCCCTTGGGATCGGTCGAGCTGTCGGCGAACTGGTTGTTGCGGAAGTGAACCGGCCCGGCCATGCGCACGCCGGCCTGGTAGAAGGTCTGCATCAGGGTGAGGTCCTCACCCATCGGCCAGCTGTTTTCGATGCTCTGGAAGGCAAAGGCCTTGCCGGCCTTGTTGATCCGGACAGCATCCTCCGGCGTAAAGGCCAGCTCGAAGGCGTCCGGGTGGGCGGCGACCATTTCCCGGATGTCGACCGCCCGCTTGAGGGCAAAGTCGCGGGCGTAGCGGTAGCCTTCAGCCGTCAGGTCGCCCTGGCCGGTATAGATCACGAAGAAGCCGCCATCGAGACCACCGGCCTTCATGCGCGGCAGGTCCACCTGGCTGCCGTCCAGATGGACCTCATGGTCGTCCATCATGCTCCAGCCGGGCCGGGCGAAGTGCTCGGGCGTATCCAGGTGGGTGTCGAGGGTCAGCATCTTCTGGTGGGCGGCCATGTCGGCCTTGGCCACCACCGGCTTCGGCGGGGGCGGAGTCGCGGCCGAGGCGGCGGTGGCGAGCAGGGCGGCGGAGCCGAGGAGGACGGTCAGCAGGCGACGGGACATCGGGGCTCCGGGGGACAGGACGCAGACTTGAGGCGTCAGGCTTGCGGACCTGTGAGAGGGCGTCAAGGCAAAGCGGCTTTCCCGTCGTCACATCAGCCCCAGCGCCTTGAAGCTGGCCACACCCTCGCGCCCCACCACCAGATGGTCATGAACACTGATCTTCAGCGCCCGGCCCGCTTCGACGATCTGCCGGGTCATGTCGATGTCGGGCCGCGACGGAGTCGGGTCGCCGCTGGGGTGATTGTGCAGCAGGATGAGGCTGCTGCTGGAGAGTTCCAGGGCCCGGCGCATCACCTCGCGCGGATAGACGGGCGCATGATCGACCGTGCCGCGGTTCATGATCTCGTCGGCAATCAGCTGATTTTTCTTGTCGAGAAACAGCACGCGGAACTGTTCGCGCGGCTCATTGGCCAGGGCGACCCGGACATAGGCCAGCAGGGCGCTCCAGGATGAGATGACCGTGCGCTTGGCGATTTTATCGCGGCCGGCCCGCAGCGCCGCCTCATGCAGCAGCTTGAGGTCGATGGCCGCGCTCTCGCCGATGCCGGGGACTGTCTTCAGCTCCTCGACGGAGGCGCCGATGACCGCGCCGAACGAACCGAAGCGGTTCAGCAGCGCCTTGGCCAGCGGCTTGACGTCACCCCGGGCAAACGAGCGGAACAGGTAGAGTTCGAGAAGCTCATAGTCAGGCAGGGCCGGCAGACCACCGACCAGGGCCCGCTGACGCAGCCGCTGGCGGTGTCCCAGTTGGTGCGCCGCCGGGGCGGCGTCGGACACGCCCAGGGATCGTGCGCTGACCATCTCGCCCTCACACCTGAAAGGCGAGTATCTGGCCTGACTACCCTTGAGTTGTCCAGAGGCCTCAGGCAGCGTTGGCGGCCAGCAGGGTCTCGCGATAGAGCTTCAGCAGACGGGCCTCGTCGACGGCGACGCTGACGGCCTGGATCGGCTGGTCGTCCCAGGCCGACGGGCCAAACAGCTCGCCCTCGGCCTTCAGGCAGGTCTGGCCCAGCCCGATGCCTTCGGTCAGCACCCGCACCGAGCCGCGCTGCAGGGTGAACAGGGTCGGGTCGATCACGAAGGCGACTGCCGCCGCATCATGGACGCAGCAGCCGACCACGCCGTCGCGGCTGCCGTAGAAGGCGGCATAGGGCTTTGAGATCGCGTTCAGGAACGCGCCTGCATCGCCGGCCGAGGCTTCCAGGGCCTGCATATAGTCGGGCGACATCACCACCTGGGTGGTCACGTCGAGGCTGATGGCGGTGAGCGGCCAGGGAGCGGTGAACACCTGGTCGGCGGCCTCGGGATCGTTCCAGATATTGGCCTCGGCCACCGGCGTGACATTGCCGGGCTTGCCCGCCAGACCAAACGCCCCGCCCATGATCACCACCGACTTCAGAAGGCCTGCGACCTCCGGATCGGCCTGCAGGGCGAGCGCCAGGTTGGTCAGGGGGCCGACGGCGCACAGCACCACCTCGCCCGGAAACTGGCGGGCCAGGTCGATGATGGCCTGATGGGCCGGCTTGGCCTCGGGCTTTGCCGGCACCAGACCGGTCAGCTCCACATCGCCGAGGCCATTCTCGCCGTGGACGAAGGTCGGCGACGGATTGCGCGGGCGCACCAGCGGCTTGTCGGTGCCCTTGTAGACCGGGGCCGTCAGACCGAAGCGCTGCTTCATGTACAGCGCATTGCGGGTGGTGGTCTCGATATCCGAATTGCCGAAAATGGTCGTGACCGCGACCAGATCGAGGTCCGGGCTGGCCTCGATGAACAGCAGGGCCATGGCGTCGTCGATGCCGGGATCGGTGTCGAAAATGATCTTGGTCGGTTGGGTCATGACGCGGCTCTAGCGGATTTGGGCCGGCGGGGCGAGACGGTGGTCCGTTCCGGCCTGCAGGAGGGAGACATGGGCGGACGCGACCTTCCAGCCCTCGGGCGTCCGGATCCAGGTCTGGCTCTGGCGGCCCGTCGTGTCTGACCCATCACGCCGGAACTCGACATGGGCGACGGCAAGGTCGTTTCCGAAGGTAGTGATCTCGGTCCGCAGGCGGGTCCGGGGCGGCGATCCGCCGGTCCGGCCGACCCGGAAGGCGGCGATCTCGGCAAAACCGTACAGGTTCTCGGTCACGCCCAGCCGCACGGTATGGGGCGCGTCCCAGAAGGTCCCGTCCAGCGCTGCGAGGTCGTTGGCCATCAGCGCGGCTTCATAGGCGTCCACGGCGGCCGTGACCTCCGCCAGAACGTCGGGGGTGTTGAGGATCATGGCCACTCCGGAGGGGCATGGGCGGCGGCGACGCCCAGACGTTGCAGTTTCAGGCCGGTGGCCAGGGCCAGATCCTCGCGCCAGGCCGGGGCGATGATCTGGACGCCAATCGGCAGCTGGCCAGTACGGTTCACGGGGGCTGTCAGGACCGGCAGGCCGATATAGCTGATCGGCTGGGTGAAGGCGCCGAGGTTCTTGCGGACCGACACCGGCTGGCCGCCCATCTCCATGGTCGTCTGCCCGATGCCCGGGGCCGGACAGACGGAGGCCGGGGCCAGCAGGATGTCGAACTGCTCGAAGGCCCGGCGCACCTCGTCGCGGAAGACGGTCCGGTAGCGCTGGGCGGCCCGGGCCACACCGTGCGGCAGCAGGGCCCCGGCCAGCAACCGGTCGCGCACTGCCGGGTCATAGTCCATCGCCGAGGTCTCGAGATCGGCCAGATGCAGCTCGGCCGCCTCGACCGGGGTCAGGCAGAAGGCGGCGGCCCGCGCCGCCTGGGCCCGCGGCAGGATGACCCGGTCGCGGGCCCCCAGGGCTTCGGCGACGCTGTCGAGGGCCGAAAGGACCTCCGGAAAAGCCCCCTGGGCGAACCAGCCGCCCAGCACGCCAACCCGCAGGGGGCGATCCGCCAGACCGGCCAGGGCTTCGGCCACCGGCTCTGCTGCTCGCCGGCAGGCAGGATCGCCGTCCGGGTCGGCCCCCTGCATCAGGTCATAGGCCAGGGCCAGGTCCTCGACCGTCCGGGCGAAGGCCCCGGCGTGATCGAGGCTCTCGACAAAGGGGAAGACGCCCTGGCGCGACAGCCGGCCCCAGGTGGGCTTCAGCCCGAAGATCCCGCACAGGCTGGCCGGGATGCGGATCGAGCCATTCGTATCCGAGCCCAGGCTCAGCGGCACCATCCCGCCGGCCACAGCCGCCGCCGATCCACCGGACGAGCCGCCGGCGATCCGGGTCTTGTCATGCGGATTGCGGGTCGGGCCGTCATGGGCGTTTTCGGTGACGAAGCCATAGGCGAACTCGTCCATGTTCAGCGCGCCGACCAGGATCGCATCGGCCGCTTCAAGGCGCTGGATCAGGGTCGCATCGTCCGACGGGGGAGGGGCCGTGCGGCGGATCTTTGATCCGGCCAGGGTGGGCAGGCCGGCGATGTCGAACAGGTTCTTGACGGCAAAGGGCACGCCGGCCAGCGCCCCGACCCCTTCGCCCCGAGCGATGCGGGCATCGAGGGCGTCGGCCCGGGCCAGGGCCCGCTCGGCCAGCACGGCCGTGAAGGCGTTCAGCACCGGATTGCCGCGCTCGACCCGGACCAGGGCCGCTTCGACACTGGCCCGGGCAGTGGTCCGGCCGGAGCGGACGGCGGCAGCCGTTTCAAGGGCGTTTGCCGGGCTCATGGCTCGAACGCCGCTGCGGGCGGCTCGGCCGCCTGCTCGCCGAGGGCCGCGATGAACAGGGCCGTCTGGATGCGCAGCAGGGCCAGATTCTCGTGAACGGCCGGCAGGGTCGCCTCGGGCAGGGTCAGGCCCACGGCGGCGGCGCGGTCCTGGGCCCAGGCCGCGATGTCGCCGTCGGTGAGGTCGAGAAAGGCCTTGGTTTCGGCGTCGATCGCCATGCCGGCGGGCTCCACAAGTAAGAAATTTCTTCATATACCGGCGTTGCCGGGCAAGGCTAGTGCGCCCACGCCGGCCTGACCTGTCCAGCCCGGTCGCTCGCCAGGTGGACAAACCGCGCCACAAACGCCCAGACCGGAGGCAGGGACGGTCTTTCGCAACCGCCGCCGCCCCGGACGCCTTGGGCCATGGCCGCAAACGGCGTCGAGTGAAGTCTTGTAATAGAAGGCTTACTTCATGGCGCACCACCATCTGGCCTCGACCCCCGAGACCATTCGTTTCGGGATGTTCGATGCGGCCTTCGCCCCGGTGCTGACGGTGGCATCGGGCGACAGCGTGACCTTCGACTGCGTCTCGGGCGGCGTCGAGGTGATGCCGGAGGCCACCAGCGGTCTGGTGATCCCGCCGGCCCTGCAGGCGATCCATGACAGCCGGCCCGAACGGATCGGGCCGCATATCCTGACCGGTCCCGTCGCGATCCGTGGCGCGGAACCCGGCGACACGCTGGAGGTCCGCATCGAAGCCGTCGAGCCCAATGCTGACTGGGGCTATTGCGCCGTGCGGCCCCTGGCCGGGACCCTGCCCGAAGACTTCCCGGACCGCTATGTCAGCCACATCGCGGTGGATCGCCTGGCCGGGACCTGCAAGCCCGCCTGGGGGCCGACCCTGCCGCTGAAGCCGTTCTTCGGGACCATGGGAGTGGCCCCGCCGCCGCGTTATGGCCGCCTGTCCAGCCGCGAGCCGCGCGAGCACGGCGGCAATATGGACAACAAGGAGCTGGGGGCCGGCGCGACCCTCTATCTGCCGGTCTGGGTGCCGGGTGCCAATTTCTCGGTCGGCGACGGCCACGGCCGCCAGGGCGACGGCGAGGTCTGCGTCAATGCGCTGGAGATGGGCCTGACCGGGACGTTCCGCTTCATTCTGCACAAGGCCGCCGACCTTGGGCCCGCGACCTGGCCGAGGGCCGAGACCCCGACCCACTTCATCATCATGGGCTTTCACGAGGACCTGGATCTGGCAATGAAGCAGGCCCTGCGGAACATGATCGATTTCATCACGGCCCGGTCCAGCCTGACTCGCGTCCAGGCCTACCGGTTCTGCTCGCTAGCCGTGGATTTCCGGGTCACCCAGACCGTCAACGGCGAGAAGGGCGTGCACGCGCTGCTGGAGAAGGAGGTGCTTTTCTAGGCCGGCCCGGCAGGATCGCCATTGACCCGCGCGGCCGGGTGGCTTCGACTGCCGGTCAGGATATGCGCCGGGATCGCGGCGAACGGGGACCTGCCATGAAGACGCTACTCGTTGTGACGGCCCTGCTGGCCCTGGTCGCCTGTTCGCCCAAGCCCGTGGAGCCGGCCTCGGCCCCCCCGCCCGCCGCGGCCAAGCCGGCCATCCCCGACGTTCCCGCCGGGGCCTACACGCTCGACAAGAGCCATGCGTCCCTGGTCTTCACGCTGAACCACCTGGGCTTCTCGCGCTATACCGCTGCCTTCTCGGCCTTTGACGCCCGCCTGACCTTTGACCCGGCCCGACCTGAGGCCTCGACCCTGGAAGCGACGATCGATCCGCGCTCCCTGACGCTGCCCAGCCCCCCGGCCGGCTTCAAGGACGAGCTGACCGGGCCGCAATGGCTGGATGCCGGCCAGTTCCCGGCCATCACCTTCAAGTCGACCAAGGTCGAGGTCACCGGCGCGAACACGGCCAGGGTCACCGGCGATTTCAGCCTGCACGGCGTCACCCGGCCGGTCGTTCTGGATGTGACCTTCAACGGCGGCTATGCCGGTCATCCGATGGACCCGCACGCCCGGATCGGCTTCTCGGCCAAGGGCAGCTTCAACCGCTCGGACTTCGGCATCGCCTATGGCGTTCCGGCCCCCGGCACCACCATGGGGGTCAGCGACGCGGTGACTGTCGCCATCGAGACCGAGTTCAGCGGTCCGCCCCTGGCTACCAAGCCGGCGGCCTAGAGCGGCTCCAGCCGAGGGTCCCTAAAGGGCAGGATCGCCGACCAGGATGCCGCGCCCGTCGGTGCCGACATAGACCCGGCCATAGTGCTGCAGATCGGCCGCGAGGCAGCGGAACCGGCGTCCATATTCATGGCGGGCGTCGTTGATCCGGATCCACGACCGGCCGTCATCGTCCGATCGCCAGAGGGCCCGCAGGTCGCCGCGCCGGCCGATGGCATAGAGCACGGGTGCCGTGCGGCCCGGCGGCGGCGCGCCGAGGGACAGGGCCTCGACCGTGACGTCACTGGCGACGCGCTCGAAGCGGCCGCCGCCGTCAAGCGAGCGGTAGAGGCCCTTTTGCGAGACGAACCACAGACGGCCCTTGTGACCCGGAGCGGCGATCAGCGGCCAGGCCACCTCGCGCCAGGAGGGGCGATCGGCAGAGATGTCGGGCAGGCCTGAGGTCGGTTGGCGGTCAAAACCCGCACCGCCGTCGCGGCTGACGAACAGCTCGCCGGTGGCAAAGTCCAGGGCATAGAAGGTCTCCGGAGCGACGCGGTCGGCCACAGGGCGGGCCCAGACGGGCAGGCCCCGGACGCGCGCCCAGCTCCCGCCCCGGTTCCGGGTGATCTGGGGCACGGCGGTCATGACCATGAAGGTGGCCCCGTCGGCGCTGACGGTGATGGCCGCATCCTGATGCAGATCCTTGCGGCTCCGCCCGGTTTTGCCCGCCGGGTCGGGGGCATCGGCAAGGCTCGGCGCGGTGAGGGGCTGCCAGGAGCGCCCATGATCCTGCGACCAGGCCAGGGTCGGACCGCCATGGCGCTGATGGGGCGTACCGCTGCGGACGACAAGGGCCGGAGCCTTGCCGGCAAAGTCGATGGTGTTGGTGTTGCCAAACACCGGGTTGATGAACTGCACCCTTGGCGAGGCGGTCAGGTCGTCGTGCACAAAGCCGGAGATGTCGCCGAAGCCACTCAGCAGGGCCGGGCCCTCCGGCAGACTGGTCAGGGTGATGATCGCCGTCTGCTCGATCCCCTCGACCCACGGAAACCAGGTCGTTGTCTCGCCGCGCGAGACCTTCGAGAACTCGCGGGTGGCATAGATGGTCGCGCCGGTGGTGTAGCAGGCGAACTCACTGTCGAACGGATCGATGGCCAGGCCCGCCATCCACCAGCCGAAGTCGGCCTCCGCCTCGCCCCAGTAGAGGAAGGGTGTCGTCTCGACGTCGCGGTGCGACACCGGCCAGGCGTCGGCCCAGCTCTTCCCGCCGTCGGTCGACCGCCAGAGGGTGTCGCGCGGGTTCCAGCGGTTTAGGCTGGTCACGGCCACGGTGCCGGGCACCTGCGGGTCGAGCGCGATGCCCATGAAGCCACCGCCCTTGTTGGCGGTCGGCCTGACCGGCGTGATGTCGGTCCAGGTCCCGCTCGCCGTATCCAGACGCCAGACCGCGCCGTCGGTGATCCCGTTGGGGCCGATCCCATTGCTGTAGGTGACGAAGAGACTGCCGGTCGTGTCGAGTTCGGCCTTGCAGGGCAGCAGGGCGTGCGGCGCGGGGACCGGTTTCCAGGTCGCGCCGGCATCATCGCTGCGCCACAGGCGGTCACTGACCGGATCGGCGATCCCGGCAAACAGGGTCCGCGAGCCCTGGCCCGGCCGGCCACTACGCGGGTCGAAGACCACGAACGACACCCCTCCATGGGTCGGCTGCGGCCAGGCGTTCAGACCAAGCCCGGCATGGGGAAATCCCTCTACTTTTTGCCAGGACCGACCGTGGTCCTCGCTGCGCTGCAGGCCGTCATGGCGGGAGCCGAACAACAGGATCCGCGTGTCGTTGGGGTCGATCGCCAGACGTTCGCCCAGGCCGCGGCCGTCCTCGTTGCCGCCCATCCGGAACGGCACCTCGGCGATGGTCCAGTCGATGCCGCGATTGGCCGACCGCAGGATGGCGGCCGGATCGCGACGGCCCATGCCGACCGCCAGATAGACGACCTCCGGATCAAGTGGATCGGGAGCCACGCTCTCTACGCCCTGCCAGCTTCCTTGCGCCTGATTGTCGAGAAGCGGGATCCAGCGGCTGGCGGCGGCTTCCCAGCGGTAGGCTCCGCCCATGTCCGAGCGCAGATAGGCCAGGCCTTTCTCGGCGCGGCTGAAGACGACTCCGGGGATGAAGCCGCCGCCGCCGACCCTGACGTTTCGCCAACGGTAGCTGGCCTCAAAGGCTTGTGCGCTGCCCCCCTGAAGGCCCGACATCGCAACGCCGGCAAGCCCGGCCAGGGTTGCGCGGCGGGACGGACTGAGCAGGCGGCTTGTGGACATGAGACTCTCGCAGTGAGCGCGTGGTAGCGCTCCCATAGCCTTGCATGGTGCAGCCCTGCTTCGCCAGCGCCTTTATCCCGTCACCGGGGGCCGGGTGCGCCAGCCGTCAGATAGCCCTTCAGCAGGGCCAGGGCATGGCCGAGCCGGGCCTTGCGCCACTCGGCGGTGGCCATGTCGGTGTCCAGCGTGACCGACAGCGAATAGCCGTTGGCCAGGTGAAAGCGGCTGAGCGCGGCGATCGTTACATAGAGCTGCACCGGGTCGAGGTCCGGCCCGAACAGGCCCTGGCGCTGGCCGCTTTCGATCAGGCGCTCGATGGTCCGGCGCAGCGGGAAGGCCGTCTCCGTGACCATCCGCGACTGGGCCACGAACTTGCCCTGCATCAGGTTTTCATTGCGGAGCAGGCCTTCGAAGCGCGGGTTCTTTTCAAAGTACTCGAAGGTGAAGCGCTGCAGGTCCAGCAGGCCGTCCAGCGGCCGATCGAAGTCGATCTTCAGCTCGGCCTCACGAGCCCGCAGATCGACATAGGCTGACTCCAGAACGGCCAGGTAGAGGCCCTTCTTGTCGCCGAAATAGTGGTAGAGCATCCGGATATTGCACTTGGCGGCCTTGACGATCCGCTCGATCCGGGCCCCGGCGAACCCGGCCTGGGAGAACTCCTTGAGCGCGGCCGAAAGGATGGCCTTGCGAGTGCGTTCGGCGTCACGCTTGCGCGGCGCGGGGGCCTGCTCGGGCAGGGTTTCCACGGCGTCGAGGGCGGCGGCGTCGGTCACGGGATCTTGGCTCCCTGCTTGATCCAGGCACCCAGCTGGGCGCGTTCGGCGTCGGTCATTCCGGTCTCATTGCCCAGCGGCATGCTGCTGGTCTCCACGGCGCGCTCCTGGATCTTGCCGGCATACTTCTGGAGATGCTCGGGCGTATCGAAGGTCGCGCCGTTGGGCGGAGCCCTGAAACCCTTATGGGTGGGGGTTGGGCTGTGGCACGTCACGCAGTGCTTGTCGACAATGGCCTGGGCCGTATTGAACGGAACGGCCGACATGGCCGCGTCTTCGGGCGCGGGCTTGCCACTGGCGATCGCCGTGGCGGCAAAGAACAGCAGGGCTCCGTAGAACAGGAAGTCGTGCCGGATCACGCCGTGGTGCTTGAGGATGAAGAAGTAGCGGATCGACACGCCCGCTGCGCTGATCACGGCCAGCAGCAGCCAGGCCAGCGGATGGCCGGTGACCATCGGGGCGTGGTTGCTGATCATGATGAAGATGACCGGCAGGGTCATGTGGGTGTTATGCACCGAGCGCTGCTTGCCCATCGCCCCCAGGCGCGGATCGACCGGCCGGCCGGCCAGCATGTGGGCGACGATCTTGCGCTGGCTGGGGATGATGATCAGGAAGACGTTGCCGACCATGCAGGTGCCGATGATCGCCCCGACATGGATGAAGGCTCCCCGGTCGCTGAACAGCCGGGTCAGGGCCCAGGCGGCCGCCGTCAGGGTCAGGAACCAGACCAGGCCGAACAGCCGGGGACGCTGGCCCAGCGGCGAGCGGCACAGGGCCTCATAGACCAGAAGGCCGCCGAAGATGAAGGCCAGGCCCGTGGCGATGGCCCCGCTCTGGGTGAAGGCATGCCGGGCCGTGTCGATCAGATAGACCGGCGCGCCCACATAGTAGAGCACGATCAGCAGGGCAAAGCCTGACAGCCAGGTGGTGTAGGCCTCCCATTTGAACCAGTGCAGGTGGTCGGGCATGTGCGGCGGGGCCGTCATGTACTTCTGCGAATGGTAGAAGCCCCCGCCGTGGACGGCCCACAGCTCACCCTTCACGCCTTCTTTTTCCGGGACGGGCGGCCGCAGGTTGTTGTCCAGCCAGACGAAATAGAACGACGCGCCGATCCAGGCGACGCCGGCGATGACGTGCAGCCAGCGAAGCGCCAGGCCGGCCCAGGCGGCGAAATCATAGTCCATCAGGCGCTCACCGCGTCTTGCAGTCGAAGTCTGGAGATATGGCCGATCTGGGTGATCGCCTCGGCGATCTCGCGGGCCTCATCGTTGTTGAGGCGAGCCTGCATGGCCGCCAGGATCGAGGCCTTGTCGTTCAGCCGCACGGCGATGATGAACGGGAACCCGAAGCGGGCGGCATATGCGGCGTTCAGCGCGTGGAAGCGCTCGAACTCCTCGGGCGTCAAGCGGTCGAGGCCGGCGCTGGCCTGCTCGGCGTTGCTCTCGGCGGTCAGGGCCTTGGCGATGGCGGCCTTGCTGGCCAGTTCGGGGTGGGCGCGGATCAGGGCCAGCTTGTCGGCCGTGGAGGCGGCGTCCAGCACGGCCATCATTCCCTCGTGCATCGCGGCGAGGCTGGTGAACGGCCGCTCGTCCCAGGCGCGCTCGACGACCCAGGGTGACAGCTCGAACGCAAAGCCCAGGGCGGTGGTAAAGCCTGTCCGGTTCATGCTGTTGAGACGCGCCAGCGTCAGGGGCGGGGCACCGCTCATGGGGTCCCCCGTTCCAATCCCGTCATCCCGCGCTTCATGCGCGGGACCCATATGTCCGTCGCAGCTGCGGGGATGATCACGCTCTCACGAGGAAGCTGAACCATGGGTCCCGCGCACAAGGCGCGGGATGACGGGGAAATGGAGGAAGCACTCATGCCGTCTCCCCATACGGATGGGTCTTGATCCAGTGCCGCGCGATGTCGATGCGCCGGGCCACCCAGACCCGGTCATGGGCCATGACGTGCTCGAGGAAGCGCTTCAGCCCCAGGATGCGGCCGGGCTTGCCGACCACCCGGCAGTGGAGGCCGATGCTCATCATTTTCGGCGCGGTTTCGCCCTCGGCATAGAGGGCGTCGAAGGCGTCGCGCAGATAGGTGAAGAAGTGCTCGCCGGTGTTGAAGCCCTGGGCCGCCGTGAAGCGCATGTCATTGGCTTCCAGCGTGTAGGGCACGATCAGCTGCGGCCGGCCGTGCTGGTCATCGTAGTAGGGCAGATCGTCGGCATAGCTGTCGGCGTCGTAGAGAAAGCCGCCTTCCTGGGCGATCAGCCGCGCGGTGTTGGGGCTGGTGCGGCCCTGGTACCATCCCAGCGGCCGGGTGCCGGTCAGGCGGGCCTGGATCTCGATGGCTTTCTGGATGTGCTCCAGCTCCTCGTCCGGCGAAAAGTGCTGGTAGTCGATCCAGCGATAGCCGTGGCTTGCGATCTCCCAGCCGGACTCCATCATCGCCTCGACGGCGTCGGGATGGCGCTCCATGGCCTGGGCGACGCCGAACACGGTCAGGGGCAGGCCCAGGTCATCGAACAGCCGCCGGATGCGCCAGAATCCGGCCCGCGAGCCGTATTCGTAGAGGCTCTCCATCGACATGTTGCGCATGCCCGGAATGGGCTGGGCCCCGACCATCTCCGACAGGAAGAACTCGGAGGCGGGGTCGCCATGCAGGATCGACCGCTCGGCGCCCTCTTCGTAATTGAGGACGAACTGCACGGCGATGCGGGCGTTGTTGGGCCATGCGGCGTGGGGCGGGTTGGCACCGTAGCCGATGAGATCGCGTGGGTAGTGCGTCATCTCATCTGCCCCCTATGGGGGCGGACGACCGCCCCCGGGTCGCGCGACGCGCGCGCCCGAGGACAGGCTCCGCGGTCAGGTGGGGGCAAGTGGCGTGTAGCTGACTCGCCCCCTCCGCGCCTTCGGCGCTCCTCCCCCTTAGGGGGAAGACAAAGCTTGCCGCGCCCATCACGAAAACACCCCCGCCGCCGCATCCACGCCAGCCCCCGGCGTGGCTGTGAAGCCTTCCCACCGCAGCACCGCCTCCAGCGCGGCCAGGGTGGTCAGCACCGCGTGCTTGCGCGCATTGACGCCCATCGCCCCGATCCGCCAGATCTTGCCGGTCAACGGTCCAAACGCCGTTCCGATCTCGATCTCGAACTCGGTGCGCATGCGGGCCCGCACGCGGTCGCCGTCGACGCCGTCGGGGATCCAGATGCCGGTGACGTTGGTCATCTTGTGGGCCGGGTCGCCATAGACCTGCAGGCCCATGGCCTCGACCCCGGCGACCACAGCGGCACCGGCTGAAGCGTGGCGGGCGAAGCGGGCGTCCAGCCCCTCCTCCAGCGCCACACGGGCGCATTCGCGGGCGGCGTACAGCATGCTGGCCGCCTCGGTGTGGTGGTTCAGGCGCTTGTCGGACCAGTAGTCCATTATCATCGCCAGATCGAAATAGTTGGAGGCGATGCGGCGGCCGTTGCCGCTGACCGCCCCTGCGGTGGCAATGCCGCGCTCGACATGCTTGCGGCCGGCGATGTGCTCGGCGGCGCGGTCGCTGATCGTGATCGGGGCCGAGCCGGAGGGACCGCCAAGGCACTTTTGCAGACCGGCAGTGACGATGTCGGCCTGCCACTGGTCGACCGTGCAGGGCATGCCGGCCAGGGTGGCGGTGGCGTCGACATACAGCAGGGCGTCATGACGGCGGCAGATCTCACCAATGGCCTCGATCGGCTGGGCCATGGTGGTGGAGGTGTCGCCGTGCACGCAGGCCACCAGGCGCGGCTTGACCCGGGCCACGGCGTCCTCGACGGCCTGCGGGTCAATGACCTTGCCCCACTCGCCCTCGACCAGGGTGACGCGCGCGTCGCAGCGCTCGGCGATCTCCGACAGCAGCAGCCCGAAGCGGCCGGCATTGACCACCACCACGTCGTCGCCCGGGGCCAGCACCGAGACCAGCGCCGCCTCGATCCCGGCCCGCGAGGTGCCGTCGATCAGGAAGGTCCAGCGGTTCTGCGTCTGGAAGACCTGGCGATACAGGGCCATGGTCTCGTTCATGTAACCGGTGAATTCCGGGTCGAACTGGCCCAGCAGCTGCACCGACATGGCGCGCAGCACGCGGGGATGCACGTTGATCGGGCCGGGGCCCATCAGCAGGCGGGGCGGGTGGTCGAGTTCGCCGAAGGTGGTCATGTCACGATCCATAAGTTTGTCATCCCGGACGACCCGAAGGGGCGCTCCGGGACCCAGGGGCGGCGCGCGTGGCCCCTGGGTCCCGGCGCTCCGCGCTGTCGCGCTCCGACCGGGATGACAAGGAAGTTTGCCGGGAAAACTGATCGGCCAGCTTGTCCACGAACCCCAGCATGGCTCGGACGGCCAGGGCGCAGTCGGCCTCGGTGACCGACTCGGCCGGGTTGTGGCTGATGCCGCCTTCGCAGCGGATGAACAGCATGGCGGTCGGGCAAAGGTCGGCCATCACCATGGCGTCGTGGCCGGCACCTGAGGGCAGGCGGCGCGCGGGAAGGCCGAGGTCGCCGACCGCCGCTTCCAGCAGAGTGGTCAGGCCTGGGTCGCAGGGGCTTTCAGAGAGCGCCTGCATCAGCGTGACCGACGCCGCCAGGCCGCGTCGCGCGGCGATGGCGTGAATCTCGGCGGTAACCGCCTCGACCGCCGCATCGCGGGTGGCCGAGTTTTCGGCGCGGATATCCATTGAGAATTCGACCGCGCCGGGAATGACGTTGAAGGCCCCGGGCAGGGCGGTCATGCGACCGACCGTGCCGACCAGATTGTCGGTTCCGGCCTGGCAGATGCGCTCCAGGGCCAGCATGCACTCGGCGGCGGCGGGACCAGGGTCCTTGCGGAGGGTCATCGGGGTGGTGCCGGCATGGCCGGCTATGCCGGTGATCCGGACCATCAGCCGCTTCTGGGCGGCGATGGCGGTAACGATGCCCAGGGCCAGCCCCTCGGCCTCCAGCACCGGGCCCTGTTCGATGTGGGCTTCCAGGAAGCCGATGACCTCCGACGGCAGGCGGGCCGCGTCCGTGATCCTTGCAGGATCGAGGCCGAAAGCGGTGAACGCCTCGGCCAGGGTCACGCCGTCGGCGTCGCGCAGGTCGAGGACGGCGGCCGGATCCAGGGTCCCGGCCACGGCCCGGCTGCAGCTCATCGAGGCGGCGAAGCGTGAGCCCTCCTCGTCGCCGAAGGCCACAACCTCGACGGCGAACGGCAGGCGGCGGCCGGCCCTGTGCAGGGCCTCGACCAGATCGATGCCCAGCAGGATGCCGAGCGGTCCGTCATAACGGCCGCCGTTGCGGACGCTGTCGATATGCGAGCCGATCAGCAGGGCCGGGGCTTCAGGGGTTGCGGCTTCATAGCGGCCGATCTGGTTGGCGGCGGCGTCGCGGCGGACGCTCATGCCCGCCTCAGCCATCCAGACGGCCAGCTGGTCCAGGGCCCGGGCATGCGAAGGCGTCAGAAAACGGCGGGTCAGCTGACCCTCAACCTCGCTGAAGGGGCCCGTCCCCAGCAGGTCGCAGCGACGTTTCGCCTGCGTGCCGATCTCGAACTCGCTCACCCTGTCCTGGCTCCGACCTGCAGCTGGGCTAGAGCTTGCCGGGTCCGGAGGGCATCCTCCAGAGTCGCGGGCAGGCTCTAAATCATAGGCTCTAGCCGTGGCTGCCTTGGTAACGCAGGTTCGATGGTCCTGCGCGCTCCAGGGCAGGGGCAGACCCTGATCTGCCGCATATGCCTCGACAGGCACCAGCGATGACAGCCGGTGCCTGCGAATAAGTCATAAACTACTTACTTAGAGAGGGCTATGCCTTGGCGAACTTGCCGGCGGCGCGGACCGAGCCG
>Ga0187842_1000280_pt1 | contig 26814 bp, 17 predicted proteins | sample SpaLakP09_SKY_41_FD_134514 | JGI IMG/M metagenome (GOLD analysis project Ga0187842, IMG submission 134514) | Oligotrophic lake water microbial communities from Sparkling Lake, Wisconsin, USA - SP09_SKY_41 | ecosystem: Environmental > Aquatic > Freshwater > Lake | place: USA: Sparkling Lake... | reverse complement strand
TGTTTGGCCTGGGCCTGGCGCAGGTGGGGTTGACCATCGCCGGCGCCCTGGTCGGCAACGCCATGCTGATGATGGGGCTGGCGCTGCTCAGCCAGGCCTGGGACCTGAGCTGGCAAGGCGCCCTGGTGCTCGGCGCAGCGATGGCGATGAGCTCGACGGCCATCGTCGTCAAGCTGATGGCCGAGCGGCTGGAGCTTGAGAGCCCGCACGGCAGGCTGGTCATGGGCGTGCTGCTGTTTCAGGATCTGGCCGTCGTGCTGCTGCTGGTGCTGATCCCGGCGCTCAACAGCAGCGGCGGCGAGATGGCCGAGGCGCTGGCCTGGGCCGGCTTGAAGGCGGCGGTGCTGCTGGGCCTGCTGTTCTATGGCGGCCAGCGGTTGATGCGCTGGTGGCTGACGCTGGTGGCGCGGCGCAAGAGCGACGAGCTCTTCATGCTCAACCTGCTGCTGGTCACGCTGGGCCTGGCCTGGCTGACCGAGCACGCCGGTCTGAGCCTGGCGCTGGGCGCGTTTGTCGCCGGCATGCTGATCGCCGAGACCGAATACAAGCATCAGGTGGAGACCGACATCCGGCCCTTCCACGACGTGTTGCTGGGCCTGTTCTTCATCACCATCGGCATGAAGCTGGACTGGCGGCCGCTGGTGGACCACTGGTGGCTGGTGCTGCTGCTGACGGCCTTGCCCGTGGTCGCCAAGTTCGCGCTCATCGCCGGGCTGGCGCGGCTGTTCAGGTCGCCGCCGGGCGTGGCGCTGCGCACGGGCCTGTACCTCGCCCAGGCCGGCGAGTTCGGCTTCGTGCTGCTGACGCTGGGCGAGCAGCACAGGCTCATCGCGTCGGAGTGGGTCAGCCCCGTGCTGGCCAGCATGGTGCTGTCCATGCTGCTGACGCCCTTCATCATCATGTACAGCAACCGCATCGTCATGAAGCTGTCCAGCAGCGACTGGCTGATGCAGTCGGTGCAGCTGACCACCATCGCCAAGAAGAGCATCAAGGCCGAGGCTCACGTCATCATTGCCGGCTACGGCCGCTCGGGGCAAAACCTGGCACGGCTGCTGGAGGGCGAGCACATCCCCTACATGGCGCTGGACCTGGACCCCGACCGCGTGCGCCAGGCGGCGGCCGCCGGCCAGAGCGTTGTCTTCGGCGACGCGGCCAAGGTGCAGAGCCTGATGGCCGCCGGCCTGGCGCGGGCCAGCGCCGTGGTCGTCAGCTATCACGACACGCCTTCGGCGCTGAAGATCCTGCACCTCGTGCAGGCCCATGCGCCCCAGGTACCCGTCATCGTGCGCACCATCGACGACACCGACCTCGAAAAGCTCCGCGCGGCCGGCGCCACCGAGGTGGTGCCCGAGGCCATCGAGGGCAGCCTGATGCTGGCCTCGCATGCGCTGGCGTTGGTGGGCGTGCCGATGCGCCGCGTCATCCGCATCACCCGCGACGCCCGCGACAAGCGCTATGGCCTGCTGCGTGGCTATTTCCACGGCGCCGACGACGACACGGGCGACGAAGTCGACCAGGCGCGGCTGAGCACGGTCACGCTGCCGCTGGCCACGCCGCTGGCCGGCGAGCGGCTGGGCGACCTGGCCCTGCATGCCACGGGCGTGCAGGTGGTCTCGTTGCGCCGCGCTTCCGGCCGTGTGCAGGCGGCCGTCGACGACGTCGTGCTGGCCGGCAACGACGTGCTCGTCCTCTCCGGGCTGCCGCCGGCCCTGGCGCTGGCCGAGCAGAAGCTGCTACGAAGCTGAGCCGCTCAGCGGCGCGGGGCTGGTGTCGGGCTCATCCGCCGCGTCCAGGATGCGGTTGCGACCGCCGTGCTTGGCGGCGTAGAGCGCCCGGTCGGCGCGGCCGACCAGCCGGGACAGGCTGTCCCCCGGCCGGTGGCTGGCGCACCCCCCGCTGAGCGTGACCGCCACCGGGCCGTGCGATGTCGCAAAGGGCGTGTCGGCCACTGCCAGCCGAATGCGCTCGGCGACGGCCATGGCCGCGTCGGCATCGCTGTGCAGCAGGGCGATGAACTCCTCGCCGCCCCAGCGCCCCGGCAGATCGGACTTGCGCAGCACCTCGCGCAGGCGCCTCACCATCTCGGCCAGCACCTGGTCACCGACGTTGTGGCCATGCTCGTCATTGATGTTCTTGAAGTGATCCAGGTCCAGCAGCAGCAGGGACAGCGGCTGGCCGCTGCGCTCCACGGCGTGCATGGCGCGCTCGGCCTCGGCGCTGAAATAGCGGCGGTTGGCGATGCCCGTCAGCGCATCCTCCTGTGCCAGCCGGCGCAGTTCGCGCTCGGCCAGCCGCCACTCGGTCACGTAGTGCTGGACTGAGACCACCATCGGGCTGCCATCCACATTGATGCAGCGCCGTTTGACGACGATGCGGTGGCACTCCTCGCCCGTCACCGGCAGCACGCCGGCTTCTTCCTTGACGATCTCCTCGCCGGCCAGCACGCGAGCGTCCTCGCTCATGGACAGTTCGCCCACCTCGGGGCGCGGCGCCAGGTCGCGGCCGTTCAGGCCGATGAGCTGCTCCCGGGTCATGTGGCGTATGCGTGCCGCGGCCGCGTTCACCATCACGAGGCGGCTATTGGCATCCTTGATGTGGATGGCGTCGGGCAGCAGGTCGATGAGGTCCTGCACGAAGCGCTCGGTGCGCACGCGCAGTTCCACCTCGCGTTCCAGCGCCTGTGTCAGTTCGCGCTCGGCGACGCGCCATTTGGTGATGTGGTGGTCTATGCCCACGACGACGGGCTCACCGCTGATGTCCACGCTGCGGTGCTTGCTGATGATGCGGAACACCTCCTCGCCGGTGTGGCGCCGGATGGTGTGCTCCTCCTTCGTCAGCTCGGCACCGGCCAGGATCTGTTCGTCTTCCTGCAACGTCAGCGCGTGGTTGGCGAGATCGCACGAGCGGCCCACGAGCCCCTCGTCCAGCACCTGCTGGCGGCTGACGCCGTGATAGCGGGCAAACGCCTCGTTGACCATCGCATACCGGCCGCCGCGCCGCTTGATGTGGATGGGGTCGGGAATGGCGTCGATGAGCGCCTCGACGAGGTCATTGGAACGCCGGGTCATGGCGGCGCGCTGGCGGTGGCCCAACAGAAACCCGACAGCGGCCGGCAGATACGCTGCCAGGCCGACGGCCACCGCCGTGACGGCGACGGACGCCTGCAGCACCACGCATGCGCAGGCAGCCGCCAATGCCGGCAACGCCAGCAGCAGTGCGCGCGCGAGGGTGGCTGTCATCACGTCAGATCCGCTTTGATCCAGGGCAGCCGGCAAGCGTAGCAGTGCCATGGTCCGGTGAGTCGTGCATGCAGGCATCCGCGCTGCGGTCGGATGCCGCCTGCGTGACAAGCGTCATGGCGAGGCTGGGCCAAACTGCCGACACCCCGCACTGGAAAGCCTCGTCATGAACTTCGACTACAGCCCCAAGGTCGCGCAGATGCGTGAGCGTCTGCTTGCCTTCTTCGACGAGCACATCTACCCCAACGAGCGCCGCTACCTGGAAGAGGTCGAAGCCAACCGCCGCGCCGGCAACCCCTGGGTGCCGACGAAGGTCATCGAGGAGCTCAAGCCCAAGGCCCGCGCGGCGGGGCTGTGGAACCTCTTCCTTCCCAAGTCCAGCCGTGCGCCCGAGGGCCTGTCCAACCTTGAATACGCCCCCATGTGCGAGGTCATGGGCCGCGTGTTCTGGGCGCCCGAGGTCTTCAACTGCTCGGCGCCCGACACCGGCAACATGGAGACGCTGGAGCGCTATGCCAGCGAGGGCCTGAAGGACAAGTGGCTGGAGCCTTTGCTGCGCGGCGAGATCCGCTCGGCCTTCCTGATGACCGAGCCGGCCGTGGCGTCGTCGGATGCGACCAACATCGAATGCGGCATCGAACGCGACGGTGACGACTACGTCATCAATGGCCGCAAGTGGTGGAGCAGCGGTGCCGGCGACCCGCGTTGCGCCGTGTACATCGTCATGGGCAAGACCAACCCCGAGGCGGGCCGCCATGAGCAGCAGTCCATGATCGTCGTGCCGGCCGACACGCCCGGCATCACCGTGCTGCGCCCGCTGTCCGTGTTCGGCTACGACGACGCGCCGCACGGCCACATGGAGGTCGAGCTGAAGAACGTGCGCGTGCCGGCCGCCAACATCCTGCTGGGCGAAGGACGCGGCTTCGAGATCGCGCAAGGCCGCCTTGGCCCCGGCCGCATCCACCACTGCATGCGCTCCATCGGCGCGGCCGAGCGCGCGCTGCAGCTGATGTGCGAACGTGCCATTGCCCGCACGGCCTTCGGCAAGACCATCGCGCAGCAGACCGTCACCCAGGAGCGCATCGCCGAGTCGCGCTGCATGATCGACCAGGCGCGCCTGCTGACGCTGCGCGCCGCGCACATGATGGACACGGTGGGCAACAAGGTCGCCAAGGCCGAGATCGCGATGATCAAGATCGTCGCGCCCAACATGGCGCTGCAGGTCATCGACTGGGCCATCCAGGTGTTTGGCGGCGCGGGCGTGTCGCAGGACACGCCGCTGGCCATGATGTGGGCGCACCAGCGCACGTTGCGCCTGGCGGACGGCCCGGACGAGGTGCACCGCAACTCGCTGGCCAAGCTGGAGCTGGCCAGCCACATGAAGCTGTCGACGGAAAAGTTCGAGATGCCCGTCACGCGAGGCAGTTGAAGCCCCTCGTCCAGTCGAATAGCGCTGAACGCGCATTCGCCTGACCGGTCCCCCGAGGGGACGGCGATGCTTGCGGCATCGAGCCGCGAGCACATCGCCATCGCGGGCCGGCTTGGGAGCGGCCCGGCGCTCGGCCCGAAAAGTGCTGTTGTCGGCCTGGCAACGAGGCAGCCCGGCTAGAGTCCATGCTCCAACGAAGGAGCGCGACCCTGGCCATGGATGTTCACCCGCAGTTCGACCGCCACGTCAGGTATCTGGAGTCGCAGGCCCTGCCGTTTGCCGCCGGCTGGCTGGAGGCCATGCTGCAGGCGATGCGCGATCCGGCCGAGGCCGGCCTGGGCGGCGTGGACCGCAAGCATCTGTCCGGCCTGCTGCTGGCGACCGAGCCTTTGCGCCTGCACATCGGCGAGTGCCTGGCCGGCCATCTGATGCATGGCTTCCAGGGCGCCGAAGCCCGGGCGCTGGGCCGCAGCGCGGTGGCGGCGGCGCTGAGTGGCTTTGACATCGACGAGCTGACCCTGGTCGACGAGGCCCAGGCCGAAAAGGACATCGAGATCTCGCGCGTGGTCCAGCTGGCCGACCTCAAGCTGGAATGGGAGCTGCGCGAGCTGCAGGGTCTGGCTGCGCTGATGCTGCCCGCGGTGCGGGGCGGCGAGGACCCGACCGCCTGCGGGCCGGCCGTGTTTGCGCGCGCCATCAGCCAGACCGTCTACGAGCAGGTGCTGGAGCCCGAACAACAGGCGCTGTGGATGCGCGTGGCGGCGTCGACGCTGGTGGCGCAGCTGCAGCCCTTCCTGGCGAGCGTGACCCAGCAGCTCAAGGCCGCCGGCCTGCAGTCGCCGCGCTACCGCGCCATCCTGGCCCCCAACTCCGGCGCTGCCCCCAGAGACGCACTGGCTGCGCCGGGCATCTCGCACGAGCAGTTGCAGACGCTGCTGCGCAGCATGCCCCTGCTGCAGCGCGCCCTGCCCGTCGGCGCCAAGGCTGCGGCGCCCGCCCTGCCGCTGGCCGAGGGCGAGGCCGAGTTCCAGCTCCAACCCATGGGCGCGGCCAGCGCCGAGGCCACCCAGGCGAGCCATGCGCTGCTGGGCCGGCTCTTCGAGCGGTTGCTGGCCGACCCCCAAGTGGCGCCGGCGCTGCGCGGCTCCATCGCGCGGCTGGAGGCGCCGGTGCGCGAGCTGGCCGCCAGCGACCCCGGCGTCCTCAGCTCGGAGCAGCACCCGGCCTGGGCGCTGATCAACCGGATCGCGGGCCATTCCAGCGCGCTGCCGGCGCATGACGCCGAGCGCGGCGATGCCTTCCAGCGCTTTGTGGACCCGTTGGTCGCGCGGCTTACCCAGGGCGCGCCCGACAAGCCCGAGGCCTATGCCGAGGCCTTGCAGCAGGTGCAGACCTTCATCGCCGAGGAGCAGCAGCAGCAGATCGAACGTACGCGCCCGGCGATGGACGCGCTGGGCCAGATGGAGGCCGAGCGCCGGCTGCTGCCCCTGCTGCGCGACCAGGTGGAGGTGCAGCTTGGCAAGGCAGATGAGGTCAGCCCCACGGTGCAGACCTTCCTGCGCGGCCCGTGGATCGAGGTGCTGGCCAAGGTCATGGCGACCGAGGGCGCGGAGTCGCCCGAGGCGCATGCCCTGGTGGGCACCGTGGACGAGCTGCTGGCCAGCCTGCAAAGGCCCGAGACGCCCGCTCAGCGCGCCGACCTGCGCCGCCGCCTGCCCACGCTGATCGGCCGCGTGCAGCAGGGCATGGAACTCATCGCCCTGCCGCAGCAACACCGCACCCGCGTGTTGGCCGAACTGATGCAGACGCACCGGCGCCACCTGGCCGAGCGCACCGAAGCGCCGCCCCCAGCCGCCGAGCCGGTGACGAAAGCCGCCCCGCCCGCGCCGCCAGAACCTGCGTCCATGGTCGCGCTCGAAAGCAGCGCGCTGGACGATTGGCAAGGCCATGACACCCACATCGGCGCGCTGCCGACCGTGCCGATGAGCCTCGAAGGCGCGGCCGGCGGCGACCCGGCGGGCGCCTGGATCGACGCGCTGCGGCCCGGCCAGCGCTGCAAGCTCAACCTGCAGGGCGCGTGGGCCACGGCGGAGCTGGCCTGGGCCAGCGACAACGGCGCCTTCTTCATGTTCACCAGCAACCTAGCGGGCGGCATGCACTCGCTGACCCGCCGCGCACTCAAGCGCCTGCGCAGCGAAGGCCTGGCCACCGAGATGGCCGAGGCCAGCCCGGTGCAGCGCGCACTGGGCGGGTTGCTGCAGGAACTCGGGACGCCGCGCTAGGCCGTCATCACGGCTGCAATCACGAGGCGGCCATTTCGTCCTTGCTGTCGCGGCGGCTTGCCAGCACGCCCGTCACGCGGTTGAGCACCTCGGGCGACCAGCCCATGCCCATGTGGCTGGCCTGCACCTCGATGTCGCGTGCCAGGGGCCAGCCGCTCGCGTGAACGCAGGCCTGCCAGGCCACGACGCCGTCGCGCCGGCTGTACAGCGACACCGTGGGCACCGGCGGCGGCTCGGCCAGGCGCTCGCGCAACGCCTGGTGCTCCTGGGCGCGGCTGCCGTTGAGCAGGCGGAACAGCCAGCCCACATGCGTGTCGTCCGGCCCGCCATTGAAGGGCGTGCCGATGGTGATGACTTGTGGCACGCGCTCGGGCAGGCGCTTGGCCAGCTCGCGGGCGTAGAACCCGCCCAGGCTCCAGCCCACCAGGCTGGCCTGGGTGGCTGGCGCGATCCGCTCGTGCACGGCTTCGGCCAGGCGGTCCAGCCAGGCGTCGACGTCGCCCTTGGGGCCGGTGTTCATGCCCTGACCCCAGTCCAGCGCGCGAAAGCCGGCGCGTTCGAGGTGGCGGCGCAGCGGCCACATCGTCAGGCCGTCGGTGCCCAGGCCGGGGAAGAGCATCACGGTGCGGCCCTGGCCAACGTCCTTGGGCGCCTTGCGCCATTGGTTCAGCGCTCGGCAGGCGTCCAGCGTGGCGCGGGCGGGCTCGGTGGCCAGCAGCGACAACGAGGGGCGCCGGTGCGGCACGGGGGCGGTCTTGGCGGTCAGGGGCAGGGAAGAGGAGGTCATGGCCGTCGCGGCTGAGCCGAGCGGGGTTTCGGTGCCTTGATGCTGGGGCCGCCGCCCGGGGCCGCTTGCCAGCGCGGCGCCACAGCCGCTGTAGGACGAACGGCGTCCGCCACGGCATGGCGAGGTCGCGGCGATTTCCTACGCGCCGCCTGCCTGCGTCACAGCAGCATGCACACTCCGCCCAACTGCCCGCCCGCCATGAACGCCGCCATCAAGCCCTACTTCGCCGCCCTGATCGTCATGGGCGTGCTGGACGCGCTCTGGCTGGGTTTCATCGCCAAGGACTTCTACCGCGAGCAGATCGGCGCGCAGATGGTCGATCAGATCCGCTGGGCGCCCGCGCTGGTCTTCTACTTCGCCTACCCGGCGGCGCTGGTGGCGCTGGCGCTGTATCCGACCGGCCAGACGTTCGCCGCCCAGGTGGCGCGTGCAGCGCTGGTGGGGCTGATGGCCTACGGTGTCTACGACCTGAGCAATTTCGCCACGTTGCGCCAGTGGTCGCTGAAGCTGACGCTGGTGGACGTGGCCTGGGGCATGTTCGCCAGCACGTTGGCTGGCGCGGCTGCGGCCTGGGTGGCGCGGCGCTGGGGCTGAGCTCCGGCCTGGCCAGCACTACTCGTAGATCAGCCCGCCGCCCACCGCAGAGCCGTCCGGCGCATCGCCGCCGAGGATGAGCACGCGCCCGTCCGGCAGCGCATTGACCGTGTGCCAGGCGCGCGCGGCGGGCATCGCGGCCAGGGCCAGGCCCGTGCCGTCGCGATAGCTGCCTGCCGTGGCGGTGGCGGTGTCGACCGGGCCTTCGCCGCCAAACATCAGCACGCTGCCTTCGGGCCCCGGCAGGCTGCGCACCAGCGAGCGCGGCCGCTCCAGCGCACCCACGGTGGCCAGCGCCTGCGTGGCGGGGTCCAGGCGCAGCACGCTGGCCAGCGGCGTGCGCGAGAGCGCGCCGTCGCGGCGCTCGCCGCCGAGGATCAGCACCTGGCCGTCCGCTAGCCGGTGGGCTTCGTGGAAGTAGCGCAGCGGCGCATCAGCGGGTGTCGCCACCGGCTCGAAGCGCTCGGTGCGCGGGTCGAAGATCTCGGCCGGCACGTCCGCGCCGTCGACATGGTCGCCGCCGACGATGAGCACGCGGCCGTCGGCCAGCAGCGTGGCGCTGGGGAACTCGCGGCTGTGCCGCATCGGTGCGGCCACGAGGCGAAAGCTCAGCGTGGCCGGGTCCCACAGCTCCACGCTGTCACGCCAGAACCCACCCACCACCAGCACGCGGCCATCAGCCAGCGCCACGCCGGCATGGCGGTTGCGCGTCTGCGCCAGTCGCCCGGCCAGCGTGACCGTGCCGCGCACCGGGTCGATCAACTCGGCCTGCACGGCACTGGCCAGCGATACCTGCCCGCCCAGCACGAGGATGCGCCCATCGGGCAGCCGGTGGGCCGTATGCCCGCTGCGCCCGGCCGCCATGCTGGCGATGTGGGTGAACTGGCGCGTGGCAGGGTCGAAACGGTCCACCGCCTCCGACAGCGTGGCCAGGCCGCGCGAGCCGCCGATGACGAGGACGCTGCCGTCCAGCGCAGTCACTGCGGCGTGGTACTGCAGCGGCTGCGGTGTGGCCACGGGCACGTAGCGGTTGCGGAACTGCGGCACCACGTCCAGCGTGCGCCGCGCGGCGGGCTGGCCGGGTGCCTCGACGACCAGCGTGTAGCGGCGTGCGGCGGCCAGCGGCGGCGTTGCCACCGCCACCCCGCTGCGCACCGCGCCGATGTCGGGCTCGATGCGGCCGGCCCCGCCGCTGAAAGTGGCCGTGAGGCGGGCGGGCTCGCCCACCGCGACCGGGTCGGCCGCCACGCTGTGGATGCCAGGAGACGTCGGCGCTTCGCCACCCCCGCCACCGCCGCAGGCCGACAGGCCCAGCGCGGCGGCGCTCGCCAGGAACTGGCGGCGGGAGGGCAGGTTCAGGGGGCAGTTCGGCGCGGGCATGGCGGGCTTCCAGGGCAACAACGGCGCGCATGCTGGTCCAGGCCGGCGATGGCGTGAATTCCAGAATTGGTGATACCTTTTCGGCATGAACCCGGCCGGCCAGCGCAGCATCGACATCCGCCAGTTGCGCTACTTCCTGGTTGTGGCCGAGGAGCTCAATTTCCGCCGCGCCGCCGAGCGGCTGCACCTGACGCAGCCGCCGCTGTCGCGCCAGATCGCGGCGCTGGAGCAGGCCCTGGGCGTGGCGCTGCTGGACCGCAGCGGGCCGGGCACGCGCCTCACTGCTGCCGGCGAGCGGGCACGGCGCGAGTTCGAGCAGGCTGTGCGGGCGTTCGATGCGGCGCTGGCGCAGGTGGGCACGCTGTCTGAGGCCCCGCGCCAGAGCCTGCGCCTCGGGCTGCCCTGGTGGATGGACATGAGCGCCTTCGTGACGCTCGACCGTGAGTGGCGCGAGGCCACCGGGCGGGTGCCGCTGGAGCCGCTGCAGGAGACCGGCCCCGAGCTGCTGGCCGGCCTGCTGCGCCAGACGCTGGATGCCGCACTGATCGCGCTGCCGCACGACCTGCAGGGCCTGCGCCATGTCGAGGTCGCGCGGCTGCGCCATGTCGCCGTCGTGCCGGCGGACAGCCCGCTGGCCAGGAAGCGGGCGCTGCGCCTGGCCGACCTGCAGGCAGGCCCGGTCTTCCTGCGCTTTGCCAAGCGCGCCAACCCGGCGCTGTGGACGCATTACCAGCGCCAGTACGACGCTGTGGGCTTCAAGCCCGCCCGTGAGGCCGATGCGCCGGGCACCTCCACCACCATCGCGCAGATTGCCGCCGGCCGGGGCTGCACGCTGCTGCCGGCGGCGCTGGCCCGCCAGCGCTACCCGGGCGTGGCCTACCGGCGCCTGCTCGACGAGGTGAGCGTGGAGCTGCACCTCGTCTTCGGCGAGGCGCTGGAGCCCGCGCTCGTGCAGGCCTTGACCGACCAGCGCGCGTTGTTCGCGGCTGCCATTGGTTGAGCGGCGGCGCCACAATCCGGCCATGGCCAAAACCGCACCCCGACTCAGCCCCGAAGACCTCAAGCGCGTCATCGCCACCGCCTGGGACGACCTGCCGCCCTACGGCAAGGTGCTGCGCGAGCACGGCATCGGCCACGGCGAGTTGGTGGCCCTGCTCAAGCGGCAGCTGACGCCCGCCGCCTACAAGATCTGGTCCGCGCGCGGCAAGCAGGCCAAGGGCCCGGCGGCCAAGTCCACCTGGCCGCATGGGCGTTGACGGTTTGCGGCGACGCGCCGTATTGGCGCTGCCGGCGGTGCTCGCCGCCTGCAGCGACCCCGCCTCGCAGGCCCGCAGCCGCATCGATACCGCCTGGCACCGCGCCGACCTGGACCGCATGCTGGCGCGCTGGCTCCAGCATGCGCCACTGCCGGGCGGCGGCTACCGGACGGCGTTCAGCCGTGCCTGGCAGCCCCAGCCCCAGCCCGAGCTGGAGCTGACCGGCCAGGCCCGCCTCATCTATGCCTTCGCGGCGGGCCACGAGATCACGCAGGACACCCGCTACCTGGACGCCGCGCGGCGCGGGGCGGACTTCCTGCTGGCGCGCTTTGCCGACCCGGTGCATGGCGGGTTCTTCCATACCGTGGCGCTCGACGGCAGCCCGCGAGCCGGCATCAAGCGCGCCTACGGCCACGCTTTTGCGCTGCTGGCGCTGGCCCAGCTCTACCGCACCGGCCAGGACGCGCGCCACCGCGACGCGGCACTCAAGGCCTGGGCGGCCGTGCAGGCGGGCTTTTTCGAGCCGCGCGGCGGGCTCTTCAACGAGTGTCTGCGCGACTTCAAGCCCATCCCCGGCGGCCGCACGCAGAACCCCGTCATGCACATGTTCGAGGCCCTGCTGGCGTTGCACGAGGCCACGGGCGACAAGAGCGTGCAGGCCGGCGCGCGGCAGCTGGGGGATTTCGTCGCTTACCAGCTGCTGCAGGGCCAGGCCGACGGGGGCGCGCGCATCCCCGAGTGGTATGACGAGACCTGGCAGCCGTTGCCTACCCAGGCGGCCGGTGGCTACATCGACCTCGGCCACCAGTTCGAGTGGAGCCATCTGCTGGCTGCGGGCGCGGCGCTCTCGCCGGTCTACAGCCAGGTCGCCGAACGCGTGCTGGCCTATGCGCTGAGCGCGGGTTATGACGACATCAACGGCGGCTGCGGCCGCAAGGCCTTCCCCGACGGCGCCCGCGCCGACACGGCCAAGGCCTGGTGGCAGCAGGCCGAATGCCTGCACGCGTTGCTCGTCGCCGCCTCGGCCACGGGGCGCAGCGACCTATGGCGGCGCTACGAGCAGACCGTGGAACTCGTCAAGGAGCAGCTCGCCGACGCCGAGCATGGCGGCTGGCGCGCCGCCGAGGCCCTGCCCTGCAAGGGCGCCAGCTGCAAGGACGAACAGCCCGACCCGTATCACATGGTGTCGCTGCACCGCGTGGCGCTGCAGCTCGGCGGCCCCGGCCCGAAGGCGGCCTGAGGCGGGCCTGGCGCTGACGCAGCCGCGCCGCACCGACAAGGCAGCGCCCGCAGGACCCCACAAGAGCCGACAAGGTCCGACAGCAGTGGACTGTTGCGTGGGCTCTACATCTGCTGAAACCCACTGTTCCTCCCGCCGCCGCGCGAGGCCCCGAACGCGGCGCAGCCACCCTGGGAGAGCTAGTGGGTAACCCGGACTGCCGATGTGAAAACGGGCATCGAGAAGTCCAAAAATGTGATTAGTCGCGGATCGGTCGGCCCAATAGCATGAATTCAGACCCCAGCCCCACAGGCCCGCTACAGAGGCGCTGAACGGCTGAAGAGGTTGGCCGCTCCCATACAACGATCCCGGAGACAAGATGAAGAAACCAGCCCTGGCGGCGCAGCGTGCGCGCGCCCAATCCACCCGCTTTGCCCTCAACCTGACCGCCGCCGCCGCGCTGGCCGCGATGTCCACCGGCGCCCTGGCCCAGGAAGCCGCCAAGGGTGAGACGCTGGAAACGGTCGTCGTCACTGGCGTGCGGGCCTCCTTGACCAAGAGTCTGGCGAACAAGCGCACCAACGACCAGGTCGTGGAATCGGTCGTCGCCGAAGACATCGGCAAGCTGCCCGACAACAACGTCGTCGAAGCGCTGCAGCGCGTGACGGGTATCCAGGTCACCAACCGCGCGGGCGGTGAAGTCGGCACCTTGTCCATCCGCGGTCTGCCCGACATTGCGACCACCTGGAACGGCCGCAACATCTTCACCGCGTCCGGCACGCAGGTGGCGCTGCAGGACATCCCGTCGACCCTGGTTCGCCAGATCGACGTCTACAAGACGCGCGACGCCGGTCAGCTGGAAAACGGCATCGCCGGCCAGATCGACGTCAAGTCGCTGCGCCCGTTCGATTTCAAGGGCTCGCAGTTCTCGCTGTTGGCGCGCGAGACTTATCTCGACCCCGCGAAGAAGTGGAACCCGCAGTTGAGCGGCATGGCCAGCAACCGCTGGAAGACCGACGCGGGTGAGTTCGGTGCGTTGGTCAATCTGTCGATGGTCAAGACGGACTACCGCAACGAAAGCGTGACGCCGGGCGCCATGGTGCCGTTCACCAGCCCGAATGCCAGCGAAGTGCCGGCGGGCTACACCCCGCTGCAGCGCATCTTCGACAACAACATCTGGACCCCTGGCACCTACACCGGCCTGCCGCAGAAGGCCGGTTCGACGCTGAATTTCGGCGGCACGCAACGCCCCTTCTACCTGGCGCGTGATGCTGTGTTCATGAGCGACGTGGAAGGCCAGCGCGAGCGCCCGGCCGCCAACCTCGCGCTGCAGTGGAAGCCCAACGACGACGCCGTCTACACGTTCGAGGCGATGTACAACGGTTTCCGCGACAAGGCTTTCAACCGGCTGCTGTTCAGCTTTGTCGACTGGTGGGGCAGCCTGGGCAGCAACCCCGCATCGACGATCACCACGTTCCCCGGAACGAACGTCATCAAGACGCGGAACGTGAATGACGTCTATGGCTTTAACAGCGGCGACTACCTCACCTCCGCCACCGATTCCTATATCTATGCCCTGAACGGCAAGTGGAACCTCGGCGACCGGCTGCGTCTGGACGGTGACATCTCCTACCAGACCAGCAAGTTCCATTCGGAATTCACCGCCACCCGCATCGACCGCGTTGCTCCGTCGATCAGCGTCGACTTCAACTCGGGCGGCGGCAACATGGCCGTCAAGTTCAACAACAACGCCGACCTGGCGGACCCCGCCAAGTGGAACGTGGCGCAGTTCTACGACAACGCCAACCGCAACCAGGGCAGTGCGGGCACGGCCAGCCTGAACGGTGTCTACGAGGCCGACTGGGGCCCGGTGAAGACGCTGCACTTCGGCGTGCGCTTCGACACCCGCAAGGCGTCGGAAGCCAAACGCGAGCAAGCGGGCTTCCTGGGCAAGAACCTGGCCACGCTGGGTGCGAACTACTACCACGTCAACTCGAATTTCGGCACGGACATCTCGGACGTGCCGCGCGCCTGGATGGAGCCCAACGCCTACTACATCCGCGACAACATCGACGCGTGGCGCAAGACGTACAACGCGGCCGACGCGAACTTCCTGACGACCGACAAGCTGTTCCTGCAGAAGACCTTCGACGTCAAGGAAGACACCACCAACATCTTCCTGATGGCGGACAGCGAGCACCAGTTGTTCGGTCGTCCCCTGCGTGCGAATTTCGGTGTGCGCTACGTTCAGGTCGACACCAGCATGACGGCCTACAAGGTCGATGCCACCACCAAGGTGGTGACGCCGACCAACGGCGAGAAGACGGCCAAGAAGTTCCTGCCCAGCCTGACGCTGCGATATGAGGCGGCCAAGGACGTGCTGCTGCGCTTCAACTACGGTGAAACGCTGCGCCGTCCGGGCTTCGGCGATCTGAACCCGGTGCTGCAACTCAGTGACGACGTCTCGCGGGTCGGCTACGGCGGCGGCAGCGGCGGCAACCCCGGTCTGGAGCCGACCCGCTCCAAGAACATCGACCTGACGGCCGAGTGGTATTTCCAGAAGGACAGCGCGCTTTACGGCACCGTGTTCGAACGCAAGATTGAGGGCCTGGTCGTGCCGCTGCGTCGCCGCGTTCGCGTCGACCCCGCCAACGACCCGTTCCGCAACTCGACCTCGGGCCTGAGCCACGCCAACGGCTATGACTACGTCATCAGCTCGCCGGTCAATGCGTCCAACGGCAAGATCAGCGGCCTTGAACTCGGCGCGATCTACTTCCCGAAGGGGCTGCCGAGCTTGCTGGACGGTCTGGGCTTCCAGGGCAGCGTGACGCGCCTGACCTCGTCGCAGAACGTGCCGACCGCCGACAGCGCCGGCAACATCGTTTCCCAGCTGGAGACGCCCTTCTTCGGCGTGTCCAAGCTGTCGTGGAACGCCACGCTGGCCTACGAGAAGGGCCCGGTCAGCGCCCGCCTGTCCTACGTCCGCCGCAACGCCTTCCTGTCCGGCAACGAAGCGGCGCTGTTCGCCAACCCGATCGGCATCTGGCGCCAGCCGGAAAAGAGCATCGATCTGCAGCTCAGCTACAAGCTCAACGACAGCATGTCGGTGGACTTCAGCGGCGTGAACCTGACCAACGAGATGCAGCAGCAGTACTACCACTTCGGCGATGCCGGCAACCCCGAGCTGACCAACTTCGGCACGGTGCAGATCGGTCGTTCGTTCGCGGTCGGCTTCCGCTGGAAGCTGTAAACCTAGAGGCTGAATTCATCCTCGCTTCGGGCGTTGCACGGGCCTTCCCGGGCAACGCCCTTTTTTCTTTCCTGCTGTATGTCCGACCTGATTGAGCCGCTGATCCGCCAGCGCGCCGACCCCCACATCTCCCGTCACAGCGACGGCTACTACTACTTCACCGCCTCGGTGCCGCAGTACGACCGCATCGAGGTGCGCCGCGCGCTGACCCTCGAAGGCCTGGTCGACGCGCCGGTGTTCGACGTCTGGCACAAGCCAGACACGGGGGCGTGGTCCGAACTGATCTGGGCGCCCGAGCTGCATTTCAACGACGGCGCCTGGTATGTCTACTTCGCGGCGGCCCACACTCGCGCGCTGGACGCTCTCGGCATGTTCCAGCACCGGATGGTCGCCATTCGCAACACGGCGAAAGACCCGCTGGGCGGCGAATGGGAGTTCCTCGGCCAGGTCGATTCCGGCATCGACAGCTTCTGCCTGGATGCAACGACGTTCACCCACAAGGGCCAGCTCTACTACCTCTGGGCGCAGAAGGACCCGGCCATTGCCGGCAACTCCAACCTCTACATCGCGCCCATGAAGACGCCCTGGCAGCTGGGCGGCGCGCCGGTCCTGCTCAGCAAGCCCGAATTCGACTGGGAATGCCGCGGCTTCCTCGTCAACGAGGGGCCGTCGGTGCTGATCCGCAAAGGCCGTGTCTTCATCAGCTACTCGGCCAGCGCGACGGACGAGAACTACGCGATGGGCCTGCTGTGGGCCGACGAGGGCGCCGACCTGCTGAACCCGGCCAACTGGCACAAGTCGCCCGAGCCGGTGATGCGCAGCTGCGCCGAGGACAGCGTCTTCGGCCCCGGCCACAACAGCTTCACCGTGGGCGAGAGCCCGGAAGAGGTGCTGCTGGTCTATCACGCCCGCACCTACACCGAGATCGAGGGCGACCCGCTGTGGAACCCCGACCGCCACACCTTCGTCAAGCCGCTGCGCTGGGCTGCCGACGGCATGCCGCTGTTCGGCAAGCCTTCTCGACTCGACTGATATCAAAAACAACATCGGTACACCGTGGAAATTGATTGGATTGCAATTACACGGGCCCCTAGCATCATTTTTATGGGATTGCTCGCTGAAGCGTGCGGGTTCCAGGGCAAGCCATGCCCCAAGCCCCATGCTGCGTGCCGCCAGAACGAAACATCCGAGACAAAGACATGACGACTGAGGACAAGAAGAGCAAGGTCAAGCTGCGCTCGGCCGAATGGTTTGGTACCCAGGACAAGAACGGTTTCATGTACCGCTCCTGGATGAAGAACCAGGGCATCCCCGACCATGAGTTCCAGGGCAAGCCCATCATCGGCATCTGCAACACCTGGAGCGAACTGACGCCCTGCAACGCCCATTTCCGCAAGCTCGCCGAGCACGTCAAGCGCGGCATCATCGAAGCGGGTGGCTGGCCGGTCGAGTTCCCGGTGTTCTCCAATGGCGAGAGCAACCTGCGCCCCACCGCCATGCTCACGCGCAACCTCGCCAGCATGGACGTCGAGGAAAGCATCCGCGGCAACCCGATGGATGCCGTCGTGCTGCTGGTGGGCTGTGACAAGACCACGCCGGCGCTGCTGATGGGCGCGGCCAGCGTCGACGTGCCGGCCATCGTCGTCACCGGCGGGCCGATGCTCAACGGCAAGCTCAAGGGCAAGGACATCGGCTCGGGCACCGCCGTGTGGCAGCTGCACGAGGAGGTCAAGGCCGGCACGCTGTCCATGCACGAGTTCCTGGCCGCCGAGGCCGGCCATTCGCGCTCGGCCGGCACCTGCAACACCATGGGCACCGCCAGCACCATGGCCTGCATCGCCGAGGCGCTGGGCACGTCCCTGCCGCACAACGCCGCCATTCCCGCCGTCGACGCGCGCCGCTATGTGCTGGCCCATATGTCGGGCGTGCGCATCGTCGAGATGGTGTGGGAGCAGCTGACGCTCTCCAAGGTGCTGACCAAGCAGGCCTTCGAGAACGCCATCCGCGTCAACGCGGCCATCGGCGGCTCCACCAACGCCGTCATCCACCTCAAGGCCATCGCCGGCCGCATCGGTGTGGACCTGGAGCTGGAGGACTGGACCCGCATCGGCCGCGGCACGCCCACCATCGTGGACCTGCTGCCCTCGGGCCGCTTCCTGATGGAAGAGTTCTATTACGCCGGTGGCCTGCCCGCCGTGCTGCGCCGCCTGGGCGAGGCCGACCTGCTGCCGCACAAGGACGCGCTGACCGTCAACGGCAAGAGCCTGTGGGCCAACGTCGTCGACGCGCCCATCTACGACGACGAAGTCATCCGCAAGATCGACAACCCGCTCATCAAGGATGGCGGCATCTGCATCCTGCGCGGCAACCTGGCGCCGCGCGGCGCGGTGCTCAAGCCCTCGGCCGCCACGCCAGAGCTGATGAAGCACCGCGGCCGCGCGGTCGTGTTCGAGCACTTCGAGGACTACAAGGCGCGCATCAGCGACCCCGAGCTGGTGGTGGATGCGACGTCCATCCTGGTCATGAAGAACTGCGGCCCCAAGGGGTACCCCGGCATGGCCGAGGTCGGCAACATGGGCCTGCCGCCCAAGCTGCTCGCGGCCGGCGTGAAGGACATGGTGCGCATCTCCGACGCCCGCATGAGCGGCACCGCCTACGGCACCGTCGTGCTGCATGTGGCGCCCGAGGCGCGCGCCGGTGGCCCGCTGGCCGTTGTGCAGGAAGGCGACTTCATCGAGCTGGACTGCGCGGCCGGCCGCCTGCACCTGGACGTGCCTGAGGCCGAGCTGGCACAGCGCCTGGCCGACTGGGCTGCCGCCCAGACCGTCGACCCGATGGACGCCAGCGGCTACCGCAACCTCTACGTGCAGCACGTGCTGCAGGCCGACGAGGGTTGCGACTTCGACTTCCTGCGCGGCAAGCGCGGCTCGGCCGTCCCGCGCCACTCCCACTGATTCCGAGGTTCTCATGAGCAACACCATCCAAGGCCTGGCCCTGATCGGCGGCCAGCCGGTGCGCGGCGCCGGCGCGGCCTTCCAGGCCTTCGACCCGGGCAAGAACGAAGCACTCGGCCCCGACTTCAACGCCGTGGACGCCGCCCAGGTGGCCGAAGCCTGCGCCCTTGCCGGCGCCGCCTTCGACGCTTACCGCGCCACCGGCGACCACGAGCGTGCCGACTTCCTGGAGCTGATCGCGGCGCAGATCCTGGCGCTGGGCGACGACCTCATCGTGCGCGCCATGGCCGAGACCGGCCTGCCGCGCGCCCGCCTGGAAGGCGAGCGCGGCCGCACGATGAACCAGCTCAAGCTGTTCGCCGAGCTGCTGCGCGAAGGCAGCTGGCAGGACGCCCGCATCGACACCGCCCTGCCCACGCGCACGCCGCCCCGGCCCGACCTGCGCCTGCGCTTCGTCGGCGTGGGCCCCGTGGCCGTGTTCGGCGCCAGCAACTTCCCGCTGGCCTTCTCGGTCGCCGGTGGCGACACCGCTGCGGCCCTGGCCGCCGGCTGCCCCGTCGTCGTCAAGGCGCACTCGGCCCACCCGGGCACGTCGGAACTTGTCGGCCGCGCGGTCGTCGAGGCTGTCCGCCTGTCCGGCCTGCCCGCCGGCGTGTTCGCGCTGCTGACCGGCAGCGGCCATGGCATCGGCGACACGCTGGTGCGCCACCCGGCCATCCAGGCCGTCGGCTTCACCGGCTCGCGCAGCGGTGGCATCGCGCTGATGGCGGCGGCCGCCGCGCGCCCGCAACCCATCCCGGTCTACGCCGAGATGAGCAGCATCAACCCCGTCGTCCTGCTGCCCGGCGCACTGGCCAAGCGCGGCGCGGACATTGCGACCGGCTTTGCCGGCTCGCTGGTCATGGGCGTGGGCCAGTTCTGCACCAACCCTGGCCTGGTGCTGGGCCTTGCCGGGGCCGATTTCGACCGCTTCGCCGTCGCCGCCGCCGAGGCGCTCAAGCCCGTGCCTGCGGCCACCATGCTGACGCCCGGTATCGCCGGTGCCTACCAGCGCGGTGAAGACCAGCTCGCCGGCCAGCCCGCTGTCGACTCGCTGCTGCGCGGCACGTCCAGTGGCTGCCAGGGCGCCCCCAGCCTGTTCAAGACGACCGGTGCGGCCTTCCTGGCCAACCATGCCATGCAGGCCGAGATCTTCGGCCCGGCCTCGTTGCTGATCGCCTGCACCGACCTCGCCGAACTGCTCGCCGTCATCGAGGGCCTGGAAGGCCAGCTGACCGCCACGCTGCAGCTGCAGGAAGACGACGAGGCCGACATTGCCGCCGCACGCACGCTGCTGCCCGCACTGGAGCGCAAGGTCGGCCGCATCCTGGCCAATGGCTACCCGACCGGCGTCGAGGTGTCGACGGCCATGGTCCACGGCGGTCCCTTCCCGGCGACGAGCGATGGCCGCAGCAGCTCCGTCGGCACGGCTGCCATCCAGCGCTTCCTGCGCCCGGTCTGCTACCAGAACATGCCGCGGGCGCTGCTGCCGGCGGTGCTGCGTGAACCGAATGAGCGCGGCGTCTGGCGCCGCCGCGATGGCGCGTTGACCCGAAATTGATGTGCAACTGACGCCCGACAGAGGCGTCAGGCCTGACAGAACAACCCCGGAGACAAAACCGATGAAGAAGCAACTGCTGGCCCTCGCGGCCACGCTGGCCGTCAGCGCAAGTGCGCTGGCCGCCGACATCAAGCTGGTCGTCAACCCTGACCAGCCTGGCCCCGTCATCCACCGCAACATCTACGGCCAGTTTGCTGAGCACCTCGGCACGGGCATCTACGAAGGCATGTGGGTCGGCCCCGACTCCAAGATTCCCAATGTGCGCGGCTGGCGCAAGGACGTCGTCGGCGCGCTGAAGGACCTGAAGGTGCCGCTGGTGCGCTGGCCTGGCGGCTGTTTCGCCGACGAGTACCACTGGCGCGAAGGCATCGGCCCGCGCAACAAGCGCCCGGTCAAGGTCAACTACAACTGGGGTGGCGTGCCCGAGAACAACGCCGTCGGCACGCACGAGTTCTTCGACCTGGCCGACCAACTCGGCGCCGAGACCTACGTCAACGGCAACCTCGGCACCGGCACGCCGCAGGAGATGGCCGAGTGGCTGGAGTACATGACGTCGGAGGGCAATTCCACGCTTGCGCAGTTGCGCCGCAAGAACGGCCGCGACAAGCCCTTCCGCGTGCACTACTTCGCCATCGGCAACGAGAACTGGGGCTGCGGCGGCAACATGCGGCCGGAGTACTACGTCGACCTCTACAAGCACTGGGCCAGCTTCCTGCGCACGCCGGAAAACAACCGGCCGGTCTTCATCGCCAGCGGCGGCCATGACGCCCGCACCGACTGGACCGAGGCGCTGATCAAGGGCATCAAGGGCGTGCCCTTCAATGCCATCTCGCATCACGGCTACACGCTGCCCACCGGCAAGTGGGAAGGCAAGGGCGCGGCGGTCGGCTTCGGCGAAGACCAGTGGATCTCGACCCTGGCCCACACGCAGAAGATCGACGAGTGGGTGCGCAAGAACACCGCCATCATGGACCAGCACGACCCGTCCAAGAAGGTCGGTTTCTACTTCGACGAATGGGGCAGCTGGTATGACCCGGAGCCCGGCAGCAACCCCGGCTTCCTGGTCCAGCGCAACACCTTGCGCGACGCCCTGCTCGCGGCCTTGCACTTCAACGTCTTCCACGCCAATGCCGAGCGCGTGAAGATGAGCAACGTGGCCCAGATGGTCAACGTGCTGCAGGCCATGATCCTCACCAGCAAGGACAAGTTTGTCCTGACGCCGACCTACCACGCGTTTGCGCTGTACACGCCCTTCCAGGACGCGACCTCGCTGCCCGCCAGCATCGAGAACAACCCGGTCTACAAGGTCGGTGCGACCCAGATGCCGGCCCTGAACGTCACGGCGGCGCGCGGCAAGGACGGCAAGCTCTACGTCGGCCTCGTGAACGCCAACGCCACGCAAGGCGCGGAGCTGACGCTGCAGGTCGGCGCCAAGACGCCCAAGGCTGTGAAGGGCAAGCTGCTGACGGCTGGCGCCATGGACGCGCAGAACGAACTCGGCAAGCCGGCGCAGGTCGTGCCCGTGGCGTTCGAAGCCCAGGCCGTCGATGGCAAGCTCACGCTGAAGCTGCCGGCCAAGTCCATCGTCGTGGTTGCCGTCGAGGGCTGAACAGCCCTCTCGGCCAAGCGCGTCTTCCTGATCCAGAACCCTGGGCCCGCCATGTTGCTTGCCCAGGCTTTGCGCTGTGTTCGTGGCCCGCACGGGGCATATCAAAACCAGCATCAACCGCGTCTGCAATGTCATTGGTGCGCCGCCGCCCAGCCTCATAGGCTGCGCCGGCCCCAACCAACAGACCCGGAGACAACCAGACCATGGCCTTCCAGAATCGACGCAACTTCCTTGCAGGCTCAGCAGCCTTCGCCCTGACCGCCTGCGGTGGCGGCGGAGGCGGCGGCGGCGGTGGCACCACCACCCCGACGCCGGCGGAGCCCACGCCCACCAACCCCAACCCGGTCCAGACCGCGCTGACCTTCGGCAATGCAGGCGTGCATGACCCGTCCATCATTCGTGACGGCAGCACCTACTACGTGTTCGGTTCCCACCTCGCCGCCGCCAAGACGACGGACCTGATGAGCTGGACCAAGATCGCCGACACGGTCAACGATGCGAACCCGCTGTTCACCAAGGTCACGACCGAGCTATCCGCCGCGCTGACCTGGGCGCAGACGACCACGCTGTGGGCGCCCGACGTCATCAAGCTGGCCGACGGCAAGTTCTACATGTACTACTGCGCCTGCAAGGGCGACTCTCCGCTGTCGGCGCTGGGCATCGCCGTGGCCGACAAGGTCGACGGGCCCTATGTCAACAAGCAGCTGCTGCTGAAGTCCGGCATGGTGGGCACGTCGGAAGACGGCACCAACTACGACGCCACCAAGCACCCCAACGTCGTCGACCCGTCGGTCTTCTTTGATGCGACGGGCAAGCTGTGGATGGTCTACGGCTCCTACTCGGGCGGCATCTTCATCCTGCAGCTCAACACCACCACGGGCCTGCCCCTGGCTGGCCAGGGCTACGGCAAGCGCCTGCTGGGCGGCAACCACGCCCGCATCGAAGGCGCCTACATCCTCTACAGCCCGGCGAGCAAGTACTACTACCTGTTCGTGTCCTACGGCGGCCTGGCGGCGGACGGCGGCTACAACGTTCGCGTGGCCCGCTCGCTGGCGCCGGACGGCCCCTACGTCGACGGCGCCGGCACCGACATGGCCACCGTCAAGGGCGCCACCGGCACCTTCTTCGATGACGCCAGCATCGCGCCCCATGGCGTCAAGCTGATGGGCGGCCATCAGTTCACCAACGCCAGCTTCGAGACCGGCACGGCGCTGGGCTATGTGTCCCCGGGCCACAACTCGGCCTACTACGACGCGGCCACGGGCAAGTACTTCATCGTCTTCCACACGCGCTTCCCCGGTTCCGGCGAGGCCCATGAGATTCGGGTGCACGAGATGCACCTGAACGACGACGGCTGGCTGGTCATCGCGCCGCTGCGTTATGCGCCGCTGAGCCTGGCGTCGCCCGCGCAGGGGCCGGAAGTCACCGCAGCCCAGGCAGCCGGCACCTACAAGCTCGTCAACCACGGCAAGGACATCACGGCCGCGAGCAAGTCCTCCATCGTCGTGACGCTCAACACCGACGGCACCGTGGGCGGCGCTGGCGGCATGACGGGCACGTGGACGCACAACGGCAGCAACAAAATCACCCTGGTGAGCGGCGGCGTGACCTTCAAGGGCGTACTGTCCCGGCAATGGAACACGAACTCCAGCGCGTTCGTCGTGAGCTTGAGCGCGCTGTCGTCCGGCGGCGTTTCCCTCTGGGCCATCCGTACCAGCAGCTGATGATGAAACGCCTGCTTGCCGCCTTCGCCCTTGCGCTTTCTGCGCATGGTGCGCTTGCGGCGACGCAGGCTTTCCCGCTGGACCGCGTGCGCCTGCACGACGGCCCCTTCCTCGAAGCCCAGGTCACCGACCAGCGCTACCTGATGGCGCTGGACGCCGACCGGCTGCTGGCGCCTTTCCTGCGCGAGGCCGGCCTGGCGCCGAAGTCGCCCAGCTACGGCAACTGGGAGTCCTCGGGCCTGGACGGTCACATGGGCGGGCATTACGTCTCGGCGCTGGCGCTGATGTGGGCGTCCACCGGCGACGCCGAGGTGAAGCGGCGGCTGGACTACGTCATCGCCGAATTGAAGCGCTGCCAGGACGCCCTGGGCAACGGCTACATCGGTGGCATCCCTGACGGCGCCAAGGCCTGGGGCCAGGTGGCCTCGGGCGAGCTCAAGGTCGACAGCTTCTCCGTCAACGGCCGCTGGGTGCCTTGGTACAACATCCACAAGATGTTCGCTGGCCTGCGCGATGCCTGGGTGCATGCCGGCAATGCCGACGCCAAGGCCATGCTCGTCCGCCTGAGCGACTGGGCGCTGCGCCTGACCACGCCTTTGACCGACGCGCAGATGCAGGACATGCTGCGCGCCGAGCACGGCGGCATGAACGAGGTGCTGGCCGACGTTGCCCAGATGACCGGCGACCTGCGCTACCTGGCGCTGGCGCGGCGCTTCTCGCACCAGGCGGTGCTGCAGCCTCTGGCTGCGGGCCAGGACAAGCTGACCGGCCTGCACGCCAACACGCAGATCCCCAAGGTCATCGGCTTTGCCCGCATCGCTCAGATCGGCGGCGAGGACGAGGGCCGCCGAGCCGCCGAGTTCTTCTGGCGCACGGTGGTGGACAAGCGCACGGTCGCCATCGGCGGCAACAGCGTCAAGGAGCACTTCCACCCCGACACCGACTTCAAGCCGATGCTGAACGAGGTCGAAGGCCCGGAGACCTGCAACAGCTACAACATGCTGAAGCTGACCGCGCTGCTGGCGCAGGCGCAGCCGGACGTTGGTGCCTACAGCGACTACTACGAGCGCACCCTCTACAACCACATCCTCGCGTCCCAGCGGCCGGGCGAAGGTGGCTTCGTGTACTTCACGCCCATGCGGCCGCAGCACTACCGCGTCTACTCCAAGGTGGACGAAGGCATGTGGTGCTGCGTGGGCTCCGGCATCGAGAGCCATGCGCGCCACGGCGAGTTCATCTACGCGCATGACGGCGACTCGCTCTACGTCAACCTCTTCATCGCGTCCAAGCTCGATTGGCGCGAGCGCGGCATCAAGCTCACGCAGAGCACCCGCTTCCCCGACGAGTCGCGCACGCGGCTGACGGTGGACGGCGCCGGCAGCTTCGCGCTGAAGATCCGCTACCCCGGCTGGGTGGCACCCGGCGCGCTCAAGGTCAAGCTCAACGGCAAGCCCGTCAAGGTCACAGCCAAGCCCGGCGGCCATGTCGAGCTGAAGCGCGACTGGAAGCCCGGCGACCACGTCGATGTCGAGCTGCCGATGCGCACGACGCTGGAGCCCATGCCCGGCCTGAAGAACTACGTGGCCGTGCTGCACGGCCCCATAGCTCTGGCCGCCAAGACGCCGCAGCCGGGCGAGAAGCTCAACTTCACCGCCGACGGCTCGCGCATGGGCCACATTGCGCACGGCGCCGTCTGCCCGCAGGACAGCGCGCCTGTCTTTGTGAGTGACCAGGCCGACTTCATCCGCCGCTTCAAGCCCGTGCCCGGCCAGCCGCTGACCTTCACCGCGCCCGGCCTCATCCAGGGCCGCAAGGACGCCGACAAGCTTCAGCTCATCCCCTTCTTCCGCCTGCACGACTCGCGCTACATGCTCTATTGGGCGCGGTCGACACCGGCCCAGCAGAGCCTGCTGCGCGTGGAGCTGGCCAAGGCCGAGGAATCGCGGCTGGCGCTGGACGCGCAGACCATCGACCAGGTGGCGCCCGGCGAGCAGCAGCCCGAGTCCGACCACGGCTTCAAGGGCGAGGGCGCCGAGAACGGCATCGCGCCGGCCGGCCGCTGGCGGCATGCCAGGCAGTGGTTCAGTTACGACCTCAGCGACCCCAAGGCCGAAGCCCGGGCGCTGCGCCTGAGCTTCGCCAAGGGCGACGCCGGCCGCCGTTTCGACCTCGTTGTCAACGGCCAGCTCATCGCCGAAGTTGAGCTGGGCAAGCCCGACACTGCGGACGAGATCTACACCCGAGAGTTCCCGCTGCCTGCCGACCTCTTGCGGGCTGCAGCCGGCAAGTTGACAGTGAAGTTCGTCGCCAAGCCTGGTTCCATCGCCGGCGGTCTTTACGGCCTGCGTTTACTGCGTTAGACAAGCAACCCATCCCACGGAGACAACAGAATGATGAAGCTCATTGCCCGCCGCACGCTGCTTGCCGCAGCCCTTTCGCTGCCCGCCTTCGGTGCCCTGGCCGCGCCCCTCGTCATGGGCTTCTCGCAAGTCGGTGCCGAGAGCGAATGGCGCACCGCCAACTCCGCCTCCATCAAGGCGGCCGCCAAGGAAGCCGGCATCACGCTGAAGTTCGCCGACGCGCAGCAGAAGCAGGAGAACCAGGTCAAGGCCATCCGCAGCTACATCGCGCAGAAGGTCGACGTGATCGCCTTCTCGCCCGTGGTGGAAAGCGGCTGGGACACGGTGCTCAAGGGAGCCAAGGCCGCCGGCATCCCCGTCATCCTGACCGACCGCGCCGTGAAGGTGGCCGACCCGTCGCTGTACGTGACCTTCATCGGCTCGGACTTCGTCGAGGAAGGCCGCAAGGCGGCGAAGTGGCTGCTGGAGCGTGCGGCCAAGACGCCGAACGCCGCGCTGAACATCGTCGAGCTGCAGGGCACCGTGGGCTCGGCCCCGGCCATCGACCGCAAGAAGGGCTTCGAGGAAGTCATCAAGACCAACCCCAAGCTGCAGATCATCCGTTCGCAGTCGGGTGAGTTCACGCGCGCCAAGGGCAAGGAAGTGATGGAGTCCTTCCTGAAGCAGCGCGACAAGAAGATCGACGTGCTGTACGCGCACAACGACGACATGGCGATTGGCGCGATTCAGGCGATTGAAGAGGCCGGGCTGAAGCCTGGCGTGGACATCGTCATCATTTCGATTGACGGGGTCCGTGGGGCTTTTGAAGCCATGAAGGCTGGGAAGCTGAATGTGACGGTGGAGTGCAACCCGCTGTTGGGGCCGCAGTTGATGCAGCTGGCCAAGGATGTGGTTGCCAAGAAGCCGGTGGAGAAGCGCATCACGGTGACCGAGGGCGTGTTCCCGGCTGAGGTGGCGGCGAAGGAATTGCCGAATCGGAAGTATTGAGGTCGTGGGCTTTGTTGCAGGGGTGTTTGTGGCCAGGCCCAGCCGGGAGTTCGCCCCGGCGGGCGACCTTCTTTCTGAGCGACCAGAAAGAAGGCAAAGAGTCGCCCCTGCTCCGTCGCCCCTCGCTGCGCTCGGGGTCCCCTG
>Ga0187842_1000279_pt1 | contig 27128 bp, 26 predicted proteins | sample SpaLakP09_SKY_41_FD_134514 | JGI IMG/M metagenome (GOLD analysis project Ga0187842, IMG submission 134514) | Oligotrophic lake water microbial communities from Sparkling Lake, Wisconsin, USA - SP09_SKY_41 | ecosystem: Environmental > Aquatic > Freshwater > Lake | place: USA: Sparkling Lake... | reverse complement strand
GGCGATCATCGGCAGGGCGGGGTCTGTGCCGCTCAGGGCCGCCAGCAGCGGCCGCAGGAACAGCTCGGCGCAGACCAGGGCCGAGGCCGGATTGCCCGGCAGGCCCAGCACGCGGCGGCCGGTACCTCCGTTTATTGGGGCGAGATCCCCAAACCAGGTCGGCTTGCCGGGGCGGATGGCGATGGTCTCGACCTTCAGGCTCAGGCCCAGGGTCGCGAGCGCCGGCTTGACCAGATCATAGTCGCCGACCGAGGCCCCGCCGATGGTCACCACCAGGTCGGCGGTGGTGCCCGCCACGGCGGCGGCGATGGCCTCGACGGAATCGCCCTGCGCCTTCAGCCGGACGGCCTCGCCGCCCCAGGCCTCGACCAGGGCCGCCAGGCCGAACGAGCCCGATTCGAAGATCTGGTCGTCGGCCGGGCTTTCACCCGGCGCGACCAGCTCGTCGCCGGTGGCCAGGATGGCGACGCGGGGCCGGCGGTGGACCTGCAGCGTGCCGCGTCCGGCGGCGGCGGCCAGGGACAGCCGCCATGGATCCAGTTTCAGACCGGCCTCCAGCAGCCGCTCGCCGGCCCGGAAGTCGCCACCGGCCGGGCGGATATTGCTGTTCAGGCGCTCGGGCAGGGTGAAGCGCAGGGCATCGCCGTCGCGCACGGCGTTTTCCTGGATCACCACCATGTCGGCCCCGGCCGGCACGGGGGCCCCGGTGAAGATCCGCACGGCCTGCCCGGCCCGCACGGTCCCGGCATGGGCCCGGCCGGCGGCGCTCTCACCGACAATGGCGAACACCGCGCCGGGCACCACGTCCTGGCGCCGCACCGCCCAGCCGTCCATGGCCGAGGCGTCGAACGGCGGCTGGTGGCGCGTGGCGTCGACAGGGGCGGCGAGGATGCGGTTGAGGCTCGCCGTGAGCCCGACGGTCTCGACGCCCAGCGGTGCGGCCCCCGCCAGCATCCGGGCGCGGGCCTCCTCGACGGTGAGGTTTTTCAGGGTGGGCGGGGCGTCGGTCATGGGGGCGGGCTCGATTGCGGGTCCGGCATCCTAACGGTCATCCCGGACGCGTGCGTAGCGCGAAGATCCGGGACCGCTGCGTGAGCTCCCAGCCCTACCCCACGAACGCCCGCTCGATCACGAAGTCGCCGGGTTCGGCGTTGGAGCCTTCGGTCAGGCCCTGGGCTTCCAGCAGGGCGGCGGTGTCCTTGATCATGGCCATCGAGCCGCAGAGCATGGCACGGTCGTGCTCGGGATCGAAGGCGGTCTGGTCGAGGCCGAGGTCGCGGAAGATCTGGCCGCCGGCGATCAGGTCGGTGAAGCGGCCCTGGCGCTCGAACGGCTCGCGCGTGACGGTGGGATAGTAGGTCAGCTGGGCGCGGGCCTCGTCGCCGACCAGCGGGTCCTCGAAGATCTCCGAGGTGAAGAAGTCGCGATAGGCCAGTTCGGCCACCTCGCGCACGCCGTGGGCGACGATCACCCGCTCGAATCGGCTGTAGGCGTCGGGGTCGCGGGCCACCGACAGCCAGGGGGCCAGGCCCGTGCCGGTGCCGAACAGGAACAGGCGCTTGCCCGGACGCACCGCGTCGAGCACCAGGGTGCCGGTCGGCTTCTTGCCCAGCAGGAGCTGGTCGCCGGGCTGGATCTGCTGCAGGCGTGAGGTCAAGGGGCCGTCGGGCACCTTGATCGAGAAGAATTCCAGCTCTTCGGCAAAGCTGGGCGAGCCGATCGAATAGGCCCGCAGGATTGGCTTCTTCTCGCCCAGCTCCTCGCGGGCGGACAGACCGATCATCACGAACTCGCCCGAGCGGAAGCGGAAGCTGGCCGGCCGGGTGATGGCGAAGCTGAACAGGCGGTCGGTCCAGTGCCTGACCCACAGCACGGTTTCCACGTGGTGGGGCGAGTCCTTGATCGGAGCGGCGGGGGCGTCAGCGGCCGTCATCGGCAATGTTTCGGTCCTGGGGCGCGGGAGCGCGAAAAGGTCAATCCGGAGAGTGTCGCCACGGCCCTGAGGCGACAGGGGTTCATTTGAGGAGCAGGGCCGAGAAGTCAACTCAGCTCCTCTGAAGGCGCACGGGGAAAATCTTTCGCGAGTGCGTCAGAATGCCATGCCGGTTATTCGAAACATGGCAAAAATGTGATTGCCGACCATCGTTACCGGGCGCAGACTCCACCTGCTTCGTTCGCGGAGCCAACGATACGGGAGGAACGTATGCGGAAATGGTTCTTTGGGGCCGCCGCAGCGGCCGGTCTAGTGGCGTTTGGTTTGGCTGGTTGCGGTGACGGCGGGGCGAAGACGAAAGTCGCCCAGGCCCAGCAGGTTATAATTGAAGCAAAGTCGGTGACGGCGTCGGGCTGTGTGCGCCCCGTGGAGACGACCTCGTGCCTGGTCGTGAAGGGCCGCGGCGGCGGTTACTACGACATCAGTGCCGCCTCGCCCGCGCCGGACCCGGCCAAGGGGGTGGCGGTTTCGCTGCAGGGCAAGGATCTGGGGCGGAACACCGAATGCGGCCGTCAGCTGACGGACGTGAAGTGGTCCTATCTGAACATCCAGTGCGGGGCCCCCGCGACGACCGCCTCGCTCGACAAGGCCGAGAAGAAGGCCGAATAGGGCCTTGAAGTCAGGCCGGCCGGCGCGGCATCAGCCGTTCCGGCCGGTCCTGTCCTCACCCGACCCGGGATCTGTGCGGGTCTTGCCGGTTCGGCTCGACGGAGCCGCGCCCGGCGGTTCCGTGGCGGGACGGGGCGCGCCTTTGCCTCGGGACGGCGGGCGCAGATTTTCGTTCTCGACTTCCGGATTTGAGGCCCGCTCTCCGGCGGGCGGCGGCGACGTGGCATTGTGGGCGGAAGGGGGCGAAGGGCTCATTTTCCCTCAACGTGCCGGGGCCTTGTTCGATCCCGAGGCGCATAAACCTGTGCCGGCTTGCAAGAGTCTCCCGCGGGCGGCTTGCCCGCCACGGTCGACCCTGCTAAATGGCGCGGCTCTGGCGATTGGACCTGCGCACTGACAGCCCTTGAAGGCTTCCGGGGCGCTGCCATTTGTTCAGAGACCGCGACCCGCAAGGGTTATGGTCTGCAGGAGTGTAGCTCAGCTGGTAGAGCGTCGGTCTCCAAAACCGAAAGTCGTGGGTTCGAGTCCCCCCACTCCTGCCACTATATGTTTTCGACAGGCCCGGTCCGGGCCCTGTCGTTTTGGAAAGTCGTGAGCCTCAAGAGCATGGCCAGGAAACCGGGTTCGAGCCCGTCCGCGATCAAGAGCCGCGCCGCCAAGACGGCGGCAGCGCTCGCACCCGCCGGCGGCGCATCTGCTGCGGCCGCTGCCGCGCCGAAGAAGCGCACCAATCCCGTGCAGTTCTTCCGCGAAGTCCGCGCCGAAGCGCGCAAGATCACCTGGACCACCCGCAAGGAGACCTGGATCACCTCGGTGATGGTCTTCATGATGGTGGTTCTGGCCTCGGTCTTCTTCCTCGCCGTCGACGGCGGCCTCGGCTTCGCCGTGAACCAGCTTCTGAAGCTGGCCACCTCGGGATAAGATAGAGACGATGAGCACCGAAACCGCCTCGAACCCGAACCACAAGTGGTACATCGTCCACGCCTACTCGAATTTCGAGAAGAAGGTGGCCGAGAGCATCCGCGAGCAGGCCAAGAATCAGGGCCTCGAGGAAAACTTCTCCGAAATCCTGGTCCCGACCGAGGACGTCGTCGAAATCCGTCGTGGTCGCAAGGTCAATGCCGAGCGCAAGTTCTTCCCCGGCTACGTGCTGGTGAAGATGCACCTGTCGGATGAAGCCTATCACCTGATCAAGAACACCCCGAAGGTCACGGGCTTCCTGGGCAGCGCTTCCAAGCCGCAGCCGGTCTCCGAAAAGGAAGTCCAGCGCATCGTCGGGGCCATCGAAGAGGGCGTCGAGCGTCCCAAGACGGTGGTGCTGTACGAAATCGGCGAGAACGTCCGCGTCACCGACGGCCCGTTCGCCAGCTTCAACGGCTCGGTCGAGCAGGTCGACGAAGAGCGGGCCCGCCTGCGCGTCACCGTCTCGATCTTCGGCCGCGCCACCCCGGTGGAGCTGGAATACAGCCAGGTCGAAAAGATCAGCTGATTTCAGCCTGACCCGTCAGAGCTTCGAAAACCCCGCACCGGCAACGGCGCGGGGTTTTTGCTGTCTGGGCGTTGCAAATCTGGGTTTGACTAAGTCCCGTTTAAAAACGTACCCTCGTTGCAACGAGATCAGGGAGCGAGCGAATGGCGACGACCGAAAAGGGCGCGTGCCTGGTGGTGGGGGTCGGCGACGGGGTCGGCGGCGCGATCGCCCGGGCCTTCGCGGCCGAGGGATACACCGTCTGCATGACCCGCCGGCCCCGGCATCTCGACCAGCTGGAAGCCCTGGCCGAGTCGATTCGCCAGGACGGTGGCCGGGCCCATGCCTATGGCGTCGATGCCCGCCAGGAGGACGAGATGGTCGCCCTGTTCGACCGGATCGAAGCCGAGGTCGGGCCGCTGGCGGTGGTGGTCTTCAATATCGGCGCAAACGTCCGCTTCGGCATCGTCGAGACCACGGCCCAGGTGTTTTCCAAGGTCTGGGAAATGGCCTGCTTCGCCGGCTTCCTGACCGGCCGCGAGGCGACGCGGGTCATGCGGCCGCGGGGCCGGGGCACGATCCTGTTCACCGGCGCCAGCGCCTCCCTGCGCGGCAAGGACGGCTTTGCCGCCTTTGCCTCGGCCAAGGCCGGCCTGCGGGCTATGGCCCAGAGCCTGGCCCGCGAGGTGGGCCCCCAGGGGTTGCACGTGGCCCATGTGGTCATTGACGGGGCCATTGACGGGGTCTTCACCCGCGCGATGCGGAGCGATGTCGAGGGCCTGCTGGCGCGGGACGAGATCCTCAAGCCCGAGGAGATCGCCGCCAACTATGTCTGGCTGCACAACCAGCCCCGCTCGGCCTGGACCCACGAGCTCGACCTGCGACCCCATTCTGAACCCTGGTAAGCCCCAGACCGGCTGAGGAGCCTCACATGACCCAAGCGACCGGCAAGACCGTCGAGTTCGTCTTCGATTTCGGCAGCCCCAATGCCTATCTGGTGTGGAAGCTGCTTCCGGCCCTCGCCGCCCGCCAGGGCGCGCAGGTCCGCATCGTGCCCTGCCTGCTGGGCGGCCTGTTCAAGCTGACCGGCAACCAGGCCCCGATGCTCGCGTTCGGCGGCATCAAGGGCAAGATGGAGTACGAGATGCTGGAGACCCGGCGCTTCATCGCCGCGCACGACCTTACGGACTTCCGGTTCAATCCGCACTTTCCGGTCAACACCCTGATCCTGATGCGCGGCCTCGTCGCGGCCCGGCGGGCCGGGGTCGAGGCGGCCTATCTGGAGGCCATGCTGAAGGGCATGTGGGAGCAGGGGCTGAAGCTGGACGAACCGGCGGTGTTCGTGGCCACGGCCGATGCGGCGGGTCTGGACGGGGCGGCCCTGCTGGCGGCGACCGGCGATCCGGAGGTCAAGGCCGAGCTGGTGGCCGGCACCGAGGCCGTGGCGGCCCGCGGGGCGTTCGGCATTCCCACCCTGTTCGTCGGCGACGAGATGTTCTTCGGCAAGGAGCGCCTCGGCCAGGTCGAGGCGGAACTGGCCCGGGGATAGGCGGCAAAGCAAAACGCCCCCCGCCATAGGCGGAGGGCGTCTTGAACGTCAAAACCGCCGGAGCGGTCGAATCAGGCGGCCGCGGCGGTCTTGACCAGCGACTTGGTCAGGATGCCGATGGCGGCTTCGCGGTCGATGCGCTCGATGGCGGCAACTTCGCGGGCCATGCGGTCGAGCGCCGATTCATAGAGCTGGCGCTCCGAATAGGACTGTTCCGGCTGGTTCTCGGCGCGGTGCAGGTCGCGAACGACCTCGGCGATCGAGATCAGGTCGCCCGAATTGATCTTGGCTTCGTATTCCTGGGCGCGGCGCGACCACATGGTGCGCTTCACGCGGGCGCGGCCCTTCAGGGTGGTCAGGGCCTGGGAGACGACATTGCCTTCGGCCAGGGGGCGCAGACCGGCGGTCTTGGCCTTCTTGGTCGGGACGCGCAGGGTCATTTTCTCGTGGTCGAAGGTGATGATGTAGACTTCGAGCGACATCCCGGCCACTTCCTGGGTCTCAACGCCCTGGATGCTGCCCACGCCGTGCGCGGGGTAAACGACGTGATCGCCGACCGAGAATTCCAGACCGCTCTTGCTCATGTTCGTCCTCATCAATGCGAGCCAGAAAAGGCCCGGAACACCGTCATTCCGCATCCGCCAAAGGCGACAGTCTCGCACTCGCGAAATCGATGTCGCGGCACCAGAACCGTCAGGATTTGGAATTAACCTTTAAGACACCCTTCGCCTTCGATCGGGCGCGCCGGTTGAACGGCTTTCTCCAACGAGACGGACAGTCGCGATTGACCACAACCGTCACGTCGGCTGTGTCAATATCATAAAATTAAGCCCTATGAAAGGGTTGCGTCCGACGGCGAGACCCTGAAGGCCCCGATCAGGAGCCTTTGCCGGGCTTTTCGCTGAAGTATTTCTCGAACTTGCCGGTCTCGCGCTCGAAGTCATCACGATCTGCCGGGGGCTCGCCCTTTACCGTAATGTTCGGCCACACCTTGGCGTAATCGGAATTGATCCGCAGCCACTTGCCGTCGGCCTCGTCCTCGGTGTCGGGCTTGATCGCGTCGACCGGGCATTCGGGTTCGCAGACGCCGCAGTCGATGCACTCGTCCGGATTGATGGCGAGGAAGTTCTCGCCCTCATAGAAGCAGTCGACCGGACACACTTCGACGCAGTCCATGTATTTGCAACGGATGCAGGCGTCGGTGACGATATAGGTCATCGAGAACTCGGTTGGTGCTGACAGCGTTCGGCGCGGCGGTTTTCGAAGGCGCGGGCCGGCTTGTCAATGCGGCTTGAGGGTCGCAGGCCGCAGGATTTCTGCGCCCGGGGCCAGAGATCGACCCTGCAGTCCTGGCGGGCCCCTCCCGGACATTCGAAAACCGCCGGTTTGCACACGCTTTCTTATCGAAAGGTCGGCATGCTGAGCATGAGGATTCGCTCAACGAAAACAAAGTCGGGAACCCGACCCTATGGTAAAATCGACCGCTCAGGCCGGGTGGTCGCTGCGCGCCGGATCCGGTCAGGGTCCGGCCGGTTCCGAACCGGCGGCAACGCGCGCAGCCCATTTTGCCGACTTTGTGCGACAGATGCCGTTCGCGGCAGCGTTGCTTGACACCGATCTCTGCCTGATGGCCGTGAGCCCGGCCTGGACGGCCGAGGCCCTCGCCCCTGAACTGAGGGCGGGAGACGATGCCCGCGAGGGCCTGGTGGGGCCCGAGGACGAGGTCAGCCTGCTGCGCTGTGTGCGCGATGGCGAGGCGTTTTCGCGCTACCTGCCCGTTCTGGATGCCGCCGGGACGCAGCGCATCTGGCGCACGGAATTCACCGCCTGCCGGGAAAGCGCTCAGCCGCCGTTCGCGGTGATGGTCACGGCGCGCGACGTTACGGGCTATGCCGAGGCGACCCTGAGGGCCGAACGCGACCAGCAGCGGCTGCGCATGGCGCTGGAGATGGACAAGCTTCTGGTGCGGGAACTCGACCTCACCACGGGGGCCCTGACCTTTGTCGGCTCCACCCCCGAGCTCGAGGCGTTTTGCCGGTTCGAGAACGACCCGCTCGATATCGTCCATCCGGATGATCGCGACCGGATCGCCGCCGCCGTGGCGACGCGTCCGCTGGGCGAGACCGGCGTTTACGAGTTCAGGCTCAATCGCCCGGACGGGCAGGAAACCTGGGTGCGCTCGGCCAGCCGGACTGTCGCCGGCCCGAACGGCAAGCCCGAACGACTGGTCAACCTGTTCAAGGACATCACCGACCGCCGTCGCCAGATCGAGGCGGTCGAGAGCCTGGCTTTCCGCGACGCCCTGACCGGCCTGCCCAACCGCACCCTCTTCCAGCACCGTTTCCAGGAGGCGGTGACGGCCTCCGAGCGGATGGGCGAGATGTTCGGGCTGATCATGATCGACGTCGATCACTTCAAGGACATCAACGACACCCTGGGGCACGATGCGGGCGATGCCCTGCTCAAGCGCCTGGCCGACATGCTGCAGCACGCCTTCCGCAGCAATGACACGGTAGCGCGCCTGGGCGGCGACGAGTTCGCGGTCATCCTGCGCGGCCTGCACGGCGAGGCGGACATGCTGCGTCCGATCCAGGTGCTGCAGACCCTGCTTGAACGCCCGATCGAACATGCCGGCCGCAGCTTTACGATCAGCGCCAGCATCGGGGCGGCCCTGCATGGGGATCCCGACGCCGACCCCACGCACATGGTCAAGAACGCCGACATCGCCCTCTACCGGGCCAAGGACGAGGGCCGCAATCGCAGCGTCCTGTTCCAGCCCTCCATGCGCTCGGAGCTGGAGCAGCGCATCGAGCTGTTGCGCGACGTGCGCGCCGGGATCGAGGCCAGGGAGTTCGTCCTGTTCTATCAGCCGGTGGTCGATGTCCGGAGCGGTGGCGGCGTGGTCGGCTTCGAGGCCCTGATGCGCTGGGCCCACCCCGAGCAGGGGATCCTTGCGCCCTTCCGCTTCATGGCCGCCTTCGAAGACCAGGACCTGTCGCTGAAGCTGGGCGACGTGGCGCTGGAAACTGCGCTCTGCCAGATGCGGGCCTGGCTGGACGCCGGGGTCGAGTTCGGCCGGGTCGCCGTCAATATCTCGTCCGTGCAGTTCCGCAGTGGCCGCCTGGCCGAGGAAATCCAGGAGCGACTCGACCGCTGGGGCGTGCCCTGCGAGCGCCTGACCATCGAGGTCACCGAAAACGTCTATATGGGCTGGGGTACGGACATCGTCAGCAACACGGTGCGCAAACTGCATGATGCCGGGGTGATGATCGCGCTCGACGATTTCGGGACCGGCTATGCCAGCCTCGCCAATCTGCGGCAGTTCCCGATCGACCGCCTGAAGATCGACAAGTCCTTCGTGCAGAACACCGAGGACGAAGCCATCGTGAAGGCCGTCATCACCCTGGGCTCGTCCATGGGCATGAAGGTGGTGGCCGAGGGCGTTGAGGACCAGGCCCAGCTCGATTCGCTGATGCAGCACGGCTGCGACCAGGTGCAGGGCTACCACTTCAGCCGCCCGATGCCGCCCACCGACGTGCCCGGCTTCCTGGCAGGGTTTACAGGGTAGGCGGGGCTACACCACGGGCTCGTAGAGCCCCTGCGCCTCTGACGCGGGACCGCGGCGCTCGCCCGCGGCCAGCATCCGCACCGCGATCAGCCGGCCGCCGAGGGCAAAGACCAGCACGTCGCCCGGCTTGAGGGTGCGCGAGGGCTTGTCGACGCGGCTTTCGGCCCCGGCCCGGGTCAGGCGGATGCGGCCCTCCTCGACGAAGCGCGCGGCCAGCGATCGGGTCTTGAAGAACCGGGCGCGCCATAGCCAGACATCGGCGCGGCAGGCGTCTTCAGACTCGCTCAAGAGGCAGCGACCTTGCGGCGACGCGGACGCTTGCGGCGGGGCGGCGGCTCGGTGAGCCGGGCCAGGGCGGCGAAGGGCGAGTCTGGCCGCGCGGCGACCGGCTTGGGCTCGACCCGGGCGGCTCCCCGGCGCTTCCAGACGATCGGTGCATCGGACTTGGGGCGGATGGCCGGGGTGTAGTCGAGCGCGCGCAGCACGGCCGAGGCCTGTGGCGCGGTCCAGCCCAGGGTCTCCCGGGCCGCGTCGGTCAGGACCACCCCGCCGGGTCTCTGCTCGGCCCGCAGCAGCTCGTCCAGCCGCTCCAGGGTTTCCACCGGGACGGTGAAGCCGGCGACGGCTCTCAGGCCGCTCGCGGACAGGGCGCGGGCTTCAGGCGCGGGCGAGGGCAGGGGCGCCAGGCGGGCCAGATCGCCCCGCCACGTGCCGGGGGCCAGGGCGCGGGCACAGGCGACCGCTTCAGCCCGCAGCACAGCCGGCAGGAACAGGCTGAAGGCCCCGATCCTGACGCCCAGGGCCTTGAGGGTCCGGCGCTCGGCCTGGGACAGGGCCTTGAGTTCGGGATCGAGCGGGCGGCGGTCCAGCACGCCGCCGGCTTCCAGAAGGCGGTGGGCCAGGCCGCGGGGCAGGCCCCGCAGGTCGCTGCCGGCCAGGGCTCGCTCCAGCTTGCGCAGCGGGGCCAGATGCCGGTCGACTTCTGAGGCGAGGAAGGCGTCCAGGCGACGCTCGGCCCGTTCGCGCACGGCCACCGGCCCAAGCTCGCCCAGCAGACGGGCGCGGGGCGAGAGCAAAGGGCCGCCGCTGCGGACCGCTCCGGCCGCCTCGCCGCGCCACAGGATCGCGCCGTCCGGGGTCAGGGCGAAGGCATCATCCGGCTCGGCGGCCAGGGCCCCCAGGCGCCGTGCGATCTCGGGCCCGACCGCCCGCACCGCTGCGTTGCGCAGCGCTTTCTCCTCGAGCGCGCTGGCGCCTTTTTCCGGCGTGAAGCTGACGCCCGCCAGATGGCCGACCACATGGCCCTCGACGGTCACCGCCCCGTCCGGGCCGACCCCCGCCAGCATGGTCTCGCGCTCGCCCAGCTGACGCATCAGCACGCTGGTGCGCCGGTCGATGAACCGGGCCATCAGCTTCTCATGCAGGGTGTCGCTGATCTTGTCTTCCAGCTGGCGGGTGCGCTCCTGCCAGTGGGCGGGATTGCCCAGCCAGTCGCCGCGATTGGCGATGTAGGACAGGGTCCGCACCCCCGACAGCCGGGCGGCCAGGCTGTCGATCTCGCCGTCCAGCCGGTCCAGGGCCTTGAACTGCATGTTGATCCAGTCCTCCGGCAGCCGCTTGCGGCCGGTGGTCAGGTCATCGAACAGGGTCTTGACCATCCGCTGGTGGTCATCCTCGGTGGTCTTGCGGAAGTCCGGCGTCTGGCAGACGTCCCACAGCCGCAGCAGGGCCGAGCGGTCGGCCTTGCAGCGGGCCACGACGTCCTCGTGCTGGGACAGCTTGCGCAGGGTGCGCTCGTCCAGCGCCTCTTCCGACAGCGACAGGCCCTTGCGCGGCGGGGTCTCCGACAGCGAGCGCAGCAGCAGGGGCAGGGAGCCGAAGTCCAGCCGGGCATTGCGCCATTCGGCCGCCAGGATCGGCTCGAACTGGTGGTTGACCACGCACTCAACGAGGTCCTCGTCCATCTCCTCGCAGTCGCCGGTGACGCCGAAGGTGCCGTCGCGGGTATAGCGCCCGGCGCGGCCGGCGATCTGGCCCACCTCCTGCGGATGTAGCCAGCGGGTCCGCTTGCCGTCGAACTTGCGCAGTCCGGCAAAGGCCACATGGTCGACATCCATGTTCAGGCCCATGCCGATCGCATCGGTCGCCACCAGGAAGTCGACCTCGCCGGACTGATAGAGGGCCACCTGGGCATTGCGGGTGCGGGGGCTCAAGCTGCCCATGACCACGGCCGCCCCGCCCCGCTGGCGTCGGATCAGCTCGGCGATGCCGTAGACCGCGTCGGTCGAGAAGGCGACGATCGCCGTGCGCCGGGGCAGGCGGGTCAGCTTCTTGGAGCCGGCATAGGAGAGGTTGGAAAACCGCTCGCGGCTGACGATCTCGGCGTCCGGCAACAGGCGGCGAACCAGCGGGGCCATGGTCCCGGCCCCCAGGAACATGGTCTCGAACCGGCCCCGGGCGTGCAGCAGGCGGTGGGTGAAGATGTGGCCACGCTCCGGGTCGGCGCACAGCTGGATCTCGTCGACGGCCAGGAACTCGACCTCGCGGGCCAGCGGCATGGCCTCGACGGTGCAGATAAAAAAGGCGGCCCGCGGCGGGACAATCTTTTCCTCGCCGGTGATCAGGGCGACGCTGGCCTTGCCGCGCAGCTTGACGATCCGGTCATAGATCTCCCGGGCCAGCAGGCGCAGCGGCAGGCCGATCATGCCCGAGGCATGACCCAGCATCCGTTCGACGGCCAGGTGCGTCTTGCCGGTATTGGTCGGCCCGAGGACCGCGGTGAGCTTGGAAGGCGCAAGGCCTGCGGATCGGTCGCTCATGATGCTGTGAAGGTGGTGCGGGAATCGGGGTGAGGCAAGCGGCGCGGCGCTGGAAAGCGGTGTGCCGGCGATCGAGGCCCTTTGCGATCGTCCCTGGCGGGTCTCGAAGGGCGCGGGGCTCTGGAAGGATGTAGCCCACTAATGTATATACGCGTGATGACTTTGGAGGGCTCCATGACGATCGTAACCAGTCGAACCTTCAAGAGCGGCAACAGCGAAGCTGTCCGCCTGCCGCGTGATGTGGCGTTCGGCACCGATGTCGAGCTCACGATGGTGCGCTCGGGCGATGTCCTGACAATCTATCCCGCCCGGACCTCGGTCAGCGACTTGGTCAGCCGTCTGGCCGCTCTGCCGCGCCCTGCGACGGTCGAGACGCGTGACGAGGAACCCCTGGCGGAGCGACCGGGCCTGTAGGGTGACCTATCTCCTCGACACCAATATCGCGATCCATCTGCGCGACGGCGACCCTGTGATCACGGCGAGGATCGGCGCCCTGGATGGCGCGATCCTGCTGTCGATCATCACCCGGGTTGAACTGGAGGGCGGTGTCTATCGGGAGTCGGCTGAAGCCGGGCTGCGGCGGGCAAGGCTGGACGTCGTGCTTGACGCCTTGCCGGTGCTGGCCTTCGATCACGAGGCCGCCGACGCCTATCGCAGCATCATCGAGGCGGCCGGCTATTCCCGGCGCAAGATCCTGGATCGGATGATCGCCGCCCAGGCGCTGGTGCACCGCGCCACCCTGGTCACGCGCAATGCGGCGGATTTTCAGGACGTGCCGGGGTTGAAGGTACTGGAGTGGTAGGGGCTTGCCGGAGAGGCCTTCTCGCCCGGGCGCTGAGGCCGCTCGTTCAGGCGAGGCCTTCGCAGCAAACCGTATCGAACATCAAAAAGGCGTCGCGCAGCGGCGCGTGGACCAGCGTCGCCCGCCACCAGTTCGCTGCTTCAGGACTTGCGGTCTCCAGGACTTTTATGGCTTCGAGCGAACTGACGCAGAAGCCGCTCCTGACCTGAAGTCGACCTCGAACGCCACCATCGAACTGTTCAAGGGATAGCGGCGGTGGCCCGGTTATGACTCCATAGCCGGTAAGGGTTTGCGGTCGCCTGTTGCCTTCTGCCAGAGGCAGTTCAAGCCCCAACCATTTTTCTCTTATCCAAATGGGGGCTTCCCCCTCTGGAACGGCAATGATCCTTGCTTTCGAATATTCGACGGCCGGCGGCATATCTGACACTCATCACCGCTCAAACACCACCACCCCGTCCACCACGGTCAGCACGGTCTGGGCTTTCAGGATTTCCGCAGGCGGGACGATCATCAGGTCGCGGTCGAAGACCGTCACGTCGGCCTTCTTGCCGGCCTCCAGCGTGCCGCGCGAGCCTTCCGCGAAGGCGGCATAGGCCGGGGCCAGGGTGAGCATCTTCAGGGCCTGGGTGCGGCTGACAGCCTCGTCCAGATGCCAGTCGGCATTGGCGAAGCCGTCCAGGCTGTGGCGATAGACGGCGGCGTAGAACTCGATGCGCGGATCGCCGACCTCGACGGGGGCGTCCGAGCCGGCGGCCACGATCGCGCCGCTCTTCAGCATGTCGTTCCAGCGATAGCCCTCATGCAGCCGGGCCTGGCCCAGGCGGGCCGGGGCGAAATAGAGGTCACCGATAGCGTGGCTGGGCTGCATCGATGCGATGACGCCCATCTTCGAGAAGCGCGGCAGGTCGGAGTCGGCGACGATCTGCGCGTGCTCGATGCGCCAGCGGGCGGTGGTGTCGCCGGCCAGGGTCTCGCCGAACCAGTCCAGGGTCATGCGGTTGCCGCGGTCGCCGATGGCGTGCATGGCCACCTGGGCCTTCACGGCCCGGGCCGCCTTCATCAGGGCCAGACCCTTGTCGCGCTCGGTCAGTTGCAGGCCCAGGCCTTCGGCGTCGCTATAGGGTTCAAGCAGGGCCGCTCCCCGCGAGCCCAGGGCCCCGTCCATATAGAGCTTGATGCCACGCGTGCGGATCAGGCCTGTGCTGTCTTCGAACGGACCGCGCGCCAGCACCTCGGCCGCGCCGCTGGGGTCCATATAGTTGTCGACCCGCAGGCTGAAGGCCTTCTCGGCCGCCAGGGCAGTGAGCAGTTTCAGGTCTCCGGCGTCCACGCTCATATTGCCCAGCCCCGTCCAGCCCCGGGCCGCATAGAGTACGCCGGCCTTTTTCAGGGCCTCGCGGCGGGTGGCGTCCGAGGGCGGCGGGATGACGTTTCGGACCAGGCTCTGGGCGTGGTCGATCATCATGCCGTCGGGTGCGCCGTCCGGTCCTTTCAGGATCTTGCCGCCTTCGGGATCGGGTGTCGCTGTCGTGACCCCGGCTGCGGCCAGGGCTGCGGTGCTGGCCACCATGGCATGGCCGTCGGCGCGTTGCAGGACGATCACCCGGCCCGGGGCGGCCGCGTCGAGATCGGTCCGGTTGGGAAAGCGCTTCTCGGGCCAGTGGGTCTCGATCCAGCCCCGTCCGAAGATCGCACCGTCCGGGTGGGCCTGGGCGTAGGCCTTCACGGCGGCCACCAGTTCGGCGACCGAGGCGGTGGTGTCGAGGTTCAGGGTCATTTCGCGCAGGCCGATGCCGGTCAGGTGGGCATGGGCGTCGACAAAGCCCGGAAAGGCCGTCGCCCCCTTCAGGTCGACATCCCGGGCGTCTTTCGCGGCCTTGCTCTTCGCGGTCTTCAGGTCGCCGACAAACAGGATCGTCCTGTCGCGGATCAGCACGGCTTCGGCCCCGGGCGCGCTTTCGACCCCGGTATGGATCGGGCCGCCATGGATCAGCAGGTCCCCGGCCCGGGCGGTGGTCAGGCTGGTCGCGGCCAGCAGGGCGGCGAGGATGATGCGGCGCATGGCAAAAACTCCCGAAAGGCTCGGTGGGGAGGGTAGGCCACTGCTCGAAAGCCGCAACAGGCCTGTTATGATGCGGGCATGACGGGGCAGGCCTTTGCACTTTTTGACACGCCGATCGGGCGTTGCGGCATCGCCTGGGGCGAGTCGGGCCTGATCGGCATGCAATTGCCGGAGGCGACGGCGGTCGCGGCCTGGGCGCGACTGCGCCAGCGATTCCCCGAGGCCGCCGAATTGCCGCCGCCGCCGGAGATCGAACGGGTGATTGACCGGATCGTGGCTCTGCTGGCTGGAGGCCGTGATGATCTGGCCGATGTGGCGCTGGACCAGACCGGCGTCCCGGCCTTCAACCTGCGGGTCTATGAGATCGCCCGGGCCATCACGCCGGGCCTGACCTCGACCTATGGCGAGGTGGCACGGGCCATGGGGGAGCCGGGCGCGGCACGGGCCGTGGGCAAGGCCCTGGGCGAGAACCCGTGGCCCATCGTCGTGCCCTGTCACCGGGTTCTGGCCGCATCGGGACGCATGGGCGGGTTCACCGCCGACGGCGGCCCCACGACCAAGGCCCGGCTGCTGACCCTGGAGCGCGCCAGAACCAGCGCGATGCCGGCCCTGTTTGATCTGGAGTTTTCAGTCGCCCCGCCCCGGGCCTGGCCGGCGGGTTAACGCCCCGGCCGGAATCGGCGAACAGGCACGAAACGAATCATGACCGAATCAGCGACGTTCGCCGATTCAGCCTTTGTTCCCTACAAGCTATTGTAGCTTAACCGGGATTAACCACAAACCGATATCCGTCGGGCCTACTTCCCCGGGGACGGGCAGGTGGGGCTGATCCGGCGGGCATTGAGGGTGGCGGCCATGGGCAGTCCGTTGACGGTCCTGCCGCTGACATCCAGCCGGAAGCTCTCCGGCGTATAGGAGCCCTTGGCGGTCACCGGCGCGGTGCGGCCTTTCTTGTCGGTCCAGACCCCCTTCAGGAGAATCCGGCCGTCGCGGACGACCCGCGTGTCGTAGGCGCAGCTGTAGCGCTTGAGGCAGATGCCGCGGTTGAAGTTCTCGACATCCTTCTGGGTCAGGCAGCGACGGTCGCTGTCGACGGGAATCGGGCCGACCCGGGTGTTGTATTCCCACTGACCGGTGAGAATCGTCGTCGGTGCCTTGGTATCGGCGTCCTGGGGCGGGGCCAGGGCGAGGGCCGCTCCGGCAGCCAGAAGGGCGCAGGCAGTGGCGACAGTGGCCGCGACGGGGACGAGCAAACGCATTGGATTCCTTCTCCTTCTGACGCGTCACTATATAGAGTGCGCAGATGAACCGCGCCTGATGGCGATGTTTGGACGCGTGACAGCCCGGCGCGGCTTGACTCGGCAAGCCCCCTTCGCCTATATCGCCCGCTCTCGCGCGGCGGTCCGCCTCTCGCGCGCCGAATTCATGTTGCGGAGCCTTTGGCTTCGCCCAGCCAAGGTAACGTCATGTCGCGCCGCTGCGAACTCACCGGTATCGGTCCGATGGTCGGCCACAATGTGAGCCACTCGAACATCAAGACCAAGCGCCGCTTCCTGCCGGCCCTGTCGCCCGCCACCCTGGCGTCCGACTCGCTGGGTCAGACCTTCAAGCTGCGCATCAGCAACGCTGCCCTGCGCACCCTGGACTTCAAGGGCGGCCTGGACGTGTTCCTGCTCAACGCCAAGGACGAGCAGCTGTCGCCGCGCGCCCTGAAGATCAAGGCCCAGGTCAAGGCAAAGGCCAAGGCTGCTGCCACGGCCGTCGCCGCCTAAGCGACGATCCGGATCGAAATTGTAAAAGCCCGCGAAGCGCAAGCTTCGCGGGCTTTTTCGTGTCCTGAGGGCGGGGCTCAGCCCTCCTGGGCCCGGCGCGCGGCTTTCGCGACGTCTGGGCCCCTGACAGCGTCCCGCGCCTGCCCGAGGTGTGCCAGGCCATAGGCCAGCCGCCCTTCCCAGTGGTCCAGAAGCGGTGCGCCCGCGCCGAGGGCCGCGTGCATCTGCTCCAGCGTCCGGTCATCGGGAGCCACCCCGTCGAGCCTCTGGCCGGGCTTCTCGGCTGCGGCACCGGCCAGGAAGGCCAGGGCGTGGAAGAGGTGGCTGATCTGACGGGCCAGAAACAGCCGCGCGGTTTCGGCTCCGGTCGGCGCGCGCCCGAAGTAGCGTGTCAGAAACACCGCCTCGGTCTCCGGGGTGCGCGCAAAGACGTTGGCGACCGCCGAGAGATCGACATAGCGATCGGCCAGGAAGGCCGCTTCCCAGTCCACCAGCCAGGGGCGCACGCCGTCATGGACGATGTTGCGGGGATTGACGTCGTTATGGCTGGAGACGTTGTCGACCGGCAGGGGGCGATAGGCCCGTGACAGGCCGCCGAGGGTCTCGCGGATCGTCGCGGCGACATCGGGGGTCGGAAGGGCCGTCGAGAGCACCTGGCCGGCCAGACCTTCCAGCGCATCCAGATAGCCGATCAGCGGCGGGAAGGCGGGCGCGGCGTGGAGTCTGGCCAGCAGACCGGCGAGCTGGGCCATCCTGTCCGGGTCCGCCTTGCCTGGCTGTTCTTCCGGTGTGCCCGGCTGAATGAAGTCGGTTACCGACACGCCATCCTCGTCAGAGCTGAACAGGACGCGGGGGGCCACGCCGGCCTGGGCGGCGATCTGCATGCAGGCATGGGTGCGGGCCGGGTCACGTATCGCGTCGCGGGCGGGCTGGATCCGCAGAAGGCAGGATCGGCCCTGGCGCTCGACCCGATAGACACCGGCCCCGGACAGGCCGCCGGTCAGCGGCGTGATCGAGTCGGGCTCTTCACCGGCGAAAACCTGTTTCAGGGCGCGCAGGGCGGCGGGGCGGTGTTGTTCGGGCAGGGGCATGACACTCTCCAGGGGAGTGCCATATTTACCCGGATGATAATCGAGTCAATATTGTCCGGGTAAAATAGTGGGATAGCCGGTGCCGCTCCGGACAAGCAAAACCCGGCGCGACTGGGCCGCGCCGGGTTTGGTACGCTACTGAAACGGTAGGTTGGTTTAGCGCGCGGCGATCAGGGCGCCCGAGACCGGCTGGGCGGTGTTATAGGCCGTCAGAGCCGGGCTCTTGATCTTGGCCACGGCGTCATTGACCGAGGCGCGGACGCAGGCGGGGTACAGGTAGCCGGCCAGGGATTCGCTGCGGACGTCCTGCCAGCAAACGGTGCTGGCGGCCTTCACGATGTCGGTCCGGATCTGCTCGGCCGACTTGCCGGCGACCTTGACGCGCAGTTCGGTAGCCGAAGCCGGAGCGGCGACGGTCAGGGCGATGGCCGAAACGGCCAGGGCGATGGTGCGGATCATGTTCGTAGTCCACGAAAGGGGGTTGGGTTCAACCTCCTCCCGACGCGTTCCTCTGACGGTCCGTCCGGTCTCGCCGCTTGTCCGTCGGGAAAAAGCCATAGTCCAGCTTTTCTGGGTGATCAACGATAATGTTGCATCGCACAGTTAATTCCGGCCGTTGCTGCGATGCGATGCAGATGGGTCTGCGAGGTCCGCAAGCTGGAGGGCAAAGGGCCCTAGCGGCGTTTCGGCGGCTTCTTTGCCGGCCTCGCCGGCTGGGGCGGCGGCGGTGGGGGCGGGGTCCAGTCGAACGCCATCAGCAAGGTCCGCTCGCCCGGCAGGGCCCCGTCGTCCGACAGCAGATAGACGCGCGTCGCCCCAGAGGGCGCGCGGCTGAGCACCACGCCCTCGAAATTGTCCCGCGTGGTCGAGCCGTCGATATGCAGGCTGGCGAACTGAACCTGCCGGGTCGATGGGGCCAGGGGATCGGCAACAAAGCGCAGCAAGCCGCGCCAGCCACGGATCGGGTCGTAGCTGCGGTGCAGGGTGGCTACGGCCTTGCCGTCGAAGGCCGTCATCGCTGTCAGCCCCCAGAGGAAGTCCGGACCGGGCTGGGGCGCGATTGACTGGCAGGTGGTCGACAGCCGGCACAGCCACAGCTCGCCTTCCTCGCCGCCGACCAGATAGGCGTCCGGGCCGGCCACCGGGTAGGCGGCGATGGCCTCCATGCCTTCATTGTCAGGAAAGATGGTCGACGGCATGGGCGCGCGGCGGGGCGGGCCCCAGCCCCCGTCGGGCAGGGCCGGATACAGCCAGATGCGGTGCTGGTGCTCGAAGCTGACCAGCCGGTCGCCATTGGCCAGGATGGCGATCCCCTCGGCATCGCCCGCATCCTTGCCCTGCAGCGGTTGGCCCTCGGGATCCCGGAAGGGCTCCAGCTTGCCGTCGGTCAGGCCGACCAGCCGCCCGGCCTCGTCCAGCTTCAGGCGGGCCGAGACGCGGTCGCCATTATCGGTAACGGCCTGCAGGGTCCCGTCTCCGGCGATCGCCATGTCGGAGAGGCCGTGTAGGCGGGTCGTCTGCGGGCTGGTGATGGCGATGCCGCCCGCATAGCTGAAGCCTTCCAGCATCGTTCGGCCCGGATCGGACGCATCCAGAGGGACCGCGACGGTCTGAAGCACGATGTCGGGGCCGGCCTTCACCGGGGCGGCCGGCAGGGGTGGTGCCGGTGCAGGGCGGGGGGCACAGGCCGCCAGGAGGCCGAGGCCGACGACCAGGCCGATCGACGATCCGGCTCGAATCACGCGGGAACCTTGCGCGCCGGCTTGGGAGCCTGGGCCTGCACGGTCGGCAGGGGCGCCAGAAGGCCGCGAGCCTTCTTCATCGCCCGGGGTTCCTCGTCAAACAGCGAGGCCAGCTGTTCCACCAGCACGCCGCCCAGTTGCTCGACATCGACGATGGTCACGGCCCGGCGATAGTAGCGGGTCACGTCGTGACCGATACCGATGGCGATCAGCTCGACAGGGCTCTTGTCCTCGATCTCGGCGATGACCTGACGCAAGTGGCGCTCCAGATAGTGGCCCGAATTGACGCTCAGGGTGGAGTCGTCCACCGGTGCGCCGTCGGAGATCACCATCAGAATGCGGCGAGCTTCGGGCCGGCCGACCAGGCGCTGGTGGGCCCACATCAGGGCCTCGCCGTCGATGTTCTCCTTCAGCAGGCCCTCGCGCATCATCAGGCCCAGATTCTTGCGGGCTCGGCGCCAGGGCGAGTCGGCGGCCTTGTAGATGATGTGGCGCAGGTCGTTCAGGCGACCCGGCGACGGCGGCTTGCCGGCCTTGACCCATTCGTCGCGGCTGGTGCCACCCTTCCAGGCCCGGGTCGTGAAGCCCAGAACCTCGGTCTTGACGCCGCAGCGCTCCAGCGTGCGGGCCAGGATGTCGGCGCAGACGGCCGCCACCATGATCGGACGACCGCGCATCGAGCCGGAATTGTCGATCAGCAGGGTGACGACCGTGTCGCGGAACTCCTGGTCTTCTTCCTGCTTGAACGAGAGGGGCGCGGTGGGATCGATGATCACCCGGGTCAGGCGGGCGACGTCCAGCATCCCTTCCTCGAGATCGAAGGTCCAGGCCCGGTTCTGCTGGGCCAGCAGGCGGCGCTGCAGCTTGTTGGCGAGGCGCGACACCACGCTGGAGAGGGCCGACAGCTGCTGGTCCAGATAGGCGCGCAGGCGGGTCAGTTCCTCGGCGTCGCAGAGGTCTTCGGCCGGCACCACCTCGTCATAGGCATTGGTGAAGATCTTGTAGGCCGGCTCTCCGGGCTGGGCCGGGCCACTGTCCGGACGGGCCGGCTTGGCGCCGTCGCCCATCTCCGGCGATTCCTCGGTATCCTCGGGCTCGCCCTCCTGCTCGGACTGGACCATCTCCTCGTCACCGGCTTCGGTGTCGCGGTCCGAGGCCTCAGACTCCTGGGGCGAGGAGCCCTCGGGCTGTTCGCCCTCGCCTTCACCCTCGTCCTCGTCGGAGTTTTCGGTCGGCTGGTCTTCCTGGCCTTCTTCCTCGTCCGAGGTCTCGCTGGCGTCGGACAGCTCTTCGCCGAGGTCGAGGTCGCGCAGGATCTCGCGCGTCACCCGGGCGAAGGCCGCCTGGTCGTCGATGGCGGCGGCGAGGCGGTCGAGGTCCTTGCCCGCCTTCAGCTCGATGTCGTTGCGCAGGATATCGACCAGGGCCCGGGCGCCTTCGGGGGGCGCATCGCCGGTCAGGCGCTCGCGCACCATCAGGCCGAGGATCTCGGCCATCGGCGCGGACTGGCGGTCCAGCGCCACAGTGCGGGTCAGGCCCTGCTTTTCGAGGCGGGCCTCGAGGGCGGCGGTGAGGTTGCCGCGCACCCCGCCCATGGCATTGGCCCCGATGGCCTCCAGCCGGGCCTGCTCAATCGACTCGAAGGCCGCCTGGCCGTCGGGCGAGCTGGGCCGGGCCCGGGCATGGGCGACCGCGTCATGGTGGGCCAGACGCAGGGCCATCTGGTCGGCCAGCCCCCGGATCCGGGCGGCCTCGCGGCTGTTCAGGTCGCGCGGCGGATGCGGCAGGATCGCCCGCTTGCCCAGCAGCTGGGGCCCGTCGCCCGAGAAGACGACCTCGAGGTCCGGCGTTTCGGCAAGCGAGCGCGCGGCGTGCGCCAGGGCGCGCTTGAAGGGTTCGGTCGGGTTTTCGGGCTTGGACGCCATGACTATCGGTTACCGGTGGACGGCGGCGAAGACAAGGAACGCCGCACGGTCTGGAGGGTTGTTTCCGCAGAAGCGCTGCCGGCTTCCCGTCGAAGGAAAACTGCCATGCTGAAGTGGGCCATCATTCTTGCCGTTGTCGCCCTGATCGCCGGGGCCCTGGGGTTCACCGGGATCGCGGGGGCTGCCGCCGGCATCGCCAAGATCCTGTTCTTCCTGTTCCTGATCGGCTTCGTGGTCGTGCTGCTGCTCGGGGCCACCGTGTTCAGGACCGTGTCCAAATAGGGCTCTGCCGCGAGGCCGGTCCGACGGACCCGCCTCGCGGCCTTGCATCCGGGCCTAGCGAGCGCCGTAGGCCTTCGACTGCTCGCCGACCAGGGCCACCAGATCACCCATGGCCAGATTGACGTCGATCAGGTGCAGGCCCCAGTCCTTCAGCGGCTGGCCGAAGATCAGGATGTCGCCGGTGATCTCGTCGACCCGGGGGTCGGCGGGGTCTGCGTTGACGTCCACCGACAGGTAGGTGAAGTCGCCGGCGCTGACGCAGTGGCCTGAGACCAGGCCCGGCGTCGCCACGAACGGGGTGGTGACCTTAAGACCCTTGGCCCAGGGCTTGGGCGTCGCCGCCGAGCTGCCCATGCCGAGCACGCTGAAATACGAGCCCAGCACCACCGGGTCGGCCTGGCCCTTGCCGGCCAGCAGGGCCGCCGGATTGACGCAGGCCGAGCGCAGGCCTTGAGGATCGGTGCGGCCGAAGCGGCTGTTGGCCGGCGGCGGCGCGGTGGTCCGGAACGAGACGTAGGACACCAGACAGCCCGTCTGGCCGGCGTTGCTGCAGGACGGGATCGAGCCGTAGTTGCCGGCCGTATCGACGGGCGTGTTCATCCCGAGGATCAGGGCCGACACCATCTGCTTCTGGGCCGGCTTGCCGTCGATCTCTTCCTTCAGAAGCTGCAGGATCATCCGCGAGCCCTGGCTGTGACCGATCAGGACGACGCCCCGGCCGTTGTTCTGGTGGGTCATATAGTGGTTCCAGGCGTCGCGGACGTCGCCATAGGCCAGGGCCGCATCGCCCCCCTGGCCGCCCATCATCACCTTGCGCAGGGCCGCCAGGGTGATCTGGCGATACATCGGCGCATAGAGTTTGCACTGGGCGGCAAAGCGCGCCAGCTGCTGGTTGACCACCGAGCGTTCGGCCTCGTCGATGCTCATGTCGCTGTTGGGGCCCGGATCGGTCGAGACCGTCGGATAGACATAGAAGCAGTCGATCGGCGGGGCTTCGGCGGCCTTGAAGGTCTCGACGCTGGCCTTGCCGTCAGTGGCGACGATCGTCGTGGTCTGGTCGGCGGTGCAGGCATCGCTGCGGCCCGGCAGGCACAGCCACGACTCGGCCTTGCCGTAGTCATTGGCCGAAGCCGTCGCCGGGGTCTGGGCGCAGGCGGCTCCGCCCAGCAGCAGGCCGGCGGTCAGGCCGAGGCCGGTCAGGACCCGGCGAACCGGCATCATCTTGGACATGGTTTCCCCCACTTTGCGCTCAAACGCTTGTTCGTGAAGAGGATGGGCGAAACTGCGCCGCCCGCCAAGCGGCAAGATCGGGGCGGACAGGGCTTCCGGTCTGGCCCCGGGCTTGCGGCGCGAGCGGTCTGCTGTCGCAAAACGGCACAGTCCTGCGTGTTTGACCTTCCAAGGCGTGACCATGACCCTCAAGACCCTTCTGCTCGTCGGCTCCATGGCAGCCCTCGCCGGTGCCACCGCGCCGGTCGCGATCAGCCCGGCCCTGGCCGACGGCTATCCCGCCTGCCTGTGCAAGCCCGCCAAGCCGGTTGTGAAGCGCAAGGTCGTCAAGCGTCGTCCCGCGCCGGTGAAGGTCGTCTATGTCGACCGGCCGGTGGACCGGGTGGTCGAGAAGATCGTCGAGCGCCGGGTCGAGGTTCCCGTGGACCGGATCGTGGAAAAGATCGTCGAACGGCCCGTCGAGCGCATTGTGGAAAAGCCGGTCTATGTGGACCGTCCCGTTGACCGCCCCGTGGATCGCATTGTCGAGAAGATCGTCGAGCGCCGCGTCGAGGTGCCGGTCGAGCGCGTGGTGGAAAAGATCGTCAAGGTGCCGGTCGACCGTCCGGTGGACCGTATCGTCGAAAAGGTGGTCGAGCGCCGGGTCGAAGTGCCCGTCGACCGGGTGGTCGAGAAGGTCGTCGAGCGTCCGGTCTATGTGGACCGCGTGATCGACCGTCCCGTCTATATCGAGCGTCCGATGCCGGCCCCGCTTCCCGAACTGCGCCGCGTCTATGTCGAGCCCGTCCGGCCGATGCCGGACCATGGCTGCGACTGTGAGGTCCGGGGCCATGATGCCGGGGCCTATGGCAGCAGCCAGGTCCTCCATGACAGCCGCGATGTCTCTGAGAGCGCGGTCTACGAGTCGAGCCAGAGCGGCTATAGCTATGGCTATGAGAGCCGCAGCGCCTATGGCGACGCGTCTTATGGCGATCAGAGCGGTGGCGGGTATTACGGCTCCAATGTCCGCTACGGCGTGGGCGGCGGCTGGCACCCGCAGGGTGCCCTGCCGATGCCGCGCCCCGACAGGCCGCAGGGTCATGACGGCTATCGTGGGCCGGTTCCGGGCGAGACCTATGTCCAGGGGCCCCGCGTCAACAGCCGCGACCACAGCCGGCCCCGCCGCCCCGACCGTTACGGGCAGTAGGGTTTCAGGGTCTCAGACCGGCAGCCAGCGGCGGGGAAACTTGTCGCCGAGCGCCCGGGTTTCCCCCGGCCTGAGGCCCAGCTCGACCATCCGGTAGGCCACGATCTCGCGCAGGGCCTCGACCGGCTCGACGCCCCGGAACGGGCTGGACGCCACGCCGCCGGCCTCCAGCGCCCGGTCCACGGCCGACCACTCGGCCTGGGCCCTGTCGGCCTTGCCGACCCCGAAATAGTGCCGCACCGGATAGGGCTCGCCCGCCACCTCGACCATCACGCCGATGACCCAGCCTTGAACGATCAGATCGGCATCGGGGCGCTGGCGGAACATGGCTGCTGCTTGGCCGGGCGCGAGGGCGGCGTCAACCGGGGACCGGAAAATGGTCCCTCTCTCTTTGAGAGAGGAAGGGGGGGGAGCGTGAACATGGGCCGGGTAAAACAGCAAACGCTCCACCGGATTCAATTTCCTTGTCATCCCGGCCGTAGCGTAGCGGAGCGCCGGGACCCAGGGAGTGCCTCACTGCCGTCGCCCCTGGGTCCCGGCGCTCCCGCCCTCACGGGCGTCCGGCCGGGATGACAAGGTATTTGGCGGTGTGGGGCTGCGCCCCGAAGGGAACTTTCGGGATTCCAATCTGGGCGGCCGGCGACCTTTTCGCCCTGCTACTGGCTCACTCGGCTCACGACGAAATCGTTGAACTGTGAACCCGCGAGTTCACGCTCGATGACTTCCGCCGCGATCTTGTAGTCAACCACCAGACAGAAGGCTTCCATCGACCCGGAGCCGATCGATCCTCCGTCGCAATGACCAAGGCCGCGCCACCCGGTCAGTTCGTTCAGAAAGTCCTCCAGCGCGTGTCGCTGACGAAGATGTCGCTTTGTGCCCGCTCCAGTGATTGCCTTGCTGACCAAAAGGCCGATGTGCTTTGTTTCCGGAACAGCCGCAAAGCCGTCAGCCTTCGCCTCTGCAGCTATGGCCTCCATCACCTCTCGCTGCCGAACCGGCCCTGACGCCGCATGTTGCGAGGTAGAGCCCCGTTCGCCGTAGACGCCGACATGCTCGACGACATTTTCGCCGTCGGCCCAGGCTTCACGATACAGCAACCGTCCATCTTGGCGCTTGTAGAGCTTAAGCGTCTCAGGGGCTCGCACGGCATCCTCGAGCCGCTGGAGATAGGCGTGAATCTCGTGCGGCTGGAGCGCGACAATCCCTTGTTTGAACACTTCGGCCTCAAAGGCACTTGGAGGCTGGAAGCCGATGGATGGCCTTTGTCCCGACCCATTTTCAAAAGCGTAGACAGGCTTGAGCGAGAGCAAGGGCTGGGGAGGAGAAACCGCCAACTGTTCCGCCACGGTCTCGATCAGTCGTGACAGGCTCGACCGCTCGTCAGGCGTCAACCGCGTCTTGTGAACAGATGAGAGTGCCGCCTGACTGGCCTTTGCTACCGCACGGACACGATCAGCCCAACGGGCACCGATCCACGCGTCATATTCGAGGTAGGCCTCGGTAAAGAAGACGCCACTGTCGCGCGAATAGCTGGCGCGACCCTTGCCTGGCGGCTGCATGACCGGATGCGCAACGCCGAAGCAAAACGCCAGTTCACTGATCTTCTCGAAACGGGGCTCAAGTTCGGCGAGACGAGCGAGCGAAATCCCGAACGCTTCGACCGTCTGATCCATCGCCGCCTTGACGTCCTCAGACAAGAACGTCAGGCGCATAGTGGTGAGCATAGGGTCGTCGCCTGCGGTGGTTGAAAGCGCAGATGAGGCGTGAAGGCGAATGTCTGCAAGGGGGCGGACGAGGCTTGGCATCGCTTGACGATCCAGACAGTCGCTCTCTCTATGAGAGAGGGACTATCGCCGCCGCCTCATGCCACACCGACCAAAGAAAAAGGGCGGAGCCTTGCGGCTCCGCCCTTCTCTTGTTGGTTCAGCGAGTGCTGACCGGACTTCTTAGAAGTCCATGTCACCCATGCCGCCCATGCCGCCCGGAGGGCCACCGGCCGGAGCGCTCTTCTTGGGCGCTTCGACGATGGCGGCTTCCGTGGTGATCAGCAGGCCGGCCACCGAAGCGGCGTCTTGCAGAGCCGTGCGGACAACCTTGGCCGGGTCGATGACGCCGTCGGCGACCAGGTCGACATACTGCTCGGTCTGGGCGTTGAAGCCGAACGAGGCGCTGGTGCTTTCCAGGACCTTGCCGACCACGATCGAGCCTTCAACGCCGGCGTTTTCGGCGATCTGGCGGATCGGGGCCTGCAGGGCGCGACGGACGATGGCGATGCCGGCGGTCTGGTCGGCGTTGTCGCCGGTCAGGCCCACCAGGGCTTGCGAAGCCTTCAGCAGGGCGGTGCCGCCACCGGGGACGATGCCTTCGTCGGCGGCCGCGCGGGTCGCGTTCAGGGCGTCGTCAACGCGGTCCTTCTTTTCCTTCACTTCGACTTCGGTCGAGCCGCCGACGCGGATCACGGCAACACCGCCGGCCAGCTTGGCCAGACGCTCTTGCAGCTTTTCCTTGTCGTAGTCCGAGGTGGTGTCTTCAATCTGGCGCTTGATCTGGGCGATACGGGCCTCGATCGCGTCCTTCTCACCGATACCGTCGACGATGGTGGTGTCGTCCTTGGTGATCGAGACCTTCTTGGCCTTGCCGAGCATTTCGAGCGAAACGTTCTCGAGCTTGATGCCCAGGTCTTCCGACACGACCTGCGCGCCGGTCAGGATGGCGATGTCTTCCAGCATGGCCTTGCGGCGATCGCCGAAGCCCGGAGCCTTGACGGCGGCGACGCGCAGGCCACCGCGCAGCTTGTTGACCACCAGGGTGGCCAGGGCTTCGCCCTCGACGTCCTCGGCGATGATCACCAGCGGACGGCCCGACTGGACGACGGCTTCCAGCACCGGCAGCAGGGGCTGCAGCGAGGAGAGCTTCTTTTCGAACAGCAGGATGAGCGGCTCTTCGAGCTGAACTTCCATCTTGTCGGGGTTGGTGATGAAGTAGGGCGACAGGTAGCCGCGGTCGAACTGCATGCCTTCGACGACGTCG
>Ga0187842_1000276_pt1 | contig 27202 bp, 26 predicted proteins | sample SpaLakP09_SKY_41_FD_134514 | JGI IMG/M metagenome (GOLD analysis project Ga0187842, IMG submission 134514) | Oligotrophic lake water microbial communities from Sparkling Lake, Wisconsin, USA - SP09_SKY_41 | ecosystem: Environmental > Aquatic > Freshwater > Lake | place: USA: Sparkling Lake... | reverse complement strand
GGTGTTGCCTGTGGGTGACGGCGTCACGACGGTGATCTGCGCCGTCTTTGTGATGGAACCACTCACGGCCGTCACGGTGATGGTGCGCTTGGACTGGTCAGAGCCGATGCGGACCGAGCCGGTGACGAGGCCGGCAGCATCGGTCTTGCTGGCGCTGGTCGAGATCAATGCGTTTGAGTCGACCGAGACGGACACAGGCACGTCGGCCAGCGTGTTGCGCTTGGCATCGACGGCATAGATGGAGACGAGCACGGACCCGCTGCCATCGGTCGGCAGCGTGGAGCCGCTGAGCGTCAAGACGAGGTCGGATGCCGTCGGGCCGGTGGTCGTGCCGCCACCGCCTGGACCCGGGAAAACCGGATCGCCGGCACTGCCGCCGCCGCCACCGCAACCTGACAGCAAGGCCGCCATTCCCAGTCCCAGCGCAGCCTGGGCAAGGCGACGCCAGCCCTGCGTGACGATGGTTTGCAACATGCTCGAACTCCTGAATATCTCTGAATGTCTTGGCGCGTCAGCGCACTGCGGCCCGCTCGCTGACGACCTTGGGCGTCAGGAAGATCAAGAGCTCGGTCTTGGAGGTGGTGCGCGTCTTGTTCTTGAACAGGTTGCCAAGGAAAGGCACGTCACCCAGCAGCGGCACCTTGTTGACGGTTTCGCCTTCGTCCTGGGTGTAGATGCCGCCGATGACGACCGTGCCGCCGTTTTCCACCAGCACCTGCGTCTGCGCGTGCTTGGTGTTGATGGCATAGCCCTGGGGCGTCAGCGTGCCGCGGCTGTCCTTGTTGACGTCCACGTTGAGGATGACGCTGCCCTCGGGCGTGATCTGCGGCGTGACCTCGAGCTTGAGGTTGGCCTTGCGGAAGGCGATGGACGTCGCGCCGCTGGCCGTTGCCACCTGGTAGGGCAGCTCTTCGCCCTGCTCGATGATGGCCTTGACCTGGTCCGCCGTGATGATGCGCGGGCTGGACACGACCTTGCCCTTGCCGTCGGACTCAAGGGCCGACAGCTCCAGGTTCAGGAAGCGATTGGCCGTCGCGCTGAACAGCGACACCGCCACCGTCTGCGCCACCGCGCCGGCAAAGCTGTCCGACGAGGTGTTGGCAGGCAGGTTGACGACGTTGGTGTTGTTGTAGCCCGGGTCAACCGAGGTCTGGCGGGTCTGCCAGCCGACGAGGTTGTAGTTGCTGCCCACCGTCAGGTAGTTGTCGCCACCGACGTTGTAGCCCGGGATGCCACCTGCGCGACCGCGTGCGTCATAGCCACCGAGCTTGACACCCAGCGCCCGGCCGAAGCGGTCGTTGGCTTCGACGATACGCGCCTCGATCAACACCTGGCGCACCGGGATGTCGATCTTGGCGATCATGGCCTGGATCTCTTCAAGTTTGCTCGGGATGTCCGACACGAAGAGCTGGTTGGTACGCGACTCGGAGATGACGCTGCCGCGCGGCGAGAGGATCTTGGTGCCCGAGCTCGAGCCACTGCCGCCGCCCGATGTAGAGCCGATGCTTTGCCCGGTCAGACCCTTGGCAATTTCCTCGGCCTTGACGTAGTTGAGCTGGAAGGACTGGGTGCGCACTGGCTCCAACTGCGCAATGGCGGCCTTGGACTCGAGGTCGAGCTTCTCCTTGGCGGCCAATTCGTCCTTGGGAGCAATCCACAGCACGTTGCCGGACTTCCTCAGGCCCAGGCCCTTGGCCTGCATGATGATGTCCAGGGCCTGGTCCCAGGGCACATCCTTCAGGCGCAACGTGACGTTGCCGGTCACCGTGTCGCTGGTGACGACGTTGAAGTTGGTGAAGTCGGCAATGACCTGCAGCAGCGCGCGAACTTCGATGTTCTGGAAGTTCAGCGACAGCTTGTCGCCCGCGTAGCCGGGCCCCTGGGTCAGCTTGTTCGGGTCGACCTTCTGCTGCCGGACCTCAAGCACGAACTGGTTGTCGCTCTGGTAGGCGCTGTGCTCCCAGTTGCCCTTGGGCTCGACGACCATGCGCACGCGGTCACCCGACTGCGACGTCGTGATCAGCTGCACCGGCGTGCCGAAGTCCGTCACGTCGATCTTGCGGCGCAGATTCTCGGGCAGGCTGGAACGCAGGAACTCGACAACGAGGCCCTGGCCCTGCTGCTGGATGTCGACGCCCACCTGGTTGCTCGGCAGATTGACGACGACGCGGCCGGCGCCATCGGCGCCGCGGCGGAAGTCGATGTCGCGCAGCGCCTGCGGCGCGCTGTTCAGGCTCTGCGCGAAGTGCACGGGCTCGCCCGGCGCCTGCGCCACCGGTGCCGAGGCGCTCAGCACAAGCACGAGGGCGGTGCCTTCCAGCTTGGCGCTGTAGGTGGATGCCTGCCGCAGGTTCAGCACGACGCGCGAACGGTCACCCGCCTGCGCCACGTTGGCCGAGCGCAGATTGCCCTGGTTGATGTCGACAAGGTTGCGGCCGATGGCGTTCACGACGCCGGGCAGATCGATGGCGATACGAGGCGGCGTCTGGACCGTGAAGCCCGCGGGCACGGCAGACAGCGGCTCGCTCAGTTCGATGCGAACGACGTCTACACCGGCCTGCTGGCTGGTGTTGATCGACTTGATCTGGGTCTGCGCCCATGCTGCGGGCGCGCTCAAAAGCGCGACGGCAACCCCCAGCAACCAGCTACGGCCCATAGCCTTGTTCTCCTGCAATGTCTTCATCGTCCCTTCTCCTGTAGCTGGAGGGTACCGGTGCGTTCAATCCACTCGCCCGCAGCGTCCTGGACGACTTCTCGCAACGTGATCTCGGTCTCGGTGATCTTGGTGATCCGGCCAAAGTTCTGGCCAAGGTAGTCACCCATCTTGACGTTGTAGTAAAGGTTGTCGACGCGCAGCAGCGCATACAGCCGCTTGTCGCGCGTCATGCTGCCGACCATCGCCATGCTGTCCAGCGGATAGGCTTCCAGCGGCTCTTTGCGCCGGTTGATCTCGGCGGTCAGCAACGAGTTGGGCTGGGCAGCTTCCTGCTTGATCGCGACGCTGAGCTTCTGCGTGCTGAAGGGCTCGACGCCGGCGCCTGATTCATAGGGCTGCGGCAGGAACTTCTTAGGCGGCAGAAGCGGCGTGACGGAAGGCTTGGCCTCCTTGCGCTGCTGCTCCATCCACTGGCGCAGTTCGTCCCGGTCACTGCCGCAGCCGGCCAGGGCCGTCAGCGCGGCCATACAAATCAGCTGGCGCCTCATTTCTTGCCCCCCGCTGCCTTGGACGCGGCCTTCTTCTGCTCAGCCACTTCCGTCGGGTCCAGATACCGGTAGGTGCGCGCGGTCGCTTCCATGCTCAACGGGCTGTTCGGAGCGGCCGGCGCCACCACGACGAGGTTGTGCAGCGTGACGATGCGCGACAGGTTGGACACGTCGGCCGCAAAGGCGCCGATGTCGTGATAGCGGCCCGACACGCGCACCGCGATCGGCAACTCGGCGTAGTAGTCCTTGACGAGGACCTGCCCGGGGCGGAACAGCTCGAACTGCAACCCGCGGCCGACACCGGCGCTGCTGATATCGGAGAGCAGGGAGTCGATCTCGGCCTTGCCGGGCAACTGCTTTTCAAGCTGAGTCACGTACTCCTCGACCTGACTCTTCTGCTTGCGCAACTCGGGCAGGTTGACGGCCTGACCGAGCTTGTTGCGGAAGTCGTCGCGCAGTTGGGGTTCGCGGTTGTGCTCGGCTTCCAGGCGGTCCTGTTCGTCCTGCAGCAGGAAGACATAGCCAACGCCGCAGACGGCCAGCATGACGAGCAAGCCCGCGCCGATCTTGGGCGCGAGCGGCCACTGGCCGGGCTCTTTGTAATTGAGGTCCTTGAACTGGCTGGCGAAATCCGCGAACCAGGCGTTCACATCGATCTTGGGCAGGGAAGCGGCCATGACGATCAGCCCTTCTTGGGTACAGACGCGCCCGATGCAGGGTCACGCGGCGGCACCTTGATCGAGACCTTCATGGAGAAGTCGAGCAGCCGACGCTGATCGCGCGTATTCGTGGTGACCGCGGCCAGCTTCACCTCGATGAGGTCGGGCTTTTCCAGCCATTCCGAACCGCGCGACACGTTGCGCAGGAACTCCGAGACGCGCTCATTGGTCTGTGCAATGCCACTGACCGTGACGACCTTGTCGGCCTGCCGGATGGCGGTCAGGTAGACACCCTCGGGCGCCAGCCGCGCCAGGTCGTTGAGCAGATGCACGGGCGTGTTGCGGTCGGTCTGCAGGTCTTCCACCGCGCGCTGACGCGACTTCAGGGACTCGATCTCGGCCTTGAGGTTGGCGATGTCCTTGATCTGCGCCTCCAGGCGCGAGATCTCGCTCTGGATGTACTGGTTGTGCGACTGCTGTTCCTGCGTGAGGAACTGCAGCAGCAGATAGGCGGCCACGACGATGCCCGCGCCAACGATGGCCGCCAGGCCCATCCCGGCGAAGAAGGCGGTCTTGCGCCGCTTGCGCCTTTCCTCGCGGTAAGGCAGCAGGTTGATCAGAATCACTGGAAGAACCTCCGCATCGCGAGGCCGCAGGCGGTCAGATAGGACGGCGCCTCACGCTGCAGCTTGGATTCGCGCACCGTCGAGGCCAGACCCATGTTGTCGAATGGATTGACCACCATGCAGGCAAAGCCGGTCAGGTCGGTCACTCGCTCCTTGAGCCCAGGCAGGGTGGCCGTGCCGCCGGCCAGCATCACGTAGTGCACCTTGTGATGCGGCGTGCTGGTGAAGAAGTACTGCAGCGCCCGGCCGATCTCCTGGGACAGGCTGTCGACGAAGGGCGTCAGCACGCTGGTCTCGTAGTCCTCCGGCAAATCGCTGGACAACTTCTTCTGCTCGGCCTCCTCGAAGGAGAAGCCGTACTGGCGCGAGATGAGTTGCGTCAGCTGAGAGCCGCCAAAGGACTGGTCGCGGTCGTAGAGGAGTTCGTCATCACGCAGCACCTTGAGGCTGGTGGTGTCGGCACCGATCTCGAACAGGGCGACGAGCGCGTCGCGGCCCTCGTTGGGCAGAGCGGCAATGAGGCGGCCCATCGCCATGCGCGAGGCATGCGACTCGATGTCCAGCACCACAGGCCGCAGGCCGGCCGCTTCAGCCAGGCCCTGACGGTCCTGGACGCGGTCCTTGCGGGACGCAGCGATCAGCACCTCGACGTCACCCACCGACGTCGGGCTGGGGCCAATGACACAGAAATCCAGGCTGACCTCGTCGAGCGAGAAGGGGATGTATTGATTGGCTTCGGCCTCGACCTGCAGTTCGAGTTCTTCCTCGCGCAGACCGGCCGGCAGCATGATCTTCTTGGTGATGACAGCGGACTGCGGCATGGCCAGCGCGGCGTCGCGCGTCTTGCTGCCACTGCGGGCCACGACGCGGCGCACGGCGTCGGCGACTTCGTCGAATTTCTCGATCTGGCCGTCGACGATCCAGCCTTTTTCGAATGGCTCGCTCGCGAAACGCTCCAGCACGAATTCGCCGCTCTTGGTCTGGTTGAGTTCCACCAGCTTGACGCTGGATGAACTGATATCCAGACCAATCAAGGCCGGGTGCTTGCGACCCAAAAGTGCGTCAAGTATTCCCATGCCCTTGTTGCCGATGCGCGGATTTACGTATCGGACTATTAATAAGTTACTTGAATGCTAGCAGCAAAGCCGTTGACGCCGAACGGAAATCCGGCGCGAGCTCGTAACGCCACGTTGCTAAACATACACGATCAGACAGGATTGCAAGCTCCTGAAAAACACAGGGGAAGCGTTCGTTTGGCACGGCATTTGTAGCCACGTTTGGTATACGGGAGCCCTCACACGGCGCTTCCTATAATCGGCCGACTCTCTCCAAAGCGCCCGCAGGCGCGACTTGCCGGCACATGAAAGACAAGCCTCGATCCGCTGCGCCCAGCCCCTCGGCTGCGGCCTCCGCAGTTGTCGGCTCACCCCCCGCCTCCCGCTCGACCGCCTCGCTCAGCACCCGCCTGGGGCATGTGGCGCTATGGGCCGTGGGCTTGCTGGCGGGCGGCATTGTCGCCGTGGCCTTGCTGCTGGCCCTGGGCTTGGCGCTGGCCTACCCCAACCTGCCCGACATCGGCGGCCTGACTGACTACCGCCCCAAGCTGCCGATGCGCGTGCTCTCAAGCGACGGCGTGTTGATGGGCGAGTTCGGCGAGGAGCGGCGCAGCTACCGGCCGATCGAGCAGATCCCCAAGCTGATGCAGGAGGCCGTGCTGGCCATCGAGGATGCGCGCTTCTATCAGCACGGCGGCGTCGACTACCTCGGTGTCATCCGCGCGGGCCTGGCAAACGTGGGCGAGTCGCGCAGCCAGGGCGCATCGACGATCACGATGCAGCTGGCCCGCAACTTCTATCTGTCGACCGAGAAGACCTTCACCCGCAAGATCTACGAGATCCTGCTGGCGCTGAAGATCGAATCTGCCCTGCCCAAGGAAAAGATCCTCGAGATCTACATGAACCAGATCTTCCTGGGCCATCGCGCGCACGGATTTGCGGCGGCCAGCGAAGTCTATTTCGGCAAGACGCTGGACAAACTGAGCATCGCCGAGGCCGCGATGCTGGCCGGGCTGCCCAAGGCGCCGTCGGCCTACAACCCCATCAACAACCCCAAGCGCGCCACCATCCGCCAGCAATACATCATCGAGCGGATGTACGAGACGGGCTACATCACCGAGGAACAACGCGACGAGGCCAAGGCCGAGAAGCTGCGCATCCGGCCGGTGCAGGAGTCGGTCTCCCACGCCGAGTTCGTGGCCGAGGCGGCGCGGCAGTTGATCTTCAGCCAGTACGGCGACGAAGCCTATTCGCGCGGGCTGAACGTCTACCTGACGCTGAACAGCGCCGAGCAGAACACGGCCTACCGGGCGCTGCGCCGCGGCATCCTCGACTACGAAAAGCGCCAGGTCTACCGCGGCCCCGAGGCCTATGCCGACCTGCCTGGCGACGCCAAGGCGCTGGACGCCCGCATCGCAGAGGCGCTGGCCGACCACCCGGCCAACGACGAACTGCTGGCTGCCGTCGTGCTGGAGGCGGACCCCAAGAAGGTCACCGCCGTGCTGCAAAGCGGGGACACGATCTCCATCGTCGGCGAGGGCCTGAAGCCTGCCACGTCCGGCCTGTCCGACAAGGGCAACCCCAAGACCCGCATCCGCCGCGGTGCCGTCATCCGTGTCGTCAAAGGCCCCAAGCAGAAGGACGGCGGCGAGTGGACCGTCACGCAGCTGCCCGAGGTGGAAGGCGCCTTCATCTCCCTGGACCCGCACAACGGCCAGGTGCGCGCCTTGGTGGGCGGCTTCGACTACGCCAAGAACAAGTTCAACCATGTGACGCAGGCCTGGCGCCAGCCCGGCTCCAGCTTCAAGCCCTTTATCTATTCCGCAGCGCTGGAAAAAGGCTTCACGCCGGCCACCATCGTCAACGACGCGCCGCTGTTCTTCGATGCCGGCACGACCGGCAGCCAGCCCTGGGAGCCCAAGAACTACGACGGCAAGTTTGAGGGGCCGATGCCGCTGCGCACAGCCCTGGCCAAGTCCAAGAACATGGTATCCATCCGCGTGCTGCACTCGGTCGGCGTTCACTATGCGCAGGAATGGCTGACACGCTTCGGCTTCGAGGCGGAGAAGCACCCGGCCTATCTGACGATGGCACTCGGCGCCGGCTCGGTGACGCCGATGCAGATGGCCCAGGGCTATGCGGTGTTTGCCAACGGCGGCTACCGCGTCAACCCGCAGCTCATCGCCCGCATCACCGACAGTCAGGGCCGCCAGCTCTACGAGGCCCAGCCCGTCACGCTGACCGACGATGCCCGCGCCATCGAGCCGCGCAACGCCTTCCTGATGAGCAGCTTGCTGCAGGAGGTCACGCGCAGCGGCACGGCGGCGCGAGCACAGGCGACGCTCAAGCGCTCCGACATCTACGGCAAGACCGGCACGACCAACGACTCCATGGACGCCTGGTTCGCCGGCTACCAGAAAGACCTGGTCGCCATCGTTTGGATAGGCTACGACCAGCCACGCAAGCTGGGCGACCGCGAGACCGGCGGCGGCCTGAGCTTGCCGGTCTGGATCGAGTACATGCAGTACGCGCTGAGGAACAAACCGGTCGACGAGATGACGCCGCCCGAGGGGGTCATCAACGTGAACGGCGAGTGGTTCTACGAGGAGTACACGGCCGGCAGCGGCGTGCGCGAACTGGCCAACGAGCCGAACGCACCGCCGGCGGCGAGCGACGACGAGAAGAAGTCCATCCTGGACCTCTTCAAGCGTTGATCGGGTTCAGGCGCTGAACGTCAGCGCCTGGCCGGCCTGCTCGCTCGCGCAGCGCGACAGCCGCGTGAGGAATTCCTGGCCTTCGCGATCCACCCACTGCGCGCCGTCCCACTTGAAGTGAAAGCCGCCCGAGCGCGCGGCCAGCCAGAGTTCCTGCAGCGGCGGCTGTGTGTTGAGGATGATCTTGCTGCCACCAGGCATGCTCAGCTCAAGCAGGCCGCCAGTGCGGTGGGTGTCGATGTCAACCACGTCGGCCTCAAGCCAGGCGTCGATCTGCGCCTCGATGCGGGCAAGCAGCGCGTGGGCTTTGGTGAGGTAGTCGGCGTCGGACAGGGACATAAACTGCGGCAATGAAGAAGACAGCCGTCAGTGTAGGTGCGCGCCTTGCAGCGCTGCTGATCACCCTTACCGCCCTTGCGGGTTGCGGACAGAAGGGGCCGCTGACGCTGCCCAAGCAGGGCGACGCGGCGTCAGCGCCCACGCCGGCTCGCTAGTCGCGGCCCTCTTCCACGGCGTGGCAAGCCACGCGCACACCCTTGATCTCCAGCAGCGCCGGCCGCTCGGCCTTGCAGCGCTCGTTCGCCAGCGGGCAGCGCGGGTGGAAGCTGCAACCGCTGGGCGGGTTGAGCGGGTTGGGCACCTCACCCTGCACCGGCGTGCGGGCGCGGCCGCTCATGTGGATGTCGGGAATGGCATCCAGCAGCATGCGCGTGTACGGATGCCGGGGCCGGGCGAACAGCTCGACCTTGCCCGCCACCTCGACCAGCCGGCCAAGGTACATGACGCCGACCTGGTCCGCTACATGTCGCACCACGGCCAGGTTGTGCGAGATGAAGAGATAGGTCAGGCCCTTGTCGCGCTGCAGGTCCTTCATGATGTTGAGGACCTGAGCCTGCACCGACACATCCAGCGCCGACGTCGGCTCGTCGCAGACCAGGAACTCCGGATTCGTCGCCAGCGCGCGTGCAATCGAGATGCGCTGGCGCTGGCCGCCGGAGAACTGGTGCGGGAACTTCTCGGCGTCGGCCGGGTTGAGGCCGACCGAGCTCAGCAGTTCTCCGACACGCTGGCGGGCATCGGCGGCGCCCTTCACGAGACCGTGCTCGCGCAGCGGCTCGGCGACGATGTCCAGCACCTTCCAGCGCGGGTTCAGCGAGGCATACGGGTCCTGGAAAATCATCTGCATGCGCCGGCGCAGCGGCCCTGCCCCGGCGCCGGCCAGCGTCTTGACGATGTCTTCGCCGTCGAAGCTCACGGAGCCACGCGTCGCACCGTAAAGGCCCACCAACAGCCGCGCCACGGTGCTCTTGCCGCAGCCGCTTTCGCCGACCAGAGCCAGTGTCTTGCCGCGCTCGATGGCGAATGAGACGCCGTCGACCGCATGCACGAAGGCCTTGGGCTTGCGCTCGACGACGCGGTTCAGCCAGGGCGGCGACACGTCGAAGACCTTGGCGAGGTCTTTCACCTCGACGAGGGGCCTGCTCATCGCGCCACCTCCACGGTCACGGGCCGCCAGCAGGCAGCGCTGGTCGCCCCGACTTGGGCCAGATCGGGCCGTTCGACGCGACAGCGCTCAACCACGCGGTCGCAGCGCGGATTGAAGGCGCAGCCGGCCGGGATGGCCGTCAACCGCGGCATGGAACCGTCGATCTGCAGCAGGCGCTCGCGGTCCTCGTCCATGGCCGGGATGGAGCCCATCAGGCCCACGGTGTAGGGGTGGGCCGGGCGGTGGATGACGTCGGCCACTGGCCCGATCTCGGCAATGCGGCCGGCGTACATGACGGCCACGCGGTCGCAGGTCTCGGCGATGACACCCATGTCGTGCGTGACCAGCATGACTGCCGCACCCTGGTCTTTGCAGACCTTTTTCAGCAACGCAATGATCTGCGCCTGGATGGACACGTCCAGCGCCGTGGTCGGCTCGTCGGCCACAATGAGCTTCGGGCTGGCTGCCAGGGCCAGCGCAATGACGACGCGCTGGCGCATGCCGCCGGAGAACTGGTGCAGGAAGTGGTCGATGCGCGCCTCGGGCGCCGGGATGCCGGTGGACGCGAGCAACTCGATGGCGCGCGTGCGGGCCTGCGACGCTGTCAGGTCGAGGTGGGTCGTGATCGTCTCGACGAGTTGGTGTCCCACCGTGTACAGCGGGTTCAGCGAGGTCAGCGGGTCCTGGAAGACAGCGCCGATCTCGCGGCCACGCACGCGGCGCATCTGCTCGTAGGGCAGGTTGTCGATGCGCCGGCCGGCAAGGCGAATCTCGCCGGCCGCGATGCGACCCGGCGGGTCCAGCAGGCCGATGATGGCCGCGCCGGTCAGCGACTTGCCAGCGCCGGACTCGCCGACGACGCCCAGAATCTCGCCGGGTGCAATCGAGAAGGAGATGTCGTCCAGTGCCAGCAGCGTGCCGCGGCGGGTCGGGAACTCCACCCGCAGGTGGCTGACTTCGAGCAAGGGAGCAGTCATCGCAGACGGGGATTGAGCGCATCGCGCAGCCAGTCGCCCAGCAGGTTCACGCTGAGCGTGATCAGCACCAGGGTCAGGCTGGGCCAGGCGGTGATCCACCACTCGCCCGAGAACAGATAGTCGTTGCCATTGCGGATCAGCGTACCCAGCGACGGGCTCGTGACCGGCACGCCGACGCCGAGGAAGGACAGCGTCGCCTCGGTGATGATGGCCGAGGCGATCTGGATGGTCGCGAGCACCAGCACCGGGCCCAGCACGTTCGGCAAGACGTGGCGCCGCATGATGCGGAATGACCCGACGCCGATGACGCGGGCTGCCTGCACATACTCCTTGTTGCGCTCCACCAGTGTCGAGCCGCGCACGGTACGCGCGTACTGGACCCAGCCGGTCAGCGAGATGGCCAGCACCAGGACGACGAAGGCCAGGGCATCGGGCGCGTTCGGAAACAGGCTGCGGCCGACACCGCTGATCATCAGCGCGACCAGGATGGACGGGAAGGACAGCATCACGTCGCAGATGCGCATGACGAAGGCGTCGGTCCGCCCACCTAGGAAGCCCGCCAGCAGCCCAAGGCTGACGCCGATGACGATGGACAGCAGCACCGAGGCGATGCCCACGAGCAGCGAGATGCGCGCGCCGTACATCAGTGCAGACAGGATGTCGCGGCCCTGACCGTCGGTGCCGAGCAGGTACTTGGATTCGCCACCGCTGACCCAGACCGGCGGCTTCAGGGAGTCCATCAGCTCCAGCGTCGCCAGATCGAACGGGTTGTGCGGCGCGACGACCTCCGCGAACAGTGCGCAAACGAAGCAGATCAGCGTGATCACGGCCGCAAGCATCGCCACCGGCGACGAGCGGAAGGAATGCCAGACGTCGCCGTCGAAAAAGCCGCGCAGCGCGGAGGCGGACGGCGTGGGATGGGGGTTGGCGTCGACTGCCATCTTCTTTTCAGTGCGCCTTGCCCTCGACGCGCAGGCGCGGGTCGACGGCGAAATAGAGCAGATCCACGCCGAGGTTGATGACGACGAAGATCAGCGAGATCAGGCACAGGTAGGCCGCCATGACAGGGATGTCGGCGAACTGCACGGCCTGGATGAAGAGCAGGCCCATGCCGGGCCACTGGAAAACCTGTTCGGTGATGATGGCGAAGGCGATCAGCGAGCCAAGTTGCAGGCCGGTGATGGTGATGACGGGCACCAGCGTGTTCTTCAGCGCATGGCCGAAGTAGACGCTGCGATTGGTCAGCCCGCGGGCGCGGGCGAAGCGGATGTAGTCGGTGCGCAGCACCTCCAGCATCTCGGCGCGCACCAGACGCATGATGAGCGTGAGCTGGAAGGCCGACAGCGTGAAGGCAGGCAGGATCAGGTGCAGCAAGCCGTCGCGCGTCAACAGCCCCGACGTCCAGCCTCCAAAGTCCACCACCTCGCCGCGCCCGAAACTGGGTAGCCATTTCAGCTCGACGGCGAACACCCAGATCAGCACGATGCCGATGACGAAGTTGGGCAGGCTGACGCCGAACAGCGTGCCCGTCATCAGCAACTGCGCGCTGGCCTTGCCACGCCGCAGCGCTGCATAGACGCCCAGCGGAATGCCGAAGCCGAGCGCGATCAGGCCGGCGACCAGGGCCAGTTCCAGCGTCGCTGGAAAGCGCTCGACGATGAGGCTGGACACCTTGCGGCCCTGGCGCAGGCTGATCCCGAACTCGCCTTGCGCCGCGTTGACGGCAAAGCGCGCAAATTGCACCGGAAAGGGCTGATCAAGCCCGAGGTCCTTGCGCAGCGCGGTGCGCTGCTCCTCCGTCGCATCCTGGCCCAGCAGATTCGTGACCGGGTCGCCGACATACTGGAACAGCATGAAGGCGATGAAGGCCACCGAGAGCATGACGACGACGGCTTGAGCCAGTCGGCGGAGGATGAAAACCAGCATGAAGTTTGAAAAAGCCTGTCGCGCGTTGGTGTCACGGGAGGACGCGATCATGGCGAAGGCCGTGAGGCCAAGGCGCCCGGGAATGCCCTAGAACAGCAAAAGCAGTGCCCGCAATGAAAACGGGCCGCTGACGCGGCCCGTTGCAAGCGCGACAGGCGTTGCGCCCGTCGCGTCGATCAGAAGCGGTGACGCACGCCGACCATGGCGCCGCCGCGCTTGGTAGCGCCGTTCGCGAAAGCCACTCGGCCGCTGGTCTTGGTGTAGTCCACCTCGAGGTAAGCATCCGTGCGCTTCGAGAACGCGTAGTCCGCCACAAAAGCGTAGAAGTCAGCCTTGGAGGAAGAACCTGCAGTGGTCGACAGACCCAGCGGCGCAATCGCCAATCCGTAATGCGTCTGCTTCGTCAGCCAGGCATTGGCGCCGATGTTGAACTGCGGTGTCAGCTGGTAAGTCGCGCCGAACATGAGCATCGTGCGCTTGCTGATGTCCGCCGAGTTCGTGTTGAACACACTGGCACCCAGCAGACCACTCGTGTAGGCACCGCGTGTGGTGACCGCGACGCGGAACGGGCTGGTGGCATCCGACACGGATGTGGCAGAAGTGATCAGGCCGTTGATGGAGTCGAACTTGTTCTCACCCCAGGAAGCGTGAACATACAAGGGACCTTCGGTGTAGGACACACCAAACACGGTGGCCTTGATCTTCTTGCCTGTCTGCTCCTCAGCCTGCAGATATGCAGCACCTGCACCAAACTTGCCATCGTTGTAGCGCACCATGCCGCCCATGGTCTTGGCAGGCTGAGCAGCTGCAGCGCCGGTGGCACCTTCACCAGCACTGACCTGGACTTCGGCATACACATTGCCGAACTGCGCCAGATACTTGACCATGTTGTCCTGGCGGGCCGTCATCGCCAGGCCGATTTCCGGCTTGTACGCCTCGATATACGGCGAATAGCGGAAGGAGGCAAACGTCGAGGTGTAGAGGTCAAACAGGATGTTGTACTGACGACCCAGGCGAATCTGTCCAAATTCGCTGGATTGCAGGCCAACCCAAGCCTGGCGCCAGAAGTCGGGGTTGCCACTCACGGCGCCCGTGTCGGACTGCAGACGATGTTCCAGGTTAGCCAAAGCCTTGATGCCGCCCCCCATATCCTCCACGACGTTCACACCCAGACGGCTCTGGGACATGCCCCCAGGCACGACCGTCTTCGTGGACGTGCCGGCATTGGCATTGGTGGCGTAGCGCACGCCGACATCCACGATGCCATACAGGGTGACACTGGATTGAGCCCAGGCGGCTGAAGTGCTGGCGGCCAGAATGGCGAGTGCCAAAGTAGCTTTTTTCATCAAAGTTGTCTCCTGCGAAGAAGGGGTGAACCGGCTTATTCTCAGCGAAGCACTGCGTCGGGGCGCAATGCCTGTTGTTCCTTACCCACATGGGTTCCCCTTGCCCCAAATGCGGGCAGAGAACAAAAAAGCCGCCCGAAGGCGGCTTGTCTGATTGGCGGGGACTCGAGGGTCGCCGCGTGAAATCAGAAGCTGTGGCGGACGCCGACGTCGAAGCCAGTGGACTTCTGGCCGTTGGCGGTCGCACTGGGCGCGCCGCTCAGAGCGAAGCGCGTCGTTCCGTCGTTCTTCAGCTGAGCGAACGTCGTGTACAGCGCGGTGCGCTTGGACAGGTTGTAGATGTAGCCTGCAGCGAACAACTTGGGCGTGCCGACGGTGGCGAAACCGGTCTCGCCGCTGATCTTGCTAGACGTGTAGGAACCCCACAGCTGACCCTGGCCCAGAGGAGCGGTGACCGATGCGGTCCAGATCTTTTGTTCGCGAGAGAGGTACTTGCCCTGCGTGTAAGAGAACGCCGGACGAATCGCGCCGAAGTCATAAGCGGCACCGACCGAGGTCAACTTGTACTTGCTGCTGTCCGCAGCGTTGGAAGTACTGGCGTAGGCGCCGGAGACGTGCAGGGGCCCTTGCTTGTAGCCCACGCGAACCGACTGGCCCTTGTTCGTGCCCGTGCCTTCACCGGCCGACACGTCGACGCCGCCGTAGAAGCCACCGAGGTTGCCGGGCAAAGAGTACGAGACCAGATTGTCCGCACGACCAGAGCCAGTGACGTTGCCGCTACCCAGCTGGCCGCCAGTGTTATTCCCGTAGAACGTCCCGACGCTGCCCAGACCGGTAAACGAGGTCGGGTCGAATTCTTCGAGGTGCAGGCGCGAGACCGTCTTGTTACGGCCCAGGCGCACTTCACCAAACTCGCCGCTCAGACTGACAGTGGCGCGACGGCCCCAAAAGGCGCTGCCGCCACCAGCGACACCGGTGTCGGTATCCACTTGGGATTCCAGCCAGAAGCCGGCCTTCAGGCCGCCACCCAGATCTTCGGTGCCACGGACGCCGAAACGGCTCGTGTTCAGACCGCCGGAATCCAGCTTCTTGAGCTTGAGTGCGCCGGTCTTGACATACTTCATGTCGGCATCGATGACGCCAAACAGCGTGACAGAGGATTGCGCAACAGCAGCGCCGCCGGTCAGACCGAGGACGGCCAAGGCAATCAGAGCTTTCTTCATTCGATACTCCTAAATATTCATTCGAGCCACCGGCCGAGACGGCGCGGCGGCTTACCTCCTTCGAGGAAGTCCGCGTATTCCACTACAGGTTCGGCCAACTCGGGAATTCACGGATATGAAATTGTGTGTTGCCGTTGCCGGAGGACAACGATGCCACACTGTCACGATTTCTTCACATCAATAGAAGTCATCTGAATGGATACGCACGCAAGCTCTCGCCATCCCCGTCCCGCAGGCTTCAGCGACCGCCTCCTTGGCGCGTTAGATTCCGGCCTGCGTACGGTGTTCGCGCCGGCTCGAGCCGCGCGCCCATCGCCCGCTGTCGGCTTGGAGTCGGCCGCGCTGAGCGCCGCCGAGGTGCGGGAAGCCGGTGCGTTGATGCGTGTCAACCACGTCGGGGAGATCTGCGCCCAGGCGCTCTATCAATCGCAAGCGTTGTTTGGGCGCAGCGAGGAATTGCGGCGGCAATTTGAACAGGCGGGTCAAGAAGAGTTGGATCATCTGGCCTGGACGGCCGAGCGCGTCGCTCAGCTGGGCACACACACCAGCCACCTCGCACCGCTTTGGTGGGCCGGCGCCTTTGCCTGGGGCAGCATCGCCGGGCTCTCGGGCGACCGCCGCAGCCTGGGCTTTGTCGTGGAAACAGAGCGCCAAGTGGAAGCGCATTTGGCGTCGCATCTTGGCCGGCTGCCCGAAGGTGATGCCGTTTCACGCGCCATCGTCGAACAGATGAAACGCGAGGAAGCCGAACACGCCGACGCCGCTCTTGCAGCCGGTGCGTTGCCGTTGCCGGCGCCCGTCCGGGGCCTGATGCGTGCGGCTGCCAAGGTCATGACGACCGTGGCCCATCGACTCTGATCAGATTTCGACGACCTCGAAGGACGTACTGATCGCCGAGGTCTTGGCCAGCATGGCAGTCGCCGAGCAGTATTTTTCGTGTGACAACGTCACGGCGCGCTCGACGATCTCGGGCTTCAGACCCCGGCCGCTGACAACAAAGTGGAAGTGGATGGCGGTGAAAACCTTGGGATCGCTCGTCGCGCGCTCGGCCTTCAGCGCCACCTTGCAGCCGCGCACATCGTGGCGGCCACGCTTCAGGATGAGGACAACGTCATAGGCCGTGCAACCACCGGTACCGGCCAGAACGGTTTCCATCGGCCGGGGCGCCAGGTTGCGCCCACCGCCGTCCGGCGCGCCGTCCATGGCCAACACATGACCGCTGCCGGTCTCGGCAACAAAGCTCATGCCACTCGGGCCTTCCGGTCCCAGCCAGCTGACTGTGCATTCCATCGTCATCTAGGGAGCTAGCTCCAAATAGTTCACAGAAAAATATTGCAGCGCAGCATAACTGGACGCTAAACTGGCAGCACGCGAAAACGCTTTCGCACCGATTGTCTCCTCCACCGCCTCCATGGTGGATTCAACCCGAGCTTGCAAGAGCTCGGGTTTTTTTTGTCAGTTTTTTGGCAAGCCCGTCGCGACGGGCTCGTCGCTGACGCGCCGAAGGCCTGCAGCCTCTTGCCAAAAAGCCTGTCCGCGCCGCAGTGCGGCGCGACGCTGGTCCTTGCGAGTTGCCGGGAGGCGTCTCTTATCATGCGGCGCCCCAATGAGCCCCATGGAGACCCGATGAGCGCCCCCTCGCGCCGTAAAGCGCCCGCAGCCCAGGTGCCCGCAATGCTGCCGCCCGGCAGCAGCTATCTGCAGCGCATCCTGAACGCCCGGGTCTACGAGGTTGCCCGCGAGACCGCGCTCACCGCCGCCACGAAGCTGTCCAAGCGGCTGGCCAACAAGGTCTGGTTCAAGCGTGAAGACGAGCAGCCCGTGTTCAGCTTCAAGCTGCGTGGCGCCTACAACAAGATGGCCCATCTAACGCCTGAACAGCGCGCAGCCGGCGTCATCTGCGCCTCGGCCGGCAACCATGCCCAGGGCGTGGCGCTGTCGGCCAAGAAGCTGGGCTGCCGCGCCGTCATCGTCATGCCGGTGACCACGCCTCAGCTCAAGATCGAGGCCGTCAAGGCGCTGGGCGGCGAGGTCGTGCTGTTCGGCGAAAGCTACACAGATGCCTACGGCCACGCTCTGGAGCTGGAGAAGGCCCATAACCTCTCCTTCGTGCATCCCTTCGACGACCCCGACGTCATTGCTGGCCAGGGCACGATCGCCATGGAGCTGCTGCGCCAGCACCCCGGGCACATCGACGCGATATTCGTGCCTATAGGCGGCGGCGGCCTGATCTCGGGTATTGCGGCCTACGTCAAGGCGCTGAGGCCCGACATCAAGGTCATCGGCGTGCAGACCACGGACTCCGACGCCATGACGCGCTCCGTCAAGGCCGGCAAGCGCATCACGCTCAACGATGTGGGCCTGTTCTCGGACGGCACGGCCGTCAAGCTCGTCGGCGAAGAGACCTTCCGCATCACGCGCGAGCTGGTGGACGACTACATCTTGGTCGACACCGACGCCGTCTGCGCGGCCATCAAGGATGTGTTCGAGGACACCCGCTCCATCCTGGAGCCGGCCGGCGCCCTGGGCGTCGCGGCCATCAAGCAGTACGTCGCCAGCACGGGTGCCAAGGGTCAGACCTTGATCGCCATCACCTGCGGCGCCAACATGAACTTCGACCGCCTGCGCTTCGTCGCCGAGCGGGCCGAGGTGGGCGAGCACCGTGAGGCCCTCTTCGCCGTCACCATCCCCGAGGCACGCGGCAGCTTCAAGCGCTTCTGCGAACTGCTCGGGCCGCGCAGCGTCACCGAGTTCAACTACCGCATCGCCGACGCCGACGTCGCCCACGTCTTCGTCGGCATCGCCATCTCCAAGCCCGATGACGCCGTCAAGCTGGCGCGCACCTTCACCAAGGCCGGCTTCGAGACGCTGGACCTGACCAACGACGAGCTCGCCAAGCAGCACATCCGCCACATGGTGGGCGGGCGCAGCGAGCTGGCGCGCGACGAGCGGCTGTACCGCTTCCTGTTCCCCGAGCGGCCGGGTGCGTTGATGAAGTTCCTGTCCAGCATGCACCCGGACTGGAACATCAGCCTCTTCCACTACCGCAACCAGGGCGCGGACTACGGCCGCATCCTCGTCGGCATCCAGGTACCCAAGGGCGATGCGCCAGCGCTAAGGGAATTCCTCGGAGGGTTGAATTACCCATTCGAGGATGAAACAACGAACCCGGCCTACCGCTTGTTCCTGGGTTGAGTTGAAATCCGGGAGTCCATCAACGCCCGCGCCATGACCGTCGCCCAACAGTCACTGATCTCCCCCACCGCCAACCCCGAGCTTGAAAAGGCTCTGCGCGACCGCGTCGACCGCCGTTCGGCCATTGCCGGCGGCCTGGGCGAACTGGAACCACTGGCCGTTCGCCTCGGCCTCGTACAGAACAGCCTGACACCACGCTTCCGTGACCCCGTGCTGGGCCTGTTCGCGTCCGACCATGGCATCGTTGTCGACGGCGTCGGCGCCCAGTGGGGCCGAGCCACCAAGGACCAGGTGCAGATGGCGCTGCATGCGCAGTTGCCGGTGTCCGTCTTCGCGCGACTGCAAGGGCTGCACCTGACCGTCGTCGACTGCGGCGTGGCCGACAACCTGCCGCCGCACGCCAGGCTGCTGGCACGCAAGGTTGCCCATGGCACGCGCAATGCGCGCACAGCGCTGGCCATGAGCGTGGAGCAGGCACATGCCGGCGTGCGCGTCGGCATGGAGATTGCCGACAACCTGCCCGGCAACGTGCTGGCCTGCGCGGCCATGGGCCAGGGCTCGGCCGAATGCGCGGCCCTGGTGCTGTCGCGCCTGGCCGATCAGCCGGTCCGCGACTTCGTCGTCTCGGGCCCGACGATGCGCCAGGACGACCTCATCCACCTGCTCGACGTGCTGCACGGGGCCCAGGCCCGCCACCGTGACGCCAAGGAGCCAATGGACCTGCTGGCGGCGTTTGGCGGCCATGAGCTGGCCGTCATGGTGGGTGCCATGCTGGTGGCCGCCAGCAAGCGCAGTCTGATCATCGTGGACGGCATCGCCGCCTGCGCGGCGCTCAAGCTGGCCTCACTGATCTGCGCACCGGTGACCGACTACGCGGTGTTCTGCCGCAGCCATGTGCATCGTGGCCTGGACGAAGCCTTGGCGCTCTTCCACGCCTCGGCGCTGCTGGAACTGGGCATGGACAGCGCCGACGGCACCGGCGCGGCGCTGGCCTGGCCCATGATCCGCTCGGCGGCGGCGCTGTTGACCGATCTGCACGAGGTGGCCGAGGCTCGCCTGGCCATCAAGCCCGAGCCCGGCGCCAACGTGCCCACGCTGGGCGTCTGAACCTCAGAACGGCTGGCCGCGCGGGCCGGGGCCGGATGCAGCCAACGGCAAGCCGTAGGCCGGCGGCGCGACGGCTGGGGCTGGCGCCTGCACCATCGTGCCTGGCGGGTTGCCCCCCAACACCACGGGAGAAGGCGCCGCGGCCATCAACGAGCCCGTTGCGGGCGCCACCGGCGGGCTCATCTGCAGCACCTGGGTGGGCGCCTGGCCGACGCGGCCCAGGCCGGCACTGCGCGCGTCCACGCGCAGCAGGCGCAACTCGCCGTCAACCACGGCGCCGACGCGCACCGTGCGTGTCACGCCATCCACCTCGATCAATGCAACGCCCTCGCCGGCATCAGCGGCCTTAGGGCTCTTGGCTGCCACGACACCGACCAGGCGCAGCCGCGTGGACGGTGCCAATTCGGGCTCGGGCGCCGCCTCGGGTGGCGCTGCGCCGAGCAGCCGGGCCAGGTCGACTGACCCCGCCTGAACCTCGCTGGCGGGCAGCACCGACGCCGGCATGGCAAGCGGCCGGGCGAACAGCTGAAGACCCCAGTAAGCCACCGTGCCGCCGAGCAGCAGCCACACCCAGAACGCCATCAATCGTGCAACCATGGCCCATTATGATGGCCCGCTCACTGCAGCCTAAGCGCTCCTCCATGCCTGCCCTGCGTCGTTCCTCCCTCGCCCGCGGCTTCACGCTGATCGAACTGCTGGTCGTGCTCGTCATCATCGGCGTGCTCGCGGCCCTCGTCGTGCCCAATGTGCTGGACCGCGCCGAAGACGCGCGCGTCACCGCCGCCCGCACCGACGTCAACAACCTGATGCAGGCGCTCAAGCTCTACAAGCTCGACAACCAGCGTTACCCCAGCGCCGAACAAGGCCTGGACGCGCTGGTGCGCAAGCCGACCGCCGGCACACCGCCGCCGAACTGGAAGAACTATCTCGAGAAGCTGCCCAACGACCCCTGGGGCCACCCCTACCAGTACGCCAACCCCGGCGTGAAGGGCGACATCGATGTCTACAGCTTCGGCGCCGACGGCCGTGCCGGCGGCGAGGGCCGTGACGCTGACGTCGGCTCCTGGCAGTAAGCCGCGCGGCTTCACGCTGATCGAGTTGCTCGTCGTGGTGGCGTTGATCGCCATCACCAGTGCAACGATTTCACTGGCCTTGCGCGACCCTGCCGAGTTGCAACTGCAGCGCGAAGCCCAGCGCCTGGCCGCGCTGCTGGAGACGGCGCGCGCCGAGAGCCGCGCCTCGGGCCTGACCGTGCGCTGGATTCCCAAGGCCATCAAGACCGGCGACGACTTCCGCTTCGAGGGCCTGCCGCGCACCATCCAGCTGCCGTCACGCTGGTTGGGTGACCCGGTGGCCGTGACCATCGCGAACGCCAGCGCCGCCAACCCGGGACTGGTGCTCGGGCCCGAACCCGTGATCCCGGCCCAACGCCTGCAGTTGCAACTCGGCAGCCAGCGCGTCGTGCTGGGCACCGACGGCCTCTCGGCCTTCGACGTCATCATCAACCCATGAAAGCAGAGCGCGGCTTCACGCTGATCGAGGTGCTGGTTGCCCTCGTCATCGTCGCCATCGCGCTGGGCGCCGGCATCAAGGCCGCCGGCGCGTTGGCCAACAACGCCGACCGGCTGGCTCAGGTCAGCGCCGCGCAGTGGTGCGCCGAGAACATGCTCACCGAGCTGCGGCTGACGCAGCAGTTCCCCGACATCGGCGAGTCGCCCTTTTCCTGCGAGCAGCTCGGCCGCACCTACGGCGGCAAGCTCAAGGTGGGCGCGACGCCCAACCCGCTGTTCCGCCGCGTCGATGCCGACGTGACCGACGACGAGGGCCGGCCGATGCTGACGCTATCGACCATCATGGGCAAGCCATGAAACCCGCTCGCGGTTTCACCCTGGTCGAGGTGCTGGTTGCGCTGGTCGTCATGGCGACCATGGCGGCCATGGCCTGGCGCGGCATCGACGCGCTTGTGAAGAGCCGTGAGATCGCCCAGACGCGGCTGGCCCAGACCGCGCGACTGCAGACCGTGCTGGCGCAGTGGGAGGTCGACCTGCGCGCGCTGCAGGACAGCCACAGCACCGTCCAGCCCATCGCCTTCGACGGCGGCAACCTGGTGCTGACGCGCCAGGTGCCGACCGGCCTGCAGGTCGTCGTCTGGAGCCTGCGCGACAGCAGCCTGTGGCGCTGGGAAAGCCCCAGCGTACGGACCATCCAGGACCTGGAGAACGAGCGCCAGCGCGGTCTGCAGCAGCTGACCCAGGGCAACCCGGCGCTGCGTGCCTTCGACGGTGTGGCCGGCTGGCAGTTCTATTGCTTCTGGGGCAATGCCTGGAGCAACTGCCAGTCCACTGGCAACACCGCCGGCCCGCTGAAGGGCACGGCAGCGCCGCCCCAGGGCCTGCGCATCGCCATGCAGTTCGCCGAGGGCAGCGGCCTTGTCGGCGCGTTGACGCGCGAGCTGGAGGTCACGGTCCGATGACGGCGCGGCGGCATCAACGAGGCGCAGCGCTGCTGACGGCCATGATCATCGTCACGCTGATCGCCAGCCTCGCGGCCGGCATGGTCTGGCAGCAATATCGGGCCGTGCAGATCGAGGCCGCCGACCGCGCCCGCGCGCAGAGCACCTGGATCCTGCAGGGCGCGCTGGACTGGGCGCGGCTCATCCTGAAAGAGGACGCCCAGGCGAACCGCCAGAAGCCCATCGACCACCTCGGCGAGCCCTGGGCCGTGCCGCTGGCCGAGGCGCGGCTGTCCACCTTCCTGGCCGCCGACCGCTCGGCCGCCAGCGACGACGAAGGCCCCGAGGCCTTCCTGTCGGGCACCATCGACGACGCGCAGAGCCGCTACAACCTGCGTGCGCTGGCGGCCGGCGCCCAGGTCGACCCGCTGGAGCAACGTGTGCTGGAGAGGCTGTGCAGCCAGGTCAACGCGGCGCCGGGCACGGCCGCGGTCATCATCAACGGCCTGCGCGCCGCCTTCCCGGCGCCGGCCAGCGGCGCCAGCGGGCCGGCCAGTGGCGCGGCCACCAACGACAGCGGGCCGCTGCAGCCCGCCGGCCTGGACCAGCTCGCCTGGCTGGGGCTGGACGCCGCCACACTGGCGCGCCTGCAGCCCTACGTCGTGCTGCTGCCCAAGCCCACGCCGGTCAACCTGAACACGGCGCCGCGCGAGGTCATCGCGGCCTTGTTCGACGGCGTTGACCTTGCCTCGGCCGAGCGCCTGGTCCAGGGCCGCAAGGCCCAGCCGCTGCAGAACCTCGACGATGCCAAGAAATTCCTGCCGGCCACCGTCGATCTCGGCGCGGGCCGCGCGTCGGTGGACTCGGCCTTCTATGTTGTCACCGGCCGGCTGCGGCTGGACGAGCGGCAGCTGGAGCAGCGCTCGCTGATCGAGCGCCAGGGCCTGAACATGGCCGTGCTGGCCCGCGAGCGCATCAACCAGTTGCTCGACCGTTGACCGATCTTTACCGCAAGCCCGTGATTCAAGCCGTAGCTGCCACAGCCCCCTCCTAGAATGCGCCGCGCCTGCCTGCCCCTATGAGCACCCTGCTGCTGTTCCTGCCCGCCCGAGCGCGTCTGCGCGCTCTGGGCAAAGCCACGCCTGCGGCGTCCGAATCCGCGCACGCCGGTGCGGCGCGAGAGTACGACTGGGTGCTGACGGCCGATGGCCGCCACGTCGACCGCGAAGGCCGCTCCGCCGCCACCGCGCTGCCGGCGGCCGAGAGCGTCATCGCCGTCGTCGCCGAGTCCGACATAGCCTGGCGCTGCGTCGAACTGCCGCGCGCCGGCCGCCAGATGCGCGCCGCGCTGGCCGGCAAGCTCGAAGAAGCCCTGCTCGACGACCCCGAGGCCGTGCACTTTGCCGTCGAACCCGATGCCGCTGGCGGCGACACGGCCTGGGTGGCCATCACGTCCAGGACCTGGCTGGCCGACCACCTCGCCCAGCTCGACGCGGCCCATGTCTTCATCGACCGCGTGGCGCCGCTGTCCTGGCCCGATGAACTGGCGCGCGGCCATTTCTTCGAGGCCCACGACGCAAACGGACTGGGCAACAGCGACGACGGGATCGCACTGCGCTGGAGCCACGCCGACGGCGTCGCGACGCTGCCGCTGCAGGGCGGCTTGCCGCGCCAGCTGTTCCCGCCCGGTGTCGTGCACGCAGCGCAGTGGACGGCCACGGCCAGCATCGCGACCACTGCCGAGCGCTGGCTGGGCACCACCGTCACCGTGCAGACGCCGGCCCAACGCGCGCTGGCCGTCGTCGACAGCGCCTGGGACCTGCGCCAGTTCGACCTGGCGCCACGCGCCCGTGGCGTGCGCGCGCTGCGCCTGCTCAGCCGCGGCCTCATGCGCAAGCCCTGGCAACCGGTGCGCTGGGGCCTGGGGGCCTTGCTGGTCGTGCAACTGCTGGGCCTCAATCTCTGGGCCTGGCACCAGAACCGCCAGATCGCCGCCAAGCGCGAGGCCGTCACGGCGACGTTGACCGGCGCCTTCCCGCAGGTGCGCGCCATCCTCGACGCACCCGTCCAGATGCAAAAGCAGCTCGACCTGCTGCGTATCAGCGCCGGCAGCGTCGGCGAGCAAGACCTGGAAGCCCTGCTCGGCGCTGCGGCCACCGCCTGGCCTGCCGACCGCCCGCCCGCCGAGGCGCTGGCCTTCGAGCCCGGCCGCCTGACCGTGTCGGCCCAGGGTTGGGGCCCGGCCCAGGTCGACAACTTCCGCAGCCAGTTGCAGAGCGACGGCTGGCAACTCGACGCCAGCGAGGGCAAGCTGACCGTCAGCCGCGCCAGCGCCCAAGGACGACGCTGATGGCAACCCGCTTCACTTCCTCCGCCGCCGACGACGGCCTTGCCGCCCAACTGCGCCACGCCCGCGCCCAGGCCCTCACGCAATGGCAGACGCTGGGCGAGCGTGAGCGCCTGGCAGTGGGCGGCATCGCCGTGCTGCTGGGTCTGCTGCTGGCCTGGTCCATCCTGCTCGCACCGGCCCTGCGCACGCTGAAGGCCGCGCCCGTCGAACTCGAAAAGCTCGAACTTCAACTGCAGCGCATGCAGACCCAGGCGCTGGAGGCCCGCGTGCTGCAGACCGCGCCGCCCGTGCCGCCCGCACAGGCGCAGGCCGCGTTGACAGCCTCGGTCGAGCACCTGGGCCCCGTGGCGCGCCTGAACCTGACCGGCGACCGCGCCGTCATCACGCTCAACGGCATCGCGCCGCAGGCCTTGCAGGCCTGGCTGGGCGAGGTGCGCTCGGCCGCACGCGCCCGGCCCGTTGAAGCCCAGTTGACGCGCGGCCCCAAGGGCTATTCCGGCAGCATCGTCCTGACGTTGGGAGGGGGCGCCTGATGGCCTGGTTCAAGAGAACGCCCGCCCAGCCACTGGCAACCGTGCAGGACTCGGTCTTCCAGGCCAGCACGCTGCAGGCCGGCCGCCCGGTGCGCCACGGCACGGCACGGCGCTGGAGCATTGCCGGTGCGCTGATCGGCCTGATCGGCGCGCTCATCCTGTTTGCGCCGGCCAGTTGGCTGGCACGCTCGCTGGCCTCGGCCACGGGCGAGCACCTGCTGCTGGTCGACACGCGCGGCAGCATATGGAACGGCTCCGGCGTGCTGGTGCTGACCGGCGGCGTCGGCAGCCGCGACGCGTCTTCACTGCCCGGGCGCCTGCACTGGAAGATGAGTCTCAAGGGCATGGGCCTGCAACTCGCCGCCAAGCAGGACTGCTGCATCAACGGCGAGCTGCTGCTGGGCATCAAGCCCGGTCTCGGTCGCATGGAAATCAGCATCGACACCCGCGCCGACTGGCTGGCCCGCCTGCCCGCCAGTGTGCTGGCAGGCCTGGGCACGCCTTGGAACACGCTGCAGCTGGGCGGCTCGCTGCGGCTGTCGGCGCGTGACTTCAAGCTGGAGTCGGTGCAAGGCCGCTGGCGCCAGTTCGGCGAGCTGCAGTTCGACCTGCTCAACCTGTCCTCGCGCGTCTCCACTGTCGCGCCGCTGGGCAGCTACCGTCTCAACCTCGCTGCCGACCCCGGCAACCCCGGCGTCAGCACGCTGCGCCTGCTCACGCTGGAAGGGGCTCTGCAGCTCTCCGGCACGGGCACGGTGGTGCCGGGAGGCAAGAGCCGCTTCATCGGCGAGGCCGGCGCCGCGCCGGGCCGCGAGGAAGCGCTCAACAACCTGCTGAACATCATCGGACGCCGCCAGGGGGCGCGCTCCGTCTTGACGATCGGATGATCATGAATCTCCAACGCACCGCCATTGCCGCTGCTGCGATTACCGCAGTGCTGCTCGCCAGCGGCAGCGCGTTCGCGCAGCCCGACAACGCCAGCGTGCAGCGCGCCCGCCCAGGTTCGGGCAAGGGCCCGGCCGTCAAGGCCAGCTCGCCCGTCACGCTGAACTTCGTCAACGCCGACATCGAGGCCGTGACCCGCGCCATCGGTGTCATGCTGGACCGCCAGATCATCATCGACCCGCGCGTCAAGGGCACGGTCACGGTCTACAGCGAGCAGCCGGTGTCGGTGCGCGAGGCCTACCTGAACTACCTGGCGGCGCTGCGCGGCCTGGGCTTCACGGTCGTCGAGACTGCCGGGCTGCTCAAGGTGCTGCCCGAGGCCGATGCCAAGCTGCAGGCGGGCTCGGTGGCCGTGGAGACCAGCAATGTGCGCGGCGACCAGATCCTGACGCAGATCTTCCGCATCCAGCACGAGAACGCGAACAACCTCGTCGCCGTGCTGCGCCCGCTGATCAGCCCCAACAACACCATCAACGCCAACCCGGGCAACAACAGCCTGGTCATCACCGACTACGCGGACAACCTGCAGCGCATCGCCAAGATCGTCGCGGCCATGGACACGCCGGGCACCAGCGACATCGAGATCGTGACGCTCAAGCACGCCGTCGCGGCCGACCTGGCGCCGCTGGTGCAGCGCCTGGCCGACGGCGGCGCCGCCACCGGCGCGGCCGTGCCGGGCCAGAGCAGCAGCGCTGTCAACGTGCTGGTGGACCCACGTTCCAACGGCCTCATCCTGCGCGCCAGCAACCCCACGCGGCTGGCCGCCGTGCGCTCCATGGTCGACAAGCTCGACCAGCCCAGCGTCGACGGCGGCAACAACATCCGCGTCGTCTACCTGAAGAACGCCGACGCGGTGAAGCTGGCCACCGTGCTGCGCGCCGCCTTCGGCGCGAACTCGTCGGGCAGCGCCAGCAGCGGCACCTCCGGGACCAACACCGGCGGCCTGAGCGGCGCGGGCACCAGCTTCGGTGGCACCAACACCGCGATGAACAACAGCACGGGCAGCAACAGCGGCATCGGCGGCGCCTCGGCGGCGGCGACTTCGCCGCTGAACGCCTCGACCGGCCCGTCCACTGGCGGCTTCGTGCAGGCCGACCCTTCCACCAACTCGCTCATCATCACCGCTCCCGAGCCGCTGTACCGCCAGGTGCGCGCCGTCATCGAGCAGCTGGATTCGCGCCGCGCGCAGATTTACGTCGAGTCGCTGATCGTCAAGATCGACAACAGCAAGTCGGGCCAGTTCGGCGTGCAGTGGCAGAACCTGTTCGGCAACAAGGGCGACGGCAGCATCGTCGGCGCCGGCACCAACTACGGCACGGGGCTGGCCAACATCATCAACGCGACCGGCGCCGTGGCCCAGGGCACCAGCGCCGTCGTGACGGCACAGGGCACCACGCCTGCACC
>Ga0187842_1000274_pt1 | contig 27242 bp, 25 predicted proteins | sample SpaLakP09_SKY_41_FD_134514 | JGI IMG/M metagenome (GOLD analysis project Ga0187842, IMG submission 134514) | Oligotrophic lake water microbial communities from Sparkling Lake, Wisconsin, USA - SP09_SKY_41 | ecosystem: Environmental > Aquatic > Freshwater > Lake | place: USA: Sparkling Lake... | reverse complement strand
TAGTTATCGATGGCGAACACACGCGCCTCGCCAGCCTGCACGTGGAACACGGCGATCTGGCGCTGGTTCAGCAAAGCGCACACGCCCGTATTCGGCACGATGTCGTCCAGCTGGCAGACGCTAATCCAGTTATCCGTTTGAATATCGCGATGCATAACGTTCTCCTCAGGCTGCGTTGACTGCAATCGGAATCACGCGTTGGCGCTCTTCCACCGTGGCGGGCCGGATCTGGCCGCGCTCCTCCATGAACAGGACGTTGGCATCGCCCTGTTCGCTGTTGACGAAGTGGCGGAAACGCTTGCGGGTTTCCGGATTTTCCACCGCTTCTTTCCATTCGCAGGCGTAGGTATCGACCACGTGCTGCATGTCCGCTTCCAGCTCGGCGCCTATGCCCAGCTTGTCGTTGACCACTACCTGCTTCAGATAGTCGAGGCCACCCTCGAGGTTTTCGCGCCATACGCTGGTGCGTTGCAGGCGGTCTGCCGTGCGGGCATAAAACATCAGGAAGCGGTCGATGTAGCGCACCAGCGTGGCTTTATCCAGTTCCGTCGCCAACAGTTCCGCATGGCGCGGCTTCATGCCGCCATTGCCGCAAACGTAGAGGTTCCAGCCTTTTTCGGTGGCGATTACGCCCACATCCTTGCCCTGTGCTTCGGCGCACTCGCGGGTGCAGCCCGATACGCCGAACTTGATCTTGTGCGGCGTGCGCAGACCCTTGTAGCGGTTTTCCAGTTCGATCGCCAGACCGATGGAATCATCCACACCGTAGCGGCACCAGGTTGAGCCGACGCAGGATTTCACTGTGCGCAGCGATTTGCCGTAAGCGTGGCCGGATTCGAAACCGGCGGCGATCAGCTCTTCCCAGATCAGCGGCAGCTGTTCCAGACGGGCGCCAAACAGATCGACCCGTGCACCGCCCGTGATCTTGGTGTAAAGCTGGTACTTCTTGGCCACCATGCCCACTGCGATCAGGCCATCGGCCGTAACTTCGCCGCCGGGCATACGGGGCACCACGGAATAGGTGCCATCCTTCTGGATATTGCCGAGGAAGTAGTCATTGGTGTCCTGCAGGCTGGCGTGCTCCTTCTTCAGCACGAAGTCGTTCCACACGGTGGCCAGCATATTCGCAGCCAGCGGTTTGCAGATGTCGCAGCCCAGGCCTTTGCCATGCTTGTCCAGCAGATCGGCGAAGGTTTTGATCTGGCCCACTTTAATCAGGTGGAACAGCTCCTGACGTGTATGGGCAAAGTGTTCGCACACATGATTGTTGACTTCCATGCCCTGCTTCTTCATTTCGGCCTTCATTACCTGCGTTACCAGCGGCACGCAGCCGCCGCAGGAAGTACCGGCGCCGGTGCAGCTCTTCAGGTCCGCCACATTGGTCACGCCGCCTGCCACCGCCGAGCACAGCGCGCCTTTGCTGACGTCGTTGCAGGAGCAGATCTGCGCCGATTCCGGCAGCGCATCCACACCCAGCGCAGGTTTGGCCGCACCATCGGACTGCGGCAGAATCAGGAACTCTGGCGATTCCGGCAGTTCTATCTTGTTGAGCATCATCTGCAGCAGCGTGCCATATTCGCTGGCGTCGCCCACCATCACGCCACCGAGCAGGTATTTGCCGCAATCGGATACCACAATCTTCTTGTAGATCTGTTTGCGCTCGTCAGTGAACTGATAGGAACGGCTGCCTTCCACCTTGCCATGCGGGTCGCCGATACTGGCCACATCCACGCCCATCAGTTTCAGCTTGGTGCTCATATCGGCACCGGCAAATTCAGCCGCCTCGCCCAGTATGTGTTTGGCGGCCACGCGCGCCATTTCATAGCCGGGTGCTACCAGACCGAAGGTCAGTCCGCCCCACAGCGCGCACTCGCCGATTGCATACACGTTCGGATCAGACGTCACGCAATTGTTGTTGATTTCGATGCCGCCACGCGGGCCGATCGTCAGGCCGCTTTCGCGCGCCAGCATGTCGCGCGGACGAATACCGGCCGAGAACACGATCATGTCGGCATCGAGATGGCTGCCGTCGGCGAACTCCATGCGGTGGGTGCCGTCCACACCATCCACAATTGCCGTGGTGTTCTTGCCGGTGTGGACAGTGACGCCCAGCTGTTCGATCTTACGGCGCAGCACACGGCCACCGCCATCGTCCACCTGCACTGCCATCAGGCGCGGCGAGAACTCCACCACATGGGTGTCCAGCTGCATGTCGCGCAAGGCCTTGGCGCATTCCAGACCCAGCAGGCCGCCGCCGATCACCACGCCGGTCTTGGCGCGCTTGCCGCATTCCAGCATGGCTTCCAGATCTTCGATGGTGCGATACACGAAGCAGTCCTTGCGCTCCTTACCCGGCAGCGGCGGTACGAAAGGATAGGAGCCGGTAGCGATCACCAGTTTGTCGTAGTCCAGCACATTGCCGTCCGCCGTGATGACGTTCTTGTTGAGCAGATCGATCTGGGTAGCGCGGGTGTTCAGGCGCAGTGCCAGGTTGTCGCGCTCGAAGAAACCAGGCTTCACCAGCGACAGGTCCTGCGCCGATTTACCCGAGAAGAATTCCGACAGGTGCACCCGGTCGTAGGCAGGACGCGGCTCTTCGCACAGCACCGTCACCTGCAGATTGCTGATATCGCTCTGCGCCAGCGTTTCCAGAAACTTGTGGCCGACCATGCCGTGACCGATAACGATGATTTTCATGATTCCAGTTCCTCTTATGTGTTTCAGGCTGCCAGCTTGGCGGCGACGATGGATGCTTCTTCCGTGCTTGCGCTAAAGCGCGCGGCCAGGGCACACACGGCCGATGCGGCAACCAGCACGCCCAGCACCGTCAGGGTCTGCTGGGTATTGCCCAGCCCTTTCATCAGGAATCCCGCGGCCACGGCGCCTACATTGCCGCCTGCGCCGATGATGCCGGCCACGCCGCCCAGAGCGCGCTTGTCGACGAAAGGCACGATGGCGTAGGTAGCGCCGCAAGCCATGTGGGTGAACAGGCCGAATACCAGCATGGCGGCAATTGCCAGCGTGACGTCACCGGCACGGGCAAACATCAGCAGGCCTGCACCTTCGCCCAGCATCAGCACGAACAGCAGGGTGATACGTTTGTTCAGCGAGCCGCCGGCGGCCAGCTTGTCCGAGGTCCAGCCGCCGAACGCACGGCCAAACAGCGCCAGCAGACCGAAGCTGCCGGCAGCCATACCGGCCTGCGCCAGCGACAGCTTGAAGTGATCGACGTAGTAGGTAGCAGCGATATTGTGGATGAAGATTTCGATACCGAAGCAGGCGCCGTAGGTGATGAACAGCAGCCAGACGCGGTGGTTAGCGGCAGCGCGCTTGAAGCTGTCCCAGGCACCACCTTTAGCATCGCCGTATTTGCCGCCTTCGATGGCGATGCCGGCAGCGCGCAGTTCCAGATAGTTCCCTTGTGGGCAATCCTGCGTATAGCGGTAGTACACGCCTGCCATGATGATCATCAGTACGCCCGGCACGATCAGGGCAGCGCGCCAGCCCAGCGTTTCGCTCACGCCCAGCATGATCATGGCAGCCATCAGCAGCGGCATCACGGCTTGCGCTACGCCGCCACCGGCATTGCCCCAGCCGGCAGCAGCGGCGTTGGCCGTGCCCACCACTTTCGGACCGAACATCACCGAGGTGTGGTACTGGGTGATGACGAAGCTGGCACCGGCGGCACCGATCCCGAGACGGAAGAACAGGAAGCTCTCGTAGCTCTGGGCAAAAGCCACGCCGATCACCGGGATGGCGCCAAGCAGCAGTAGGCCGGTATAGGTCAGGCGCGGGCCAAAGTGGTCGCACAGGGGGCCGACGATCAGGCGCACGAGAATGGTGATGGCCACGGCGGCGATATTGATGTTGGCAATCTGGGCCACGCTCAGACCGAATTCGCCTTTAATTACCGGCATCAGCGGCGCGCAGGCAAACCACGCAAAGAAGCAGACGAAGAATGCCATCCACGTCAGATGGAACGCCCGCATCGAAGGCGACGACATGGTGAAGAGTTGGATGCTGTGAGCTTTGCTGGCCATTTTCTATCCCGTTCAGAAAACAAAAAGGCGCCCGCGCAACCACGGTCGCAAAGACCGGGTTGGGCGGACGCCGTTGTCCTGCCAGCCCGTCTTTAGGCCAGCGTTGTATTCGGGGGGATCGCCGTTGATCCCTTACCCTGAGTATTGCAAGAGCCGTGCCACCTTCGGGGAGCCTCGGTCTCAGAGGGAAATCAGGCGCTGCGGCCTGATCCGGTCCTGACGCTGCACCGCAGCTGCCAGCTGGAGGTGCAGGCGCGCACTTTATCGGTGCACCATTAGCGGGCAGTTGCGGCGCAGGCTGGCGCAGGCACCTGCGCCAGTTCCTGCCACGCCTCGGCACAGCGCACCACATCGCCGATGACGATGATGCTGGGGCTACCCAGGCCACTCTCACGCAGCGTCTGCGGCAGCTGGCCCAGCGTGGTCACGATCTGGCGCTGCTGCGCACGGGTGGCCGACTGCACCACTGCGACGGGCAGCGTGAGCGCCGCACCACCGGCCAGCAAGCCGGCCTGTATCGACTCCACCCGCGCTACGCCCATATAGATCACCAGCGTCAGACCGCTTTGCGCCAGCGCCGCCCAGTTAGGCTCAGACTGTTCATCCTTGCCATGGCCGGTGACGAAGATCGCCCCCTGACTCCAGTCGCGGTGCGTCAGCGGCACGCCTATGCTGGCCGGCGCCGCCACGCCACTGCTAATACCGGGCACCACTTCGACCTGTATGCCATGCGCCTGCAGGGTGGCGCACTCCTCGCCACCACGGCCGAACAGATACGGATCGCCGCCCTTCAGGCGCACCACCTGATGGCCGGCGCGCGCTTCGGCCACCATCAGCCGTTCGATGAATTCCTGCGGCGTGGAAGTGCAGCCGCCGCGCTTCCCCACCTGTATCACCCGTGCCGTGGCCGGCGCGTAGTCCATGATGGCCGGATTGACCAAATCATCGATCAGCACTACGTCAGCCTGTTGTATCGCGCGCACCGCCTTGATGGTCAACAGTTCCGGATCGCCCGGCCCTGCGCCTACCAGTGTTACCTTGCCCATGCTGCGCTCCTTATTCTGCTGCGGCCAGCGCCGTAGCGATCATCTGGTCGATTTCGCCCGAGATACTGGACATCACGCCTGCCACCACGGAAAACTCTACCCCTGCCCGTCCCGCCCGCGCCGCCACAATGCGGGCATTGAAGGCCACCATGCGCGCTTCGCGGTTGATGGTTTCGATATCGCTGATCACGCTGCGCAGCTGCCGCTTCATCTGGCGCGCGTGCAGGCGCGACTGCTCCTCATAGATACTGGTGATGTGGTTCAGCACCGCCAGCGTGGGCGTGGTCTGCTGTACCAGCTCGGCCTGCAGCGCCTGTGCCTCGGCGCTGCCCGCTTCAATGGCGCGCAAGGTGCGTTCGGCCAGCTCGGCAAAGTCGCGGATCTTGCGGTCGCCCTCGTCCTGACCGAAATAAGCCTTGTACAGCTCGGGACAGAACACGCCCGGCAAGCCATCGGCCTCCTCCAGCAAGGCATAGTGGGCGTTACGGAACAGGCCCAGTGCTTCGCGCGCCACCGTCAGACTGGCTGCTTCGCCCTGCAAAGCCAGCAGCGCATACAGCACGATGCGCTGCGAAGTAAAGCGGCGCCGGCCCGACAGATTGATCATTGCACCGAAAACTTCGCCCGACAGCGGCCGTGCTGATTTGGCTGCCAGCGCTGCAGCATAATCCGGCGCGCCCATTATGCTGCCTCTTTCGCAGGATGGGCCTGTTTGCGGTAGAGGAATTCCAGCACCGCGCTGCGATACTCGGCATAGCGCGCATCCTGTGCCAGCGCCACACGGTCGCGCGGGTGCTCCAGCTGCACATCGACGATTTCGCCTATGGTGGCAGCGGGGCCGTTGGTGAGCATGACGATGCGGTCGGACAGCAGCACGGCTTCGTCCACATCGTGCGTCACCATCACCACGGTGGACTGGGTGGCCGCCACGATTTTCAATAGCTCGTCCTGCAGGTGGGCGCGGGTAAGCGCATCGAGTGCGCCGAACGGTTCGTCCATCAGCAGCACTTTCGGCTCCATTGCCAGCGCACGGGCGATGCCCACGCGCTGCTTCATGCCGCCGGAAATTTCGTGCGGCCGTTTGCTTTCGGCTGCCGTCAGGCCCACCAGCGCCAGCGCACGCATGGTGCGTTCGCGCAGCTGGGCCGGAGTTTCCGTCTTGCCGAACACCCGCTCCACGCCCAGGTGGATGTTTTCATAGCAGGTCAGCCATGGCAGCAGCGAGTGGTTCTGGAACACCACGGCACGCTCGGGCGATGGGCCGGCGATTTCACGGTTGGCGCACAGCAGTACGCCTTCCGTGGGGCGGGTCAGACCGGCGATCAGATTAAGCAGGGTAGATTTGCCGCAGCCCGAGTGGCCGATCAGGGTGATGAACTCGCCCTTGCCTACCTTGAGGTTAATCTCGCGCAGGGCATGGAATACCCCCTTCCTGGTGTGGAACACCATCTCCACGCCTTCGATATCGATGAATTTTGCGTCGTCCATGAGATCCGCCTTTCCTTAGTTGGCTACCTGTTCGTAGCTGAATGCGCGTGCCAGTGCTACCAGTGCCTGCTCCAGCAGCAAGCCCACCACACCGATCGCCACTATCGCGATGATGATGTGCGGCACATTCAGGTTGTTCCACTCATCCCATACCCAGAAGCCGATACCTACGCCGCCGGTCAGCATTTCCGCCGCCACGATCACCAGCCATGCAGTGCCGATGGACAGGCGCACGCCGGTGAGGATGTAAGGCAGGGCCGATGGCAGCAGTATCTTGGTCAACACCTTCCACTCCGACAGATTGAGCACGCGCGCCACGTTCATATAATCCTGCGGCACCCGCTGCACGCCCACGGCGGTGTTGATAATCATGGGCCAGATCGAGCAGATGAAGATCGACCAGATAGCGGCCGGATTGGCCGACTTGAACACCAGCAAACCGATAGGCAACCAGGCCAGCGGCGAGACGGGCTTGAGCAGGCTGATCATCGGGCCCACCATGCTGCCAACGAAAGGCACGCGGCCGATCAGGAAGCCCAGCGGTATGCCCACCAGCGCGGCCAGCCCGAAGCCCACCGCCACGCGCTGCAGCGAGGCCAGGATGTTCCAGCCTATGCCCTGATCGTTCGGGCTGTTGCGGTAGAACGGATCGGAGAACAGCGTCACCGCTTCATGCCACGTTGCCAGCGGCGTGGGAAAGCTGCTGTTCTTGATAGTGATGATCTGCCACAGCAGCACCAGCAGGGCTGCGCCCAGCAGCGGTGCAACCACCTTCAAGGCCAGCGCCGATACCTGCTGGCGCGTGCGGGCCGCAGTGTTGGCCGCCAGTGGCTGGCGTGGACGGCGTGCCGCGGGCGTTGCGCTTGTCTCAGCCTCGGCGCCGACGCTGGTAACAGTGCCAGCCAGCGCAGTAGCCGACGCTGCAGCCACCGCCTCATCCACTGCCTCGGGCAGCACGCTTTCGGGTTGGAGCATGGCGTTCATGGCATTCCCTTTCAGGCTTTGATTTTGAACGAGGCGGCGTAGGCTTTCGGGTTCTTGCCGTCCCATACGGAACCATCCATCAGTTTCGAGCTACGCAGCGGGCTTTTCGGCAGCGGCGTCTTGGTCATGGTGGCAGCGTCCTTGTACAAATCGATCTGGTTGACGGCAGTTGCCACGGCCAGATAATCGGGATCGTCTTTCAACAGACCCCAGCGGCGATGCTGGGTCATGAACCACATGCCGTCCGACAGATACGGGAAGTTGACCTGCCCGTCGTTGTAGAACTTCATGTAATTGGCATCGTCCCAGGTCTTGCCCAGACCATTCTGATAGCGGCCCATGATGCGCTGGTCGATCGCATCCTTGCTGGTGTTGACGTAGGACTTGTCGGCGATGACTTCAGCCATGCGGTTCTTGTTGGTCAGCGAAGCATCGATCCATTTGCCCGCTTCCAGAATGGCGGCCATCATGGCGCGGCAGGTGTTCGGATATTTCTTGGCGAATTCCAGCGTGGTGCCCAGCACCTTCTCCGGATGGTCGCGCCAGATATCCTGCGTGGTGGTGGCGGTGATGCCCACGCCGTCCATGATGGCGCGGTGGCCCCATGGTTCGCCCACGCAGAAACCGTCCATATTCCCCTACCCGCATATTCGCCACCATCTGCGGCGGCGGCACGGTGATGACTTTGGCATCCTTGAGCGGGTTGACGCCGTTGGCGGCCAGCCAGTAGTACAGCCACATGGCGTGGGTGCCGGTCGGGAAGGTCTGGGCGAAGGTGTATTCGCGCTTGTCGGTCTGCATCAGCTTGTTGAGCGAGGCGCCATCGACAGCGCCCTTGTCAGCCAGTTTTTTCGACAGGGTGATGGCCTGGCCATTGTTGTTCAGGCCCATCAGCACCGCCATATCCTTCTTCTGGCCGCCTATGCCCATCTGCACGCCGTACAGCAGGCCATATAGCACGTGGGCGGCATCGAGGTCGCCATTGGCCAGCTTGTCGCGCACGCCGGCCCAAGAGGCTTCCTTGCTCAGCACGAACTTCACGCCATATTTCTTGTCCAGCCCCAGCACCGAGGCCATCACCACGGAGGCGCAGTCGGTCAGCGGAATGAAACCGATTTTGACTTCTTCCTTTTCCGGTTTATCCGAACCGGCTGCCCACACGCCGCCTGTTGCCAATCCCAACATACTTCCTCCTGCTACCAGTCCTGCACCATGAATCATGCTCTGCACCACGGCCCGCCGCTTGGCGTTCACCTCGGCCCCAACTGCTGGCTTGGCTGCGTCGATGGGTGTCTGCTTTTGTTCCATGGCTATCCTCGTCTAGTCCGTGTCTGCACAAAAAAAAACGTCCACCCACACGCAAGCCCCAAGCTCGGTGTACGGTAGACGTCGTTGTCTGGTGTACTCCACCGCCGTTGGCAGAGTGCATAAGCGCATCGTTGCGCTTATCCTAGACTATGCAATGACTGTGCCAGCCATGGCACAGGGGATTTCTACAGGGATTAGCAAAGGGAAAGCTCGCCGGACCGCCATGCGGTGCCGCAGCATGGCGCAAAAAACGCACCGCTATTGCGCAGCGCATCATTTTCGGGAGGCTGAGCCAGGGCGCTTAGCCCAGCAGGTCTTCCACGTCGAGGATGCGCTGGGCCACCTCGGACAGCTTGAGGTTCTTGCTCATGGCCATGCTGCGCAGGCGCTGGTAGGCCTGCTCCTCGCTAAAGTTCTGGCGCGACATCAGCAAGCCCTTGGCCCGCTCGATCAGCTTGCGCTCGGCCAGCTTGCTCTTGGTATCGGAAAGTTCATCGAGCAGCTTCTGCTCGCGTTTGAAGCGGGCCAATGCCACCTGCAGCACGGGCTTGATGCGTTCGCTATGCAGGCCGGCCACGATATAGGCCGATACGCCCGCGGCCACGGCCGCCTCCATGCTGGCCGTATCCTCGCTTTCGGTGAACATCACGATGGGGCGGCGCTCGTCGCGGGTGGCAATCACAATGTGTTCAAGCACATCGCGCGCATCGGACTCGGCATCGACAATAATCATATCGGGTTGCAGCTGAGCAATGCGCTCCGGCAGATACATGTCGGGGGGAAGCGAGGCAATGATGTCATAGCCGGCTTCCAGCAGGCCGATGCGCAGCGCGCGGGCGCGCTCCGACTGGGCCTGCAGGGCCGGATCATCTTCGTCACCCGCCAGAATGACGGGATTGACAACCACGATGCGTAAATGTTTCATGGTCGGCAGTGGTGCGTAATATGGTTCATGCCCCACAATGAAGCAAGAATCACTCCTGCTTCACACGAACGCCCGGTCAGGCCCGTTCGGTCGCGTATTTGGCCAGCCGTTCGGCCATCCGTGGCGCCAGTTCGTCGCTGCCCGCCACAGTCATCTGCAGGTCGTGCAGCTTGCCGTCTTTCAGGCCGTACACCCAGCCATGCACCGTCACCTGCTGGCCGCGCTCCCACGCATCCTGCACGATAGTGGTCTGGCACACGTTCTGCACCTGCTCCACCACATTCAGCTCGCACAGGCGCTCGGAACGCTTGTTGGTTTCCACGATCTCGCCCAGATAGCGCTCATGCTTCTGGTTCACGTCCTGCACGTGGCGCAGCCAGTTATCGGCCAGACCCACGCGGGTGCCCACCATGGCCGCATGCACGCCCTTGCAGCCGTAGTGGCCCACGATGATGACGTGCTTAACTTTCAGCACGTCGATGGCGAACTGCAGCACGGACAGGCAGTTCAGGTCTGTATGCACGACCACATTGGCGATATTACGGTGCACAAACACGTCGCCCGGCGCCAGCCCCAGCAGCTCATTCGCCGGTACTCGGCTATCGGAGCAGCCGATCCAGAGGTATTCCGGCGATGCCTGCTGCGCCAGACGTTTGAAGAATTCGGGATCGCGTTCGATTTCCGATTCGGCCCAGCGGCGGTTGTTGGCCAACAGGTCACTCAGGGGCGACGTACTCATGTCCAGATCACTCATCATATTCCTCTCGTACATAAGAAGACCGCCGTACTGCATCATAGCAGTACGGCGGTCCGATTTTAACGGGACGGGTAAAGCCAGCTCTTCCTTTACTCGAAGAAGTCCTTCACCTTGTCACGCCATGTTTTGGTCTGCGGGCTGTGTTTGGCGCCGCCTTCCGTGGTCGATTTTTCGAAATCGCGCAGCAGTTCCTTCTGCTTGTCGGTCAGTTTCACCGGCGTTTCCACTGCCACGTGGCAGAACAGATCGCCGGCGAAGCCCGAACGCACACCCTTGATACCCTTGCCTTTGAGGCGGAAAGTCTTGCCCGACTGGGTACCTTCCGGCACGGTGAAAGCCACCTTGCCATGCAGGGTAGGCACTTCGATTTCGCCACCCAGCGCAGCCTTGGCAAACGAAATCGGCATTTCGCAATGCAGGTCGTCGCCTTCGCGCTGGAACACGGCGTGCGGCTTGATGTGGATTTCCACATACAGGTCGCCCGACGGCCCGCCATTGGTGCCCGGTTCGCCGTTGCCGGACGAGCGGATACGCATGCCGTTGTCGATACCGACCGGTATCTTCACTTCCAGCGTCTTGTTACGCTTGATGCGGCCCTGACCCGAGCAGGCTGCGCATGGCTCGGGAATGATCTTGCCCGTGCCGTGGCACTTCGGGCAGGTTTGCTGGATGCTGAAGAAGCCCTGCTGCATGCGCACCTGACCGTGGCCGGCACAGGTCGAGCAGGTTACCGGCGAGGTGCCGGGCTTGGCGCCCGTACCGCTGCAGGTATCGCACTTGTCCCACGAAGGCACGCGGATGGTGGTGTCGAAACCGTGTGCCGCCTGTTCCAGCGTAATTTCCAGGTTGTAGCGCAGATCGGCGCCACGGTAGACCTGCGGGCCCGAACTGCGGCCACGGCCACCGCCGAAGATACCACCGAAGATATCGCCGAAGGCATCACCGAAACCGCCTGCACCGCCAAAACCGCCCGCGCCGCCCATGTTCGGATCGACGCCAGCGTGACCATAACGGTCATACGCCTCGCGCTTCTCCGGATTGGTCAGCATCTCGTAGGCTTCTTTGACTTCCTTGAATTTTTCTTCCGATTCTTTGCTATCCGGATTACGGTCCGGATGGTACTTCATCGCCAGCTTGCGGTAAGCCTTTTTGATCTCGTCTTCCGACGCGTTCTTGGCGACGCCTAGTACTTCGTAGAAATCTCGCTTTGCCATCTTGTCGGCACCTTGCTGTAGTTATTACGGGTGTAGACCTCCGGCGCGCACAGGCGCCGGAAAAACGCTCTACTGATTATGCTAAAAAGCCGAGCCGGTACCGCTTGCACGGCCGATGGCTCGGCGCTCGTCGTCCCCGCGCTGTGGCGGGGATGGCGATCTTACTTGCTGTCTTTTACTTCTTTGAAGTCAGCATCGACCACATCGTCCTGCTGTGGCTTGGCTTGCTCGCCAGCATGGGCGCCGCCTTCGGCACCAGCGCCGCCAGCAGCTTGCTGGGCTTGCATGTCAGCGTACATCTTCTCGCCCAGCTTCTGCGAAGCGGTCGACAGGGCAGCCACTTTGGCGTCGATATCGGCCTTGTCGCCAGCCTTGATCGAACCTTCCAGTTCGGTAATGGCAGCTTCGATCTTCTCTTTCTCGCCAGCTTCCAGCTTGTCGCCGTATTCGGTCAGCGATTTGCGGGTCGAGTGCACCAGTGCGTCCGCCTGGTTGCGCGATTCGGCCAGCTCTTTCACTTTCTTGTCTTCTTCGGCGTTCAGCTCGGCGTCCTTCACCATCTTCTGGATTTCTTCTTCGGTCAGACCGGAGTTAGCCTTGATGGTGATCTTGTTTTCCTTGCCGGTGGCCTTGTCTTTCGCGCCTACGTGCAGAATGCCGTTGGCGTCGATGTCGAAGGTCACTTCGATCTGCGGGGTGCCGCGTGCTGCTGGCGGAATACCTTCCAGATTGAATTCGCCCAGACCTTTGTTACCGGCAGCGATTTCGCGCTCACCTTGATAAACCTTGATGGTCACGGCTGGCTGGTTGTCGTCAGCGGTCGAGAACACTTGCGAGAACTTGGTAGGAATCGTGGTGTTCTTGTGTATCATCTTGGTCATCACGCCGCCCAGGGTTTCGATACCCAGCGACAGCGGGGTAACGTCCAGCAGCAGCAGGTCTTTGCGGTCGCCCGACAGCACCGAGCCCTGGATCGCAGCACCAACGGCCACGGCTTCGTCAGGATTCACGTCTTTACGTGGGTCTTTGCCGAAGAACTCTTTAACTTTTTCCTGCACCTTAGGCATACGGGTCATACCGCCGACCAGAATGATGTCGTCGATGTCCGAAACCTTCACGCCGGCGTCCTTGATGGCGGTGCGGCATGGCTCGATGGTGGCGTTGATCAGCTCTTCCACCAGCGATTCCAGCTTGGCACGGGTCATCTTCAGGGTCAGGTGGACCGGTGCGCCGTTCGCCATGGCGATGTACGGCTCGTTGATTTCGGTCTGCTGCGACGACGACAGTTCGATCTTGGCGCGCTCAGCCGAAGCTTTGATACGCTGCAGAGCGATAGGATCTTTTTTCAGATCCAGACCGTTGATCTTCTTGAACTCTTCGATGATGTAGTCGATCACGCGCTGGTCGAAGTCTTCACCGCCGAGGAAGGTGTCGCCGTTGGTGGACAGCACTTCGAACTGTTTCTCGCCGTCTACGTCAGCGATTTCGATGATCGATACGTCGAAGGTACCGCCGCCCAGGTCATACACGGCGATCTTGCGGTCGCCCTTGTCGGTCTTGTCCAGACCGAAAGCCAGCGCAGCAGCGGTTGGTTCGTTGATGATACGTTTGACGTCCAGACCAGCGATACGGCGGGCGTCTTTGGTAGCCTGACGCTGCGAATCGTTGAAGTAGGCTGGCACGGTGATCACGGCTTCGGTGACTTCTTCACCGAGGTAGTCTTCTGCCGTTTTCTTCATTTTGCGCAGCACTTCTGCGGAAATCTGTGGTGGCGCCAGTTTTTTGTCGCGCACGCCGATCCATGCGTCGCCGTTGTCGGCTTTCATGATCGAGTAAGGCATCAGACCGATGTCTTTCTGCACTTCTTTTTCTTCGAACTTACGGCCGATCAGACGCTTGACCGCGAACAGGGTGTTCTTAGGATTGGTCACAGCCTGACGTTTTGCAGGGGAACCAACCAGAATTTCGCCATCTTCTTGATAAGCAATGATCGAAGGAGTGGTGCGCGCGCCTTCCGCGTTTTCGATCACTTTTGGCTGACCGTTTTCCATGATGGAAACGCAGGAATTCGTGGTTCCCAGATCGATACCGATAATTTTGCCCATGATGTTCTTCCTATTATGCTTAAAGTTTCAGATGCTACGAATATGTGGAATGACTGTTTGTTTTCAAGAGCCTGGTGGCTTCAGGAAAAAATTATTTGGCTTGCGCCGCGGTCACGATGGCTGGGCGCAGCAGGCGGTCAGCGATCATATAACCTTTCTGCAACACGGAAACCACGGTGTTGGCTTCCTGCTCCGCTGGCACCACGGCAACGGCCTGGTGCTTGTTCGGATCGAGTTTTTCGCCCTGGGCTGGCATGATTTCCAGCAGACGGTTTTTTTCGAAAGCGGAATTGAGCTGTTTCAGCGTCATTTCCACGCCTTCCTTGAGCGATTCCAGGGTCGGTGCTTCGACTTTCAGCGCCATTTCCAGGCTGTCCTTGACTGGCACCATGGCTTCGGCAAAGCTCTCCACGGCGAATTTGTGGGCTTTGGCCACATCTTCCTGCGCACGGCGGCGGATGTTCTCGCCTTCGGCTTTGGCGCGCATGAAGGCGTCCTGCATTTCTGCCAGACGGGCTTCGGCACTGGCCAGCTGCTCTTCCAGAGATGGCTGGTCAGGAGTCGATGGCGGAACCGGTGCAGCGGCTTCTGCCGCCTCTGGATTAGGTACGGCTTGATTTTCCTGATCTTGCATCTAAAGACTCCTACTATCGTATTTGTTTGACAAAACTTCTAACGGCACTGACCGCAAATGGGGCGCTAGTCGCCGTTTTCAAGGGCGCCAGCGGGGCTGGCCATGCCACCAGGAGATGATCAGTGCAGTTTCCAGGAGGAAAAATCACGCGCATAAGCGCCTGCGCTACTCCCGTCAGGCGGCTATTTTAACAGGCTAGCACTCACCGACGGCAAGTGCTGATTACGCCGCATCAGCAGAACAGTGGTGCCAGAGGGACAATGCCGGCTCTAAGCCACTCAGCCGAGCCTGCAGCGAAGCTGCACATTGATTTCCATGCATGCTAGACGCGCATTTCTGGCTGAACCCGATGCGGCAGCACGGGTACAAGGTGAAGGCGTCCGAATAAGCGAGCTGAACTAGTCGGCGGCGCCCAGTTCCAGTGCGGCGGCACGGGAAACCTGTGCGTCCTTTTGCTGCGCATCCCGTTCCGACGCGGCCAGACGGGTAGGCCAGCCTATCAGGTGCGGTTCGATGATGTCGGCCATGGCGGCGATCCATGCGGGACTGGCGTTCAGGCAGGGGATGTAGTGGAACTGCTGGCCACCGGCCTGTTCGAACTCATGGCGCACTTCCAGCGAAATTTCTTCCAGCGTTTCCAGACAGTCGCTGGTAAAGCCGGGGCACAGCACATCGAGCCGCTTCACACCGTCACGCGCCAGCTGGGCCACGGTAGGCGCAGTGTAGGGCTGCAGCCACTCGGCCTTGCCGAAGCGCGACTGGAAGGTGACCATATATTGATCTGGCGTCAGTTGCAGCGCGGCGGCCAGCAGGCGCGCCGTTTTCAGGCATTCGCAATGGTAGGGGTCGCCCAGCATCAGGGTGCGCTTGGGCACGCCGTGGAAGCTCAGCACCAGTTTGTCCGGCTGGCCATGCTGGTCCCAGTGCGCCAGCACGCTATCGCGCAGCGCATGAATATACGCCTCGTTGTCGTGATAGTTGCGCACCAAGCGCAGTTCGGGGATGTTGCGTACCGAGCCGTAATGCTGGAAGGCGGCATCATAGATCGAGCCGGTGGTGGTGCCCGAATACTGCGGATAGGCCGGCAGCACGGCAATGCGGTTGATGCCTTCGGCTTTCAGCTGCTTGAGTACTTCCGCCAGCGCAGGCGAACCGTAGCGCATGGCCATTACCACTTTCAGGTCGCGGTGGCCGCGCTGCGCCAGCGCCGCTTCCAGCTGCCTGGCTTGCGCCGCCGTGTAGACCTTGAGCGGCGAGCCTTCCGGCGTCCAGATGGTCTGGTATTTGGCAGCCGACTGGCCGGAGCGGAACGGCAGAATGATCAGATTGAGGATGAACCACCAGACGGCGCGCGGGATTTCCACCACGCGCGGATCAGACAGGAATTCCTTCAGATAGCGCCGCACGGCGGAACGGGTGGGCGCATCAGGCGTGCCCAGATTGACTAAAACGATGGCACTGCGACTGGCACTACCGTGCTGGTAAGAAGGTTCGGTCTGAAAACTCATGGGCCTTGTGCTCGAAATGTCTAGGACAAAATTGGATTATAGTGAAGAAGCGTGGCACTTGTCTGCGCTAGCCCTGTGCCTTGGTGTCGCTAGCATAGCCCGCGCAGGGGGCAGCGCGCCAGTTCAGGATGCTAGCAATTCACGTGCATGCTTGCGTGTGGTGGCGGTAATTTCCAGCCCGCCCAGCATACGGGCCACTTCTTCCACCCGCGCTTTGGCATCGAGCACTTCGATGCGCGAGGCTGTCTTGCCGTTTTCCAGCGTGCCTTTGGCCACCTGGAAGTGCTGGCCGGCCTGACTGGCTACCTGTGGCAAGTGCGTCACGCACAGCACCTGCCGCTGCTGGCCCAGACGGCGCAGCAAGCGCCCCACCACTTCGGCCACGCCGCCGCCGATGCCGCTATCGACTTCATCGAAGATCAGCGTCGGCACGGTGGTCGCGTTGGAAGTGATGACGGAAATCGCCAGCGCTATCCGCGCCAGCTCGCCGCCGGATGCCACTTTGGCCAGTGAACGGGGCGCAACACCGGCGTGACCGGCCACCAGAAACTCCACCTGCTCCAGCCCGTGCGCACTCGGCTCGCCGGCGTGCAGGGCTATCTCGAAGCGCCCGCCCGTCATGCTCAGGTCCTGCATGGCCTGCGTCACCGCGTCGGACAGCTGGCGCGCCGCCGTGTTGCGCGTGGCCGACAGCTGCTGCGCCTGCGTCATGTACTGCGCCTTGAGTTGCTGCTCCTGCTGGCGCAAACCGTCAATATCGCTGGCATCTGCCATCTGCGCCAGCCGCGCCGACAGCTGTTCGTATTCCTGCGGCAGCTGGTCTTCGCTGACACGGAATTTGCGCGCTGCCGAGTGGATGGCTTCCATCCGCGCTTCCACCGTGTGCAGACGCTGCGGATCGAGATCGACCCGGTCCAGATAATCGTTGAGTGCATACACGGCTTCCTGCAGCTGGATGCGCGCCGGTTCGATCAGGTCGACGATGGTCTGCAGACCGCTATCGACACCGGCCAGCTTGCCCAGCTTCTGGTTCAGGCTGGAGAGCTGGGAAATGATGGGCTGCTGGTCCGCTTCCGACAGCAGCGCCAGCGCTTCCTGCGCGCCTTCCAGCAGGCTGGCCGCGTGCGACAGGCGGCTATGCTCATTACTGACTTCGTTCCACTCGCCGTTTTTGACAGCCAGCTTTTCCAGCTCGTTGACCTGCCATTCCAGCCGTTCGCGCTCGTACAGCACATTGGCCGCATTGGTTTCGAATTCTTCCACCTGTTTTGCCAGTGCGCGCCAGGCCTTGTAGGCTGCACTGACGGCACGCACCTGTACATCGGCACCGGCCTGACCATCGAGCAAACCGCGCTGGGCATCGGTTTTCAGCAGCGACTGGTGGGCGTGCTGGCCGTGGATATCCACCAGCAGATCGCCCAGGTCGCGCAACTGTGTGGCCGTGGCGGCGATGCCGTTGATATAGGCCTTGCTGCGGCCGGCATTGTCGATCACGCGGCGCAGCAGCGCGCCGCCCTCTTCCACCGCAAACTCGTTGGCGGCCAGCCAGGCGTCGGCCGCTTCGTTAGCGGCAAAATCGGCCGTGATATCGGCCTTGGCGGCGCCTTCGCGCACGACCGAAGCATCGCCACGGCCGCCCAGCGCCAGCGTGAGCGCATCGATCAGGATGGATTTACCGGCGCCCGTTTCGCCCGTAAAGACAGTAAAGCCGGCGGAAAACTCCAGTTCGATGGTGTCGACAATAACGAAATCACGGATGGACAGGGTACGCAGCATAGCGATGGATAAGATTAATTAAGTTTGCCGTCGTGCGAAGGATGCTCGTTCCAGTGCAGCTTCTCGCGCAGCGTGTTGTAGTAGCTCCAGTCTTCCGGATGCAGGAAGGTGATGGTGTGCGGCGAGCGCCGGATCACGATCTGGTCCTGCCACGCCAGACTGGCAAAGGTCTGCATATCGAAGTTCACGCTGATGTCGCGGCCACGCACGATCTCCACCACGATCTCGCTGGTTTCGGACAGCACGATAGGCCGGTTGGACAGCGCGTGCGGCGCAATCGGCACCATCACGATGCCGCCCAGACTAGGATGCAGCAGCGGCCCGCCCGCCGACAGCGCGTAGGCGGTAGAACCGGTAGCGGTGGAAATGATCAGCCCATCGGAGCGCTGGTTGTACATGAAGTGGCCATCCACATCGACGCGCAGTTCGGCCATGCCGGCACCGGCGCCGCGTGCCACTACCACATCGTTCACGGCCAGCCCCAGATGGATGATGGCGCCATCGCGCACCACCCGCCCTTCCAGCAGGGTGCGGCGATCGGCCTTGTAGCGCCCGCCCAGTATCTGCGCCAGCACGTCCAGCATGCCGTCCAGCGGAATATCCGTCATGAAGCCGAGCCGGCCCTGGTTGATGCCGATCAGGGGCACATCGAACGGCGCCAGCTGGCGCGCGATGCCCAGCATGGTGCCGTCACCGCCCATGACGATGGCGGCATCGCAGTGGGCGCCGATTTCGGCCGCCGTCATCACCCGCACCTGCGGCAGGTTCAGCGCCAGATGCTCGGCCGTCTGCGCCTCGAACACCACGGCATGGCCAGCGTTCTGCAGGAATTCCACCACGCTGCGTACGGGAGCGGCAATACCGTCCGTATTCTGGCGCACGACCAGAGCGATGGCAGGAAAGGCGGCTGGCGTGGCAGTCATAGAAGTCTCGGCTAAGGGGTGGAACGGCAACACGCAGGAGAGTAACCCATATCGACTGCTTGTGCCATGATCCGCCCTTGGACTGTATATTTAAACAGTATTGCGCGCAGTATAGTGTGGCCGCCGCCAGACTGCAAGGCGGCGGTACTGGCGTTTTAATGGCCGATGGTCATAATCCCGGCCAGCATGGAACCGCCCACGGCCAGTCCGATCAGGATGGAATAGAAGAACATCAGCAGCAGCCAGCGCACAAAAGTCGTGCGGCGGCCGCTGTTGTAGACGCGCCGCATGGCCCACGGCAGATAGCCCAGCAGCCAGCACCACAGCACAAAATGCGCGAAGCCCCACGATACCAGCAGCATCAGGATAAAGATAAAGTAGGCAAATGCGTTGGTGTGCAGGGCGAACAGCAGATGGTCGCCAAAGCGCCGGCCCGAACCCAGATATAGCACTTTCAGCAGCAGCGCGAACACCGGCATCAGGGCGAAAATGGCGTACGGCGCGTAATGATAGAAACCGTTCTGGAATACCTTGATCTTCTCTGATCCGGGCAGCTTGTCGAAAGCATCGAGCTGATGGCGGACGGCAGGCCAGCCAGCCAGATAACTCTTCAGTTTTTCATTGCCGTCGATATCGATGCGGTTTTCTTCACCCGCCGGGCTGGCTTCCTTGGCCGCGGCTTCTTCGCGGGCAGCTCCCGGCTGATCCTGCCGGACACCGGCGGCTTGCTTGATGGCTGCCTTCAGGGCGGCCTTCTCCTGAGCCTTCTCCTGAGCCTTTTCCGGTGTTTTGCCAGCAACAGCAGACTGCTCCTGTGCCGCTTCGCTGCCCTCCGTCATGCTGGGAGAAAAAGTACCGGAGAATTTCAGCAGCGCGAAGAACAGCAGGCTCAGTGTCAGATACAGCCGCAACGGCTGGACGAAACGCACGCGGCGGCCACGGATATATTCCAGCGTCAGCGCACCGGGGCGGAACAGCAGCCGCATCACCGTGCCCCACAGCTTGCCCTCCAGCGCCACGTAATGGCCGATGAACTCGTGCAGGAATTCGCCCACGCTGGCGTGATGCAGTATGGCTTCCTGCCCGCAGTGGGAGCAGAAATGCCCCGTCAGAACGGTGTCGCAATTCGGGCAGTTGGTGGCCGCCGTGTGGGCGTGCTCGACCGGCGTTACGGCAGTATTCATGCAGGCTATCCAAAAAAGGGAAACGGTAGACCGGAACGGGGCCCTGACAGCTGGCGCCAATGTGGCCTAAATGATAACCGCATCCCCGCGCGATTGTCACGATGCAGACAGCTGCAAGCGTGGCAAATCAGTGATAGATCACCAGCAGCGCGGGCCGGAAGGCCGCGTTGCTGTTTTCTCGCGTGGCGTAATCCACCTTGCCGTTGGCGTTGTAGGCGCTGGTGGACAGCAGCGCCAGCGATAGCCGCCCGTTACCGCTTTTGACGGCTTGCGCCGCGCTGCTGACGTCGACGTTAACGGGCATATTCACTGCCGGCACGGCAAAGCCGGCCAGCGCATTGCCTAACGCGGGAAAACTGCCCCAGTTGACGCCCGCTTCGCTCCAGTCATCGGTCCGGGTCTGATACAGCTGATGACTAAGCCCCGCCATGCCCACGGCGGTGGGCGTCAGCGTCAGGCTGGCGCTATCCACCGTGCCGGACAGGCCGGACAGATCGAACTTCAGCAAGCCTTTGCGCGCATAGCGCACCGCATCGTTTTTCACCGACAGGTAGCTGCGCCCGCCGTTGTTCACATCCTGCGCCGGATCGTCCCACACAAACGTGTCGGCCACGGGCGCCAGCGAGGCGACATTATTCGCCGTGAAGTGACAGGCAAACGATTTGCCTGCACTGCCGCTGACATTCACCGCCAGCTTGATGGTGGGGCTGCGCTGAAGCACCGTGATGGCCGGATCGCAGGCCAGCAGCGCGGTAGCGCTGCGATACAGTTCCAGCCGGATCTGCCCGGTATTGCTCTGGGTGGGATCGGCCACCGCCAGCTGCACATCCCTGCCCTGCTGCTGCAGCGTTACCACGGCCTTTTTATCGCTGCTCAGATAAGGCTGGCCGGCGATCGCCACCGTCTTGCTGGCATCGGCCCAGAACACCACGCCGGTCAGCCCCTGCTCGCTATCCTGCACCGCGCTAGCCGCCAGCGAGTTCTCCACCACCGTCACCGGATTGGCACTGGCAAAAGCCGCGGTAGCAGCCACGCTGCGATTGGGCAGCACGAGGTAGCTATAGCTGGCGGCGGACGGATTGCTGCCGTGGCTCAGGGCCAGCGTCAGATAGCGCTCGGTCAGCACGTTGCCGGGGCCACCCGTGTTGATCTGGCTCCAGCTAGCGCTGCGGTTCTCGCGCAGACCGCTCACCGTGGGACTGCCAGGGAACACGTAGCCCGTGTCGGAACCGCTGGCCGTATTCCCCGCCAAATGCGCCCAGCGCGTGGCTGCCATGCTCTCGCTCCAGCCTGCGGTGACAGGCTTGCTGGCATCGTTCACCGTCAGCACATTTTCACCGGCACCCGCCAGACGGCGGTTCTCCACGATGGTTTCAATCTCCACGTTATCGCTGCTGCTGATGCCCGTGCCCAGCGCGACGATGCGGTCGCCGAACAGGAACCAGGCCTTCTTGCCACTGAGCGTAGTGCCCGTCACGCCGCTCATGGCAAAATCCATGGCCAGCGTGGCGAACTGCCGGTTCAACTCGGCGCCGCCCACCAGATTGCGCGCATTCGGATATTTTTTGAAACCGGCCGGCGTGCCGCTGCCGCTGCGGTCGGTGGTAGTGCCGGCCAGCCGCAGCGGGTCCACCGTAGCCCAGTAGCTGCCGCCGTACTGGCCCAGATCGGCGTTGTACAGCTGGGTCATGCCGATGCCGGTCCACCAGCCGCGCAGGTTTTCGCCATTGCCGTATTCAAAAGCGCTGATGCGCGGCGAGAGCAGCGCCACCGCATAGGCATAGCCGTCGCGCCGCTGCACCGCGCGGTCGGCCGAAGCGAAGATGCGGGTTTCTTCCGGCTCGGGCCGGGCCACGATACTGCCGTCATTGAGGATGGCTTTCACCAGCGCCAGGTCGAGCGTGCTGATAGTCTGGAGTTTGTTACCGTTGCCGGCCACTGGCGTGAAATAGCTGCTGCCGAAACTGCTATCGCGCTGGACCCAGCCCTTGATCAGACTTTTCAGCTCGCGGGCATCGGCAGCAGACAGGCTCTGGGTCAGCTCGGCCAGCGCCATGATGGTGCTGCGTCCGGCCACATGGTCGGTAGCAGCCCAGCGGCTGATGGAACGGCCACGCTGGTTATCCATCAGCGCGCCGTTGTAGATAAACGGCGCATACGAATTGATGGCCCAGTGGTAGGGATTGTTATACAGCGGGGTGGCGTCGATAGGCCAGCTGGAACCGGCCAGCACATAGTAGAGCCGCGCGATATCGTTAATCAGCACCGAGCCATAGCCGCCGACGTAGGGCACATAGGTATGCTGGATGAAAGAACCGTCGGCATAGAAGCCATCGCCGCTGGTGACGTCGGGCAGCGCCGCCGGTATGGCATCGCGTCCGGCGCGGATCTTGTCGCCGTTCTTGCCGACGATGCCGCGCATCACCACCACAAACGCCTTGTCGAGCAGATTGGCGCCAGTTTCCAGCAGCGTCGAGACGCTGCCGTTGGCGGCAGTGCGGCGGGTGGGGTCCGGCACATAATGATCGATGGCGGCGCAGACGGCAGCAATCCGGGCAGGCGTCAGCGCATCGTAGGTACTCAACATCAGCTTGTTCAGCCCTTGCGGCGTGCCGATCTGCCAGTCCCACCAGTTATCGAAGGCCGTGGCGGTGGCCGTGTAACGCGCAGCGATGAAGGCATCGAGCCCGGCCTGCAGGCGCTGCATCACTTCAGCCTGATGGTAGTAGGAAGAGCGGGGATCGGCATAAGCATCGGCGATGCTCTGCAGGCGTTCCACGGTGCTGGTGAGATTGGCCGAAACTTTATCCAGCGGCAGATCGCTCCACAACTGCCCCGCAGGCAGGCCCATGCTGGCCGAGCTTGTCAGCGTGGCATAGTGATCGGGCGCGTCTGCCTGCGCAGCCTGCTGCATCAGCAAGTCGGGATCGTCGGGCGGTAACGCCGCCACGCTGCCAGTCCGGTTCAGCCAGCGCAAGCGCATATCGTCGTACCCGTCCGCCTGTGCCGCCGTCTGCCAGCCCAGCGCGCACAGCGCTACGGCCAGCCAAGTCTGCCTCATCTTCACCACCGTCTCCTCCTGTTTTAAGGAATGATTGTGAGTTAACGTTACCATTCATAAATGCAAGTTGCAATATTTTTTAGCAGTTACCCGATCAACCTCCCTTCTATCGGGCGACAGCGGTAGCGACGCAGGGCTAGCATGGTCTCGTAGTCCACGACAGGAGAGCACCATGCATGACACGAAAATCAACACCCGCACCAAGCGCCGCAACGACGGCGTGCAGCGCATGCCGCATGAGCGCGACGAGTCGCCCGAAGGCGAGCTGGCGCCCAGACGCAGCGTGATCCGGCAGGCCGCCAGCGATATCGAGGAAGGACTGGTGGATACTGACCGCCACAACCAGCCCGGCGCCGAAACCACCCGCGCCGAACAGGGCAAGCCCCCATCGGGACAGGCCCGCCCCCAGCCCGGTACCAAACGCGACTGAGCCGGGCAGGCTGGCGCCAAAACGCATAGAATTCTGTCTTTCCCGCACTCAAACGAAAGACCACTATGCGTATTCTGCACACCATGCTGCGCGTCGGCGACCTGCAGCGCTCGATAGCCTTCTACACCAACGTACTGGGCATGAAGCTGCTGCGCACCAGCGACAACCCCGAATACCAGTACACGCTGGCCTTCCTCGGCTACGGTGCCAATCCCGAGCACGCCGAACTGGAGCTGACCTATAACTACGGCGTGAGCAGCTACGAGCTGGGCACGGCCTACGGCCACATCGCCATTTCGGCCGACAACATCTACCGTGCCTGCGAGGCCGTCAAAGCCAACGGCGGCACGGTAACGCGCGAACCGGGCCCCGTCAAAGGCGGCAGCACCGTGATCGCCTTCGTCACCGATCCGGACGGCTACAAGATCGAACTGATCGAACGCAGCTTCGACGGTGCCGGCGCCGGCCTGTAAGCGCGGCAGGCAAACAAAAAGCCGCCCCGAGAGGCGGCTTACACATGACCGGCCGGTTCACACCGGCACATGCTTCACTCTGCTGATTAGTGCACCAGCATGGCGTTGATGCTGGCCAGATCCTCTTCCTTGAGCGAACCGGCCGCCGACTTCAGGCGCAGACCATTGACGATGGTGTCGTAACGGGCTTTGGACAGATCTTTCTGGGTCGAGTACAGCAGCTTCTGGGCATTCAGCACGTCGATATTGATACGCACGCCAACCTGGTAGCCGAGCTTGTTCGATTCCAGCGACGACTTGCTCGATACTTCGGCAGCTTCCAGCGCTTTCACCTGTGCCAGACCGCTGTTCATGCCCAGATAGGCAGCACGGGCGCCTTGCGCTGCGGCGCGCCGGGTGGCTTCCAGATCGTTGCGGGCCTTGTCTTCCAGTGCAATGGATTCGCGCACTTTACTGGTCACGGCAAAACCGCTAAAGATGGGCACGTTCCAGCTCACGCCTATGGCGTTGTTGTTGACGATCTGGCCGGCCGTCTGGGTCTGGTGCGACGAGCTGGCCACCAGATTCAGGGTCGGCATATGGTTGGCACGGTTGCGCGAGATTTCGCGCTTGGCGATCTCCACGTTCAGATTCGCAGCGACCACACTGTAGTTCTGGGTTTCTGCCGAGCTGACCCATGGCTCGATGGCGGCCGGCGAAGGCGGCGTAATCGTCACGCCCGGACGCAGCGGTGCCAGCTCACCCGGCATCTGGCCGATGATGACTTGCAGCGCCGCGCGCTTGTTGTCCAGATCGTTGATGGCGGCAAATTCTGCTGCCACCACCAAGTCGTAGGCTGCCTGCGCTTCGTGGGTATCGGTAATAGTCTGGGTACCCACTTCGAAGTTACGCTTGGCCGATGCCAGCTGTTCGGTCGTTGCCACTTTCTGGGCGCGGGTCGAAGTCAGGCTGTCTTCCGCCGTCAGCACATCGAAATACGCCTGTGCCACGCGGGTGATCAGGTCCTGCTGGGCCTGGGCAAAAGTGGCTTCGGCAGTCGCCTGCACCAGTTTGCTCTGCTGATAGCTTTCCCAGTTGGACCAGTTAAACAGGGGCTGGGTCAGCGATACCGTGTAGGCATTGCTATGGTAATCCAGATCGCTCTTGGTGCGGATGCCCAGCAAATTCGGTGTTGCCAGATCGCCGCTGTTGCGCAGATTGCTGCCGCTAGCCGAAATATTCGGCAGCAGGCCGGCACGCCCCTGAATGATGCGTTCCTGACCGGCGCTCAGCGACGAACGGGCGCTGGCATAGGTCGCGTCGTTGGCCAGTGCTTGCTGGTAGATCTGGATCAGGTCAGCCGCCTGTGCCTCGGTCGTAACGTTCAGCGTCAACAGGGCGCTGGTGATCAGCACGGCGATAAGGGGTTTCTGCATTGCTTTCTCCACGGGAGTCATCAAAAAAAGACGGCCTTTCACACCACATGCTGACGCCGTGCCAGCACCTCAGTATTTTGCCATCGTGCTATCGACTTGCAGCGCCCAGTCATGGACGCCGCCAGTCAGGTTGTACAGCTTGCCAAATCCATGATGCTCAAGATAGGCGGCCACCTGCAGGCTGCGCGCACCGTGATGGCAGATGCAGACGATGGCTGCATCTTCATCGAGATCATCGATACGGGCCGGGATGGTGTGCATGGGAATAGGCTGAGCCCCGGCGATATGACAGGTCTCGAATTCCCACGGCTCACGCACGTCCAGCAGGACCGGACCAGGCCGACCGCTATCGGCCAGCCAGTCCGCCAGTTCCAGAGCACTCAGATGCTGCATTGACGACTCCGCTCCGCTCAGAACGTGAACTTCGATGGTGCCACGGCCGAAGCCAGTGGTTTCACATCGGTTTCGAACAGGGTGCGGGTGTCGTAACCAGCTTCACCGGTGCGGGTGATCAGCTGTGCCTTCATCGCTGGCGATGCGCCGATGATGACGACCAGACGGCCACCGATACTCAGTTGTTGCAACAGGGCCTGTGGCAGTTCCGGCAGCGAGCCCGACACCACGATCACATCGAACGGGGCACCCGAGCTCCAGCCCTGGGCCGCATTGCCCAGTTCTACCGTCATATTGCTCACACCGTTGTCGGCCAGATTCTTTTCTGCCAGCGCTTTCAGCTCTGGCGATACTTCTACCGACGTCACATGACGGGCCTTGTGCGCCAGCAGCGCAGCCATGTAGCCCGAACCGGCGCCGATTTCCAGCACGTTTTCATGCTTTTTCAGGTTCAGATCCTGCAGCAGACGTGCTTCGATCTTGGGCGCCAGCATGCATGCGCCGCCCGGCAGCGGGATTTCCACGTCGGCAAAGGCCAGCGCCTTATAGGCCGCAGGCACGAAATTCTCACGTTTCACCACCAGCAACAGGTCCAGCACGTCCGCGGCGAGGACGTCCCATGGACGGATTTGCTGTTCGATCATATTGAAGCGGGCTTGTTCGATATTCATCTTTTGACTCGGTCTGGATTAAACAAACCGTCATTTTATCGTTGAACTGGCATCGAGGCACATATTAACGACATGACGGGGTTTTCGCGGGAAATTGCGACAGTCTGCAGTTTAAGGGGGTTGAACCTACCAAAATGGCAAGTTTGATGCAGGCCGGGCCGCCGCACATCATGCCCGCTGCACTTCCAGGCCACGCAGACTGACCTCGGTAAAGGTCGCCATGAAGGCATCCGGATCGATAGGCGGCATGCCGCAATCGGGCATATACGCGTGGGTCCACATCATCAGCATCAGCACGGGCGCCACCAGCACGGGCGTCATCACCAGCGGATCGACCGGATGGAATTCGCCCCGCTCGATGCCGCGCACCAGCACGCTGGCGATCAGACGGTTGCCGCGCGCCACCACTTCTTCGTTGTAAAACTGCGCCAGTTCAGGGAAGTGATTGCCTTCGGCCAGCATCAGCTTGGTGATCCCGGCCAGCGGCGTGGCGCAGATCTGGTGCCACCATTTAAACAGGATGGCACGCAGCAGCGCACCGCTGGGGCCGTCGTGCTGGGCCGCTTCCAGCTCCGCTTCGCCGATCGGGTGGACGATGTTTCCCGCACCACGGCTTTGAACAGTTCTTCCTTGTTGGCGAAATACAGGTACAGCGTGCCCTTGGACACGCCGGCGCTCTTGGCCACATCTTCCAGCCGCGTACCGGCATAGCCGCGCTCGACGAACTGGTTCAGGGCAGCAGCCAGCAATTCCTGCGGCCGCGCATCCTTGCGCCGCTCCCAGCGAGGCTTGGTTTCTTGAGAAACTTGCATGGAGGCTCTTGATTTAACTAACTTATTCAGGCTGGCGATTAACTTACTTGTTAGTCATTAATATAATCGCAAGCATTGCCAGCGTCAAGATTATG
>Ga0187842_1000273_pt1 | contig 27261 bp, 23 predicted proteins | sample SpaLakP09_SKY_41_FD_134514 | JGI IMG/M metagenome (GOLD analysis project Ga0187842, IMG submission 134514) | Oligotrophic lake water microbial communities from Sparkling Lake, Wisconsin, USA - SP09_SKY_41 | ecosystem: Environmental > Aquatic > Freshwater > Lake | place: USA: Sparkling Lake... | reverse complement strand
TCGGCCAGTTGCTTGGCCGTGCCCGAATAGAAGACTTCCAGGCCCTGCAGGTGGCCGTCGCCGCCGTTGTCGATGCGGCTGACCGTGTAGCTGCTGCGGTCGATGCCGTTCGAGTTCAGCGAGTCGTTGCCGAACAGGCCGGAGGTCTGGACCAGCACGTCCTTGATGTCCTTGTAGAACACGCCGGCCGAGAAGAAGCCCTCGGGGGCCATGTACCACTCGACATAGGTGTCGAGGCCGATCTGCTTCTCGGGCTTGGCATAGGGATTGCCGCCCGAGATGGTCTGGGCCGCGTCGCTGAAGGTGTAGTTGGGACGCAGGTCGTCGAAGTCGGGACGCGAGGCCGAGGTGGTGATGCCAAAGCGGACCTTGACGTTCTCGCGCACGTCCCAGTTCAGGTGGGCGCTGGGATAGACCAGGGTCTCGTCGCTGCTGGTCTTGACCAGGCGGTTGCCGGCCGGGGTCGAGCCCGCTGCCGGGAAGGCGACGAAGGCCTCGCCGGTGTTCTCGATCTTCTCGACGCGGGCACCGTACACCACATTGCCCCAGTCAAAGCGGGTGGTGGCCATGCCGTAGGCGGCCGTGATCGTCTCGCTGACCTTCCAGTAGTTGGCCTGGCCGTTGTTGAAGACGGCGCGGCCGGCCTTGATCTCGCTCTTCATCAGGGCGTTGGTGTAGCCCTTGTCGGTGTAGCGGAACGTGTAGTTGAGGTTCTGCGAGCCGAGATAGCCGGTCGAGGTGGCAAAGGCGTTCCACGCCGGAGCCTCGGAGGACGCGAAGGTGCGGGTATAGCCGAACTCGCGCGACTTCTTGGTGCGGTCGGTGAACAGGCCACCGAACTCGACCTTGGTCGGCAGGCCGAACAGCTCCGCCTCGCGCGAAACGTCGAACTTGCCCGTATAGGCGCCGGTGATGTCACCGCCGTCGATATTGCCCAAGGTCGACATCGGGAAGGCGAAGGCCTCGATGTCGGTGACCTGCGCGCCCTGGGTGCGGGCCGTGGTCGTGCCGCCGGTCCGGTACAGCCGAATGGTGTTCACGTCGCCGTTGGTGAAATCGTACTCGATGGTCGGCCGCAGCAGGAAGCTGGACGGGCTCTGGAAGGCCCCCGAAGCGGTGTTGTTCCGGCCGTCATTGGTAAAGGTGTAGTTCAGGCGCCACGACAGGTCCCAGCCCGACAGCGCATGCTCGCCGCCGAAGGTGTTGGTGGTCATGAACTCCTTGGTGTCGCGATAGTCGATGCGGGCATTGATCCGTGCGCCGTAGACGGTGCCCTTGGTCGGGCTGTTGGCATTGATGTAGGCGGCGCTGTTGTAGCTGTTGCCGGCAGCGTCCGTGCCCTGATCAAGCCGGAAGATGAAATTGTCGCGCAGTTCGTCGTCGTGATAGAGCGTGTTGATCGTGCTGGCGAAAAGCGTGTTGTTGTCGTCGATCTTGTAGTCGACGCGCATCGAGGCCGAGATGTTCTCGCGGGTCAGGCGATAGTGCTTGTTCTCGTGCTCGCGGGCGAAGTGCTTGGTCGGATCGACGGTGTTGGTCAGATAGGGATCGGTTTCCCAGTTATCGGTCGCCATACCGCGCGAATAGTAGGAGGCCTGGGCGACGACGCCCAGCCTGCCGTCCATGAAGATGTTCGAATAGACGAGGCTGGTGTCCAGCTCGGTGCCGTCGCCCAGTTCCACCACGCCCATGCCGAGCTTGCCGCTGATCGTCCGGCCCTTGTAGTCGAAGGCGCGGCGGGTGCGGATGTCGACATTGCCGGCCACCGTATCGCCGGGCATCGACGGCACCACGGCCTTTTGCACGGTGATCATGCTGGCGATCGCCGACGGAATATTGTCGAAGCGCGAGGCGCGACCTTCCGGGCTGACGACGCTGAGGCCGTCGAACGACAGGGTCGTCCAGTAGACCGGCGCGCCGCGCAGATTGACGTAACGGGCCTGGCCCTGGTCGCGCTCGATACCCACGCCCGGCAGGCGGCCGATGGCAAAGGCGATGTTCTGGTCGGGCAGGTTGCCGACGGAGTCCGCCGAGAGAACGCTGACCAGAGAATCCGAGTTGCGCTGCACCAGCTGGGCGGCGGCTTCGCTTTCAGCGATCGGCCGGCGGGCCGTGACCAGGACTTCCGAAACCTCGGCGGTTTCGGGCGCAGAGGCTGCCATCGCGCCCCCCTGAACCTGAGCCTGGGCGATGCCCGCGAACCCGAGCGCCGAAACGGCGCTCATGAGAAGAACTCTGAATTGCATTTTCGGCCCCTGTGACAGCAGCCGGACCGTTAGTTAGGTTTTATGAAACTTTTTGACGAGCTTGATTTTGGATTTGTGACACGGCCACCAAAGGCCCGGGGAGTCACCCAAACGCCTCACATCGAACACAGTTTCAGCGCCGGCGCCTTCGCCTGGATCAGGCCGCGCCGCGTCCGCCGTCGTCGTCGGCGGCCATAAAGCCCATCAGGGCGTCGATGCGGGCCAGCAGTTGGACCCGGACTTCCGCTCCAGCCAGGTCGCCCTGCATGCACTCGTCCAGGGCGTCGGCGGCGGCGACCAGCCGCGGCTCCTTCACGGCATTGCCGATTGTGCGCAGTTCCACGGCCTGGGCCGCGAGAGCCCGGCGGGCCTGGGCCGGGTCGCTGTCCAGGGCCTTGGAGGCCGAACGTACAATTCGCAAGGCCTGAGACAGGCGCGCGGCAACCGTGCCGCGGGCATCGGCCTTGCGTTTGCGGGGCCCCTTGTAGTCGGCCGAATTGAACCGCCGCCGGTCGGGGCCGACATACTCGACCGCCTCAACCCAGTCGCGCGGCTTCAGGGTGACCGCTTCCAGGCGGCGCTCAAGGTCGCCGATCGTGAACGGCTTGCGCATGAACTCGTGGACGCCCGCGTCCCGCGCCCCAAAAATCGACTCGGTCGTCGCCTCATTGGTGCACATGATGATCGGGGCCTGCCGGCAGATCAGATCACTACGGCGGATTTTCCGCGTCAGTTGCGTGCCGTCGAGCCCGCCGCCCGTATGTTCGACGAAGATCAGCCGCGGATCCACGGTCCGGGCCATGGAATAGGCCTTTTCCAGAGTCGGGGCATGGTAGATCTGGACCCCGCTCAGCGCCCGCATCTGGTCGGCCAGCAGACGGGCCGTCGAGGGGTTGGGGTCGGCGACAAGGACCCGCTGAACCTTGGCGGCGACACGCTGAATTGTGCGATTGTTGCCGTCAAACACCGGACCAGTGGACTCCTGCTGGGTACGCGTGACCCATTTCTAGGCAATGATAGTAAAGATCGGCTTGATGACAGTGGCCGCGTCAGCAATCAGTTTGATAGGGTCTGGCTGAGGCCACCCTCGAAATCCAGGAAGATATCGATCGCCTCATCGACATCTGCGGTCGGGGTCTGGCCGGCGGCAAAGCGATAACGCCAGAAGCTGGCGATATGCGAGACGACACCCAGTTTTTCACCCAGCGAAATGAACATGTCAGGGGCCCTGAGCAGGAACTCCCGGAACGCGGTCGGGCGGCCGTTGTGGATCAGGTCCTCAAAGGCGTCGTCATAGACCTTGAGCGCCCGCTGCACGGCCGACCGCTCCAGCATGACGCTGCTCTGCAGCCGCTTGCGCGTTTCGTCCAGATAGCGGGAAGTCTCGGTATCCCGGCTACCGGTGATGACGAGCTGCCCGATCTCTTTCACCACAACGCCCAGCTGCGGCCACAGCTTGGTCAGCATCCACTTGTAATAGAGGAAGCCCTTCCAGCTGAAGACGCCTTCCTTGAAGCTCTCGCCCTCCATAACCAGGGTATGGCGCAGCGGTTCCAGGCGTTCGTCGACATCGGTCGACAGCAGCGCCTCGACCAGACGGGCCACGTGGGAGCCCGAGGCCCGGCCCTTGTCGCGATAGGCCAGCTCGATCAGGCGCGAGATTTCATAGGCGACAAAGCCCAGCATCTGCTCCAGATCGGCATGGGAGATGGCGAAATAGCATGGCGCGACATTGATGCCGTGACGGCGGAGATGCTCCCGCAGCAGGAACGGATCCAGCGACGGCAGGCTGTCGATCATCCGCAGGACGGAAAGGTCCCGCCCCATGTCCGAGTGTTCGTTGCAGGCCTCGCGCATAAGTTCCAGCCAGCCCCGCTGGCCGACGAAGAAGGACTGCCCGCCCAGGCCCAGATCCCGCCGGTCGAACGGGATGATGATCTTGGTCGCCGTCGGCCGGGGCTCGTCGAACAGGAAGATGTCGTCATTGCGCAGGCGGTGCTTGACGATCAGCGAGGTGTTCAGCGTTCGGTTCCGGAACAGCGGATGCTGGCCGTGCTCGGGGCGGTGAACGCTGCCGGCCTCGATGGCCAGCAGATTAAGCACCCGACTCGTCGAGGCCGTGCGCTCGAGCGCCCGCAGGCTGCGTGTCACCCGATCGGTCTGGCGTACCGGTTTCAAGTTGCGAAGCGATGACACGAAGGGGGACCCTAAAACGGCTACGGAACCCTTATGACGTCAACGATCTAAACAAAGCCTAACTGAACGGCGATATCCTAAATTAACTCAACCCACGCGATATTCCGAAAAACCGTTCTAGATCAGCTTTCTAGCGTGCTCACCCCGGAACCGGGCCATTAACCGACCCAGATCGGGCATGACCGAACCCCTGCCGGCCGCCCCGCAAGGCGGGAAACCGGCAGGCGAGAAGGTCCGACGACTAGCCCTGGAAGGGGTCGCGCATCAGGATGGTGTCGTCACGCTCCGGGCTGGTCGACAGCAGGGCCACCGGCGCGCCGATCAGTTCCTCGACCCGGCGCACATACTTGATGGCATTGGCGTTGAGGTCCTTGAACGAGCGGGCTCCGGCGGTGCTTTCGCTCCAGCCGTCCATCTCTTCATAGATCGGCACGGCCGCGGCCTGGTCGCGCATGCCGGCCGGCAGATAGTCGACCTCGCGGTCGCCAATTTTGTAGCCGACGCAGATCTTCAGGGTCTTCAGGCCGTCCAGCACGTCCAGCTTGGTCAGGGCGATGCCGTCGATGCCGTTGATGGCCACCGACTGGCGGACCAGCACCGCGTCGAACCAGCCGCAGCGGCGGGCGCGGCCGGTATTGACCCCAACCTCGCGGCCGACCGTCGACAGGTGCTTGCCGACCTCATCATCCAGCTCGCAGGCGAACGGCCCCTCGCCGACGCGGGTGGTGTAGGCCTTGACGATGCCCAGCACATAGCCCGGCCCCTTGGGACCCATGCCCGAACCGGCGGCGGCCTGGCCGGCGACGGTGTTGGACGAGGTGACGAACGGATAGGTGCCGTGGTCGACGTCCAGCAGGGCGCCTTGCGCACCCTCGAACAGGATGCGCTTGCCGGCCTTGTAGGCCTGGTCCAGCAGCCGCCAGGCGGGCTGGGCATAGGCCAGGATCTGCGGCGCAATCTCCATCAGCTGGTCGAACAGCGCCTCGCCGTCGGCCTCGGGCAGGCCCAGGCCCCGGCGCAGGGCACCGTGGTGGCTGAGCAGGCGCTCGATCTTGGGCTTCAGGGCTTCGGGGTCGGCCAGGTCGGCGACGCGGATGGCGCGGCGGCCGACCTTGTCCTCATAGGCCGGGCCGATGCCGCGACCGGTGGTGCCGATCTTCTGGCTGGACGCGGCTTCACGGCCCTGGTCCAGGTCCTTGTGCAGCGGCAGGATCAGGGTGGCGTTGTCGGCCAGCACCAGCAGGTCCGGACCGATCACCACGCCCTGCTCGGCGATCTTGGCGATCTCGCCCAGCAGGTGCCAGGGATCGACGACCACGCCATTGCCGATGACCGAGAGCTTGCCCTGGACAACGCCCGAGGGCAGCAGGGCCAGCTTGTAGACCTTGCCGTCCACAACCAGCGTATGGCCGGCATTGTGGCCGCCCTGGAAGCGCACGACGACGTCTGCCCGGTTGGACAGCCAGTCAACGATCTTGCCCTTGCCTTCATCGCCCCACTGGGCGCCGACGACGGTCACATTGGCCATGGTAGAGATATGCCTTGTCACCTGCCCGGTGACGTCCAGCGGCCCTTCGACAGGACTCGGCCGCAGACGTTTCGTCAATTGTGGGCGGCGACACGGGGACGGTCAAAGCCGGCCCCCGCGAAGTCAGAAGGCGTAGACCAGTCGAACCCCCACGTCGTCAAGTCCCTGGTTCTTGCCCTGGTGGAAGATCTGGCCGTTCGACAGGTGGGTGTAGACGAGCTCGCCCGACCAGCGGTCGTTGAACTGGTAGCCCAGCGCCAGCTCCGGTTCGAACAGCACCTTGGAGCCGAAATCGATGCGGGTGTTGTAGAGCACCAGGCGACGGGCGATCTCGGCCTGGCTGATGCCCGGCTGGTTGACCGGCGGCAGCTGGGTTTCGCCGTCCGTATAGGCCAGGCCGAAGCCCGGGCGGACATAGAAGCCGCCGTCCTTGCCAAAATCGAGCTTCCAGTTGAAGCCGGCGGCGACGAAGTTGGAGGTGTTCTCGCTGTTGATAGAGACCAGGACGTGAGCTTGCGGACGGCCAAGCCAGGTCAGCTTCTCCAGACGTTCGGTCCGGTAGCCCAGATGGATGTCGACGCCGTCCTCGCGCCCGGCGGCACCGAGGCCGACCGCCTCGCCGATGAAGGTTACGTCGTGCTTGAGGGCTCCGACATAGACTTCCCCGGCCAGGGCAGGCGCGGCTGCGCCCAGAACGGCGGCGGCCGAAGCGGCGAGCAAGGCGATTTTCATCGAGACGTCCTGAGCAGCATGATCCCGGGGGCTGTTATGGCGTGATCGCCGCGCCGCGCAAAGGGTCTTCAAGGCGCGGCCGGAACGCCCTAGCCTCTGATCATGAGCATCACCCTCACCGATATCCAGGCTGCCGCCAACCGTCTCCGGGGCCAGGCCGTCGAGACGCCCCTGATCGAGAGCCCGGCCCTGAACGACCGGCTGGGCGGGCGGATCTTCCTGAAGCCGGAGACCCTGCAGCGGGCGGGGGCCTTCAAGTTCCGGGGGGCCTATAACCGGCTCAGCCAGCTGACGCCCGACGAGCGCCGCCGCGGCGTGGTCGCCTTCTCGTCCGGCAACCATGCCCAGGGCGTGGCCCTGGCGGCCCGGCTGGTCGGCTGTCCGGCCCTGATCGTCATGCCGTCGGATTCGCCGGCCGTGAAGGTTGAGGGCACCCGGGGCTTCGGAGCCGAGATCCGCTTCTATGACCGCTTCACCGAGGACCGCGTCGCCATCGCCGACCAGATCGCCGCCGAGCGCGGGTGCGTGGTCGTGCCCTCCTATGATGATCCGCACATCATTGCCGGCCAGGGCACCCTGGGTCTCGAGATCGTCGATCAGGTCCGCGCCCGGGGCGTCGCGCTGGACCGGCTGATCTGCTGCGTGGGCGGCGGCGGGCTGATCGCCGGAACCTCGACGGCGGTGAAGGCCCTGTCGCCCGGCACCGAGGTCTGGGGCGTCGAGCCCGCCGGCTTCGACGAGACCCGCCGCTCGCTGGACAGCGGCCGGCGCGAAACCATCGATCCGGAGGCCCACTCGATCTGCGACGCCCTGCTGACCCCGATCCCCGGCGAACTGACCTTTCCGATCAACCAGGCCAACCTGGCCGGGATCGTCGCCGTCACCGACGCCGAGGTGGCCGAGGCCATGCGCTACGCCTTCTCGGTGCTGAAACTGGTGGTCGAGCCCGGCGGCTGCGTGGCCCTGGCGGCGGCCCTGGCCGGCAAGGTCAACCTGAAGGGTCAGACGGCGGCGATCGTGCTGTCGGGCGGCAATGTCGATCCGGACCTGTTTGCGCGGGTGCTGGCGGGCGAGATCTAGGCCGCAACAAATCCCGTCATCCCGCGACCTGTTCGCGGGACCCATGGCTCAGCTTGCACGAACGTGTTCCATTCTGCTCCGCACATGCGGCGGACAGATGGGTCCCGCGAACAGGTCGCGGGATGACGATGAAGTGGGGATGATCGGTTGATGAATTTTCCAGGCGCAGACGCCCTCCCCCAAACCCCGCTCCTCGTCGTCGACAAGGCTGCCCTGCTGCGCAATCTCGACCGCATGCAGGCCCTCTGCGACGCCGCCGGCGTGCGGCTGCGGGCCCACGGCAAGACCCACAAGTGCTCGACCCTGGGCCGGCTGATCGTTGCGCGCGGCGCCGTCGGCCTGTGCTGCCAGACCGTGGGCGAGGCCGAGGCCTTCGTGGCCGGGGGAATCACCGACGTCCTGGTCACCGCCCCGCCGCCCGCCTGGGCCGGAGCGCGCCTGGCGGCCCTGGCCCGCAGCGGCACCACGGTCGGCGTCACCGCCGATGACGCGGGCCAGATCGACCGGCTGTCGGACGCCGCCGTTGCGGCGGGAACGACCCTGGATCTGGTCGTCGACCTGGATCTCGGCACCCACCGCACGGGCGCCTATCCGCACGAGGCCCTGGCCCTGGCCCGCGCCGCTGACGCCGCCCCGGGCCTGCGCTTTGCCGGGATCCAGGCCTATCTCGGCCACCTGCAGCATCTGGACGACGGGGCCCTGCGCCGCTCGGCCGATGAGGCGGCCTTCGCCACCCTCCAGACCCTGGTCGAAGACCTGACCGCCGCCGGCCTGCCGCCGCCCGTGGTCACCGGGGGCGGTACCGGCACCCATGCCTTTGACCTCGCCTCGGGCATCTTCACCGAACTTCAGGCCGGCTCCTACGGGGTGATGGATGTCGAGTACGACGTCTGCGGCGCACCCGGAGGCGGCGACTGGCCGTTCGAGCCGTCGCTGTTCATCGCCGCCAGTGTCGTCTCGGCCCGCCACAAGAGCCATGTCGTCGTCGATGCCGGCTTCAAGGCCGTGTCGATGGACGGCCCGCCGGCCCGCATCGTCGCCGGCGCGGCCCCGGGTTCGCTGTGGCGGCCGATGGGCGACGAGCATGGCATGATCGCCCACCCGGCCCTGATCGATGTCCTGAAGGCCGCCGGTCGCGATCCCCTGGGCTTTGACCGCGCCGTCAGCGCCGCCGACGCCGATCCGGCCCGGAGCTTCCCGGCCGATGCCCCGGCGGTGGGCGACATCGTCTGGCTGCAGCCGGGCCACTGCGATCCGACCATCAATCTTTATGACGCCCTGCATGTCTGGGACGGCGAGACCCTGGAGCGCTGGGCGGTGGACGGACGGCGGGTGACACAATAGCCACTCGCCCCCTCCGCGCTTCGCGCGCCTCCCCCTCCGGGAGAAGACGGCTGCGCAGCAGCCCGTAGGGGGCAAGTGCGCCAAGCCTCACAGCCCCCCTAGCCCTGACGGAAGACCCCGGATACGGTCCCGGCCCACCGACAAGATCTGACCCCGAAAGAGTGTCACGGATGAAACGTCTTCTGCTCGCCACCGTCCTGTTCACGGCCCCCATGCTGGCCCACGCGGCCGATACGCCGAAGATCGACCCCGCCAATCTGGCCGCCCACATCAAGACCCTGTCGTCTGACGCCTTCGAAGGCCGCGGGCCGGCCACGGCCGGCGAGACCAAGACCGTCGCCTATATTGTCGAGCAGATGCAGGCCGCAGGCCTGGAGCCCGGCGGCGACTTGAAGGATGGCAAGCGCGCCTGGACCCAGGACGTGCCGCTCGGCATGTTCGAGATCAAGGGCCCGGTCAGCGCCCACATGATGGTCGGCAACAGCCACATCGCCCTGAACCAGGGCGAACAGATCGCCATCCGCGCAGCCATGACCAATGTCGACAAGGTCTCGATCCAGAACGCCCCGATCGTCTTCGCCGGCTATGGCGTCAAGGCCCCGGAGCGCAACTGGGACGACTTCAAGGGCCTGGACGTCAAGGGCAAGATCGTCATCGTCCTGATCAACGATCCCGACTTCGAGACCGGCAGCGGCGACTTCGGCGGCAAGGCCATGACCTATTATGGCCGCTGGACCTACAAGTTCGAGGAAGCCGCCCGCCTGGGCGCCGCCGGCCTGCTGATCGTGCATGAGACGGCGCCCGCCTCCTACGGCTGGGCCACGGTCAAGAACTCCAACACCAACACGATGTTCGACATCGTCCGCAAGGAGCCGTCCAAGCAGCATCCGACCCTGGAAGGCTGGATCCAGCGCGACACCGCCGTCGAACTGTTCAAGGCCGCGGGTCTGGATTTCGACGCCGCGAAGAAGGCGGCCCAGAGCCGCGACTTCAAGCCGGTGGAACTGAAGGGCGCCACCTTCTCGGCCGCCTATGCGGTCGAGCCCAAGGTGATCGTCTCCAAGAACGTGATCGGCAAGCTGACCGGCACCAAGCGTCCGGACGAGACGGTGTTCTTCACCGGCCACTGGGATCACCTGGGCGTGGGCCTGGCCGACGCCAGGGGCGACACGATCTATAACGGCGCCGTCGACAACGCGACCGGCATCGCGGCCATGCTGGAAATGGGCCGGGTATTCGCCAAGAGCCCGCGCGCCGACCGCACCCTGGTCTTCCTGGCCGTGACCGCCGAGGAAAAGGGCCTGCTGGGCTCGGAATACTATGCGGCCAACCCGCTCTATCCGTTGGCCAAGACCGTTGGCGTGCTGAACACCGACGCCCTGGATCCCGCCGGCCCGGCCAAGGACTTCACCATCTCGGGCAGCGCCAAGCTGGGCCTGCTGGACGACCTGATCGCCCACGGCAAGGCGGTCGGCCGCACCTATACGCCCGACCCCGTCACCGAAGCCGGCTACTTCTACCGCTCGGACCACTTCCCGTTCGCCAAGCGCGGCGTGCCGGCCATCTCGTTCGGCTCGGGCGAGGATCTGGTCGAGGGTGGCGTGGCGGCCGGCAAGGCCTTCGCCGACGCCTATCGCATCAATGCCTATCACCAGCCCGCCGACGAGTGGAACGACGGCTGGCGACTGGACGGCATGACCGCCGACATCAGCCTGATCCAGGGCCTGGGCGCGGATCTGGCCAACTCCACCCGCTGGCCCGAATGGGGCGAGGGCTCGGAGTTCAAGGCCCTGCGCGACAAGACCAAGGCCGACCGCAAGTAACCCGTGAACGGGGCGGTTCGATGTCTCGCGCCGCCCCCTCTCCCGCTCTCCCCGGCGAAAGCCGGGGCCCAGATCGCTCCCACAACCGCTCGTGACCTGGATCACAGGCGCGATGATCCAAATCGCCCTGGCTGAATCTGGGCCCCGGCTTTCGCCGGGGAGAGCGGGTTGGGTGGGGCGAAGCCCTCCCAGCAAAGTCACCCCGTTCGCCCCATGACAGCCTCGGTCTTCGACCTCTTCAAGCTCGGTGTCGGTCCGTCGAGCAGCCACACCATGGGCCCGATGACGGCGGCGGTGCTGTTTGTCGGCCGGCTGCGCGACAACGGCCGGCTGCCCGGCGTTGCGCGCGTCGAGACCCGGCTCTACGCTTCCCTGGCCCTGACCGGACGGGGCCACGCCACCGACCGGGCGGTGATCCTGGGCCTGATGGGCTTCGTTCCCGCCGAGCTTGACCCCGATGCCGGAGAGGCCGCCCTGGCCGAGACCCGCGCCAGCCAGTGGCTGGCCCTGGGCGGCGAGACCGGCATCGCCTTCGACGAGGCCCGCGACATCGTCTGGCTGGGCCATGAACGCCTGCCCCAGCACCCCAACGGCCTGACCTTCGTCGCCTTCGACGCCGCCGGGGCCGTGATCGCCGAGCGGACCTACTTCTCGGTCGGTGGTGGCTTTGTGCGCGACGAGTCCGAGATGGGCCGCAATGCGCCGCCCGAGGAAGGCCCGGCCATCCCGTTTCCGTTCGAGAGCGGCGCGGACCTGCTGCAGCGTGCCGCCGATGCCGGCCTGACCATCGCCGGGGTGATGGGGGCCAATGAGCTGGCCCGCATGAGCCAGGACCAGATGCATGCGGGCCTGGAGCGCATCTACCAGGCCATGGAAGCCTGTATCGATCGCGGCATGCGCCAGGACGGCACCCTGCCCGGCGGCCTGTCGGTCAAGCGCCGTGCCCGCCAGATCCACCAGACCCTGCAGGGCCGCATGGAGCGCCAGATCAGCGATCCACTGGCCGCCATGGACTTCGTCAATCTGTGGGCCATGGCAGTCAACGAGGAGAACGCCGCCGGCGGCCGGGTGGTCACGGCCCCGACCAATGGCGCAGCGGGGCTGGTACCGGCGGTGCTGCGCTTCTTCGTGCGCTTCTACCAGGGCACGCCCGAGCAGGTGCGCACCTTCCTGCTGACCGCCGCCGCTATCGGCGCGCTCTACAAGCGCAATGCCTCGATCAGCGGGGCCGAGGTGGGCTGCCAGGGCGAGGTCGGTGTCGCCTGCTCGATGGCTGCGGCCGGCCTCTGCGCGGCCCTGGGCGGCAGTAACGCCCAGATCGAGAACGCCGCCGAGATCGGCATGGAGCACAATCTGGGCCTGACCTGCGACCCGATCGGCGGTCTCGTCCAGATCCCCTGTATCGAGCGCAACGCCATGGGGGCCATCAAGGCCATCGACGCCGCCCGCCTGGCCCTGCTGGGCGACGGCCAGCACTCGGTCTCGCTCGACAAGGTGATCGCCACCATGAAGCGCACCGGCGAGGACATGAACGAGATCTACAAGGAAACCTCGATGGGCGGTCTGGCCGTGGGGCTGTCGGTCAACCGGGTCGAGTGCTGATCCAGATCCTCCCCCGGACGGGAGAGGCTCTGCGGTCACCCCTTAGCTGCATCTGACACAACCGCGCGTTATCCCTGCCGGAGCCGATCGCCCGGCCGGGAACCCACGCCATGAACATCGTCATTTTCGAAGCCGAGGACTGGGAACGCACCGCCGTCGAGGGGCTGGGCCAGGATCATGCCCTAACCTGCGTCAGCGAGGTTGCGGGCCCCGGCTTTCCCGACGCCGAGGTGATCTCGACCTTCATCGACTCCCGCCTCGATGCCGCGACCCTGGCGGCCTTTCCGAAGCTGCGCCTGATCGCCACCCGCTCGACCGGCTATGACCATATCGACCTCGGCTACTGCCGGGCCCACGGGGTGACGGTGTGCAACGTGCCCGACTATGGCGACCCGACAGTGGGCGAGCATGCCTTTGCCCTGCTGCTGGCCCTGGCCCGCAAGATCCCCGAAACCGTCGATCGCACCCGGCGGGGCGATTTCTCGCAGGACGGGCTGCGGGGCTTTGACCTCGGCGGCAAGACCCTTGGCGTGGTCGGCACGGGCCAGATCGGCCGCCGGGTGATCAAGATCGCCCGGGGCTTCGACATGGACGTCATCGCCTTCGACATGAGGCCGGACGCCGAGGCCGCCCAGGCCCTGGGCTTCCGCTATGTGCCCCTGGAGACCCTGATCGCCACCTGCGATGTGCTGACCCTGCACATTCCCGGCGGACCGGCCACCGAAGGCCTGATCGGCGCCGCCCAGTTCGCGGCGATGAAGCCGTCGGCGGTGATCGTCAACACCGCCCGCGGCGGGGTCGTCGATGCCGAGGCCCTGCTGCACGCCCTGCTCACCGGCCAGATCGCCGGAGCGGCCCTGGACGTGCTGAACCAGGAGCCGTGGCTGCGCGACGAGGCCCAGATCTTCCGCTCGGCGACGCCGCCTGCGCCCGAAGGCCTGCGCGCCCTGGTCGCCAGCCACGCCCTGCTGAAGCTGCCCAATGTCATCGTCACCCCGCACGTGGCCTATGACACCCGCGAGGCCGTGGCCCGGATCATGAGCGTGACGCTCGGCAATATCGAAGCCTTTGCGGCCGGCACGCCCCGGCATGTCGTTACGGGGTGAGGGCTCCCCCTTGCCGAGCGCCGCCCCGATCTTCTAGGGTGCACGGCGGAACAGGAAGGGAACAGACGTGTCCGACAGCCTCATCCGCGCCGGCATCGGCGGCTGGACCTTCGAGCCCTGGCGGGGCGTCTTCTATCCCGACACGCTGCGGCAGAAGGACGAGCTGGCCTATGCCGCCTCCCACCTGACCAGCCTCGAGATCAACGGCACCTACTATTCCACCTTCAAGCCCGACAGCTGGCGCAAGTGGCATGACGAGACGCCGAGGGACTTCGTGTTCTCGGTCAAGGCCAGCCGGTTCTGCACCAATCGCAAGATCCTGTCGGCCAACGGCGAGTCGCTGGAGAAGTTCCTGGGCCAGGGCCTGACCGAGCTCGGCGACAAGCTGGGGCCGATCAACTGGCAGTTCATGGGCACCAAGAAATTCGAGCCGGAAGACTTCGAGGGCTTCCTGAAGCTGTTGCCGCGCGAGATCGGCGGCCGGCCGGCGCGTCACGCCCTGGAAGTCCGCAACCCAACCTTCGCCACGGCCCAGTTCTATGATCTGGCCGCGAAGTACGGCGCAGCGATCGTCTATGCCGTCGATGACGAGGAACCGACCTGGCCCTGCATCGACCAGCCGACCGCCGACTTCACCTATGCCCGGCTGATGTGCAGCCGCGAGGACGAGCCCACGGGCATGAGCTCGCAGGAGCTGGACGGGATCGTGACCCAGACACGGGGCTGGGCCGCCCGCGGCGACGTGTTCGCCTATTTCATCTCCGGGGCGAAGGTGCGGAATCCGGCGGCGGCCATGGCGTTGATCGGGAAGCTGAAGTAGGGCCCAGGCCCGGGAACGACGGCAAACGTGGTTAGCCAAACCTTAACGCCCGGGCCCTAGGCTCAGGGCCATGCGCCGCGTCCTTGCCCTGCTGCTTGTTTCGGCCGCTCTGGCCTCACAGGCCGGCGCTGCGCCCAAGCCCGTGGCCCAGCCCAGGCCCGCTGCATCCGCCGTCACAGAGACCCAGAGCGTGCTGCCGCCGCTGATCCCCCTGGCCCAGGCCCGGGGCGGTGGTGATGCCAGCCAGTGCCGGGCCAGTTGCGCCCGCACCTACTATTTCTGCAAGGCGGGGACCGAGGACGACAGCTGCCCGGGCCAGTTTGGCCAGTGCAATGCCCGCTGTACGGCGACCTACCGGCGCCCCGGCACCTGACTATTCCTCCAGGCAGACCCGCTGGATCTCGGCCCGCAGCTCCGGCATGCCCAGGCCCTTTTCCGACGAGGTGGCCAGCACGCGCGGGAAGGCGGCGGGACGCTTGGCGATGGCCTTCAGCGTCTCGGCCACGACCTTGTCGACCTCGTGCGGCTTGATCTTGTCGGCCTTGGTCAGAACGATCTGGTAGGAGACCGCCGCGAGATCCAGGGCGTCGAGCGCCTCCAGGTCGACCTTCTTGAGGCCATGGCGGGCGTCGATCAGCAGGTAGACGCGCTTCAGCGTCGCGCGGCCGCGCAGATAGGCCCGGCCCAGGTCCTGGAACTTGCTGACCGTGGTCTTTGAGGCGCGCGCAAAGCCGTAGCCCGGCAGGTCGACCAGGCGCAGCTTTTCGGCCAGCAGGAAGAAGTTGATCTCCCGCGTGCGGCCCGGCTCGTTCGAGGCCCGGGCCAGGTACTTCTGTCCGACCAGACCGTTGATCAGGCTGGACTTGCCGACATTGGAACGGCCGGCGAAGCACACTTCCGGCGCGATCGGATGGGGCAGGCCGTCCATGCTGACGGCCCCCATCATGAAGGCCACCGGCTGGGCGAAGAGCACCCGCGCCGCCTCGATCTCTTCCTCGGTGAAGACGGGACCTTCAGGCGGCGCGAAGTTGGGTTCAGTCATCAGGTGGCCGTTGCGGTCTTGCCCTGGAAGCGGGCGATGATCTTGTCGATCGGGTTCTCGACCTTGTAGCGGCGCATGATGATGTACTGCTGCAGGATGGTCAGCACGTTGGACCAGCACCAGTAGATCACCAGACCCACCGAGAACTGCGACAGGGTGAAGGTGAAGATGATCGGGAAGAACTGGAAGATCTTCTGCTGGATCGGGTCAGCGGCCGGCGGGTTCATGGCCGTGGTCAGCCACATGGTGAAGCCATACAGCAGCGGCCAGATGCCGATGTGCAGGGGCCCGGCCAGGAAGCTGCCGATCAGCGGCGCGGTCGCCGGATCCCAGGGGATCAGGCCGAACAGGTTCATGAAGGTCGACGGGTCGCGGGCCGAGAGGTCCTGGATCCAGCCGAAGAACGGCGCGTGCCGCATTTCGATGGTGACCGTCAGCACCTTGTACAGCGAATAGAAGACCGGGATCTGGATCAGCATGGGCAGGCAGCCCATCATCGGGTTGATCTTCTCCTTGCCGTACAGCGCCATCATTTCCTGCTGCTGCTTGGCGGGGTCGTCCTTGAACTTGACCTTGAGCTTCTCGACCTCGGGGGCGATCTTCTTCATCTTGGCCATCGACTCATAGCTCTTGTCCGCCAGCGGATAGAGCACGAGCTTGAGGGCCACGGTCAGAAGCAGGATGGCGACGCCGAAATTGCCGACCCACTTGTAGAACATCTCCATGACGTTGAAGATCGGGCGGGTGAAGAACGAGAACATGCCCCAGTCCACGGCCCAGTCGAAGCGCGGCACCTGGGCTTCGGTCTTGTCCCAGAACTTCCACCAGGGCGGCGGCGCGCCGCCATATTCATAGGTGCGCAGCAGCGGCACGGTCTTGGCACCGGCGAACAGGCGCGTGGTCTGGCTCAGGGTCTGGCCGGGAGCCAGGCTCTTGGCCGGTCCGACGAAATTGACGTCATAAATGTCTACGGCACCGGGGGTGACCCGGTACTGGGCCGTGATGTTTTCCGCCTGGTCGGGGATCAGGGCCGCCAGCCAGTACTTGTCGGTGAGGCCGGTCCAGCCGCCCTTCGAGGTGAAGGTCTCGAGCGGCTTGTCCTTCTTCCACTTGGGATACTTCGACTGCTTGAGTTCGAAGCCCTTGCCGGCCTCGCCACCGAACATGCCGATCGCCCCTTCGTGGACAATCTGGTTCTTGCCGAGGGTCTGATCGATGCCCTGGCGCTGTACGGTCGCGTAGGCGGCGAGCGAGAGAGTCTGGCCACCCTGGTTGCGCACGCTGTCGGCGACCGAGAACATCGCATGCTCATCGACCGAGACGGTGCGGGTGAAGACCAGGCCCTGGCCGTTGTCATGGGTCAGAACGATCGGGGGCTTGGGGGTCAGGACCTGGCCCGGGGCGGCCGTCCAGACGGTGCGGCTGTCGGGCAGGCCCGGCGGGTTGGCCCCGGCCCAGCCGAAGTCGGCGAACCAGGCGTGCTCGGCGCCCTCGGGGCGGAACAGTTCGACCGGGGGCGAGCCCTTCTTGGTCGTCTGGTCGTACTTCTTCAGCCACAGGTCATCGATGCGGCCGCCCTTCAGGGCGATCGAGCCCGACAGCGACGGCGTATTGACCGCGATGCGCGGGCTCTGGGCCTTGGCGGCATCACGCGACAGCTTCAGCGGGGCGGGCGTGCCGTCCGGGCCCAGCACCAGACCCGGCTGCGTCGCCATCATCCGCTGCTCGGCCGCCTTCTTGGCCTTCAGCTGGGCTTCGGCCTGCTTCTGCTGCGGACCCAGGATGAAGAACTGGTACCCGATCAGGATCGCGAACGCGCTGACGATGAACATCAACGTGTTTTTGTTGTCGTTCTGCATGGATGACTTAACCGGAAACGGAGGGATCGGGCGCCGAGGCGTCGAAGGTGGGGTCTTTGGGAAGATCAGCGGATTGAGCCTGACGGGCCCGAGCCTCCGCGCGATCATGTTCGGCCGCGAGGCTTATCAGCGCGGTTTTCACATCGTCAAGCAAACGCCCCCATTCGCGTGTACGGGTGCCGCCGCGCGCAATGAACACATAGTCGCACATGGGGCGGCCATGAAGGGGCAACAAGAGCCTGGCAGCCTCTCGGAGGCGGCGCTTGGCCCGATTTCGCTCGACCGAGCCGCCGACCTTCTTGGTGGCGGTGAAACCCACCCGGATCAGCGGATCGTCATCCAGCCGCGCGCGCATCTGCATGAAGACGGCCCCGCGCGACAGGGCCGGAGCCTTGGCGGCCTTGAGAAAGTCCGGGCGCGTCTTGAGACGCTCGATCCGGGCCGCGCCGGTCGGCTGGGGCGCGGTCATGAAAAAAGCCGCCCTTTCCGGCGAAAACCTGAGGTCAGGCTCTGGGAAAAGGCGGCTTTTGTCATGGTCTATCGCCTCCCGCGAGCGGGAGAAAAGAGCGGGATCAGCCGCTCTTAGGCCGTCAGGCGCTTACGGCCCTTGGCGCGGCGACGCGCGACGATCTTTTGGCCGTTCTTGGTGGCCATACGCGCGCGGTAGCCGTGACGGCGGGCTCGCACGAGCTGCGACGGCTGGAATGTCCGCTTCACGAGGTGGCTCCGAATACAAATGTTGGACGCGGGAGCCGTGCGGCCTCCGCGAGTGAGGGGCGGTGGATAAGGGATGGGGCCGCGACTGTCAACCTGAGTCGGTTCAGGGACTTGCAAGTGAGGCTCACCACGTCTCGTGGTTCGCAAAAAAGCCCGTCATCCCGCGACGCGTTCGCGGGACCCATCTATCCGCCGCGGCGGCGGAGCGGAAGCGGGCGCTCACGAGAAAGCTGAACCATGGGTCCCGCGCATAAAGCGCGGGATGACGGTTTATGGATCTCAGGGCGAGATCACGGCCTTCCCGACGACCTTGCGCTCGCTCAACAACTCGAACGCCCCACGCCACTGGTCCAGCGGCAACTCGACATGGACATGCGGGCGTATCACCCCCTCATTGGCCATGCGCCAGACCTCGGCGGCGTTCTCGCGGCCCTTTTCCGGGAACTGGCGGCCATATTCTCCGGCCCGCACGCCCATCACCGAGAAGCCCTTGATCAGCGGCATGTTGACCGAGACCGTCGGGATCCGCCCCGAGGTGAAACCGATGACCAGCAACCGGCCGTCAAAGGCGATGCAGCGGACGCTCTCGTCAAAGACGTCGCCGCCCACCGGGTCATAGATGACGTCGGCCCCGCGGCCGCCGGTGATGGCCTTGACCTGGTCGCGGAAGCCGCCGGTGACGTTGACCACGGCGTCGGGGGCATAGAGGCGCTGGATCTCGGCCAGCTTGGCGTCAGAGGCCGAGGCGGCGATCACCCGCGCGCCCAGGGCCTTGGCTAGGTCGACCGCCGCCAGCCCGACCCCGCCGGCCGCGCCGTGCACCAGCACCCAGTCGCCGGGCTCGACCCGGGCCCGGCGCACCAGGGCGACATAGGCCGTCAGATAGGCCGCGCCATAGGCCGCCGCCTCGCCGAATGACAGGCGCTCGGGCTTGGGCCTGAGGGCCTCGGCATCCAGCACGGCATATTCGGCAAACGCCCCCAGTCGGGCCCCGCCGACCACGGCGTCACCGACAGCCAGGCCCGTCACGCCATCGCCCAGCCCCGCGACCTCGCCGGCCAGATCAAGGCCGGGTGTGAAGGGTGTGGGCGGCTTGAACTGATATTCGCCGCGCGTCATCAGCAGGTCGGGGAAGTTGACGCTGGCGGCGCGCACGCGGACCAGCACCTGCCCCGGGCCGGGCGCAGGCGTGGGGACCTCCCGCACGGCGCAGCCGGCAAAGTCGGGGGCCAGGGATTCGACGACGAGGGCGCGCATCACAAGGACCATCCCCCAACTTCCGAGGCTCCCCACATCTTGTCATCCCGGCCGCAGCGAAGCGGAGAGCCGGGACCCAGGGGCCAAGGCGATGCGGTGCCCCCTGGGTCCCGGATAGCCTCTGCGAGGCTTCCGGGATGACAAGCTTGTGGGATCATTTTGCAGCGCCGGCAGCTGCCGCCTCAAACGCCGCCCGCACCAGGCGGGCGATGTCGCGACAGGCTGCATCGGCCGCCGGCACGGCCCCGGTAAAGGCCGTGAAGCCATGGGCCAGGCTGTCATGGCAGCGATAGGTCACCGGCACGCCGGCAGCCTGCAGGCGCTTGGCATAGGCCTCGCCCTGATCGACCAGCGGATCAAAGCCGGCGGTGATCACCACCGCAGGGGCCAGGCCCGACAGGTCTTCGGTCTTGTTGGGCGAAAGGCGGGGATCGGCCGGGTCGGCTTCCGGGCCCATATAGTGGCCCATGAACCATTCCATGATCGGCCGGCTGAGCGGATAGGCGTCGGCATAGGTGGTCATCGAGGCCGTCTCGCTGGCCACGTCCACGGCCGGATAGATCAGCAACTGCAGGGCCGGCTGCGGCTCACCGGCGCGCTGCATCTCCTGGGCGACGATGGCAGCGAAGTTGCCGCCCATGGAGTCGCCGCCGATGGCCGGCGGAAGGTCGGCCGCGCCGAAGCGGGCGGTGTTGTCGCGCGCCCAGCGATAGGCGGCCAGAACATCGTCGAGCCCCGCCGGAAAGCGATGCTCGGGGGCCAGCCGGTAGTCGACCGACACCACGGCCGTGCGGGCGATGCGGGCCAGGATCCCGCAGAAGGCGTGGCAGGTCTCAAGGTCGCCGATCACCCCGCCGCCGAAATGGGCGAAGACGATCAGAGGTGCCGAGGCGTCCTGGTCGGCGGGCCGGTAGGCGCGCAGCGGCAGCGGGCCGCCCGGGCCGTCAATGGTCAGGGCCTCGGTGACGACACCCGGCTCGGAGGGGCCGGAGACGGCGACCAGCCCCTGGGCACTGGCCGCCCGGGCCACGTCGGCCGGCAGGGTGGTGATCGACGGCATCTTGCGCGACGCATGGGTGAAGAACTGGAAGTGCGGATCCAGGGTGCGACCGCCGCGATAGACCGCCCCGCCCCCGGACATGGCCCGCAGGATCGGGCTCGGCAGCGACAGGATGGTCTTCAGAATGAATTTCTGGACGGCGACGTCGGCCATGGGGGCTCCGGGCGGAAGACTAGGATTTGGGAAGGGCGGGCAGGCCGCCCAGGATCAGTTTGACGGCGAAGTCGGCGGCACCTGCCGTGTCGACCGGCCGCCGTTCCAGCATCTTGTCGCTGACCTCACGGGCCACGGCGATACAGGCGGCGGTCAGATAGTCGAGATCGACGGACGGCGCGTGCTCAAGCTCGAGTACCTTGGCAAAGCCGGCGCGCACCTCGTCGAACACGGCGACGATCTCGGGTGTGGCCCGGGGATGGGGGATCTGCTCGCCGGCCGGCCGGTTCAGGCGCCACAGCTCCTGCTCTGTGGCCACGAACTCGAAATAGGCGGTGATGGCGCCCCGGAGGTACGACGCGAAGTCGACGGCGCGGTCGTTGACCTGGCGCAGCAGCGGCCGAAAGCGTCGCGCCCCGTCATCGGCCAGGGCGTCAAACACCTCTTCCTTGGACTTGTAGTAGTTATAGAAGGTGCCCGAGGCGAGGCCGGTCCGCCGGATGATGTCGCGCACCGTGGCCCCGTCGTAGCCGAGATCGCCGAACACCTCGCGGGCGGCATCCAGGATAGCCTGGCGGTTGGCGACCTTGGTCCGCTCGCGCTTGCCCGGCCGCAGATCCTCGGGAGCTTTGGGGAAATAGGCGATATTCGACATCGTACGCGACTCACAGTCGAGGCCATCATGACACCCCGTCAGGATTTGAGCCCGATTACGCGCCATGGGGCAAGACCCTGCTCAGGCGGGAAACCTGCCAGGGACCTGATCCGATGTCGGAAGATCCGGTCACGCCACGGCCTGCATCGCCGCCTGCCCGGCCCTCGCCGGAACCGGCAGGGCCCGGCCGCTGGCCGCCGCGCGCTTCTCGCCGCGCACGATCTCCTTCTTCAGGTCGGCGCAATAGACATTGAAGTCGACCTGGATGGTGTGACGGGCCGAGGCATAGAACTGGCCCAGATGGCGCTCCTCGTCGCGGGCGATGACCCGCTCCATCTCCGCCGTCGGGGGCGGGGCATAGGCTCCGGCCAGATAGGCGGCCGCCAGCTTGGCCTGCTGCTCGGCGAAATTGACCAGGGTCGGCAGGGGCTGGGCCAGGCCCATGAAGAACAGGTTGGCGATCCCCGGCTTCATCATCCGCTTGAACAGCGGAAAGCGGTGATCGGCCCCCGGCTGGATGGCCGGATCGTCGAAGAACGGGAAGCTGATCTTGTAGCCGGTGGCGAAGACGATGGCGTCGACCTGCTCGACGCTGTCATCGGCAAAGCGGACATTGCGGCCCTCCAGGGCCTTGATCGCCGGCTTGAACTTGATGTCACCGCAGCCGGCCCGGGTCAGGAACTCGCCAGAAACCGACGGATGCGCCTCAAGCGGCTCGTGATCGGGCTTGGGCAGGCCATAGTCTTCCATCCGGCCGATGGTCTTCTTGAGCACCTTGCGCGACAGGGCGATGCCCAGCTTGCGCGGCATCCAGGCCGGCAGGGCCGACTTGTCGGCCGGCTTGCCGTTCAGATATTTCGGAAACACCCAGACACCCCGGCGGGCCGAAACCCAGAGGTTTTTGGCGATCGGCCGCTGCGAGAGCTCGCTGGCGATGTCCATGGCCGAGTTGCCCATGCCGACCACCACGACGTTCTTGCCGCGCATGTCGACGGGGTCGAACGGGTCGCAATAGGCGTGGGCATGGAAGGCCGCACCGTCGAACTCGCCGGGATACTCGGGGATGCGGGGATCCCAGTGATGGCCGTTGCAGACGAACAGCACGTCATAGAGCCGCGTCTCGCCGGTCGACAGCGTCACCGCCCAGAGGCCCTCCGGCGTGCGCCGGGCCGCCTCGACCCGGGTGTTGAAGGTGATCGTCTCGCGTAGGCCGAAATGGTCGACATAGTCCTTGAAGTACTGGTGCAGCTGGGCGTGATGGGGAAAGTCGGGCCAGTCGGCCGGCACCGGAAAGTCCTCGAAGGCCAGCCGCCACTTGGAGGTGTCGATGTGCAGGCTTTCGTAGCAGGCCGACATGCCGTTGGGATTCTTGTAGTACCAGTTGCCACCGATCTCGTCGGAGATCTCGAAGCAGTCATAGGGAATGCCGTAGTCCTTCAGCCGCTTGGCCGTGGTAAAGCCACTGCAGCCCGCGCCGATGATGCACGCCTTGGGAAGCTTGCCCGCCATTTCCGCCCACCTGACTTATCGTTGTTAAGGTGAGCGTATCAGCGTTATCCGGGCCGTCAAACGGCGCCCCTGCGTCATCTGTGTCCACAGGCCGATGCAGGCCGGTTCATCCTTCGGTAGGATATAGGGCAGACACCCGCCCTCCCCCGTCCTCGCAACATGCTTCGCTGACCAAGGCACCCCGACCATGACCCGCCACGAACTGAAGACCTGGCCGCAGTATTTCGCCGCCGTCCGCTCGGGCAAGAAGCGGTTCGAGATCCGCCGCAATGACCGCGACTTCGCGGTCGGCGACATCCTGGTGCTGCGCGAATTCGATCCCGAGGGCGACACCTATACCGGCCAGGTCGAGGAACGGCAGATCACCTTCCTGCTGTCGGAAGAGGACTATGGCGTCATCCACGGCTTCGTCGCCATCGGCTTCGGCGAGGTGATGCCGCATCCCGACGCCCTGGCCGACGGTGTGCTGACCGCCGAACAACTGGCCACCTGGCACGAGACCCAGGCCGCCAACGCCGCCCTGCGCGGCCAGGATGCGCGCCGGGTGTCGGCCAGCTATGCCGCCCCGACCACGGGCCGGGCCGCCATGAGCGTGGCCGCGGACCGCCATGCCGGCGTCGCTGCCGCCGCCGAAGCGGAGTCGCACTTCCACGCGGCGGCGGCGAAGATCATCCGCAAGGGCTAGGTGGGGAGGGGTTTCCCAAGACACCCCTTTAGACCCGTCATCCCGCGCTTCATGCGCGGGCCCCATGGGCCAGCCTCCAGGCGATGTTTTGTCCTGCATCGATGGTGCAGCGGACAAATGGGTCCCGCGCCTGAAGCGCGGGATGACGAAGCTAGGGAACAACGGTGGCAAGGCCGTCCTCGATCATCAGCACCGTCCGCCCACGAAAAAGCCGCCGCCCGCTGAGCGGACGGCGGCTTTTCGAAACCTGCTGGCCGGAAGCGGTTAGGCCGCTTCGCTGACCTGGGCCGGGAACACGTCGTTCATGCGCAGATAGGTGATCAGGCGGTTTTCCATCGAGATGATCGCCTGGATGTAGCGCAGCTCCTCGACGCCGATATCCGGCGCGGGCTGCAGGTGCTCGCGCGACACGGTGAAGGTCTCGCTGACCGCGTCGACCAGGATGCCGGCCAGACGGTCCTGGCACTCGACGACGACGATGACGTGGCGGGTTTCGGGGATGGTGACCCCCAGGCCGAGGCGGTTGCGCAGGTCGATGACCGGCATGATCGCGCCACGAAGATTGATGACGCCCTTCAGATAGCCGGGCGCATGCGGGATCGGCGTGGCGGGGGTCCAGCCGCGAATTTCACGCACCGTCTTCACGTCGATGCAGAATTCCTGTTCGCCGATGCAAAAGGAGATCAGCTCCAGGGCGGGCTCGGCTTGATCAGACATATCGCAATTCCCCGGGATGGTCGTTCAGGCGCAGGTCCCGGGTCGCAGTGACGACGCGCCCCGAGCCATAGTGACACAAGACGCCATGGGCTCTTTAACAACGGTTAACGCTGCTCGTCGAATTGCGCGCCGGATTGTCGCAATGGGGCTGCGGCGGCCTTTTTCTGACCGCCGCAGGACCGTGCATCAGGGCTCAGACAGCCCCTCGTCGCCGTCGTCGGCGAGGTTGAACTCGTACCAGACGCCGTTCAGGACGCCGAAGGCGACAGCCAGGCCGAGGCCCAGGATCCAGGCGAAATACCACATGGCTTGCTCCTCAGTAGAGGTCAGGATTGGTGGCCAGGGCGGCCGTGCTGGCCCGTCCCCAGAGCACCTTGTAGACCCAGGCCGTGTAGGCCAGGACCAGCGGCAGGAAGATCACCGTCACGATCAGCATGATGAACAGCGTCAGGTGACTGGACGAGGCATTCCAGACCGTGAGGCTGGAGCGCGGGTCGATGGCGCTGGGCAGGATGAACGGGAACATCGACAGCCCGACCGTTGAGATGATCCCGACCGCCGACAGCGACGAGCCGCTGAACGACAGGGCTGCCTTGTTGAACCTCAGGCCCAGCAGGGCGATGAGCGTGCCGATAAAGCCCAGCAGGGGCGCGGCCAGCATCCAGCTGTGACGGCTGTAATTGTCCAGCCAGGCCCCTGGCGCATGGACCGAGACCACCCGCAGCGGGTTGGAGGGTCCGGCCGCATCGACCAGGCCTTCCAGGCGATAGCCCATGCCGCTGAAGGCCACGAAGAAGCCGCCGGCCGCGAACAGCACGATGCTGGCCAGGCCCGCCGTCTCGCCCAGCTTGCGGGCCCGCTCGGTGACGGGGCCGACCTCGGCCTTGACGGTCAGCCAGGCCGCGCCGTGCAGCACCAGCATGGCGACCGACAGCAAACCGCACAGCAGGGTGAAGGGCGTGAACAGGCCCAGGAAGGCGCCCTCATAGAAGGACCGCAGGTCGGAGTCGAAGCGGAAGGGCGCGCCCTGCAGCACATTGCCGACCGCGACCCCGAACACCAGCACCGGCACGAAGCCACCGGTGAACAGCGCCCAGTCCCAGAACGACCGCCAGCGCGGATCGGGACGCTTGGAACGATACTTGAAGCCGACCGGCCGCAGGATCATCGCGCCCAGCACCAGGAACATGGCGAGATAGAAGCCCGAAAAGCTGACCGCATAGACAAACGGCCAGGCCGCAAAGATCGCGCCGCCGCCGAGGATGAACCAGACCTGGTTGCCTTCCCAGGTCGCGCCGACGGTGTTGATCACCATGCGACGCTCCTGGTCGCTTTTCGCGACGAACGGCAGAAGCGCCCCGACACCCATGTCGAAACCGTCGGTCAGGGCAAAGCCGATCAGCAGCACGCCCATCAGGGCCCACCAGATGATGCGAAGGGTTGCGTAGTCGATGGGGAGTTCCATGACAGGGTCTCCTTTAAGCGACGGCCGGTTCGCCGGCGTCGGAGGCGAAAGCCTCCTGCTCGGCGAAGGGGCCCTTCTTGATGTGACGCAGGATCAGCCCGACCTCGACCACCGCCAGACTGCCGTAGAGCAGGGTGAACAGGACGATGGTGGTCCAGAGCTGGGGCACGCTGAGGCTGGAGGCCCCCAGGGCCGTGGGCAGCACGCCCTCGACCGCCCAGGGTTGCCGGCCGACCTCGGCCAGAACCCAGCCCAGCTCGGCGGCGATCCACGGCAGCGGGATGGCCGCCACCGCCAGGACCAGGAACCAGCGGGTCTGGTGCTTGCGCAGGGTGACCAGCAGGAAGGCCGTACCGAACAGGGCGATCATCAGCAGGCCGATGCCCGCCATGATCCGGAACGACCAGAACATCACCGGCACGTTGGGCACGGTATCCCAGGAGGCCTTCTTGATGGTCGCCGCATCCGCCATGCGCGGGTCCGACACATAGCGCTTGAGCAGCAGGCCGTAGCCGAGGTCGCGGCGGTGCGTCTCGAAGGTGGCGCGGGCGGCCATGTCCTTGGGATTGGCCTTGATCTTCTCGAGGGCGTCATAGGCGATGACGCCCGACCCGATGCGGTCCTCGGCCGTGGCCACCAGTTCGAAAATGCCGGCGACCGGCTTGTCGATGCTGCGGGTGGCGATCAGGCCCAGCACATAGGGGATCTTGACCTCATAGTGGGTCTTGCGCTCGGCGAGGCTGGGGATGCCGAAGGCCGCCAGGCCGGCCGGCGCGGGTTCGGTTTCCCACATGGCTTCCAGGGCCGCCAGCTTCATCTTCTGGTTGTCGGTCAGGGTGTAGCCGCTCTGGTCACCCAGCACGACGACCGACAGGGCCGAGGCCAGGCCGAAGGCGGCCGCGACCGTCATCGAGCGCTTGGCCACGCCGACATACTTGCCCTTCAGCAGATAGAAGGCGGAAATGCCCAGCACGAAGACGGCGGCGATGGTGTAGCCCGCACTGACCGTATGGACGAACTTGGCCTGGGCGACCGGATTGAACAGCACCGCGCCGAAGTCGCTGACCTCCATGCGCATGGTGTCGGGATTGAAAGTCGCGCCGACCGGGTTTTGCATCCAGCCGTTGGCGATCAGGATCCAGAGGGCCGAGAAATTGGTGCCGATGGCGACCATGAAGGTCACGAACAGGTGGCCGACCCGGGAGAGCTTTTCCCAGCCGAAGAACATCAGGCCGACGAAGGTAGCTTCCAGGAAGAAGGCCATCAGGCCCTCGATCGCCAGGGGCGCACCGAAGATGTCGCCGACATAGTGCGAGAAATAGGACCAGTTCATGCCGAACTGGAATTCCATGGTGATGCCGGTGGCGACACCGAGGACGAAATTGATGCCGAACAGGCCCGCCCAGAAGCGGGTGCCCGTGCGCCAGATCGGGCGCTTGGTCATCACATAGATACTCTCCATGATGACCAGCATGAACGACAGGCCGAGCGTAAGCGGCACAAACAGGAAGTGGTACAGCGCGGTGAGCGCAAACTGTAATCTTGAGAGATCGACGACGGCAGGGTCCATGAGACACTCCAGGACGAACGGCGAATGAATGCGCCGACCGATGGCCCCGCCGTAGGCCCAACAGGTCTCCGGGGCCTTGATCTAGATCAAGGCCC
>Ga0187842_1000272_pt1 | contig 27297 bp, 25 predicted proteins | sample SpaLakP09_SKY_41_FD_134514 | JGI IMG/M metagenome (GOLD analysis project Ga0187842, IMG submission 134514) | Oligotrophic lake water microbial communities from Sparkling Lake, Wisconsin, USA - SP09_SKY_41 | ecosystem: Environmental > Aquatic > Freshwater > Lake | place: USA: Sparkling Lake... | reverse complement strand
GCCAGCAGCATCAGGCTTTGCAGCAGTTTTTCAACCATGCGATACCGCCCGGTGGCCGCGTCCCAGCCGCCAGCGTTGCAGCAATCGATCCAGCAAGGCCCAGCCGAACAGGGTGCTGAGCGCCGCCAGAATGAACTGCCCGCTGCCGATGCTGCTGTCGCCGGCGCGGATCAGCACGGCGCGGGTCGGTTCTTGCGGGTTGTAATACACCACCACCGCCTTGCCGGCGGGAAAGCGGCGGGTGATGTCTTCGGCACTGCTGTGGTCGCCAGGCAGGCCGGCCGCCACCGCGTACAGCTGATCACCGTGGTAAAGCTCGCCGTTTACCGTGTACAGGTATTGCACATAGGGTTCCCAGTGGATCTGGTCGGGATGCTCGGGCGGACTGCTGACCAGGATGCGGCTGGATTCGACATGGCCGGGGGCCGGCTGCCAGTGGCTGACACTGCGCGCCGGGTCCAGCAGCAGGTAGACCAGTCCTGACAGGCTGAGCAGGAAGGCCAGCATCAGGATGGATGTCTGCAAACGGGGGGATAGATGCATGATGATGGGATTCAGACGGCGATGCCGGGGCTTTCAAACCAGGTCGCCAGAATGGCCTGGGCAGCTACCTGGTCCAGCGCCGGTTTCTGCTTGCGGCCACGCACGCCGGCTTCTTCCAGCATGGATTCGGCGATCACCGAAGTCAGCCGCTCGTCCACCAGCCACACCGGCAGACCAAAGCGGCCCTTGAGACGATTGGCAAAACGGCGCGCCAGCTGGGTCATCTGGTGTTCGGTGTCGTCCTGATGCATGGGCAGGCCCACTACCAGTTGGGCCGGCCGCCATTCGTCGATCAGCTTGCCGATGGCGGCGAAGCGGGCGTCGGTGAGTTCGGTATCGATGGTCAGCAGCGGATGGGCAATGCCCAGCATGGTTTCACCCTTGGCCACGCCGATGCGCCGTTCGCCAAAATCAAAAGCCAGTACGGTTCCCTCAGGCATGGCCGACATCTCCCGACAGCAAGGAGGGATCAAATCCCAACAGGGACATGGCGGCGTCGTAGCGCAGCTCAGCCGGCAGTTCAAACAGGATGGAAGGCTCGGCCTTGACAGTCAGCCAGCTGTTGTCGCTGATTTCCTGCTCCAGCTGCCCGGCGGTCCAGCCGGCATAGCCCAGGGTAATCAGCATGCGCTCCGGCGCCCTGCCTTCGGAAACGGCAATCAGCACATCCTTGGAGGTGGTCAGCGCCATGCCGTCCTTGACCTGCAGGCTGGACTGCCAATGCCCGGCCGGCGCATGCAGCACAAAGCCGCGGTCGGGCTGCACCGGCCCACCGAAGTACACCGACTCGCCACGTAGCGGATCGGTCTCCAGTGGCAGGTCGATCTGCTCGAACAACTGCGCCATGGCGATGCCGGATGGCTTGTTGACAATCAGGCCCATGGCACCGTGTTCACCGTGTTCGCACAGGTACACCAGCGAGCGGGCAAACAGCGGATCAGCCATATTGGGCATGGCAATCAGAAAGTGATCGGTCAGCGATAACGGTTCCATGCGGGCATTATGGCACAACAAAGTTGACAACAGCGCTTACAACTCCTGGCGCAGATTGACGCTTGATCTGCAGCAAATCCGACCAAATGGCGCCACCCTGATAAAATGCCGCCGTTGCTTCATTCACCCTGCGAGGACGCCTTGCGCCTGACCCACGTCAAACTCTCCGGCTTCAAGTCATTTGTCGATCCCACCAGCATCCCGGTCCCCGGCCAGCTGGTAGCGGTAATCGGCCCCAATGGCTGCGGCAAATCCAATGTGATTGACGCGGTACGCTGGGTGCTGGGCGAATCCAGCGCCAAGCAGCTGCGTGGCGAGTCGATGCAGGACGTCATCTTCAACGGCTCCTCCACCCGCAAGCCGGTCAGCCGTGCTTCGGTGGAACTGGTGTTCGACAATGCCGACGGCCAGCTCACCGGCCCGTGGGGCCAATATGCCGAGGTGGCCATCAAGCGCGTGCTCACCCGCCAGGGCGAATCCAGCTACTACATCAACAACCAGCAAGTGCGCCGCCGCGACATCACCGACCTGTTTCTCGGCACCGGCGTGGGCGCACGCGGCTATGCGGTGATCGAGCAGGGCATGATCTCGCGCATCATCGAAGCCCGCCCGGAAGAGCTGCGCGCCTATCTGGAAGAAGCCGCCGGCGTCTCCAAATACAAGGAACGCCGCCGCGAAACCGAACACCGTATCGCCGACACCCGTGCCAACCTGGAGCGCATCGAAGATCTGCGCCAGGAGCTGGAACGCCAAGTCGAGCGCCTGAGCGAGCAGGCCGAAGTGGCCGCCCAGTACCACGACCTGCGCGGCACCCTCACCCACAAGCAAAACCTGCTGGCGCTAGCCCGCCGCGAAGAAGCCAGCCGCAACGAAGCCCACGCCCGCGCCGAGCTGTCGCGCATCGAAACCGAAGAAGCCGCCATGGAAGCGGCGCTCACCCATCTGGATAGCGAGCTGGAAACCGTGCGCGAAAGCCACTACGCGGTGAGCGATGCAGTGCACGAGGCCCAGCAGCGGCTGTTCGAAGCCAATGCGGCACTGGCACGGCTGGAAGAACAGCAACGCCATCGCCAGCAAAACCAGGTACGGGTGGAGCGTGAACTGGCCGCCGCCCGCAGCGAACGCCAGCAATTGGCCGAAAACCGCCGTCAGGCCGGCATGGAGCTGGACGACTGGCTGCCACGGCGCGAAGAAGCACAGATGCGGCTGGAAGAAGCACAAATGGCACTGGAAGACGGTGCCGACCAGTTGCCCATGGCCGAAGCCGAATTCCGCGCCCGCGACCAGTTGCAAGCCCAGCTGCTGGCACAGCAGGCCAACCTCACCCGTGAACGCGACCTGGCACGGCAAAAAGCCGAACACCAGCGCCGGGCACTGGAGCAACTGGCAGGCCGTGAGCAATCGCTACAACGTGAACTGACCGAACTCAACCTCCCCGACCACGCCCAGCAAGCAGCGGCGCAAGCCGAAGTGGAGCGGGCACGCTCGGCGCTGGATGCCGTACGCGCCCGCGTGGTGGCCGACGAAGCCAAGCTGGCTGATCTGGCCTCGGAGCGGGAAAAACTGGACGAGCAACTGGCCAGCCAGCGTGCCGAACTGGCGCGGGCTGAAGCCGAAGTCGCCGCCCTCACCGCCGTACTGGAACGTGAAGCCGCCGGCGAAAAGCTGGCTGGCTGGCTGGAACAACAGGGTCTGAGCCACAGCCCGCAGCTCTGGCAATCGGTGCAGATCGATCCGCAGTGGCAAGGCGCACTGGAAGCGGTATTGGGCGAGCGGCTCACCGCCCGTGCCGCCCATTGCACAGCGCAGCCACCGGCAGCGCTGACCGTGGTGGATGGCCAACAGCCTGCGGCCACGGCCACCCAGCCCTGGCCACGCCTGCTGGACCAGATCAGCGCCAGTGCGCCCTTTACCGCCGCGCTGGCCGACTGGCTGGACGGCGTGTATCTGGCCGATGACCTGGCCCAGGCCATCTCCCGCCGCACGCAGCTGCTGGCCGGCCAGTGCCTGCTCACTCCGCAGGGCCACCGGGTCAGCGCCAGCAGTGTCAGCTTTCACAGCGAGGCCAGCGGTGCCGGCGTCATGGTGCGCAAACAGCAACTGGAAGCGGCCCACAGCCGCCAGCAGCAATTGGCACCCGACATCGACAAGCTGCAAAAGCGCCGTGAATCACTGCAAAGCATGAACGGCATGCTGTCCGAAGCGGTACGGGCACAAAAGGGTTCACTCACCCGGCTGGAAGCCGAGCTCAACGCGGTGACGCTGGAGCACGTCAAGCTGGATCAGGCAGCGCGCCAGGGGGCGGCACGCTTGTCCTTCATCGAGGCCGAGCGCTTGCGCATCGGCCAGGAGCAACAGCAGGCGGCGCTGGAAATCGAAGAAGGCGAGCTGCTGAGTGAAGAGTCGGCCATGACACTGGAAGAGCTGACCGTGCAGCTGGAAGAAGTGCGGCTGGACCGCCTGAATGCCGAAACCGGCCTGCAACTGGCCCGCAACAAAACCCGCGATGCCGAACGGCAGCTGCATGAAATACGCCTGGAACTCAACACCGCCGAACAGAAAGCCGGCGAACTGGCGCGCCGCGCCCGCGAACTGGACGAACGCGACCAGCAATTGGCCGAACGGCTGGAAACCCTGGCCGAAGAAGCCGAGACGGTTGACGACACCGTGCCGGAAGAGGCCATGCAGCAAGCGCTGGAACTGCGCGAACAGCACGAAGCCGCACTGGCAGCCACCCGCGACCGCCTGAACGGCCTGACCGAGCAGCTGCGCCAGCTGACGCAGCGCCAGCACGAGGTCAATGCCGCCCTGCCGGCACTGCGCGAAGGTCGTTCCGACTGGCTGCTCAAGCATCAGGAAGCGCGGCTGGCGATGGAACGCTTTGCCGAAGAACTGAAGGAAGCCCAGGCGGATGAAGCCGCCTTGCTGGCCGACCTGACCGACGCCATCAAGCCCAATGCGCTGGCTGCGGAAATCGCCCGCCTGGCCCGTGCACTGGAAGGACTGGGCGCAGTCAATCTGGCGGCACTGGAAGAGCTGGAAGAAGCGCGCAAGCGCGGCGAATACCTGGCCAACCAGGCCGAGGACCTGAACCAGGCCATGGCCACGCTGGAAGAAGCCATCCAGAAGATCGACGGCGAAACCCGCCAGATGCTGCAGGGCACTTACGAGGCGGTCAACGCCAAGATGCGCGAGTTCTTCCCCACCCTGTTTGGCGGTGGCCGTGCCGAGCTGGTACTTACCGGCGAGGACTTGCTGGATGCCGGGGTGCAAATCATCGCGCAACCGCCGGGCAAGAAAAACAGCACCATCCACCTGCTGTCCGGTGGCGAAAAGGCGCTGACCGCCATGAGCCTGGTGTTCTCGCTGTTCTCGCTCAATCCGGCACCGTTCTGCCTGCTTGACGAGGTGGATGCTCCGCTGGACGATGCCAACACCAGCCGCTTCTGCGATCTGGTCAAGCAAATGTCCGAACGCACCCAGTTCCTGTATATCTCGCACAACCGTCTCACCATGGAAATGGCCGAGCAGCTGGTGGGCGTCACCATGCAGGAACAGGGTGTCAGCCGCATCGTGGCGGTGGATATTGTCGAGGCACTGAAGATGCGCGAAATTGCATGACGCATCTACGCAAGTTTCAGCATGGCGCAGTTGATGCATCGCAATCTATCCTCTGACAGTGGCGCTCATACTGCGCGACTTGCGTTGCCATAACGCGCATTTTGACTTCTTCGAGACCTCGGGCATGACGGTAAGCATCAAGCGCTGGGAGCCGGAAAACATCATTTTCTGGCTGACCCGCGGCCGCAGGATTGCCAACCGCAATCTGCTCCTTTCCACCCTCGCCCTGCATCTGAATTTCAATGTATGGATGATGTGGAGCATCGTGGTCAGCAATTTGCCGGCCATCGGCTTTGCCATGACCGGTCAGCAGCAGTTTCTGCTGGTTTCCATTCCGCCGCTGGTCGGCGGCATCATGCGGCTGTTTTATGCCTGCATCTGGAGCTGGGTAGGCGGTGGCACCTGGCTGGGCATTTCCACGCTGTTCCTGCTGATTCCTGCGCTGGGCGTGGGCTGGCTGGTACAGGACATCAGCGCGCCCTTTCCCCTGCTATTGCTGGTGGCCGCCTGTTGCGGCATTGGCGGCGCCGCTTCGTCGTCGCACTTGTCCAACACCAGCTTTTTCTTTCCCAAGTCGGCCAAGGGTTTTGCCATGGGGCTGAATGCCGGCATGGGCAATCTGGGCGTGTCCGTGGTGCAGATCGTGGTGCCGCTGGCCATTGCCGTTCCGCTGTTTGGCAGCCTGGCTGGCGAGCCGCAAATCTGGGGCCGTGGTGCGCAGGTGCATCCGGTCTGGCTGCAGAATGCCGGCTATATCTGGATCATCCCCATCCTGCTGATTGCCACGCTCTGCCTGCTGTACGCACACGACCTGCCCAAGCTGCGGCTGACCCTGCACGACCAGTGGCTGATGATGAAGGAGCGCCACACCTGGTATATCTGCCTTTTGTATCTGAGCAGCTATGGCACCTTCATCGGTTTTTCCGCCGCCTTTCCGCTGTTGGCCCATGCCCTGTTCCCGCTGGTGAATGCCACGCCCTATCTGTTTCTGGGGCCGATGATCTGCGCGCTGGCCCGGCCCATCGGCGGCTGGTGCGGTGACCGCATCGGTGGCGGCATCACCACGCTGGTCTGCAATGCGCTGATGGTGGTCGGCACCCTGCTCATCCTGGCCAGCCTGCCCGGCGAGCTCGACGGCGGCAGCTTCAGCCTGTTTTTGTGTGCATTCTTGCTAATGTTTTTTGCTGCCGGTGTTGGCAATGGTTCGTCCTACCAGCTGTCACCCAAGGTTTTCCTGATCGAGGCTGGCCGGCAGGCCAAGGCCAGCGGCGAGAGCATTGCCGCGGCCTACACCCGTGGCGGACGGCGTGGCGTGGCGGCGATGAGCATCAGCTCGGTTTCGGCCACGCTGGGCGGCTTCTTCATTCCCAAGGCCTTTGGCAGCGCACTGGACTGGTTTGCCAGCTTCGTGCCCGCCTTCATGCTGTTCCTGGTTTTTTATCTGGTATCGATGGCGGTGGCCTGGTGGCAGTACGCCCGACCGACCGCCAGCATGCGCTGCTGAGTAGCGGAATGCCACGACTGCCACACCTGCCCCTGTTCACCGCCCTGCTGCTGTCACTATTGCTGCATGCCGGGCTATTGGGCTATAGCCATGCGGTCTGGCCGGCAGGCCCAGCCGCGGCCCCGGCGCCAGCCGGCCTGCAGTTACAATTACAAAGGATGCCGGCGCGGCTGCCGCAGACGCCGCACAGCAGCAGCCCACCAACCAGGCATCTGCCAGCAGCCACACAGCCCGTGCTTACTACCCCGCCCACACCGGCAGCCAGCCCACGCCTGGCGGCGAACCGCCAGGCACAGCAGACCATGGCCAGCCCGGTAGCAGCCACTCCGGCGGGCAGCCAGACCAGCGACAATCCGCCGGCCAGCACGCCGGGCAAAGCCGCCAATACGCCAGCCGCCAGCGACGCAGAAAATCATCCCGCGCTATATCGCACGGCCTATCTGCATAACCCGGAGCCCCCCTATCCCGAGCGTTCGCGTGAACTGGGTGAACAGGGTCGGGTCCTGCTACGGGTGCTGGTCAGCCCGGAAGGCCGCGCCGGCCAGATCGATATCGTCGATAGCAGCCATTCGCGCCGGCTGGACGAGGCAGCCCGCGCCACTGTTGCCGACTGGCGCTTCGTACCGGCCCGCCAGGATGGCACGGCCATTGCATCGCGCATTCTGGTGCCCATCAGCTTTAGCCTGCAGTCGCACTGAGCACCCCGCCACCCATGAAAAAAGCCCGCATATGCGGGCTTTTTCTTGCTACAGAGACAGCTAGATTACTGCGCCTTGACGGCTTCGATGGTCACTTTCAGGGTGACATCATCAGCAATCGCCGGCAGGAAAGTCTTCATGCCGAAATCGCTACGCTTGATGGTGGTTTCGGCGTTGGCGCCATAGGTTTCCTGACCGCTCATCGGGTTCTTGCCGCCACCGAAGTTGGTCACGGTCAGGGTCACCGGCTTGGTCACGCCCAGAATGGTCAGGTTGCCGTTAACAGCAGCCAGCTTGTCACCGGCAAACTTCAGGTCGGTCGACTTGAAGGTGATGGTGGGGAACTGAGCCACATTGAAGAAATCCTTGCTCTTCAGGTGGGTGTCGCGTGCAGCCAGGTAGGTTTGCAGCGAGTTGGTATCGATGGTGATGTCAACAGCGCCCTTCTTGGCTTCGGTATCCAGCACCACACTGCCGGCAGTCTTGGTGAATACGCCGGACTGCACCGAGAAACCAAGGTGACGCACTTCGTATTGGGCCACGGTGTGGGTCGGGTCCACGCTATAGCTCACCGGGGCGGCCAGGGCGGCACCAGCAAAGGCCGAAAACGCAACAGCGAACAAGGCTTTCTTCATCATGACTTAACTCTCCTGAGTGTTATTTGCCGGCCGGAATGGCCACTTTGAACTTGATCTGTACTTCATCGGCCACGGTGCCGGTATCGGCCCAGTCGCCCTCACCAATCTTGTAAGCCAGCCGCGATACCGGCAGCACGCCTTCCACCACGGTGAGCGCACCCTCCTGACGGGCCGTGAAGGGCGCCGTCACATCACGGGTATTGCCCTTGATGGTCAGCTTGCCTGCCACCTGCAATTTGCCACCGCCCAGGTTCTTGATGCTGCTGCTGACAAAACGGGCCGACGGGAATTTCGCTACATTGAACCAGTCTGCTTTTTTCGCCTCGCCCACAGCTTCGGCCGTCGGCAGGCTGATGCTGGCAGTGTCGATGCTGATGTCGGCCTTGCCGGCTTCAGGTTTCTTCAGGTCCAGCACCACCGTGCCGCTGAACTTCTTGAAGCTGCCGGTCACCGGCACATTCAGCTGCTTCATGGTGAAATTGATCTGGCTCTTGCCTGTATCCAGCGGCGCGGCCTGCAACAGCGGGGCGACCAGCAGCAATGCTGCAGGAATCAGTCTCAGTTGTTTCATGCTCGTTCTCACTTCAGCTAAGGGTTTATTCGCGTGGCCCACGCAGGCTCATGCGGTACAGCATGCCGTCCTTGTCGATGACATGGTGCTTGATGGCGGCCAGCACATGGCCGGCCACACAGGCAGCCATGATCCAGTTCAGGGTTTCGTGCACGGTCTTCAGGGTGGCGGCCAACTGTTCGTTCTGGGCGACCAGATCAGGCAGTTGCACCAATTTGAACAACACCACCGGAAAACCATAGGCCGAGCTCATCAGCCAGCCGGTCAGCGGCACGGCGAACATCAGCAGATAGAGTGCCAGATGGCCGCCATGCGCCAGCAGCCGCTCCAGACCATTCATGTGCGCCGGCAGCGCGGGCGGGCGCTTCAGCAGGCGCACCAGCAAGCGCACGGCCACCAGCGCCAGAATGGTGATGCCCGCCCACTTGTGCCAGGCGATGTATTTGAACTTGGCCGGCGACAAGGGCAGGCCGGACACCAGCAGGCCGGCAATAAAGGTCGCGATAATCAGACCGGCAATCAGCCAGTGCAATGCAATGGCGGGTGAGGAATAGCGCTCACTAGATTTCATGTTTTTTTTGCTCCAGTACCTGGTTAAATGCAGCACGCAACTGCGAGAGCCGACGGCACAATTCTTCCATGTCCGCCGGTTCCAGCAGGTCGAAGGCGGTTTTCATATAGGCGATGTGCGCCGGAAACACTTGCTGGAACAAGGCTTCGCCCTGTTCGGTCAAGGCCACCATGACGCTGCGACGGTCCTGCTCCTGCGCACAGCGACTGACCACGCCCTTTTCAATCAGGCGGTCAATCACCCCGGTCAGTGTGCCCTTGGTGATCAGCGTTTTTTCCGACAATTCCTTGCAGCTCATGCCTGGCGTATTGCCCAGTGTCGCCACCACATCGAATTGTGGCGGCGTGAGATCCATCTGGCGGATATGAAAAGCCGACAATTGCTCAAATGCCTGGAATGTCCGCGCGAGTTCCCGAATGACCGACAGAGACGGCTCCTTTTTTACATGACTCATAGCGTCATCAACCTTTGTTCGAATCAGTATAGTTCAAACTAGAACTAGTTTGCAATTGATGTTAAGAAAAATCCACGTCTTTAACAGACAGAACCGTAACAGAATGCCGACAAATCAGGATAAAGAGCAGTGGACCACGACAAACGACAATAATTCCTAACGCCTTTTACCCAGCGAGGTTTGGCGCTATTCTGATCAATATCACCCATCACGGCAGCCCCGTGCTGACTTAACCTGGTCGCTCCATCATGAATATCCTGCAGGACCGCTTTGGACGCAGCATTGAATATCTCCGCCTGTCGGTAACGGATCGTTGCGAGCTGCGCTGCAGCTACTGCATTCCCAAAGGCTTCAAGGACTTCGAAGAACCGGAAAACTGGCTCACCTTCGACGAAATCGAACGCGTGGTGGCGGCATTTGTCAGCCTGGGTACACGCCGGGTCAGGCTGACCGGCGGCGAGCCCTTGCTGCGGCGCGATCTGCCGCAACTGGCCGGCCGCCTGGCAGCCCTGCCCGGCCTGCAAGACCTGTCGCTCACCACCAATGCCACCCAGCTGGCGCGCCATGCCGACGCGCTGTACCGCGCCGGCGTCAAACGTGTCAATGTCAGCCTGGATTCGCTGCGGCGCGAATGTGTCAACACCATCACCGGCCGTGACAGCCTGCCGCAGGTCATGGCCGGTCTGGAAGCAGCCCGTGCCGCCGGCCTGTCGCCCATCAAGATCAATATGGTGGCCATGAAAGACGTCAACGAGGCTGACATCGAAACCATGGTGGGTTTCTGTATTGACAACGGTTTTGTGCTGCGGCTGATCGAAGCCATGCCAATGGGCGACAGCGGGCGCAATACCGCCTATCTCGATTTGCAGCCGGTGCTGGAACAATTACGACAGCGTTTTGGTCTGTTGCCACAAAGCAGCGAAATGGGTGGCGGACCGGCACGTTACTGGCGCAGCGCCGACGGGGCATTCACGCTGGGGGTGATCACCCCCATTTCCCAGCATTTCTGTGCCACCTGCAACCGCGTCCGCCTGTCGGTCGACGGCACGCTGTATATGTGTCTGGGGCAGGAAGAAAGTTTCGAACTGCGACCCTTGCTGCGTAGCGGCATCAGCGATGAAGGCTTGCTGGACGCCATTCGCCAGGCCATCGAGCTGAAGCCGGAACGGCACGAATTTCGCGAAAATCCGGGCAAACTCATCCGCATCATGTCGATGACCGGCGGTTAATGCGCCCAAAAGCAGCTAGTTTGTGCCGGCCATAGCCTGCAACAGCCCGCTTTCGTTATACTATTGGCAAATTATTCGCCTTAACGCGGACGGCCTAATGAGCGAATTGCAGATTGGTGTACTGATATTGGGCGTTGCAGTCATCGCCCTGGTGTTCGGATTCAATGTTTTTCAGGAGTGGCGCTTTCGCAAGAAAACCAGCCAGGCTTTTGCGCGCCCTCATGACGACGTCCTGCTGAACGTCCCCAAAAACAATGTCCGGGATGGCGTGCGGGCCGACCGCATGGAGCCGGTGCTGGTCGACAGCGCGCACTTGCCAGCCGGTTACGACGACGAACCGTTCGAACCTGAAATCCCGGAAGACACCACCCTTACCCTGCCGCCGACGGTAGAACGCCCGGCTCCGATACCGGAACCGATGCCGCAGCGCGAAGACGAAGAGTCCGGCCAGTTTGAATCGGCCGATCATCAGGCGCTGGTGGCCGCCCTGCTCGACCCCTCGCTCGATTTCATCGCCGAAGTCGTCTTCCACGAGCCGCACGAGCTGGCCGCCATGCCGCGTTTCAACGTCGGCAAGCGCACCCACATCATTGGCCGTACCGAAAAAGGCTTGTGGAAACCGGCCGAAGCCGTGCCTGGCACCCGCTACAAGCAAATCAATATCGGCATGCAGATGGTGGATCGCAGCGGCTCGGTCACCGAACCGGAACTGGCTGGATTCTGTCAGCAGGTGTCGCGCTTCGCCGAAGAACACGATGCCGCAGTCAGCTTTCCGCAACGCCAGCAAAAACTGGTGGCAGCACGCGAACTGGATCGTTTTTGCGCCGATGTCGACGTGCTGATCGGCATCAATGTCGTCCCGCGTGAGGCCGTGGAAGGCAGCCGCCTGCGCAGCTTTGTCGAGGCCGGCGGCCTGCAACTGGAGCCGGATGGTGCCTTCCACTATCTGGCTGACTCCGGCAACACCCTGTATTCGCTGATGGCTGCCGACCAGATGCCGTTTACCTTCCATACCCTGCTGGACAAGTCTTTCCCGGCGCTGACGCTACTGTTTGATGTACCGCGTGTCGCCGGGGGTGTGGAAGTATTCGACCGCGCCGTACTGTTTGCCAAGCAGCTGGCCGCCGAATTCGACGCGCAACTGGTGGATGACAACCGCCGCGTCTTGTCCGACGTCGGGTTGTCGCGCATCCGCGACCAGCTGGTACATATTTACAGCAGCATGGACGACCGCGGCATTGCGCCAGGCAGTGTCGCCGCACTCAGGCTGTTCGCCTGAATCCACAGCGCGCAGGCCGGCACATGCCGGCCTTTTTCCGTTTTGAGACTATCCGATGACCACCAACGACCTCGCCGCCCGCGCCCATGCCCTGCGCCAGCAGCTGACCCGCTATGGCCATGAATACTATGTGCTGGATGCTCCCAGCGTGCCGGATGCCGAGTACGACCGGCTGTTCCGCGAACTGCAAGCGCTGGAAAATGCCCATCCAGAACTGAAAACCGCCGACTCCCCCACCCTGCGCGTGGGCGGCATGCCGCTACCGGAATTCAGCCAGATCACCCACAGCGTGCCCATGCTGTCGCTGGGCAATGCCTTTTCCGACATGCAGCAGGACGATTTTGCCCAGCGCCACGCCGAACTGGTGCAATTTGACGAGCGCATCCGGCGCGAACTGGCCGAAACACCCATCCGCTATGCCACCGAACCCAAGTTTGATGGCCTGGCCATCAGCCTGCTTTACCGTGCCGGCGTGCTGGTACAGGCGGCCACGCGCGGCGATGGCATTAGCGGTGAAAATGTCACCGAAAATATCCGCACCATCCATGCCATTCCGCTCAAGCTGGAACTGGCACAGCCGCCCGCGCTGCTGGAAGTGCGTGGCGAAGTACTGATGCTCAAGCGTGACTTCGAACGGCTGAATGCCGAACAGCTGCAACGCGGCGACAAGCCGTTTGCCAACCCGCGCAATGCCGCCGCCGGCAGTCTGCGCCAGCTGGATTCGCGCATTACCGCACAACGGCGGCTGTCCTTCTACGCCTACGCCATCGCCCAGGTAGAGGGTGCCGACTGGCCGCTCAGCCATGCCGGTGAAATGGACTGGTTGCAACAGCTGGGTTTTCCGGTCGTCGACGCCAGCCTGCGCCCGGTGGTCAGCGGGGCCGATGGTCTGGCCGCCTATTACGAAGGCGTGCTGCAGCGCCGCGCCGCCCTGCCCTTCGAAATTGATGGCGTGGTGTACAAGGTGGATAGCCGCGCCCAACAAGAAGAACTGGGCTTCGTCTCGCGCGCACCGCGCTGGGCCATCGCCCACAAATTCCCCGCTGAAGAAGCGCTGACACTGGTGGAAGCCATCGAGGAACAAGTAGGCCGCACCGGTGCCATTACCCCGGTAGCCCGCTTGCAGCCGGTATTCGTCGGCGGTGTGACTGTCACCAATGCCACCTTGCATAATGAAGACGAGGTGCTGCGCAAGGATGTGCGCGTGGGCGATACGGTAATCGTGCGCCGCGCCGGCGACGTGATTCCGGAAGTGGTCTCCGTGGTGCTGGAACGTCGCCCAATGCGCCCGGCAGCTGGCGGTGATTTGTTCAGCCAGGGCGAGGAAGCACAATATCCAGCCTATCGCCTGCCCAGCCACTGCCCGGTATGTGGCAGCCATGTGGTACGCGAGGAAGGTGAAGCCATTGCCCGCTGCTCCGGCGGACTCAGCTGCAAGGCACAACGCAGCCAGGCCATTCAGCACTTTGCCGGCCGCCGTATGATGGACATCGACGGCCTGGGTGAGCGTTATATCGACAAGCTGGTGGAATATGGCTATGTCCATGGCGTGGCCGATCTGTACCAGTTGAAGCTGGACGACCTGCTGGAAATGAAGCGCCGTGCCGACGAAGACGAAGGCGTGACGCCGGAAACCGTCAAGGCCGGCAAGGTCGCCAGCAAATGGGCAGAAAATCTGTTGCAAGCCATCGCCGCCAGCCATCAGCCGCCATTGGCACGCCTGCTTTTTGCGCTGGGCATCCGCCATGTTGGCGAATCCACCGCCAAGACCCTGGCCGACTGGCTGGGCTCGCTGGCGCTGATCCGCTGCGCACCGGCAGCCTTGTTCGCTGCCCTGCCGGATATTGGTGGCGTGGTAGCCCAGTCGCTGGCAGATTTCTTTGCCGAAGAGAACAACGAAGCAGCACTGGACGCGCTATTGCACTATGTCGTTCCGGCCGACGAGCATCCCCCCTCACCCAAGCTGGGCGAACGACTGGACGCTGCCGTCCTGCTGGCGCGGCTGGCGATTCCACGGCTGACCGAGGTGCGCAGCCAGCAACTGGCGGCACAAATCAGCGGACTGGAACAACTGGCGCGCATGGAGCGCCGCCAGCTATTGCTGCTGCAGTTGCCGGCCGAGGTCATCAATGAGCTGGCCGACTGGCTGGACGAGGCGGCCAATCGTAGCGCCCTGCAACAACTGGCTGACTTGCGCACGGAAATTCTCAACAGCCTGCCGCAAGACACCGAGACAGCCCACCCGCTGTTTGATGGCAAAACCTTTGTCCTGACCGGCACCCTGCCTACACTGTCACGGGATCAGGCCAAGGCACTGATCGAGGCAGCAGGTGGCAAGGTGGCTGGCAGCGTGTCGAAGAAAACCCATTTTGTGGTGGCCGGTGCCGATGCCGGCAGCAAGCTGGCCAAGGCTCAGGAACTGGGCGTGGCCGTACTGGATGAAGCCGCCCTGCAAGCCATGCTGCAGCAGACTGCGGGCGAATAAGGAACAATGATGAGCGAAACGGCATTCGAGCGCGGCAACCGTCTGGCGGCAGCCAATCAGCATGAACAGGCCATCGCCGCCTTCAGCGAATGTCTGCGCCGCAACGCCCAGGACTGGCAGGCCCTGTTCAACCGCGGCACGGCACAGATGCGGCTGAAGCACTATCCACTGGCGCTGGAAGACTATCTGGCTGCCGCCGCCCTTAATCCATCCTCCAGCAATATCAAATGCAATCTGGCCGTACTACTCAAGGAGCTGGGCGAGCTGGCTCTGGCGGAAAACCTGCTGCTCGAAGTACTACAGGCGGAACCTGAGCATGTCGATGCCTGGAGCAATCTGGGCGTGGTACTGCAATATGCCCTGCGTTATGACGATGCCGTGATCTGCCACCAGAATGCGCTGCAACTGGCCGGCGTCAGTGCCGGGCGCCTGAACAATCTGGGCAATGCACTGACCTGCGCACTACGACTGGACGAGGCGGTCAACGCCTACCAGCAGGGCATGGCCTTGCAGGCCGACGATGCCTTCCTCGGCTTCAACCTGTCGGTGGCCCTGCTGCTGCAGGGCAGATATCGTGAAGCCTGGCCACTATACGAACAACGCTGGGGCACCATCATGCAGCCGCGCTACCGTGAGCGGCCCTGGCAAGGCCAGGATCTGGGCCAGCAACGCCTGTTGATCTGGGCCGAACAGGGCCTGGGCGACACCCTGCAGATGGTACGTTTCCTGCCCGAGTTGCAGCGCCGCCATCCCGAGGCCCGGCTGATCCTCGCCTGCCAGCATGCCTGCCTGCGACTGTTTGCCCAATTACCCAATATCGAACTGGTACCACTGGAGGACACGCCTCCGCCCCATGACTGGCAATTACCGCTGATGTCCTTGCCGCTGCGGCTGGATGTCACGCTGGCTACCCTGTCTGATCAGCCCTATTTGCAAGCCGATGCGGCACTGGCAAGCGCCTGGGATGCCCGGCTGCCAGCACGCCAGAGGGGCCGGCTGCGCATCGGCATTGTCTGGGAAACCGGCAGCTGGGGCGTAGGCATTGCCGACCACGGCCGACAGAACAAGTCGGTGCCGTTGACGGAGTTTATGCCGCTACTGGAGGATATGGACGCGGACTTTGTCTCGCTACAACTGGGCGAGCTGCCTGCCACATTGCAAGACAAGGTATTTGCCCCAGAGATTGGGGACTTTGCCGATACCGCAGCCATCATCAGCCAGCTGGATCTGGTGATCAGCGTGGATACCTCGGTCGTCCATCTGGCGGGTGCACTGGGCAAACCGGTATGGGTATTGATGCGGGCAGAAAGCGCCCCCTTCTTCATGGCCCAGGGAGAAACTTCGCCCTGGTATGCCAGCATGCATATCTGGCGGCAGGCCAACCCTGGTGATTGGCCACCGCTGATCGCCAGCGTGGCAAAAACGCTGCGGCAATTGCCGCGGGATTGAGTTGTTGTTTGGTGCGGCGCGCAAGACAGGATAGAATGCGCGCCAGTCAGAAATATTTTCAATTGAAGACTTCTACGACGATGAAAAAAATCAGCAAGGCGGTATTTCCGGTAGCCGGACTCGGTACGCGATTTTTGCCCGCCACCAAGGCTAGCCCGAAAGAAATGCTGCCAGTAGTGGACAAACCCCTGATCCAGTATGCAGTGGAAGAAGCGATTGCCGCCGGCATCACTGAGCTGATTTTCATTACCGGCCGTAACAAGCGCTCCATCGAAGACCACTTCGACAAGGCCTACGAGCTGGAAACCGAGCTGGAAAACAAGAACAAGCAGAAGCTGCTGGACACCGTGCGCGGCATCATTCCGCCCTCGGTCAGCTGCATCTATATTCGCCAGACCGAAGCACTGGGTCTGGGGCACGCCGTATTGTGTGCCCGCCCGGTGGTGGGTGATGAGCCTTTTGCCGTGATCCTGGCCGATGACCTGATCGATGGCGAGCCGGGGGCGATGGAGCAGATGGTCAGCCTGTTCGATACCACGCACAGCTCGATTCTGGGGGTGGAAACCGTGGCCCGTGAAGAAACCGGCTCCTACGGGATTGTCGAAACCGGCAGCAATGCCCAGGGCCAGCAGCAGGTATTGAGCATTGTGGAAAAGCCGCACCCGGATGTGGCGCCGTCCAATCTGGCCGTGGTGGGGCGTTACATTCTCACCCCGCGCATTTTCGACAAGCTGCTCAACACTACGCCTGGAGCGGGTGGTGAAATCCAGCTGACCGACGGCATTGCCGCCCTGCTGAAAGAAGAGGCGGTACTGGCCTTGCCGTTCAAGGGAACCCGTTACGATTGCGGCTCGAAACTGGGCTATCTTAAAGCTACCGTCAGCTATGGTTTGAAGCACCACGAAGTGGCCAAGGAATTTTCACAGTATCTGCAAAACCTGCAGAACTGATCTGCCAATTTTCCATTACGCCGCTCTGTAGACGGAGCGGCGTTTGTATTTTCTCAAGGAGTCAACATGCCCAACATTGCCGAAGCTCGCGGTCTGATCAATAGCTCGGACATTCTGTTCACCGCAGAAGAGGTGAGCGCTGCCGTCGATCGCATGGCAGTGGAGATCACCGAAAAGCTGGGTGAAACCTATCCGCTGGTCCTGTCCGTCATGGGTGGTGCCGTGGTATTTACCGGCCAGTTGCTGCCGCGCCTGAATTTCCCGCTGGATTTCGACTACGTGCATGTATCGCGCTATGGCGACAAGACCCACGGTGGCGAACTGGTGTGGAAACAGGCACCCAAGGAAGATGTACGCGATCGCGTGGTACTGGTACTGGATGACATCCTGGACGAAGGTCATACCATGGCAGCCATCCGCGACAAGGTGATGGGCATGGGCGCCAAGGAATTCTACAGCGGCGTATTTGCCAACAAGCTGATCTCCAAGTCAAAACCGATCGCTTGTGACTTTGTTGGTCTGGATGTACCCGACCGTTATGTATTCGGTTACGGCATGGACGTGCGCGGTGCCTGGCGCAATCTGCCGGCCATTCACGCACTGAAGTAAGCCGCCAGCTGCTGGCAGGCAAAAGAAACCGCGAGCGGCCAGGCCCCTCGCGGTTTTTTCATGGACCAACGCCCATCCGGACTAGCGGGCAGCCGCCTGCAACAACTCAGGCAGGATGCTCTGCACCCAACGCCGCTGCCCATCGTAAGCATGGGCCAGCTGCAATACTTCGATATCTGCCCGTGGCCGTCCGATGATTTGCAAGCCCATCGGCAAACCATTGCTGCCAAAGCCAACGGGCACATTCATCACCGGCAAGCCGGCCATGGTCGGCCCGATCACCACCTCCATCCAGCGGTGATAGCTGCTCATGACGCGGCCTCCCACCATGCGCGGCCAGTGCTGTTCCAGGGCAAAGGGATAAACCTGGGCGCTGGGCAATAACAGAAAATCGAATCGCTCGAATAGCTGCAACACGGCACGATACCAGTCGCTGCGTATGCGCGATGCACGGTAGACATCCAGCGCAGTCAGTTGCAGACCACCCTCGATCTCCCACTGCAATTCAGGCTTGAGCTGCTGACGACGCGAGGCATCCTGATAATCGGCCTGCAAGCTGCCCGCCATCAGCCAGTGGCGATGGACTTCCCAGCTTTCCCACAGTAAGGACGGATCGAAATTGACCGTGCACGCCTCCAGCTGGCAGCCCAGAGCAGCAAAATCGGGCAAGGCCTGCTCACACTGCTGCAGCACCCCCTGCTCCATCGGCAGATAGCCATTCCAGTCAGCTAGCCAGCCCAGCCGCCAGCCACTGACATCCCGCTGCAGCGACTGCTCCAGCCCGGCAATGGCACCATGTGCAAGTGGCGCCCGGGCATCTGCACCGGCCTGGGTACGCAACATCGCCAAAATATCCGGCACGGTACGCCCCATCGGCCCTTCGGTCGCCAGTTGCTGCAAGAATAGCTCCGGGCCTGGCCCCAGCGGCACGGTGCCCCAACTGGGGCGAAAGCCGAATACATTGTTGAATGCCGCCGGATTACGCAGCGACCCCATCATGTCGCTGCCATCGGCCACTGGCAGCATGCGCAAGGCCAGCGCAACAGCGGCACCACCCGAGCTGCCTCCGGCACACAACTCTGGCTGATAGGCATTGGCGGTGGCACCGAATACCGCGTTATAGGTATGCGAACCAGCACCGAATTCCGGGGTATTGCTCTTGCCAATGAAGATGGCCCCCGCCCGGCGCATGCGCTCCACCATGATGCCGTCACTGGCAGGCTGATACTGGCGATACAGGGTCGATCCCATGGTCGTCGGGATGTCACGCGTGGCGGAGAGATCCTTGATTGCCTGTGGCACGCCATGCAGCCAGCCACGGGATTCGCCACCTGCCAGCTCGGCGTCGCATTGCGCGGCCTGCTGCAGCAACAACGCCTCATCCTGCAGCGACACCAGCGCATTGACCTGGTGGTTGACCCGGTCGATGTGCTGCAGATAGCTGCGCATCACCTCGACACAAGACAGCTGCCGCTGGTGAATCGCCTGCGACAGGGGAAGCGCATCCAGCGCCACGATGGGATCGAGAGCGGTCACAGGGGTATTCATGACGACTCCCCGGAGGTGGCAAGCGCTGCCGGCTCCCTTGTCACTGCCGCAGGGCGACCGCGCGGCAGGAAATAGCAGGCCGTCACGCCCAGAGCGGTGGAGAGCAAGAGATAGTAAACCGGCGCAATCGGTGAGCCGGTACTGCCGGCCAGCCAGGTGACAATGAAGGGAGCAAAACCGCCAAAGATCATCACGGCCAGATTGTAGCCAATGGAAACACCGGTAGAGCGTACCCGCACCGGAAACAGCTCGGATACCGCCGTTGGTGCCGGACCGTATGCCAGCCCCATCAAGGTGCAAAACAGCAGTTGCACACACAGCAGTCGTTCGATACTGGGTGCCGCTGCCAGCCAGGCAAATCCCGGATAAATCATGATCAGGAAGCCCAGATAGGGCCAGAACAGCAGGGGGCGACGACCGATGCGGTCGGACCATGCACCAGACAAGGGAATCAGGATGGTCATCCAGGCCACGGCCAGCATCTGAATGGCAAAGGCCTGATCCAGCGGCAAACCAAACTGGCGATGCACATAGCCCGGCATATTCACCAGCAGCACATAAAACCCTGCAGTGCCGGGAATGGTCAGGCCGATGGTCAGCAGGATATTGCGCCGGTTCTGCTGCAGCTGGCCGCCCAGTCCTGGCGCAGCCGCCTGTGGCTGGCTGGCTTCGAGGAAGGCCTCGGTTTCATCCATATGGCGGCGCACCCACCAACCTACCGGAGCAATCAGCAAACCGACCAGAAACGGTATTCGCCAACCCCAGCTTTCCAGCTGCCCCTGATCCAGATTATGCGTGATCAGCGCCCCCATGCCGGCACCGCCCAGAATGGCCAGCATCTGCCCCACCAGTTGCCAGGAACCATACAGGCCACGCTGATGCGCCGGGGCCGCCTCCACCAGAAAAGCCGTGGCACTGGCATATTCCCCCCCGGTGGCAAAGCCTTGCAGCAATCGCGCCAGCACGATCAGCAGCGGGGCAGCCACGCCAATGGCCGCATAAGGTGGTGCACAGGCAATCAGCAAGGACACCAGGGCCATGATGGCCATGATCAACTGCATGGCGGCTTTGCGCCCCTTGCGGTCGGCATAGATGCCCAGCAGCACTCCCCCCACCGGTCGCATGAAGAAACCGACCCCGAATGTGGCGGTCGCCATCAGCAGGGAAATGAACTCGTTGCCATCTGCCGGGAAAAACAGCTTGGAAATAATGCCGGTCATGAAGCCGTAAACGATGAAGTCGTACCACTCCAGCGTATTGCCCACGACCGCCGCAATAATCTGCCGCCGCCGGGAAATCGGTTTGTCAGTCGCCATGCCTTGCCACCTCTAGCTGCCAGATAGGATTAGCCCAATCGTACCGCTGGCAACACAACCGGCTTACCATGCGGACGGAACAGAGGTGCAAGGTAGGGCGGCTGCCATCAGGCAGCTACTGTCCGCTTTGGCAGCACACTGGCATAGAGAGCAGTCCTTATCAGAAGGCCGTGGCTTGCCACAAGACAGCGGTGGCCGCCGCACAAGAGAAACCCAGACTATTAGCCACTTTGCTGCCATGGCGACAATCAGTGGCCATCCAGAGCCAGTCGACTGATGGGTGACTGACAGGCGGTGACCGACTCGCTTGCCTGACCAACAGTGCTGGACATCAGGGCTGTTCAGCTACTGAGGTGGCGGAGCCTGGCCCGCTCGCGCATGACCAGATAGATGGGTAGGGACACCACCAGGCCCAGCGCAAAACAGATCAGGATGTAAGCCCATGGCCACTTGATCCTGGCGTGCCGTGAATCACTGACGACCCAGGCGGAAAATGCAATGGCCGACAAATATATGTCGATGGTGATCGCGCTTGTGAGTGGATTGGCAAACGCCGCAGCAAAGAATTCGGCGGGCCCCAGGCCTCCTCCCTGCATCAGGTACTGCAGGTTGAAGTACCAGGTGACAATGAAACCGCCAATGGCAATGACAAGGAATGCCAAGGTGGCATAGGTGTGCTTTGTCCGGCTCATTACTGATCTCCTGCAGGGGGGTGCCGATGCTCAGCCTGGCGTGAAGTGTGCACGACGATGTGTCAGTTTGGCTCTCTGCAGGCCGCATTCGGCGGAAGGACAGGCTGAATTGCCCAGCAGCGTAGGGGGAAGAGTGCAATATCTCTACTGTCCAATCAGTCCCGTAGCAAGACATCACCACCTCACCCTGTGCACGGAATATGGCGAACAAGCGGCAGGCAGGCTGCCGGCACAATGACAGAGCCCGAGCCTGGTGCTTGATCATGGCCAGCTACATGCCCGCACGACTGACGGGCAACATCTGGCAACATCTTTTCTTTGCCGGAGAAATGGCGCTTGCACTATAAGTAAATGATCAACACGCTTGAGCCGATTTCGCCATGAGCAACTCCATCACCCAGGCTACCCAGATATCCCTGGCCAGCGCCGCCTTGTTGAATGGCGGCGTGCTGCCATCACCGGTTATCCAGTCCTCCAACAGCAATGCGGCACTCGTGGATGCGGCTGCCAGCATTGCCGAAGACGCCAGCGTCGTGGTGACGCTTGGTGGAACGAGCGATGACGGGACAACGTATGACGCAGCAGGCTTGTTGAACAGTTTTACCCAGGCAGGCAGCTTGCAAGGCAGCGCGGCCAGTGATCCGGCATCAGCGGCAGCCGCGGTGGATGATCAGCTGCTGGGAGGAACGGCCGCCAGCAGCGGCACCCTGGCCGGCTTGAGCAGTAATTGGGGCAGCCTGCTGCAGAGTGATCCGGCATTGAGCAATACAGCAGTGCAGGACAGTACGGATAGCAGCATCGTCGACACCCTGGCCTGAACGACCGGCCCTGATGATGGCACTAGCGTCCAGGCGGCAACGGTATTTTATCTGCTAGCCAAGCAAACGGCTGTCAATCCTGCGGGCCACGTGAAGTGTGCTTGCGCTTTTCCTTTTCGCTCATCATGGCTTCGCGGGCAGCCGCTTTCTGTGCGGCCAGTTCCTTGGCACGCTTTTCCCAGACTACCCATTCCTGCGGGCGCTCCAGCGTGATGCGGCCGGTATTGCCATCGCGAAAATCGGTAAGCACGATTTCGGCTGCTTTCTGGATATTGACGCGACCACCGCCCAGCATGGCACCACGCTTGCGGCCAATCATTTCCAGCACCTGCCAGTCCTGCAGGCCATCCACATCATCCAGCTTGTAACGGGCGGTCAGTTCAGGGACATAGTGTTGCAGCAGGTATTTGAGCAGCTCCAGTGACACTTCTTCCTCGTCCATGGCATTGCGGCCAACGGCACCGCTGGCGGCCAGATTGTAGCCACCCTCTTCCACTTCGATCTTGGGCCACAGCATGCCGGGCGTATCGTATAGCTCTACATCATCGTCCAGGATGATGCGCTGCTCGTTCTTGGTCACCCCCGGCATATTGCCGGTCTTGGCGATCTTGCGGCTGCTCATGCTGTTGATCAGGGTGGACTTGCCCACGTTGGGGATACCACAGATCAGCACGCGCAACGGCTTGTCCAGACCGCCGCGATTGGGGGCCAGTTCGCGGCAGGCTGCCACCAGCTTTTGCGATGGCGCACGCTCGCCGGCATCCAGGCCAATGGCCTGGGTCTGCTTTTTGGCGCGATACCAGTCCAGCCACTGCGTGGTGATGGCGGGGTCGGCCAGGTCTTGCTTGTTGAGTATCATCAGGCGCGGCTTGCCTTTGGCCATGCGCGCCAGCATCGGATTGGCGCTGGACGCCGGCAAGCGCGCATCCAGCATTTCGATGACCACATCGATGTCTTTCAGGCGCTCCATGACATCTTTGCGCGCCTTGTTCATGTGGCCGGGAAACCATTGAATTGCCATGCTTTTAACGCTTTCTTAACGGGTCCAGTAAATAACTCAGTCCATTGTGGTCGATCTCCTGCATCAATTGCAGCAGACGGCCAATCTCGCTCTTGGGAAAACCCTCGCGGGCAAACCAGTTGAGATAGTTGCCGGGCAGGTCACACAGCAGGGTGCCCTGGTGTTTGCCAAAAGGCATGGTCGTGCTGACCAGCCGTTGCAGATCTTCTTGTTGCATGATTTCACATCGGACTGAAGGTTGCGCATTGTGCCAAAGGCGGAGCCATTACGCCACAGCCTTGTTTTGTCGAGGTTTTGTCCTGCCATGGCAGAATTTGACCTATGACAAGTGCCGTTGTCATTTTGCTATCAGCCAAGAGCACTGGCAGCTAGCATGGTGGCGCTTCGTCTGGGGTGACAATCCGCCTTGCACACCCGCCAGACCTAGTCAGTTTAGTGATAGCGACGTAGGCTCTGCAGCACAAAAACCGTGTCAGCACACGGTTTTTCATTGGGCCGGATTACGGTCCGGCAACCGGCTCAGGGCCTCTTGGGGCAGCCGGCAACGGTTGCCCGTCTTTTTGTCCGGCCTTATAGCGGCAGCGGCTTGCCGTCATTAAAAGCCAGAAAACCACGCAGCACGCGGTACAAGCACCACAGCCAGGTCAGGCCCAGAATGGCAAAACCCACCAATATCCATACCAGTGCATAGCCCAGTACCGTGCCGAGCAGGCCGATCCAGAAGGTATTGATCTGCCAGCGGAAGTGGCTTTCATACCAGCTGCCACGGCTATCATCCAGCTTGAGATAGTTGATGATCACGCCAACCAGCATGGGGACGCCGGTAAACAGGCTGACGCCCTGAAGGATATACACCACCAGTGTCAGATTATTCAGTTTGCGCTCATCATCACGCGTTTGTAGTTGCATCGTATTTCCGCTTATCGATATCTCAGCCGCGGCGTGCAGCCTGCAGGCCGTGCCAGAAAGGTTGCAGCCGCTGACGGCATTGCTGCGCCACCAGGCGCGAGGCCATCAGCATGGATTGCATGCCATGCACCGTGCCCACCATGCCGCTCTGCCGCTGTCGGCTCCAGCCGCGCAATACACCGGGCGTGGCCTCTGGTGCGGTCAGCAGCACCGGAGCTGCCGATGGCAGTTTAAGCTGCAACTGTTCCGACAGCAGCTTGAGGCGGCGGTTCGCCTCGTCCAGCTGCGTCAGTTCGGGCAGGGTAACGGCAACATGGCTGAGTTCGAGCACGGCGATACGTGCCGCCAGCCAGTCCGTCGCATCGGTAAAGCGTGCAGGTGAACCCTGGGGCTGCCGGCGCGTGGAGGCCAGCAGCATGGCAAAGGCCCGAATGTCCGGCAGCAGCGATTCCAGCAGCGGTGTGGCCGCTGTCTGGTCTTGCTGCAGGTAGCGATACAGGTGGTCCGCTTGCGGTGCGACAGCGTTGGCCAGGGCCTCGCCATCGGTCAACAGGGTTACGGACCATGCGGCACCGTCCAGCGCCAGACTGGCGCTTTCTCGGGCGATCTGCCTTGCATCACTGACTTCATTCATGACCTGCATCTCCAGTCGGGCTTGCCTGGGTGGGTCCGGAGCTGATTTGTCTGCTAAAAAAACAAATGCCGCCGGAGTGACCGCGGCGGCATTTATCGGGTGTGTTCGTTCTCTTGTACTGTTCTCTAGTCCAGAGACGCCCCTTGGAGCCGCCGTGAGCTGCGGTACCAATAAAAATAGGCGTTAAAGACTGCGGAGAAAGTAATCATGGCAACCATCCTGCCAACAAGGCCTGCTACCTGTCAAGGAAGACAGGTAAAAAACATTGCATTGCACAAAAAAGCCCGGCGTTATGCCGGGCTTTTGCAACAAGCAGCGACAAGGGCCGCTTACATATTGGGATAGTTGGGGCCACCGCCACCTTCCGGTGTGCACCAGTTGATGTTCTGACTGGGGTCCTTGATATCACAGGTTTTGCAGTGCACGCAGTTCTGCGCATTGATCTGCAGACGCGGGCTGCCTTCTTCCTGACCAACAATTTCATACACGCCGGCCGGGCAATAGCGCTGCTCCGGGGCATCGTACTTGGCCAGATTGAAGCTGATCGGCACCGCAGCGTCCTTCAGCTTCAAGTGCGGCGGCTGGTCTTCGCTGTGATTGGTGTTGGAGATGAACACCGAGGACAGGCGGTCGAAGGTCAGCACACCATCCGGCTTGGGATAATCGATACGGCTGCATTCGCTGGCCGGGCGCAGGGCTTCGTGATCGGCATGCTTGTGACGCAGTGTCCACGGTGCCTTGCCACGGAACAGGAAGGTGTCGATGGCCGAGTAGATCATCGCCGGCCACAGGCCCCAGCGGAAGGACGGGCGGATATTGCGCACCTGGTGCAGTTCTTCGTGCAGCCAGCTTTGCTTGAAGCTGGCGGAATAGCCAACGGCTTGCTGTCCCTGCGCTTCCGGGTTGGCCTGCAGCAGCTCGAATACGGCATCGGCGGCCAGCATGGCCGACTTCATCGCGGTATGGGTACCCTTGATCTTCGGCACATTGAGGAAGCCGGCAGTGTCTCCCACCAGCAAACCACCGGGGAAGGTGAGTTTGGGCAGACTCTGGATGCCGCCTTCGGACAAGGCACGCGCGCCATAGCTCAGGCGACGGCCGCCTTCGAACACGCCCTTGATGGCCGGGTGGGTCTTGAAGCGCTGGAATTCTTCGAACGGCGACAGATAGGGGTTGGTGTAATCCAGACCCACCACATAGCCCACCACCACCTGGTTGTCTTCCAGGTGGTACATGAAGGAGCCGCCATAGGTGGCGGTGTCCACCGGCCAGCCCACGGTATGGGTAATGGTGCCCGGCTTGTGGTTTTCCGGTTTGACTTCCCACAGTTCCTTGATGCCGATGCCGTAGGTTTGCGGGTCGGCACCATCACGCAGGCCAAAGCGCTCGAACAGCATCTTGGTGAGCGAGCCACGACAACCTTCGGCAAAAATGGTTTGTTTTGCCCACAGCTCCATGCCCGGTTCGCCCGGCTCGTCGCCCAGTTTGCCGGTCCCCATGGCACCGGTGGCCACGCCCTTGACCGAGCCGTCAGCGTGATACAGCACTTCGGCAGCGGCAAAGCCAGGGTAGATTTCCACGCCCAGCGCTTCGGCCTGCTCGCCCAGCCAGCGGCAGAAATTGCCCAGGCTGACAATGTAGTTGCCGTGATTGTGCATCTGCGGCGGGGTGGGCAGCTGGATGGATTCGGTTTCCGTCAGGTAGAGGAAACGGTCGGACAGCGCCGGGGTATTGAGCGGCGCGCCCTTTTCTTTCCAGTCCGGTATCAGCTCAGCCAATGCGCCGGTTTCAATCACGGCACCCGACAGGATATGAGCGCCGATTTCCGAGCCCTTTTCCAGCAGACAGACACTGATTTCCTGGCCCTTGGCCTCGGCCACTTGCTTCAGGCGAATCGCGGCAGACAGCCCGGCAGGGCCGCCGCCGACGATTACTACGTCGTATTCCATATAATCGCGTTGCACCACATCTCCTTTGCGCCCGGTGGGCTGTCCTTATTGGCTGGCAGTCATCATGCAATGAAGCGGCCTCGCTCGTCAAAATCAAACAAGCGTTTAAACGGTGCCTTGCTCACGCAGTGTGGCAATCCTGGCAGCGTCGTAGCCCAGCGCGCGCAGTACGTCGTCGGTATGTTCACCCAGTTTGGGAGGGGCCTGATTGTACTCGACTGGCGTGCCGGAAAGTTTGATCGGACACCCTACCAAGGGCACATTTTGCCCTACGCTGTCCTGCAAGTGTATTTCCATGCCGCGGTGTTGAATCTGCGGATCGCGGAAGGCTTCGTCCACCGTGTTGATCGGACCGCAGGGCACACCGGCTTCATCCAGCCGTTTCAACCATTGTTCGCGGGTACTGCCCATGAAGGCTGCGGCCAGCACGGGTACCACGCTGTCGCGGTATTTGACCCGCTGCGGATTGCTGGCAAAGCGCTCGTCGTCGGCCAGTGCCGGCAGGCCAATCACCTGGCACACCGCACGGAATTGCTTGTCGTTACCGCAGGCCAGAATGAAATGCCCATCAGCACAGGCAAACACCTGATAGGGCACGATATTGGCATGGGCATTGCCCAGCCGTGGCGGCACTTGCTGGCCGATCAGCCAGTTCATATTGATGTTGGCCAAAGACGCCAGCGCGCAATCGAACAGCGCCATGTCGATGTACTGCCCCTTGCCGCTGCTCTGACGCGCGATGATGGCCGCCAGAATGGCATTGCTGGCGTAGATGCCGGTAAACAGGTCGGTGACCGCCACGCCCACCTTGTGTGG
>Ga0187842_1000267_pt1 | contig 27842 bp, 25 predicted proteins | sample SpaLakP09_SKY_41_FD_134514 | JGI IMG/M metagenome (GOLD analysis project Ga0187842, IMG submission 134514) | Oligotrophic lake water microbial communities from Sparkling Lake, Wisconsin, USA - SP09_SKY_41 | ecosystem: Environmental > Aquatic > Freshwater > Lake | place: USA: Sparkling Lake... | reverse complement strand
GAGATCATTTGGCAGAAGGGGACTAATCGGAAAGCCTTCGAACAAGGCAAAGTCGATAAGTACACTTGGGCCGATATAGGATCATCCTTCCTGCCTGGGGAGATTACGGCCGCATTTCTTTGGGCCCAAATGCAAGAGGCAGCGAAAATCACCCAGAAGAGACTCGACTCATGGATACGGTACCACGAACTGCTCGCACCGCTTGAGAAGGCGGGAAAACTTCGTCGTCCCATCGTGCCTAAGGGGTGTGAGCATAACGCCCATATGTACTACATCCTGCTGAACTCATTGGAACGGAGGGATCGAACTCTCAAAAAACTGGACGGGAAAGGGGTAAATGCAGTGTTCCACTATGTGCCGCTACACATGTCTTCAGCGGGCAAGAAATATAGTAGGTTATCTGAACAAGCGCTTGTCACACAGAATGTGTCCGAACGGATCCTTCGCTTGCCCCTGTTTATAGGCCTAACTGCCCGCCAGCAATCAATGATTGCAAATCTCCTTAGCTGAAAGTTGTCACATCAAGACATGATTAAGATAAGCATTGCAAGTACTGCGTTAAAATTAAACGAGTCGCGTTTAAAAGGATTTTGCTATTCATAAAAGAATAAAGAAGGTTCTTCGTCACGCGCAATCGCTGGACATTTGCTGAAAAAAAAAGGTATTCTGCCTTAGCAAGATAGCAGTCAAAAGTCCGACAAAAAAACTCTTAGCAAGCTAATTGATCCTTCCAAAACCATCTCAATCCGATTCTTTTTTTTGTAAAATAAGGTGACAAAAAAGACACAAAACAAATATTTTGTTACACTTGTTGTTCTGTACTGCATTTCTTATGGTTTAAGTCTTATCAACGACGGGATCTATTGGGACGACTGGTGCCTCGTCGATCATGACAGGCAAACACTCAAGACAATGTTCAGCATGGCGGGGGCCCCATGGGTTGGAGATTATCACTGGCTCTTAAATCAATTACCGTTCCCAGTTGTCTTTTATCGATTAATTGCTTTCCTCGCATACTTTGTCAGCGGTTTATGCCTGCTTCAGATCTTGAGAACGATACCTGAATTGCACGATGTGGAATCCTTAAGTATTGTTGGTTTTTTCTGGGTCTTCCCAATTAATTCCGCCCGGATTACAATGATTTGTAACCCATATGCAACATGCTTTCTGGCATTTTGGCTTGGTTACTACTTTTTTGTAAGGGGCCTTGCCGGACAAACACAGCCTATTTACTTGTTATTAAGTGTGCCTCTTTTCTGGTTTTCCATGTGGACTGCCAGCTTTATGGCCTTTATTGCCCTACCAGCCCTTCATTTGCTGTTTGTTTTTTTGAAATATGACCTCCCATGGTCGAACCGCCTTAAAAAATACATCCTTTTCTTTTGTGTGTTTCCGTTGCCGATTATTTTCTTTGCATATAAAAACCATAACTTTACACCATACGGAATCTACGAGGGTTATCATAAACTGACTTGGCTACAAATCAAAGATTCGTACAAGTTTTTTGAGCCTTCATTTCTGAACTGCTTTATTGGTGCAATAGGCTGCCAGTCCGAAATTGCAAAAAAGGCATCATTATGCATAAACATAAAATCACTTTTCTGCCTTTCGCTGCTACTTATTATATTCGTCAGGAAAAAATTTGCTATTAGTGGCATGCTCATTTTATCTGGGGTAGCCGCATGGATCTTCGGCGCGTTCCCTTACAACTGCATTGAGGAAATAACGCAAGGGGAGTGGACTACGAGGAATCAATTGCTCTTGGGTCTGGGATCAGCATTAATTCTTGTAGGTATTATAGAACTCTTCGCGCAAGGCATAAAAATAGCCTCTCCCCGCCTGAGCCTACCTGTCAAAATCTTCCTTACGTTTCTGCTGTTGGCAATTTTTACAAAACAAAACCTAGAAAAAGAGTCTAACTTTTACATAGATTGGCAAAAGCAGCTAAGCATCATGTCTGCGTTTCAAAACTCTAAGGAAGTTAAAGAGGGCACTGTATTTCTTTTTCTGGACGACGCAAAAATACTCGATTGCTTTCCTAGAAGTTATCGAATATACGAATACTGCGGAATGTTCCGCAGGATATTTCATGAAGCTTCAAGATTCGGCGTTTTGGCAGACGTCAAAACGGAAGCTGGCATACTCTCTGGTGAGTATTTTAATGAAAAAACTAATAAAATTATGAAACGTTACAAATACAAGGAGTATAATTTCTCCGAATTCCAGCCCGTCAATAAGTATTGTCGCATGAGAATCTCCACTTCAGAAACTGCAAATCACATTGCCGAAAATAAAGTTATTTCTTGCCTCAAACTGATTCGACTAAGGATCTTTGCTCCGCAGGAATACGGCAAGGTAGTGAAGAGTCTTGTGGAAATAAAGAGTTATTAATTTTGCCATCATAAGGCCTGCGCCATGAATACCTTTGCACTAATACCTGCCCGTGGCGGCTCGAAAGGCATTTCACGCAAGAACATAAAAATTATTGCAGGTAAGCCATTAATTGTCTGGACGATTGAGGCTGCACTGCGCTCTTCATTACTCAGTGGCGTGGTGGTCAGTACTGACGAACTTGAAATTGCCGAGGTTGCTCGCCGAGCAGGTGCTCAAGTGCCTTTCATGCGACCAGCAGGATTAGCACAAGACCAAACACCAGGGTTAGACCCAGTACTACACGCTTTTGACCAGTTACCTCAATTCGATTCGGTTCTATTACTGCAACCGACATCCCCACTGCGCCCAACTGAAGATATTGATGGTTGTTTGAATTTAGCTACTCAGAAAAAAGCGCCTTCAGTGGTGTCGGTCACCGAAGCAGACACTCATCCCTATTGGACTTATCGCCTAAATGCCGATCAAACAATGGCTCGATTTGTGGATGAAGCCCCTGTGGCACGTCGGCAAGACTTGCCTGCGGTTTTTTCGCTTAACGGGGCAATGTACTTTGCAAATGCAAATTGGTTGCGCTGCAGCGGCAGCTTGGTGAATGCTGAAACCCTGGCTTATGTTATGTCCAAAGAGCATTCGGTTGATTTGGATACGCCGCTTGAATGGAAGTTCGCAGAACTCCTTTTGAAAAAATCATTGTGAAGAAAAAAGTATTAGTTGCCGGCGCCGATGGCTTCATTGGTTCGCATCTCACAGAGGCGCTAGTTCGTGCTGGTCATTCAGTCCGAGCCTTTGTCATGTATAACTCCTTTAGCTCCTGGGGTTGGCTTGATCACTGTGCGCCCGAGGTTAAGGGGCAGTTCGAAGTTTTTCCTGGCGATATTCGCGACCCGCACGGAGTCAAAGAAGCTATGAGAGGATGCGAGTCGGTCCTCCACCTGGCTGCACTCATCGGTATTCCCTACTCCTACCACTCTCCCGACACCTATGTGGATACCAACATCAAAGGCACACTCAATATTCTCCAAGCCGCTAGGGAACTCGGAGTTAAAAGAGTAATCCACACATCCACCAGCGAAGTCTATGGAACGGCTCGATTTGTTCCCATCACCGAGGATCACCCTCTCCAAGGACAGTCCCCCTACTCCGCCACCAAGATCGGAGCGGACCAGCTTGCCCTCTCTTTTCACAGCTCGTTCGGACTGCCCATAACCATCCTCCGTCCATTTAACACCTATGGACCCCGCCAATCTGCCCGTGCTGTCATTCCCACGATCATCACACAGATGCTTAAGGGCAAAAAGGAGATCTCCCTAGGCTCAATCCACCCGACACGAGACCTCAACTATGTGGGAGATACCGTGGACGGCTTCATCAAAGCTCTAGCAGCACCTAAAATCGAAGGAGAGGTGATGAACCTCGGATCTGGCTTCGAAATCTCCATCGGCAACCTTGCCCATATGATTGCGGAATTGATGGGGACAAAGATCTCTATAAAAGAATCCTCCGAAAGAGTTCGTCCTACCGGGAGTGAGGTTGAAAGACTCCTTGCCGACAATCAGAAAGCGAAAGATCTGCTGAAATGGAGCCCAAAAAATAGCGGGTTAGCTGGACTAAGCCAAGGTCTTGCTCAAACAATCGAATGGTTTCGTAATCCCGATAATCTCAAAAAATATCCAAGTGATCACTACGTTGTCTAAACAAAAGTCCACACCAGTAAAGAGCTTCTTGGCAGGCCAGGTGATTCACGCTTTGCGCGAAGTTCTCCCTGATACAACTAAAACTTATCCTTTGCATGAACCTGCTTTCCATGGAAACGAGTGGAAATATGTCAAAGAGTGCCTCGATTCCACTTTTGTCTCTTCCGTGGGCAAGTTTGTCGATCGATTCGAAGCCGACCTTGCCAGCTACACTGGCGCCAAGCATTCGGTGGCAGTCGTTAACGGAACCGCCGCCCTACATATCGCCCTAAAACTGGCTGGGGTAGCGACGGGTGACGAGGTTCTCGCGCCAGCTCTTACGTTCGTGGCAACGGCCAACGCTGTCACCTACTGCGGTGCGACCCCCCATTTTGTGGATAGCGAGGAGCGCACTCTGGGCGTAGATGCCAGGAAACTGAGAGAGTACCTGACCAATCACACCGAACAGCGGGGAGGACATTGCATCAATCGTGCCACTGGGCAGGTGATACGCGCACTCGTTCCCATGCACACCTTTGGACATCCGGTGGATGTGGATGGCCTGCTGGCCTTAGCCCATGATTTTAATATTGCCCTGGTCGAAGATGCCGCTGAGTCCTTGGGCAGTTACTACCATAGCCAGCACGCTGGCACATTTGGTCTGATGGGCACACTCAGCTTCAACGGTAACAAGACCATCACCACTGGGGGTGGGGGTGCAATTCTGACCAACGACACGGCATTGGCAAAGAGGGCAAAGCATTTGAGCACCACCGCCAAGCTCCCTCATGACTGGGAATATCAGCACGACGAAATTGGCTACAACTACCGTTTGCCCAACCTGAACGCCGCCTTGGGCTGTGCCCAGTTGGAGCAGCTACCCGCGATGCTCGCATCTAAAAGAGAGCTGTTTGATAGTTACAAGACTGCTTTTGCATCTCTTTCGGGCTTGAAGTTGATTCAGGAGCCGGAGCAGTGCAAGAGCAACTACTGGCTACAGACCATTTTGCTGAACATTGAGACAGGGGTCCAAAGAGACGAGATACTTAAAGCCACAAACGACGTGGGGATCAAGACTCGACCAGCCTGGAATTTGATTCATACACTGCCCTCATTTCAATCAGCACCAAAGATGGACCTTTCTAAGGCTAAATCGCTTTCCGAGCGTCTTATCAATCTTCCGAGCAGCGCTGGGTTGGCATGAAAAAGCTAAAAATTGGTTATTTTGGAGATGGCCCTTGGTCTCATCAGGCTTTAAATAAACTACTCAAAGACGATACGCTGCAAATTGCATTTGTTTGCGCGCGTTACAATACTCCCGATCCTGTTCTAAAAAAGAAAAGCACGGAAATTGGATTAGATTTTATTATAAACCCAAATATTAACTCGGATGAGTTTGTAGGCAGAATGATTAAATATAATTGTGATCTGTTTGTATCAATGTCGTTTAATCAAATATTCAAAAGCGCACTCATCAACCTACCCCCATTAAGAACCATTAATTGCCACGCGGGCAAGTTACCATCTTATCGCGGACGCAACATATTAAACTGGGTGCTAATCAACGATGAAAAAGAATTTGGAATAACCGTTCATTATGTGGATGAAGGTATTGATACTGGTGACATTATTTTGCAGGAGTGTTACCCAATAAGCGATCAAGATGACTACTCCACTCTGCTTAAACGCGCATACAAAGAATGCGCCACAAATCTTGTTAATGCGGTAAAACAAGTACAAAGTGGCAAGGTAAAGGCAATTGCGCAAAAAAAAATTCAACCCTCTGGTTTTTACTGCATTAAGCGAAAAGAGGGCGATGAACGTTTAAACTGGTCTCAGAAGTCGCGCGATGTGTTTAACTTCGTAAGGGCTATTTGCCGCCCAGGACCAGAGGCGAGAACCTATCTCGGTGATATGGAAATTAAAATAAATAAAGTTCAGTATTTGCCTGATGTAATAACCTATAAAGGTATTGTGGGTTCAGTCGTTAGGGTTGAATCTAATGCTTTTTATGTGAAGACAGCGGATAGTTATGTGAAGGTCTGTGACTGGAGTGGTTATACAGTGCCGCGCATCGGAGATAGGCTAATATGAGAGTTCTCATTATAGCAGAAGCAGGTGTAAATCATAACGGCGACTTAAAATTAGCGAAGAAGCTGATTAATGCCGCAGCCGAAGCGGGGGCGGATCTTGTGAAATTTCAAACCTTTAATGCCGACCGACTCTCGACCAGCACCGCTAAAAAAGCTTTCTACCAAACGCAGGGCACCGACAGCAGAGAATCTCAGCACGAAATGCTTCGTCGTCTGGAGCTCACAGAGGACATGCACAAGGAACTCATCGCCCACTGTGCGGCGCGCAACATTGGCTTCTTCTCCACCGGTTTTGACATCAAAAGCGTCGATCTCCTGCTGAGTTTTGGTCAGAATCATTTCAAGATTCCTTCCGGCGAAATCACCAACTTGCCTTACCTGCGCCACATTGGCCAACTTGGCCGGCCCGTCATCCTTTCCACCGGAATGAGTACCATGGATGAGATCGGGTCAGCCCCCCGAATACTGGCAAACTCCGGAACTCCAAAAAATGCAATTACTGTCCTTCACTGTACGACCGAGTATCCAACTCCCATGCCAGAGGTGAATCTTAGGGCAATGATTTCCATCCGTGACAAATTTGAAGTTAAGGTCGGCTTCTCTGATCACACTCTCGGAATCGAGGTGGCCATAGCCGCTGTGGCTATGGGTGCGACTTTGATTGAAAAGCATTTCACATTGGACCGCAACTTGCCCGGCCCTGACCATAAAGCCAGCCTGGAGCCCTCGGAACTAAAGTCCATGGTAACCGCCATTCGGAACATTGAAGTTGCGCTGGGCGATGGGATTAAACGACCCACCCTAAGTGAGGCCAAAAACATCCCCGTTGTGCGCAAGTCGATCATTGCCAGCAAGTCGATTCAGCTCGGCGAGGTATTCACCGCTAAAAACCTCACCACCAAACGCCCCGGAACTGGCATTTCACCCATGCGTTTTGACGAAGTGCTGGGCAAGAAGGCGAAACGAGACTTTGCAGAAGATGACCTAATCGAGATGTGAGAAAAATCTGCGTCATCACCGGTAGTCGAGCCGAATACGGACTCCTCCGCTGGGTCATGCAAGGCATCAAAGGTGACCCTGTACTACAGCTCCAAGTCATCGCCACCGGCATGCACCTCTCTAGGGAGTTCGGTCTAACTTATCGCGAGATTGAAAAGGACGGGTTCCGCATCGACCGTAAGGTTAAAATGCTGACTGGCTCCGATACTCCCGTCGGTATCGCTAAATCCATGGGGAAGGGGCTTATCGGCTTTGCGGATGCCTTGAATGAGTTAAAGCCTGATCTGATCGTCGTTCTCGGGGACCGCTTTGAGATTTTCTCAGCCGTAGCCGCCGCTCTGGTTGCCCGCATCCCGGTGGCCCACTTGCATGGTGGCGAGTTGACAAAGGGTGCCTTTGATGAAGCGATCCGTCACTCCATCACCAAGATGTCCCACCTGCACTTTGTGGCGACTGAGGAGTACCGTCGAAGAGTGATTCAACTAGGCGAACAGCCACAAAGGGTATTTACGGTCGGAGGACTGGGAATCGACAACACTCTTAGGCTAAAACTCTTAAGACGCAAGGAGTTGGAGGCAGTCATCAACTTCAAGCTGGGTAAAAAGAGTCTTCTGATCACCTTCCATCCTGTCACTCTAGAGAACGATGCGGGAGTCAAACAGATGGGAGAGCTACTGAAAGCACTTGGAAAAATAAAAAAAACTCAACTTATTTTCACCCTGCCCAATGCCGACACCAATAGCCGCAAATTTATCAAAATGGTGAAACAGTTCGTAGCCCAACACCCCAATGCCCGCGCCTACCCATCCCTTGGCCAACTGCGCTACTTATCGTGCATCGCCCAGGTTGATGGGGTGGTAGGAAACTCCTCCAGCGGGCTGGCGGAAGTTCCCAGCTTCAGAAAAGGAACCATCAATATTGGCGATCGTCAGCAAGGGCGCTTGCAGGCAAGCAGTGTGATCAGTTGTCAGGCAACCCGCCAAAGCATAGCCAATGCCATTAAGCGCCTTTATTCCCGCGATTTTCAGACAAGGCTGAGCGAAGTCTGCAATCCTTATGGCACTGGTGGGGCCAGTGATAAAGTTGTTAAAACTTTAAAACACTGTTCGCTCAATGGCATAACTAAAAAAGCTTTTTATGACCTGCCCACGGGTGATCAAGGACAAACCAAATGAGCTCGTCTGAAGCCATATGGCGCCAAGCGATCCTGCCTGTTGAGTCAACCATTCAACAGGCGATCCGCAATCTGGATCAGGTCGCGATTAAGATCGTTATCGTGGTCAATCTGGCAGGCGAACTACAGGGAACCATCTCCGACGGAGACATTCGCCGCGGACTGCTCAAAGGGCTCGATCTGAATAGCCCGATTGCCAGCATCATCCATCGCAACGCGTTTGTCGTGCCCCCGGAGATGGGACGCGAGATGGTCATGCAGTTAATGACCGCGAATAAAATTCAGCAGATCCCTGTCGTGGACGAACATCATCACGTCGTCGGCTTACATCTTTGGGATGAAATTACCACCCCATCCGTACGCCCCAATCTCATGGTCATCATGGCCGGCGGAATGGGCACCCGGCTTCGACCCCTTACCGAGAAATGCCCAAAGCCGATGCTTCCAGTGGCAGGGAGGCCGATGTTGGAACACATTATCGATCGAGCCAAGCTGGAGGGATTCAGCCGCTTTGTTTTGGCTATCCACTATTTGGGAAAAATGATCGAAGATCACTTTAGCCAAGGAGATAAGCTGGGGGTGAAGATCGATTATCTAAGGGAAAAATCGCCATTGGGCACGGCAGGCGCACTGGGACTACTCAACCCGATTCCTGATGCCCCTTTCGTTGTGACCAACGGGGATGTGGTGACCGACATCCGATTTGGGGAGCTTATTGATTTTCATATCAGACACGGCGCGATTGCCACCATGGCTGTACGAGTCCACGAATGGCAGCACCCATTCGGCGTGGTACAGACCCAAGGAGTTGATATTGTGGGATTTGAGGAAAAGCCCGTGGCTCGCAGTCACATCAACGCAGGTGTTTACGCGCTTTCACCCGCCGCTCTGAATGGATTAAAAGTCGGAGACCATTGTGACATGCCCACCTTGTTTCTACGCCTTCAGGCCGACGCAAAGCGCACAGTGGCATATCCCATGCATGAACCCTGGCTGGATGTGGGGCAACCTGCTGATTTAGAAAAAGCGCGCAAAGAGCGTGTTGCCATTTGAATTTGTAAATAGTCATTACTAAGGGAAGTACTATAAAAATAAAAACAGACCAAGAGTTTGACTTGCAAAATAGATAACAAAGTTGATTTAAATTTTTAAATCACATCAAATCTTTCAGCAATAGCGACTATATCATGATCATTACTATCCATGATTTTTTTAAGGATCCCAAGTGCATTATTCTATAGACCAAATAATTGCGTCTATTTATCTCGCCATCGATGAAATCAACAAGCAATCGCCTGCACATGCTCAGTTGAGTAAGGAGTCAACGACTATTCTGCTCGGTGATGGTGGTATATTGGACTCGCTCGGGCTGATAAACCTTATCGTTTGTATAGAGGAGAAGATAGTATTTGAAATCGGCAGACAAGTTATTCTACTGGATGAGGAGTCCCTGATGAACCCTGAGGGACCGTACCGCTCGGTCGGTAGCCTAGCGAGCTGGATTCTTTCGAGGATTGGTTGAATGTCTACTGCGTTACGTAATCTTCAACTAATCTCGGACTTCAATGTTAAGCCTTTGGCGCAATTCCTGGCTGCTACTAACGACAGCTTTGAAGTCGACGTTGCGCCGTTTGCTCAGGTGTACCAGTCTTTAGATATGCCTCCGGCGAGTACAGATGAAACGGCAGTCGTTTGGACTCTACCTGAGAGAATCATTCCATCCTTCGCCCGTGCAATGAGTCTGGAAAAAGTGTGCCATGAGTCATGTCTCGCTGAGACTCGAGATTTCGCGAAGGCAGTTCTAACGTTTGCCCGGAAGCGACGGTACGTGTTTGTTTCCAGCTGGGCATTGCCATCCGACCACCGAGGGTATGGAGTCCTTGACTGGATGCCACAAATCGGACTGTCGAATCTGATCGCGCGGATGAACCTTTGTCTCGCGGACGAGTTGTCGAAGGCACCGAACGTGCACATACTCGACGTGACACGATGGTTGGGCAGCGGAACGGGTATCACTCCGCCCAAGATGTGGTACGCAGCTAAGGTACCCTTTTCCAATGCAGTATTTGAAAGAGCCGCCAAAGACTGCTTGTCAGCGATGCGCGCAGTCAAAGGTCAGTCTCGTAAGTTGATCGTTGTCGACTTAGATAATACCTTGTGGGGGGGCGTAATCGGGGAAACGGGTTGGCAAGGGGTCCGTCTCGGTGGGCATGATCACGTGGGAGAGGCATTTAAGGATTTTCAGTCCTCGCTGCTAGCGTTGTCAAATAGAGGCATACAACTAGCTATTGTTAGCAAAAATGATGAAACTGTTGCCATCGAAGCGATTGATCTTCACCCTGAAATGGTACTGAAGCGAAGGCACTTTGCGGGGTGGCGTATCAACTGGAGCGATAAGGCGGCGAATATCACCTCGCTTGTCCAAGAGTTGAATTTTGGGCTCTCCGCGGTGGTATTCATTGACGATAATCCCGTTGAACGCGATCGGGTAGCTGCAGCTTTACCCGATGTGATGGTTCCTGAGTGGCCAATTGATCCAACAGCCTACGTAACAGCTCTCCGTAAGCTGGATTGTTTTGATGTTGCAGTATTAACAAATGAGGATCGCAACCGAACCGCGATGTACGCTGCGGAAAGAGATCGGCGCACAGTTATGCTTGTGGCTGATTCCGCCGACACTTGGTTGAGCAAGTTGGACACTCATCTTCGTATTGCGAGAATCGATTCGTCAAATATCGCTCGCGTTGCCCAATTGTTTAACAAGACAAATCAACTCAACCTCTCAACACGACGTCTGCCAGATTCGGAAATCCTTGCTTGGTCGAATGCGCCAAAGCGCTCGATGATTGCAGTTTCCGCTACCGATAAGTTTGGTGAGATGGGTCTAGTTGGTGTGGTAAGCGTTGAAGTCGATGCCTGTCATGGGAGATTGGTGGATTTCATCCTGAGTTGCCGAGTGATGGGGCGCAAAGTGGAAGATGCGATGCTCCATGTGGCTGCGGCAGAAGCTGCCCGTTTAGGTGGCACATCGCTGGTGGCACAATATTTGCCGACAGCCAGAAATAGGCCTACGCTCGACGTTTTCCGTGATTTTAAATTGACCGAGAAAGATAATCAACTTTTCTTCGCGGGGTCACTAGATCATTTTACTGTCCCGAATGAAGTAGTTGTCGACTATGGGATGGGCAATATTCGCTCCGTCCATAATGCCCTAGTCAGGCTAGACTGCTCCGTTAAGACATCCGATAAGGTTCATGAGTTGGATGCAAACAGTTGGCGCGCCGCACGCTGTTTGGTAGGCCGTGCCAGTTTACTTTCGACACGGCAGTGCTGTCATTTGCTCATTCCATTCGCCCGTTGGCGCGGGGAGGAGAGGTCCTTCGCTTTCCGGCTTGGGGGTGGCATCCGAAGCCATCAACGAAAGTGCTATCTGGTTGAAAAATCACCGAAAAATAAACCAAATCGTGCTTGGCGTAGACAAGCGAAATGAGGCGGCAATTCGAGCCTACACAAAAGTTGGATTCCAGATTGCCCCTATGCCTCATATGCCAACTTGTTCTGACAGTGCACTAACCATGGTTTGGGATTTATGAATATTCCGATAATCACGCAACATTTTAAGCGGCGCAACCGTCGAAAGCTTTTCGCGATGATGCGTGGATATAGAATGCTACGCATAAATAATTCATTGCCACGCCTCATGGATACTCTGATTGCCTTAGTTGAAATGCCGCTGGGCATACCCAACAGCAAAGTTTCGAAGCATCTTTTCGGGGCGGCAACGGAAAAAGCCAACGAGGCCATTCGCAGCTTTTTAATCCTAAGAGTAGGAAATTATTCGCTCAACAAAAGTCTATTGGTAAGTCTGGGAATGAAAGAAGGTCAGGTCGTTCATCCTTTACCCAAAATATGGAGGGGAAAAATACGATTACTTGGATGGAAAGTGTCAGAGATGAAGTCAGCTTTGGTTTGGCAGGGTTTTCTACTCCTCTGCTGGGGTTATGGGGTCTGCCTGTTTGCCACTAAGATCCTCCAAGGCCTCTTGTCTTATTCCTTTTCGAAACAAGAAATGAAAGGAAGGCATGTCTATTTTAACAGGCTCACTGCCAAGGAACTTCCGACGGGGGACAAGTCCGAAAGCCATGACCTGGTTTCCTGGTACATGCAGTGGATCGGTAGAGCGAAGAAACTCGACTGGATCGGCCATAGCGTAAGGGGTGTTCAAGCAAGGGAGGTACAAGGGGTGCGGCTTCAATTTATGGAACGGATGCCTCCCCTGAGGGGAATTATGCCAAATTTACGGTTTCTTTTCTGGGGGGGGTGGGCGTCCCTTTTTTGCCTTTTCGAGTGGCTCAAGGGAAGATGGTGGCATCCGCTAATGTTTAGTTCGTTTGTGGAGGCGTACCTGGTCAGGAATCGTGAAACCTTGGCGGTGGACCATATGTTCCACAATTCCGGACCTACCCGCCCGCTTTGGACCTATGAAGCGGAAAACAGGGGTTCATGCTCAACTCTATATTTTTATTCCACGAACGGCGATTGGTTTAAAACAAAAGAGGGCTACCAGTCAACCCCCGCTTACTACCGAAACATGAATTTCAGTAGATATCTTGTATGGGATCAGGAACATGCGGACTACGTCCGCAGGTGTGCTGGAAATAAGGCGAGGATTGAAATTGTGGGGCCGATCTGGTTTAGCGACTCATCGGCCATCTTGCCGGAACTAACTTCTCGAACAGTCGCCGTATTCGACGTCCAGCCCAGACGTAAATCTATACATGAAGTGTTGGGTTTTCCCTTTGAATATTACACGCCTGCCATTGGAATTAAATTTCTAGACGATATACATGAAGTGGTAGTTCAACATAATTGGATCATGGCGTGGAAGGGGAAAAGAAAGCTTCCCCTAAGCCAAAACAGGCAAATTGCCAAATCCTATGCGTCGGCGTGTGAAAGATTGGCGTCCTCTCCAAATATGTTAGTTATTGATCCAGATATTGCCGCAACCCGCTTGATTAAAAAAAGCGAACTAGTCATATCCATGCCATTCACTTCAACCGCACATCTTGCTAGAGATCTTGGAAAACCTTCCTACTACTACGACCCGTCTGGCATCATTCAAAAAGATGACCGTGCGGCGCATGGAATTCCTATTATTTCAAGGCTCAGCGAGCTTCAAGAAATAATGATTCAGAAGTTACCAAAGTTTGCGGATACTTTAATAGCGCGCTAGCACTACTTCATTTAGGTTAGGACTTGTACGAATTTATGCAAATCTCCGTAAAACAAATGACAAAATCATCGATTCGTTTCTGTATTGAGCGGGCAAATCGCGCTTTCAATGCCACTCGAGTTGGAGAACTTACTGGTGATATCATTATTGACGGAGTTATGAGCAGGGTGGAAAAAGTCAAGCATCAAGGGGTTACGATGCGCTTTACGGCGCCAAACTCACTATGTCGCTACCGTGCTGATAGTTTTGCAACAAAGGAGCCGGATACGCTCGAGTGGATCGAGGCGCTGCCGGAGGGCGCCATCCTTTGGGATGTGGGGGCCAACGTAGGACTGTACTCGGTTTATGCGGCCAAAAAGAGGGAATGCCGAGTAGTCGCTTTTGAGCCCTCCGTCTTCAATCTGGAGCTTTTGGCCCGAAACCTCTTTCTCAATGGATTGCAGGACCGAGTTAGCATCGTGCCAATCGCTTTGAGCGACGGATTGGGAATGAATCAAATGCGCATGTCTAACACCGAGTGGGGTGGGGCCCTCTCGGGATTCGGCCATAACGTCGATCAAAATGGCGCGCCCATAAAAGTGGTGTTCGAGTATCAGACGATTGGTGTGTCCATGAATCAAGCAGTCAGCCTGCTTCAACTACCGCAGCCGGGCTTTCTCAAGATCGACGTGGACGGTATCGAACACTTCATCCTGCGCGGTGGCCAGGCCGTGCTTAGCCAGGTCCAAAGTGTTTTGATCGAGATCAATGACGAGTTTATTGATCAGGCGGAGGAAGCGGCACGCCATTTGAAAAATGCGGGCCTGACGTTGTATCGTAAATGTGATCTCGGTGTGCCGAATACCTTTAATCAGTGGTGGCGGCGCTGAAACCAGCCAAAGTACCCTTGGGATCAACTACACCCTGCCATGAGTAACAGTAAATTTGAGCAGAGATCTTTCCGGGAAATCCTGCGTAAGCGTGAGCTAACCATCGGTTCGTGGCTGCAGTTGGGCAGCACGGACGTCGCCGAAATCATGGCCAATGCCGGGTTCGAGTTCCTGGTCGTGGACATGGAGCACAGTGCGACCGGAAATAACGAGGCGCATCACCTCATCCGCGTGATTGAGCTTTCCGGCGCCCGGCCCCTCGTCCGCGTGCCCGAGAACAACCCCACGATCATCAAGCAGGTGATGGACATGGGGGCACACGGAGTGATCGTTCCGATGATCAGCACGGTCGCGCAGGCCCAGGCGGCCGTCGCGGCCGCCAAGTATCCGCCGGAGGGCACGCGCGGCGTGGGCCTGTGGCGGGCTCAGGGCTACGGCAAGGATTTCAAGCGCTATGGCGAGTGGTTGAAAAGCGACAGCGTCGTCATCGTGCAGATCGAGCATGTTGACGGCGTGAATAACCTCGAGGCCATCAGCCAGGTCCCTGGGGTCGATGCCTTCATGATTGGGCCGTATGACCTGTCCGCATCGCTGGGTATCTCCGGGCAATTCGATCATCCCCTTTTCCTTGAGACGATGAAGCAGGTAGGGGATATCGCCCGCCGTGGTCGCATCGCCGCCGGTTACCACATCGTGCGGCCAAGCTGGGCGGCGGCGAAGGAGAAGATCGCCGCCGGTTTCACCTTTCTCGTCTACGGCGTCGATTTCATCTACCTGGGCGACACCTGCCGCGGAGCGATGTCCGATCTCCGTGCGCAGCTTAAGTCGGCCGGGACGGGCAAGACATCACCTGCTTCATGAAAATTGTAGCGATCATACCCGCCCGGATGGCGTCGAGCCGGTTTCCGGGGAAGCCCTTGGCCCCCATCCAGGGGATATCGATGGTCGAGCACGTGCGCCGCCGCACGGAGCTCTGCCCCTTCATCGATCTGGTTCTCGTCGCCACGTGTGACGAGGAAATCGACGCCGAGGTCCGCCAGTTTGGTGGCAAGGTTGTCATGACATCGCCCACGCACAAACGCGGCACCGAAAGGGTGGCCGAGGCGGCCCTGACCCTGACCATGGACATCGTGATCAACGTCCAGGGTGATATGCCCTTCGTGCGACGTGAAATGCTCGAGGCGCTCGTCGCGCCGCTGCTGGCGGACTCGGCGCTGGTCTGCACGGACCTGATGAGCCCGATTGACGACGACGAGGACTATAACAGCGAGAATGTCGTGAAGGTGGTTTTCGACAAGGACTCGAACGCGCTGTATTATTCACGCGATCCGATCCCCTCGCTGCGGAAGGCGCCGGCGGGAACGAAGGTGCCTAAATTCAAGCAGCTCGGCATCACGGCGTTCCGGCGGGACTTCCTGCAGAAATTCATCGAGCTGCCCCCGCATCCGCTCGAGATCATCGAGTCGGTTGACATGATGCGGGCGCTGGAAAACGGCTACCGGATACGCATGGTTGAAACCGCGGTCTGGACCATCGGGGTCGATGTCCCTGCCGACCTGACCAAGGCCGACGAGGTCATGCAGCGCGATCCGTTGTACCCGAAATACAAATAAGACCATGGCCACCAAACTACGCGCGGCCGTCATCGGCTACGGCAGGGTGGGGCGGGTGCGCCGCTCGTGCATCGAGCGCCATCCGGCCCTTGAGCTGGCGGCGGTCTGCGATGCCGATGCTGCGCAAACCGCCGAGGTGACAGGTTGCTCGGTGTATAGCGACTGGCGTGATGTGATCGCCGCCCGGCCCAACCTAGTGTTTGTCTGCACAACGAACGAACTGATCCCGGTGATCGCCGCGGAGGCGCTGAGTCACGGTATCCACATTTTCTGTGAGAAACCACCGGGACGCAATGTGGACGATGTGCGGAGGATCATCGCGGCCGAGAGCGGGCAGCCCGGCGTGAAGCTGAAATTCGGTTTCAACCACCGCTACCACCAGTCGGTGATGGATGCGCTGGGCCTTGTTGAGCGCGGCCGGTTGGGGAATATCCTCTGGCTGCGCGGCATTTACGGGAAAGCGGGCGGACCCCAGTTTGATAAAAACTGGCGCAATGACCCGGAGCGGTCCGGGGGCGGCATTCTCATCGATCAAGGCATCCACATGCTGGACCTGTTCCATCTGTTCGGCGGCCGGTTCCAGGAGGTGAAAAGCCTGATCGGGCGGTCCTTCTGGAAAGTGCCGGTCGAGGACAACGTCTTTGCCCTGCTCCGCAACGATGCCGGCCAAATGGCGATGATTCATTCGTCGGCCACCCAATGGCGCCACACGTTCGTGTTCGATATCTATCTCGAGCGCGGCTACCTTTCGCTCAATGGCATCCTTTCCTCCACCCAGAGCTATGGACGGGAGACCCTCAAGATCGCCCGCTGCCAGTATGACGCCGAGGGCTATCCGCTGCCGAACCCGCTGGAGTCGGTCACATATTACGATGATGACAGGTCCTGGGAGCTGGAAGTGGACGAGTTCGTGCAATGCATCCTGGAGAACCGGCCGGTCGGCACCGGAAATTCAAAGGACGCCCTCGCCGCGATGGAGCTGGTCGATGCGATCTATTCGGGCGATTCCCAGTGGCCGCGTGGAAAAGCCGTCACCCTCGAAAAACTAGCATGAGAACCACCGTCATCCTCGATGAATTGCGCCAAAATGACCTCCGGCCGAGCGGGGTCTATTCGGAATACGGCCGGCTGTTGCGGGAAGACGTGGCGCAGTTCCTCAAGCCCGACCCGGCGGCCTGGCGCCACCGGGCCTGCCCCGGATGCGATGCGACCAACGCTCCGGTCACATTTGCCAAGGAGGGGTTCACTTACAAGCGCTGTTCAACTTGCGCGACCTTGTTTGCGGATCCCGTGCCCACACAGGCCGCACTTTCCCGGGTGCGGGCAACCGGAAAGAGCGCCGCGTACCAAGGCAAGGCGTTCACCGGCGAGCTGGCCGCGGCCCGGCGCCGGCATGTGCAGCTCTCCCTGCTTCAGTGGATCACGGGCACCCTCGACGAGCATGAAACATCCCCGCATACCTACTATGACTGGGGCACCCCGGAGCCGAAGTGGTTGAACCTAGTCGTCCAAAGTAACCTGTTCAAACGCGTGCTGGCCGAGCGCCTGGAGCTTAGCGATCTCGCCGATGTGGTGTCGCTCTTCGACGATCTCGACAAGGTGAGTGATCCGGTGGCGCTGCTCGAGGAAGCCACGCAGCACCTCGCCCCGAATGGATTCCTATTCCTGACGATGACAGCGGGTAGCGGCCTTGAGTATCAATTGCTGGGGGTCGACGCGCCGAATCTCCTGCCGCTCGACCGACTGACTCTCTTCTCGGTCGAGGCGATCCGCCAGCGGCTGGAACGGATCGGATACACGGTACTCGAACTAAGCACCCCCGGCCGGCTTGATGTCGAGACGCTGCGCAACTATGTGCGGGACAACCCGGCCAGCGCCCAGTTGCCTTTCTGGAACTACTTCTTTTCCCGCAACGACGAGCAGGCCTGCACCGAGTTGCAGCTTTTTCTGCAGCAATACCACCTCAGTTCCTACATGCGCATCGTCGCCCGGAAAAAATAGCCTTATGAAATCTGAATCAAACAGCATGAACGGCCTGCTAGCCCAACACAAAAGCATCGGCGAATACTATACGCCCTATGTGGACTATCTGCGGGAGATCCTGGGCCGCGTAGATCCCAAGGCAGTCGAGCAGGTCGGCACACTCTTCCTTGAGGCCCGTGCCGCCGGCCGCCTCATCTTTTTTGCCGGCAACGGCGGGAGCGCGGCCACGGCCTCTCATTTCGCCCAGGATCTCGCGGAAGTGGGCCGCAAGGTCGGGGTGCCCGGCTTTCGCAGCCTGAGCCTGAGCGATGCAGCGGCCCACATTACGGCCGTGGGCAATGACTACAGTTATGCCGACATCTTCTCGGCGCAGATGCGGGACCTGTTCACAGCCGGCGATGTCCTGGTCGTCATTTCCTGCAGCGGCAACAGTCCCAACGCGGTCAAGGCGGCGCAGCTTGCGAATGCCAAGGGGGGTAAGACGATCGGTCTGCTGGGCTTCGATGTCGGTGAGCTGGCTCGCATCTGCCAGCACGTTGTGCTCGTGAAGGCCAACAAGGGCGAATACGGGCCAGTCGAGGATGTGCACATGATTTTCGACCATATCATCATCACTCATCTCACAAACCAACTGCGGCGGGGGAATGGCCAGTAAGCGCATTCTGATCGGTCCGTCATCGTTCGGCAAACCGGACGCGGCCCCGCTCGCCTTGCTCACCAGCAACGGCCTCACGGTCGTGCCCAATCCCTTCGGTCGAAAACTGACCAAGGCCGAACTGCTGGAGCTGCTGCCCGGGATGACCGGGTTGATCGCGGGATTGGAGGTACTTGACCGCGAGGTGCTGGCGCAAAGCGACCTCAAGGTGATTTCCCGTTGTGGCGCCGGCATGTTCAATGTCGATGTGGAGGCCGCCAAGGAACGGGGCGTCCGCGTCTACAGCACGCCTTTCGGGCCGACCCGCGCGGTGGCGGAATTGACCGTCGGCTGCCTGCTGGCGCTTATGCGCCATGCTCCGGTGATGGACAGGGCGATGCGCACCGGTCGCTGGGACAAGCGCGTGGGGCGCCAATTGCACGGGATGCGGGTACTGATTGTCGGCTATGGCCGGATCGGGCGGCTCGTGGGTGAACTGCTCCAGCCGTTTGGCGTGGAGCTCATGGTCTACGATCCGCTTTATATCGGAGCAGGCGCAGGACTTCCGCCCGGCGTAGACCTCGCGACCGCGTTACCCCAGGCGGACGTTATCACATTGCATGCGAGCGGGGAGGGTTGCCTGTTCGGGCCGGCAGAGTTTGGACGGATGAAAGACGGAGTTTTCCTGCTCAACGCCGCGCGAGGTGGACTAATTGACGAGCCGGCGCTTTGCCAGGCCCTGGATACCGGGAAAGTCGCGGGTGCATGGCTCGATACATTCGCCGAGGAACCCTATAAGGGAAAACTCCTGGCGTATGAACAGGTCCTGCTCACCCCGCATGTGGCGTCGTATACTGAGGAAGGCCGGCGGCAGATGGAGATGGAGGCGGTCAACAACCTGCTCGAGGGCCTGCGAGCCGTGGAAGCACATGGCTAGCCAGACTCCACTGGATCATAGCGAAGCCAAAACCCTGTTGGTGGTCGCGGTGGCCGCGGCATCGCTGGCGGGACAGCAGCTTCTGCAAGCCCGGGCAAATGACCGGCGGATCGAAAAAACTGCCGCGCATGACGTAAAGATCGCGGCCGATCGCCGGGCGGAGGGCCTGATCGTGGATCAACTTCGGGCGCATACATCCTTTGCGATCTTGAGCGAGGAGGCAGGCCTGATCGCCGCCCAGGGTCCGGCGGGCTCCCTCAGCTGGATCATCGATCCGCTGGACGGCAGCCTCAATTATCATCAGGGCATTCCGCTGTGTTGCATATCGATCGCGCTGTATGACGGATGGGAACCGGTCCTCGGGGTGGTTTATGATTTCAATCGCGGCGAGCTTTTCACTGGAATCGTCGGACAAGGAGCCCACTGCAACGGCGTGGCCATCCATCCCTCTTTGACACAGCGCCGGGAGGAAGCGGTTTTGGCCACCGGGTTTCCCGTCAGCCGCGACTTTGCCGCACCCGCATTACGGGCATTCATCGACCAGATCAGGGGCTTCAGGAAAGTGCGCCTGCTGGGCAGCGCGGCCCTTTCGCTCAGCTACGTGGCGTGCGGGCGACTCGATGCCTACACGGAAGAGAACATCATGCTTTGGGATGTCGCGGGGGGATGTGCTTTGGTCAAGGCCGCGGGCGGCCCGGTCGAGCTGCGGCGCGGCGAGGACTTCCAAAAGCCGGTGACGGTCTATGCCGACAACGGGAAATTGGAGCGCGGCGCGCAGTGAGGCCGACCGGAACCCAACTTATGGTAGGTTGCCACGAATAACCTGATGACCGAGCGGGACTACAATCAACTTTGCGCGATATGCGATGAGCTGCTCGGTACACCGGATGTGACGATTGAACGCATCGCCAACGCCTGGCTGCACGTGCTGAACGAGCATCCCAGCAACCTCGCAAAATACTCGGACATGATTAGCGGATTACCGACGGAACGTGGGGTGGCACTTAAAGCGGCCTTGATTCAACTGCGGCAATGGGTGCGCGGGCGCAAATCAGGCGGTGCCGACACGGAGGCCGCGTCACCGGTTGGCGTCATGTTCGTCTCCCACTTGTTGAATGAAAAACAGGTCGGCGCCGCGGAGGATTTTTACTTCGGCAACGCCCCAGAGGCCTTGGCCGAGCGGGGGGCGTCTGCTTGTGTAGTGTTGACAAACAACACCAAGCAGGCCCCTAAGGGGCTGGGTGCTCGGTGGCCAGCAAAGATGGTACGACGGATCGTATTGCGCGATACACTCTGCTTGAGGCGTTAGTTCGGCCTACGCCAGAAATTGGCGGCGGAGGCACAAAGGCCGAGCTAATCTGGGCAAGCCCGCTAAAACTGGACAATGTTTTCCACACTGATTCAATTGGTTGCCACATTATTACCGCGACAAATGATATTTTAAAAAAACTTGAGCTGATAGGGAAAAACCTTGATGAATACTCGCTCGATACCGTAAAAATGTTTTACCAAGATGCGAAAGCAGCTGGCTTCAGTATTTAACTGTCGCGCAACATCTATTATTCTGAACGAAAAACAGTATACAAAGCTTTGCAAAGCTTGCGATGCCGTGCTTATGGCGGGCAGTGCTACAATCGAAACAGTGGCCATTCCATGGCTACATGTAATCCGAGAGCATCCAGCGTTACTTGAAAAATATACCCATATCTTTGATGGCTTAGACCGAACAGAAAGCGCCGCATATTATTTACTAAGCAGAAGTCGAGCTTTCGCTGTCTACGCCCGACAATTTCTAAGATTAATTCAGGATGAAGGGCGTCTTTGGTTTTGCGGAAAAAAAATCCCCTCTTCGGTAGATTACCTATTTATTTCTCACCTACTTAGTCGATCACAGAATAGTAATTCTGATGATTTTTACTTCGGTGATATACCTGAGAAACTTGTTGCTCGGGGATTTTCAGTGGCGATCGCGCTGATCAATCATTCTGGCGAAAGGGCAAAGTCTATTCGCAATCAAAGGGAAAGCAGTCGTGTGCCGAGAATTATATTGTCCCAATCATTGCCCCTACGCGAGGAGGTCGTTCTTTATCAGCGGCTTAGAAAAGAATCAAATCGACTAAGAGCTGAAGCAATGCGTCAGTCTGGAAGTCTAGAGCGTGTGGTTTATCTTCGCAGTGCCGAGGAAGCGCTTTCAAGTGGGGCATTGGGAGCGTTGCGGATCGCCTACCAGATACAACGATTAGTCGCACAGACATGCGCCAAAACGGTGTTGATTACTCACGAAGGCCACTCATGGGAACGGACCGTTATTGCTACTGCCCGCATGGCAAATCCGAGTGTACGTTGTATTGGATATCAACATGCGGCCGTTTTCAGGCTTCAACATGCATTACGTCGCAACCTATCGGGGGAATATAATCCCGATATGATTGTAACGGCCGGACTGGCTGGCAAAAAACAACTAGAGGCCTCTCCTAGATTGCGAAAAATTCCCGTCACTATCTTAGGCTCTAACCGCGCAATTTCTCGAACAAAAAGAGCCCGATCAACAAAAAAACCCATTAAGCAACGATTCGGGAAAAGTGCTGTTTGCCTTGTGCTCCCTGAAGGAATTCCATCTGAATGCAAATGCTTGTTTAACTTCTCAATTGCTTGCTCTAAGAGGTTTCCGCATATCAAGTTTATCTGGCGGCTACATCCTATTGTTAGTTTCCAAAAACTGCGTCATAGAAATCGCCAACTTAAGAACCTACCACTCAGCATCAGCATTTCAGGTGACTCTTTGGTAAACGACTTTGCTAGGTCAGATATTGTTCTGTACCGCGGAAGCACTGCTGCTGTACAAGCGATCGCAGCTGGCTTGCAGCCAATTTATTTGCAGGTAAAAAAGGAATTAAGTATTAATCCATTGCATGAAATCGATAACTACATTACTAAAATCAAAAGTATTCGAGAATTTGGGAGGGCTATTAACCTCGACAATTCAAAGAGTAGTGAAGTTTATTATAAAAAGAAAATGAAGATCGAAAATTATTGTAATAGCTTTTTTACTAAACTAAATCCTTCGGTTTTAATAAAAGTGAACGCTAAATATTCAAGTAGATAAGAATCTGCTGTATTGACAATTTGAATTTATTAAATTTATCTTCAATCAGCCAAAAGAGCGGTTTTTCAGTCGGGTCTCGGTCGCTATCGAAAAGTATTATTTGTATTATATAAAGTGTACAATACTTAATGTTGGTTGGAACTGTAAATCGTACTCGTTAGTATTTGTCCCGAGAGATAACTGATGATAAGAACCCTCGTCGAGTAGATGAATACTTTCGATTACACTTGGTTTACGTACGACCCGATCGTATCGTCTTCTATCTTTTCTCTAGGCATCTACGATGAGTCCTGCTGCCTCGAAGTTACATGCTAACTCACGTGCGAGCGAAGCGACACTTTATCAATCGAGTAGCTCTTCTGGTTGGAGTGACTCTCGTACATCTTGGTTTTCAAATCAATCTCCTCACTTATGAGAATCCAACTATATATGTTTTGTTCTATGGACTTATGTTTGGCTGCTTACTCGTAGCGAGTAATGAGGGCATTCCTGCTCAAATTATATTGGCGTCGTGTGCGTTGATCGGGGTGGCAACATTAATAGGCGCTCCGTTTAAAGGATTTGGCCTTGCTGTAGGATTAGCTCTTGGCTACATCGCCGTAACTCGTTATGATCAAGACTATTGTAGGGCTATGACCTGCCTATTATATATTAATTTAATAGCTGTTATAATTCAGTTCTTGGGCATTTCGGAGTGGGCGTACGCTTTTGCAAACTACACCAGCCAGGGTTTGCCGATCTATTTCACCGATGAAAAATTTGGCGTGGCATCTTTTCTGCCGCAGTTTCGGCCCTCTGGCATCTTTCCGTCACCAACTTACATTTCTGCATTCGCCGTGCTGCTATTCTCAACAATGCTTACTCGAAACCAGGGTTCAGGTAAATCTAAAAACTTCTGTGCAGGGGTGTTTATGAGCCTCCTAGGATCGACTGTAGGCCTAATTTTAGCTATTCTTTCCATTTTTTTGATAAGGCGTCGCTCGTCAATAAAATACCTTCTGGCTGGTTTTTTATTATCCAGTTTTTTCTATGCCTACTATCTACCTCAGCAATTCAATTACAATTTCAATATTGATGAATTAGAGACTAGCGTTACAAGCAGACTTAATACTTCTGCGGTCAATGGCGAGAGCGTCATGCAAAAAAACTTGTCATTGTTTTCTATATTAGTCTTCGCTGGCCTTATTTTCTTCTTAACCTCCATACGATTTGGCAATTTGACTCTATGTGTATCTCCGATGAGCGTCTTGGGATTGCCGGTTATGGTCCACGACATCACGCTTTCACTTTATTATTTCTTTATGTTTGGGTCGGTAGTTGCATGCACGATTTACGAGGTTAAATTGTTGGACATTGTTAAATCGTCGAAATATCAAAAAGCCAGCACCTGAGTTTACTTGAAGTAATATTCTCCATTGAGTTCAGATAGCTTTTCAGTTGGGTGCCGCTCGGATGTATGTCTCTTAGCATAATTATTCCAACCAAAAATCGGTTTCTTGATTTGGAGATAGCCATTACCTCCATCACGAGCCAGATCCGCCTGCCTGATCAATTAGTGCTCATTGACCAGAGCGATAATCCAATTCCCAAGTCCACGCTTTCGTCCATTCGTAGCCGCTTGCCAGCTTCGAGTGCACTCGATTACATCTATGACATCCGTATTTCTGGCCTAGTTGAAGCCAAGCATGTTGGCGTAGCGCACGCGACAGGCGACATCGTTTGTTTTCTTGAAGATGACATTGTATTGGAACCGGAGTATGTGTCACAGATCGAGGCTTCGTTTCTTGCCGACCCTGAAATGTGCGGCATGTCCGGCGTGGTAACCAACCCCCCCCGCCCTAGCCGCGCATACGTGTTCTTTCACGAATTTTTCCATCGTGGCATATTCAATGATCCTCGGCCGCGCGTATATGCAGATTTAGCACGGCGGAATTCCAGTGTCTTACAAACCCATTCGACCCGATCACCCGCCCTCTCAGGTGGATTGTCTGCATGGCGGAAAAAAGTTTTTGAACGGGTGTCATTCGATCTCACCAGTGGCTTTCACATGATCGAAGACATTGATTTCTCGATTCGGGTTCAGCGCGAATTTGGACCCTGTCTTTACATCAATCCAAGTGCACGACTGGCGCACAACTTTGCGCCAGCTGGGCGTGATTCTGCTGGCCGAAAAGAATCACGCAAGGTTAGGGAGTTCATCACCTTTTACAAAAAACACCGCAGGGATTCACGGGACACTTTCTGGTTGGCATGGCTTCTTTTGGGGATTGCTTTGGCAAGCTGTACTGAATCCATACGCTACAGAACATTTAAGCCAATTCTGGGCTTTTTTGATGGGCTCGCTGACGGATTTCGGAAGGTCTAGCGCAGTCCAGCAGGAATCAATAAGACGCGTTTATATGCTAAGGCTACTGGTACTATCAATGATCCGCTAAAACAGCTATTATAGGAGTAACTGGTTTTATCGGGAGAACTCTTGCGAAGGCGTTCATAAAGTATAAATCGATAACTGAATGTTAAACGCATATAAATATACTGTTTCTTTAAATTATTTATCATATCGATCGTATGCAGTAGTACTTCTTTGTAGGTTACTTGTGATTATTGATGTTAACGTACTTAATCATTCGCTCGGACACTGTGGGCGGTGCACCTTGCTGATGGGTTCAATGCAGTGCTTGTTCGCTCCTGAAGACGATTAATGGGTGAGGTTCGTTACGTCTCTTCTCGTCTCTGATCAAGCACATCGTTTATGTTTTTTGTTCAATGATAAATGCTGACGAAGCGATTGTAAGCGGAAGGCGCCTCGCTTTGATTGCGCCTACCGCGCTATCCATCATCAACTTTCGTGGTCCAATGGTGCGCGAGCTGATCACCCGTGGGGTGGATGTTTTTGCCTTGGCCCCGGATTATGATGAAGCGACCAGGGCCGCCGTTGTGGCCTTAGGTGCGCGGCCCATTGACTCCTCCCTGTCGCGGGCGACGGTAAATCCCTTGCGCGACCTGCGTGATTTCTTCCGCTTGCGGAAGCAGCTACACGAGTTGAGGGCGGACATCAGCTTTGCCTTTACGATCAAGCCAGTGATTTATGGGACATTGGCAGCATCTCTGGCTGGCGTGCCGTCACGCTACGCGATGATAGAAGGAGCCGGGCATCTCTTCACAGACGACGGCGGGCACTCACTTCGCCGCGGACTGGTACGGGCGATCACGGTGGTTCTTTATAAATTGGGGCTGGGCCAGGCGAAGCGGATATTCATACTGAATAATGATGATATAGCCTTGTTTACTGGATCGCGCATGACGTCGTTACGCAAAGTCGTACATATCGACGGCATCGGGCTTGATTTGGACAATTACCATTTTACTCCGCCAGTGCTTGATCCGATATGTTTCATCTTGGTGGCTCGGTTGCTGAAAGAGAAAGGTGTTTACGATTATATCGAAGCTGCACAGAAAGTGAGAGCAGTTTGTCCAGCGGCCGGCTTTATTCTGGTGGGCAGCATCGATCGAAACCCCACGTCGGTCACAGATCAGGAGGTTGAGACATGGAAGGAGAAGGGATTGGTCGAGGTCACAGGCCATGTAGCTGACGTGCGCCCATGGCTCAAAAAAGCCAGTGTGTTTGTGCTGCCTTCGTATCGGGAGGGAATGCCGCGCAGCACTCAGGAAGCGATGGCAATGGGGCGGCCGGTGATTACAACAAACGTGCCAGGTTGCCGGGATACCGTCGTCGAGGGGGTGAATGGATTTATTGTGCCAGTACGTGATTCTGTAGCTCTAGCTACGGCGATGCTGAAGTTCGTTAAAAATCCTGCTCTTCTGGCAGAGATGGGGATTAGAAGTAGGGCTATGGCCGAAGAGCGCTTTGATGTACGCCGCATCAATAGCCAGATATTGGAGGTCATCGGATGCTGACAGACAACCAAAGGGATTTGCCTCGATAGTGAATTTCCAGAATTTGATTAGTGTATAAGGGTGTTACAAGAAATCATGCACACGAACATCATCCACATAATGCTTAAGATCCAACACTGCGGACTGCTGGATGCGATTTTCTGCTTTTCGCTCAGTACCATGAGGGTAACGAGCCTCTTAACAGCATCGAGGGGTGAGATCCGATAGCGATCTTGGCGCTTATCTCGATGCTTGATGCGCGGCTCGGTGTGATGTTTTCAGTGCCGAAGATTATGTCCTACCGCACGGTGGCTGATTTGATCTTTACTACTCATTGGCTGCGGATTTTGATCTAATGTTTCGGGCTCTGGAGATAAAGAAATATACTTCAACATACGTACCGCTTGAACTCACCAGCATGCGGACTGGTGGGGCCACCAATATCTCCCTTAAAAGCATCATCCGTCAAAATAAGGAAATCCTGAGATCCCTTCGTTCCCACGGTGAGAGCGTTTCAACCGCTGGTTTCATCGCAAGAAAACTATTCCTATGAGAATTTCCGCGCTACCCTTGTCCATTATTTGGAAGGCCTGATGGCATCTGACCGAAGCAGGCCAGATGTTTGATCGACAATGACTCTGGGGATTTCACGTGATTTGTCCTGCCAGCACAGAAAGCAATTCACCTCGCGTTCGCAGAACTCGAAGTGACATGATGCCAATCGCCAAGAATAGAAGAAATTGTTACTGTCGGAGCATGACTTTCGTTAGGCAAGGTGGGGTCTTACGTGTGAGCCAGAAGATTCAGCTGCGCTGGCTCGGGCTGTGATTGATCACTCTAGAAAAACTAAAAATGAAATTGAGTCAATGGGGCGCTCTGAATAAACATTTTATGACAGCCAACTTTGCTTGTCGGCTGGGGTATCTAACTTAAAAATATCTTTCGGGAGATTCTAGCCTGATGCGATGCCAAATCTATATGAACAGATTTCGTGACCTCTTTATGTCTCTCCTCGCTCTCATAATACTTTTGCCATTGCTAGTGATTTTAGCCGGAACAGTGTGCTTGCGGCTGGGTCCTCCTATTTTTTTCTTTCAGGCACGCTTGGGTCTGCACGGAAAACTTTTCATACTGCGAAAGTTTAGAACCATGCGCTCGCCACGCTCTGGTGAAGACATGCTTTCCACCGACTACGTCCGCCTAACCCGTCTTGGTCGTTTTCTGCGCGCGACCAGTC